>Ga0209011_1000009_pt1 | contig 177402 bp, 155 predicted proteins | sample BlaSpr_A8_OM1_M3_FD_187986 | JGI IMG/M metagenome (GOLD analysis project Ga0209011, IMG submission 187986) | Forest soil microbial communities from Thunder Bay, Ontario, Canada - Black Spruce, Ontario site 2_A8_OM1_M3 (SPAdes) (version 2) | ecosystem: Environmental > Terrestrial > Soil >...
ATCGGCGGTGTTCCTCCCTGAAATGCTCAGTAGCACAACAGGGGATAGTCACGGCAAGCAAAATCGGTTCCAAAAAAAACGACTTTTTCAACAGACTCATATATATTTAGGAATCAAAGCAGAATGTTATGTGATTAGTATGGCCAGGCATTTCCTTTAAGAAATCCAGGATATGGCGGCAAGGCTGAGGGTTTCGTTACGGTGAGATGAACAGCGAGAGCTTGAAAATGGGAACGCCGGGCGGAGCCTAGCCGAGGGCTTGGCGGAGAAAGGTGAGCATGCGGTAGCCGGCTATGTAGCTGAATGGGTAGAGCTCAAGGGAGTAGTGACCGCAGGCGAGTTCTAAGACGCGGGGAGTGGCGCCATGGCGGCGGAGCGAATCGAGCATTTGGCGGGTGAGCTGCGGCAACATGGTGGGGTCGTACTTGCCGTAGACCATGAAGCAATTTCTGCCGGCGCCCATGTGGCGCTCAACGTAAGGCATGGGGCTGATGGGAGCCCAATAATCGCGGAGTTCATCGACGGTAACGTGGTGGCGAAGGCTTTCCCAGACGTGGCTGGTGGTCATTCCCTGGCTGACGACGTCAGCGTAATAGGTGGAAACGTGGAAAAAACCGCCAGCGCGCAGAGCTTCGTCGTGGACCAGCGTAATGTAGCCGACCGAGGAGCCAATGCTGGTGCCGAGGATGCCGAGGCGCGTGTAACCGCTCTGCTCGAGCCAGCGTAAGCACCGGCGCGCGTCCAAGACGGCCTGCCGATTCGCCTGCAGAGTCAAGCCAATGTTGGGGCCACAAATCTGGTCGGCGCGCTCGTGACCTTTCGCCATGCGCCGATCATGGTACGGGAGACTCATCTTCAGGGCGGTAATGCCCAGGCGTTGAATCCACTGGCACAAACCAAGCTGGCCGTGCCACCTGGCGTTCCAATTGGGCACAACCAGTACGGCGGCGCCTTTCTTTTTAGCGGGAAAGAGCTGCGCGTGGACAGTATTGTTTTCCGGGAAGGCAGACTGGATCGCGCTGGTAAAGGTCAGAACGTTTTCCTTGTCCAGACGATAGTCATTCGCGGGAGTAGTAGCAAACCATTCGCGGCTGGATTCTATCGCGCTTTTGGCATAACGCCGGAGGAATTCAGTAGGATGCGGTTCGTCGGGGCTGCCGCCGATGTGCTCGAGGCCCCAGGAGAAAGGGCGGACGCGCCGATTGTCATCCGTGGTCCAGCGGCGGTGCTCGTAACGGTGAATATTGCGTTCTAACCAGTTCATGTTGAGCTATTTAACTATAGCGAGGCCTTGCGATGCGCGCAAATAAGAGCAAGAGCGGTGTGCTGCGCGGCTGAATTAGCCAGGAATAAGCAGCTGAATGGCCTGTTAGGCATCCGACACGCGCGCCAGGCGGTTGATTGAGGTGGTGGGGGGTATATGGCACAGTCGGAAGGTGGTCATCTTCTTCTTTTTTCTCTTGGGCATAGTGATTGGGAGCTTTCTGAATGTGTGTATCGCGCGGATTCCAGAGGGCGAGTCCATCGTTTCGCCACGCTCGCGGTGCCCGCAATGCCTGGAACCGATCAAGGCGTACGACAACGTACCAATTTTAGGTTGGTTGTGGCTGCGAGGAAAATGCCGGGCCTGCGGGAAGGCCATTTCAGCGATGTATCCGTTGGTTGAGCTGGCCACCGGCTTGCTGTTCGTAGCGTGCTATTTGAGCTTTGGACTGACCGCTGCAACAATTAAGTGGCTGTTGTTTATCTGCATGATCATTGTTTTGGCGATAGCGGATCTGCGCGTGCGCATGCTGCCCGATGCGGTGAACGGGCCGGGGTTCGTCGCTGGACTGATTTTCGCAGCGTTCGTGCCGCCGGGCGACGGGGCCGCCATGCGGTTGAACCTGCGGCTTTTTCACGGCGCGCTGCCAGAATGGGCGGTCGGCGTTCTGGATGCGCTGCTCGGAGCAGCGTTCGGGAGTTTGCTGCTATGGGGCGCGGCTGCACTCTATAAGGCGGTGCGTGGAAAAGAAGGCATGGGTTTTGGCGACGTAAAAATGATGGCCATGGTGGGCGCGTTTCTAGGATTGCGCGGATCGTTTCTGACCATTCTGTTGGGCACTTTGCTGGGGAGCATGCTGGGATTGACAGTTATCGTGGTGCTGTACGTTTCAGGATGGAAGCGGCGCGTTGCAGAACGCGCAAGCAGGCGGGGATTGGCAAAGGTAAATGCGCTGCGCTGGGCGATCGCAAGCCAGTATCAATTGCCGCTAGGAACGTTTCTGGCGGTTGGCGCACTGCTGGTGGTATTCGTGTTTCACGGTCCGATGATGGATTTGCTGCCGGGGATGCACTGAAGACGAAATGAATGAGATGACAATCACGATGATGGTGGCCCGGCCAGAGGAAAACGCACACGTATGGCAGTTGGCGGCGGGCACGGCAATTGGCCTGCTGGTGGTTTGCGGGTCTCTGTTATTTTTCGTGCGACGGTTCTTTCGCAACACGCGGGAACTACACCAGGCACAAGCCCTAGCGAGCAGGCCGGACACGGAAAACGCGTCGGCTTTCATGGCCGCGTCAATGCAAGGAGTCATTCAAAAACTCCGCGACCAGGAAAAGGAACTGGAGCGACTGCATCAGGCGGAAAAGGAACGTGCGGAACAGACGGAGCGGTTGAGCGAAGAAGTGACGCGTAATATGCCGGCGGGATTGGTGGTGGTTAACAACGCGGGAATTGTTTCGAGCGCCAATCCTGCAGCGGAGCAGGCGTTGGGAGTCCGCGGGCTTGGTTTTCGGCGATACAGCGAAGTATTGGGCGAGACTTCGGATCTCACGAGACTTATCGGCGAGTGTTTGGCGGGAGGCAAGATTTTTCGGCGCGAGCAAGTGAAGTACGCAGTACCGGGAGGAGAGAGCCGACATCTGGGCGTAACCATATCGCCGATTCGGCGGGGCGAAGGAAAGATCACCGGGGCGATCTGCCTGCTGACCGACCTTACGGACATGGCTACGCTGCAGCAGCAGGTACAACTGAAGGAGAATCTTGCGGCGCTAGGGGAACTTTCCGCAGGCATCGCGCACGAATTTAAAAATGCGCTGGCGACCATTTCCGGTTATGCGCAGATGATTCCGGACGTGTCTGGCGAGGAAGCCAAGGACTATGCGCGGCGCATCCTGGAGCAGGCGCGCAACATTTCGCACGTGGTGACCGAATTTTTGAAGTACGCACGGCCGCTGGAAATATCCAACGAACGCGTGGCACTGCAACCTATCGTGGAGCGGGTGGTGTCCGAAGTGGCGGACTCCGCACCACTGATTCGCATTCGCTGCGAGGGACGCTTTGAAAACGTGGCGGGCGATGAAGGGCTGCTGCGGCAGGCGTTGCTGAATCTGGCGCGCAACGCGGCTGAAGCCTGTAGCGAAGCGCCTAACGGAGGACGGGTATTGCTGCGCGGCGAGATGGGGCGGGGAGAAAACGTTGGGCAGCAGCGAATCACGGTGTTTGATAATGGCCCGGGGATTAGTGCGGCGACAGAGGCGAAATTGTTCCGGCCATTTTTTACGACCAAGGCGAAGGGGACCGGACTGGGGCTGGCGGTGGTGCAAAAGATCGTGGTGCAACATGGCGGGCGGGTGGAAGCGCACAACCGTCCGGAAGGCGGCGCGGCGTTTATAGTTACGCTACCGGCGTGCCAGCAGGTCGCTGAAGCAGTAGAATCGGAGCAGAACGTCGTCTAAGAGTATTGATCGGATTTGGCAGGAGCGGCGAGAAAGCAGGTCCATATGCGTGTTACACGATGGTGGAAGCTTGGCGCGGGGATGGCGGTGTTGTGGGCCGCGGCGCTACCGGTGATGGTAATGGCGCAGCCGCAAGATGCGGGTCAGCAATCGACCGGGGATCCCGTTGCGGATGCCGCGCGAAAAGCACGCGAAGAAAAGAAAAATGCGGTGAAGCCCAAGAGGGTTTACACCGACGACGACGTGAGCAAAAACAAGAATTCTTCGGCCAACGCACCAATCGTTGCTGAAGACACAGCTAAGCAGCAAAAGCCGGCGGAGCAACCAGCAGACGCGGCAACAACGACCACGGAAAAAGCGGCGGGTGTGCCGGACGACGCTAGTAAAGACGCCACTAAGGAAAAAAACGATGAAGCTACGTGGCGCAAGCGTTTTAAGGCGATACACGAGAAGATCGCGCAGAGTCAGAAAGAGCTGGACGTTCTGCAACGGGAAACGCAAAAAGCGGAGATTCAATATTATCCGGACCCGCAGAAAACCATGGTGGAGCAGTACACGCGCAAAGACATCCTCGATAAAGATGCCAAGATTGTGGGGAAGAAGCAGGAAATCGCGAAATTGCAACAGCGCTTGAGCGACCTGGAAGACGAGCTTCGCAAAGCCGGCGGCGATCCTGGATGGGCGCGCGAATAGATCTGGCGTCGTAACTCCTACTGCCCTTCTTCGCACACTGCTGACGGCCCGCTGCAAGGCCCGGCTGGATTCGTGATAAAACCAAAAGAGATGGAACCCCTTCTCCTTGTCGAGGATAAGACCGAGCTTCGGGCAATGCTACGCAAAGCGCTGGAGCGAGCCGGTTATGTTGTGGACGAAGCCGCGGACGGTGCTGCGGCAATCCAAAAGATACGCGCGCGTCGCTACCTGCTGGTCATCACCGACCTAAAAATGCCGGGCGCTTCTGGACTGGATGTGTTGCGCGAGACCAAACAAGCGGACGCTACGATTCCGGTACTGTTGCTCACGGCGTTCGGTTCCGTGGACGAAGCAGTGACCGCGATGAAAGAAGGCGCGTTTGATTTCCTGCAAAAGCCGGTGGACTTGGACCACTTGAAGCTGCTGGTGCAGCGGGCCGCGCAGCAGCAAGAGCTCATGCGCGAAAATCTTATCCTACGCGAGGAGTACTCGACACGGTATGGATTTCCGCGCATCCTCGGCGAGCACGCGTCGATTCGAGAAGTCAGCCAGCAGATACAGCGCGTGTCGGCCACGGATTCGACGGTGTTGCTGCTGGGTGAAAGCGGCACGGGAAAGGAATTATTTGCCCGCGCCATCCACCATCTTTCGCCGCGGCGCGAGCAGCCGTTTGTGGCGCTAAATTGCGCGGCGATTCCGGAAGGCTTGGTGGAGAACGAACTTTTTGGCCATGAACGCGGAGCGTTCACCGGGGCGGGAGCGCGGAAGGTCGGAAAGATGGACCTGGCGCACCGCGGCACGCTTTTTCTGGATGAGATTGGCGAGTTGCCGATGTCGATTCAGGCCAAGCTGCTGAGGGTTTTGGAGGAGCGACAGTTCGAACGGGTGGGCGGGACACAATCGATTGATGTCGATGTGCGGATCGTGGTGGCCACGAACCGCAATTTACAGAAATTGGCTGAAGAAAAACTTTTCCGCGAGGATTTGTACTTCCGCATTTCCGCGGTGCCACTCACAATTCCGCCGTTGCGCGAGCGTGGAAACGACGTGCATCTTCTAGCGAAGCATTTCTTGGAGAAGTTCAGCCGCGAATTCGGAAAGCCAGGGCTGATACTTTCGGAGGGAGCGCGCGACCGGCTCGCGCAGTATCGTTGGCCCGGCAATGTGCGGGAATTGCAGAACACGCTGGAACGCGCGGTGATTTTGGCAGACGGGTCGAACATCGGAGTAGAAAATCTGCAGCTGCCAGCATCCCGGCCCGACGGAGACCGTTTACCAGCGGGCCTATTGCCGGCAAATTTTAGTTGGGAAGGCTCGTGGGAAGACGTAACGGGGCGCGCGGCTAATCTTGTAGAGAAAATTCTCTTAGAAAATACACTGCGCGAAACTACCTGGAACAAAACGCGCGCCGCGGAGAAGCTGGGCGTTTCGCCTAAGACGCTGCTCGCCAAGTTGCGAAGCGCCGGGCTGGAATAGCAAGAATTGGCGAGTGCCGAGTGGCGAGGAAAGAAAAGAATAGTCGTTCGCGGGTGGCGAGCGAGTGACGCGGAAAGGAATAGTAGGCTACGGGTGGAGGCCGGTGTGAAGAGCGACGGTGCCGAAAGTCCAAACGCGAAATTCCACGGACTGGAATCCGACGGCCGTCATCAAGGAAGCCAATTCTGGCGGCCGAAAGAAACGCGAGACCGATTTTGGTAGGTAAGTGTAAGCGGCGCGGTCACCGGAAAGAAAACCCCCGATTCGCGGCAGCACAGAACGAAAATACCAACGATAGACGTTACCGAGCAAGCCGGCTGGAGGCTCGGTAAATTCAAGAATAGCTACGGTGCCTCCGGGTTTCAGCACACGCTGAATTTCCTGAAGTCCCGCCTGGTAGTTCGCCAAATTGCGAAAACCAAAGGCAGCGGTCACTAGATCGAAGGAAGCATTCGCAAACGGAAGGCGGAGAGCGTCGGCTTCAAGAAACGGGATCGGGCGGGAGGCGTCGCCGTGGGAAGCGGCCGCGGCGCTCTTGTCCTTGGCGCGAACGAGCATGGTATGCGCGAAATCCGCGCCCACGATATGCGCCTGTCCGGCGCGGGCCAAAGAGAAGGCGAGATCCCCAGTTCCACAACAAAGATCGAGGACCAGTGCGTCCGGCCGCTCGAGAATGTGCTGAAGGCGGCGAGCGACGCGGGCGCGCCATACGCGGTCAAGCTGCAAAGAGAGCAAATGATTCAGCAGATCATAACGAGGAGCGATCTGCGTGAACATTTCGCGGACCTTTTTCGACGCGTCTGCTTCAGTTTGGGAGCCTTCGGGACGCGTGCCCTTAACGGGAGATACGGCTTCAGCCATGGAGCTTCCCGGCTGCGGTGAGAAGTTGCGGAGCAAAATGCAAGACGTGCTTGACGGTGTCGAGAGGCACGGCGTCAAACGACCGGGCCTTACCGATGCGTGGCGCAAGGATGAAACGCAATTTGCCGCGTTGTGTTTTTTTATCGGCGCGCATGGCGTCGCTAAGGAGTTTGACGGAGACACGCGGCCAGGGAGGCAAAGTACCGAGGCGCTGCACCAGAGAGACGATGCGCGAAGCGTCGGCCGCGCGGGTTATGCCAACTTCGTAGCCGAGCAATGCAGCGACCATCATGCCCCAGGCCACCGCTTCGCCATGCTGGAAACGGCGGTATTTGGTAACACTTTCAAGCGCATGGGCAAAGGTGTGGCCAAAATTTAGAATTTCGCGGAGGCTCGACTCGCGCTCGTCGCGACTGACGACGGAAGCTTTGATTTCCGCGCAACGCGGAATGATGTAATCCAAAGCCGCGCGATCGCGTCGCAGGACTTTGTCCATGTTTTGTTCTAAATAGGCGAACAATTTTGCGTCGGCGATCACGCCGTACTTGATCACTTCCGCCAAGCCGCCGCGAAACTCACGTTCCGGCAAAGTACGCAGAACATGAGGATCAACCAGAACCAGGCGCGGCGGGAAAAAAGCGCCGACCAGATTCTTCCCTTCGGGAAGATTGACGCCGGTCTTGCCGCCGATGGCGCTGTCCACTTGCGCGACCAGGGTTGTCGGGAGGTGTACCAGCGCGACACCGCGAAGGTAGCTTGCCGCAACGTAGCCGGCCACATCTCCTACCACACCGCCGCCCACAGCGATCAGCAAGGCTTTACGATCGACGCCAGAACGGCTCAACGCGCGGCACAAGGAATCAACGGTTCGAAGATTCTTGTGTATTTCCGCGTCGTCGAAAAGATGCAGCGTGCGCGCACCGTGCGGACCCAGGCTTGGGCTTACTTTCTTTCCGGCCGCGCGCCAAACGTTGCGGGATGACAAGACCTGAACGCTGGAAAAGTTGCCAAGAACAGCAATCTCTCGCGACGCGCGGCGAAGAATATTAGCGCCGTAGACAACGGCATAAGCACCGGCGGAAGATTTAACAGAAATTCGCTTGGTTTTCATTCGTCGAAGAAGCGTAAACGGATGCCCTGAATGTAACACAGCGCTTGCCTGCGGCTGAGAAGGTTCCTAGTTTGCTTGCAGCTTCTTCACGCTTTCCAGAAAAACGTGGCCAGTGATGGCGAGGCTCTTAGCGCTGATTTTGTCGAGCGTGTCTTGGGGCGTGTGCCAGTAAGGAACATCGTGTTCTCGATCGAGATCGATCACATCCACGGAGGGAACTTTTCGCTTGAGGAAGGGATCATGATCGTCCTCAACGGACTGTGATTCGTTCAGGAAAATATCCGCATAAACGAGCTTGGCGGCAGTATCCCATACCACATCGACTAGGGCTTTTGTCGATGTGGAGTCCCGCCTGAAGTGCAGAGGGTGGCCGCCGACGATGTCGGCAAGCAGAAATGCCTTGATCTTCGAGATATCGCCGCTGTTTGCGAAGCGCGCGGCCATTTCTCGGCTGCCGTAGCGGCTGTCCATTTCGCTCCAGGACTTCATGGCTTCCTCGCCGTCAAAGAAAGCAATCCATACCGCGCGACGGCCGTGCTGGGGGCATAGGAGGCGAGCCAATTCCAGCATGACTGCGGTAGACGAACCGGCGTCATTGGCGCCGACAAAATCAGCCATGCGCAAAGTATCGTAGTGCGTGCCGAGAAGAATGACTTCAGGCTTATCACCTGGAATTTTGACGAGGATATTTTTCATGGGCAAGCGCCCGACAGGGGTATCGGCGGTGAAGGCGTCCGTTTCAAGGGTGCAACCGTAGCTGGTCAATTCTGACTGGATGTATTCCTGGAGTTTTTCAATAGCCGGTGAGCCGGAAGGACGCGGACCGAATCCCACTTGCTTTGCAACGTGCGCAAATGAGCGCTTACCGTCAAAGCCTCCGGTAGTTTGCGGCGCCGGAACATCTTCTGAAGTGTTTGGCGCGAGGCCTTCAGCCGAAGTTGTAATGGAAGGCTTAGAGTGCGCCTCGTCGCCATTGGCCTTGCAACCGGTAACCGCCGCGAGGACCAGGCATGTGCTGAGTAAAAGAGTAAAGAGCGAAAACCGCCGAATTGTTAGGCGCAAGGTCTCATCCTCTAGGTTGTCCCTGTGGCGGCAGCCGCGAGCCGCTTGTTGCGCCGCCCTACCACCAGGGCGGAAACACCAATTCCAGCAAAATAAAGAACAACCATAGGAGCCATGAAAATCAGCATGGTCAGGGCGTCGGGAGTCGGCGTGATGAACGCGGCCACGACGGTGATCACCAGAATGGCGTACTTGGAATTTTTCCACAAGAATTTTGGCGTCACCACGCCGAACAGCGACAGAAAAAATATCAGGATCGGTAATTCGAAAACCAGGCCGACTCCTAACAACACCATAAGGGTCAGGTCAAAATATTCGTTAATGCTGATGAGTGGAACGACCGGCCCTTGAAAGCTGATTAGGAACTTCAGGACGGATGGCAACATGATGAAATATCCGAAAGCAATTCCGGACAGAAAGAGAAACACGGTGGAGAAAAGAAATCCGGTGATGGCGCTGCGTTCGTGTTTATACAAAGCAGGCGCCACGAAAAGCCAGAACTGATAGAGCACCACAGGCGAGGCCAGGACGATGCCCAGATAGACGCTCAAAGTAATGAGCAGACTCAAATAGCCGGTCGGATTCGTGTACACCAGTTTTTGATCGAGATGGGCGCCACCCAAGGCTTTCAGCATGGGCTTGGTAATCCAGGAAACAAAATGGGGCGCCACGTACCATCCGACCAGGGCGCCTGCGCCTATGGCGATCAAGGAATGAATGATTCTCTTGCGCAGCTCGACGAGGTGTTCAAAAAAAGTCATCTGCCCGCCGGGATCCTCGACGGAGCTCGTGGCTGTCGTGGCTACGGTGGACTCAGGCGGGTTGTCGGTCATGGGGTGCGTCGTGCGCGCTGGTGGAAGCCGGCGTTTCCGTGGGGAGGCTGACCTGGTGGTTTGTCAGAGGGGCGTCGGAAGCAGTGTCCGAGCGTGGCACGGATTCCGCCACGGGCCGGGTGACGGGAGCTTCGGTGAGGCCGGCACCAGCTATCGAATCCGCATCGGTTGCGGCCGATTGTGTCTCGGCACCTGCTGGAGTGCCCTGTGTCGTGGGCTGATCCAAACTTGGCGTGGCGGCTGCTGCCGCGGTGTCCGCGGCTTTCTTGCGCTCGACTTCGCGGGCTTGGCGCTCCAGATCTCGCATTTCCTCTTCAAAAGCGCCCCGGAAATCGGCGGAAGCTTTGCGGAATTCGGCCAGAAGTTTACCCAGGCTGCGAGCAAGCTCCGGCAGCTTCTGGGGTCCGAAGACCACCAGGACGATGATAAAAACGACGATCATGTGAGGAACACTAAGCATGGCGCCAAGTAAGCGTTTTATGGCCTATTGGCATCATAGAGAACGGCGTTTGGCACTGTCAAACTACAGAATACGCTATGCTATAATTGTTTTAGATTGAAGCACGTGAGGTTCGAATGAAATCAGAGCGTCGCGGACTGCTGCTGGTTGTTGCTGTATTGCTGTTATCTGCAATTCTTGGGGGCATTTACGGCCCTGGCGTCAAAGCCACTACATCCTCGTCTGACGATTATAAAGCCGCGGTGCGGGACTTCACGCGAGTCCTGGATGTTGTCCAGAATAATTACGCCGACCCCGTCAACGTGGACAAAGCGGTATACCAAGGGGCAATCCCCGGCATGCTGCGTATGCTCGATCCCCATTCTAACTTCTTCGATGCCAAGCAGTTCGCGCTGCTGCGAGAAGATCAGCGGGGCAAGTACTACGGTGTCGGCATGGTGGTGGCGCCGCGGGAAAATCACACCGTGGTGATGGCGCCATACGTAGGAGCGCCTGCCTATAACGCGGGATTGCGCCCCGGCGACGTGATTATGAAGGTGGATGAAAAATCGACCGAGGGGCTGAGCACGGGCGAGGTTGCTGACCTGCTAAAGGGGCCAAAGGGCACGGTCGTAAAGATTACGGTTTCGCGGGAAGGTTACACGGAGCCACTGATATTCACGGTTACACGCGATGAGATTCCACGACATTCGGTAGATATCTCCTTCATGCTGAAGCCGGGAATAGGTTACGTCCGGCTTTCGGGCTTCAATGAAACGACCGACCGAGAAATCGCGGAATCCTTGAAACAACTGAATGCCGCTTCGCTAGACGGGCTAATTCTGGATATGCGCGGCAATCCCGGCGGGTTGCTGAACGAGGCTGTCGCTGTGGGGGATATGTTCCTCGACAAGAATCAGCTGATCGTCTCGCATCACGGCCGGACATCGCCCGACCGCCGCTACTATGCGGTGCGTGGCAATCAAGGTGTGACGGTGCCGCTGGTGATTCTGGTGAATAACAATTCCGCGTCGGCCACGGAGATTGTTTCTGGAGCGGTGCAGGATCATGATCGCGGGCTTGTGGTGGGCGAGACGACGTTCGGCAAAGGCTTGGTGCAAACCGTTACGCCGCTTAGCGAGAACACGGGATTGGCATTGACAACGGCCCGCTACTACACGCCGAGTGGCCGCTTGATCCAGCGCGATTACAAATCCATTTCGCTTTACGAATATCACTACGAGCGCAAAGTGCCGCAACATCCGACAGAGGTGAAGCTGACCGATAGCGGGCGCCAGGTAACCGGCGGGGGCGGCATAACTCCGGACATCATGGTGATGGCACCGAAACTCACCAAGTTTGAGGAGGCGCTGTTCCGGGGCGACGTTTTCTTCCCTGCCGAGACGGGCGTGGGAGGTTTTACGCGCTATTACCTGGGCACCAGACCCACGATCAATAAAGATTTTGTGGTGAATGACGCAATGATGCGGACGTTCCGGGATTATTTGAGCAAGCATAATGTGCACTATACCGAGCCAGATATCGCCGAGAATCAAGACTGGATCAAACGCAAGATGAAGCAGGAAATTTTTATGTCCGCGTTTGGCCAGCAGGAAGGCTTTAAGGTTTTGTTGGAAGCCGATCCGCAAGCACAGAAAGCTATAGACGCGATTCCGCAAGCGCGCGCCTTGTATCAGAACGCACGAAAGATCGTGGCGCAGCGCTCCGGAAGCAGCACATACTACAACACAGCCCCGCTACAACCCTAACTTCGAGCAAACCAGCGTCTCTAATGGTCGGAGCTGGTTTGCGCGTCTACAGCAAAACTCTTCGGCTTAACGTGGCTTTAAATTGTTGCGGTTGTGTGCGCCAAGGAAATTCCCTGACGTTGGCAACGTAGTAAGCGTCTGCTAAAATTTGTGAGCTGCTCGTGGGCGAGTAGCTCAGCTGGGAGAGCGCCTCGTTCGCAACGAGGAGGCCGGGGGTTCGAATCCCCTCTCGTCCACCAGATTCTAGAGGACCTGCACCATTTTTGAAAAATGCACCTCGGGGACTTCCATTCTCCACTGGCCTGGCCAGTCTTACAGTTACTTTCCAGGTCTATATGAGTTGCTGCCGTGAAGAGAGCGTTCCAATACACGTATAATGGAAAGATGCCGGTACGTCTAATTGCGCTAGATATAGATGGCACCCTGCTGGACAGCCGCTGGCAGCTTCCTGAGGCCAACCGCGTGGCGATAGCCGAGGCGGCGCGTCGAGGCATGGAGGTCGCCTTGGTCACGGGCCGGCGGTTTGATTTTGCGTTGCCGGTGGCGCGCCAGATCGATTCCCCACTTACGATGATCGTCAATAATGGCGCGCTGGTCCGTTCGAAAGAAGGGCGAACCCACATGCGGCGTTTGCTGCCGAGGGCCACGGCACAGGGAGTGCTGAACCTGACGAGTCCCTGGCGGGATGGCACGGCTGTCGTCTTCGACCGCCCAAGCGCCGAACAGGTAATGCTGGAAGTCCTGAATCCCAATGACACGCTGCGCTACCCGTATTATTCCAGGAACAAAGAGTTTATCGGCCTTGCCACGCCGCTTGGGAGCTGCCTGACGGAGGATCCGATCCAGGTGATGCTTTCCGGGCACATCGAGCCGATGCGCGCAGCCGAAAATGCTTTGCGCACGGCGAGTTTCTCCGGGGAATACGCGGTGGCGATCACCGTTTACGCGGGTAAGGATTTTGCCATGATTGATGTGATCAACGCGGGCTGTTCGAAAGGTTCGTCACTGGCCGAGTGGGCGAGACTGCGGGGAATTCCTCGTGAGGATGTGTTGGCGATTGGCGATAACCACAATGATCTGGAGATGCTGTCGTTTGCGGGGATACCGGTGGTGATGGGAAATGGCGTGGCGGAATTAAAAGAGTTTGGCTGGCACGAAACTACCAGCAACGATGAAGATGGCGTAGCCGCGGCCATCGAGCATTTTGCTCTGCGGCAGGCCGCTTCGTGCGCGTGATCCGCATCATCGCAGTATGCACGGTGTTCTTCAGTACTGCGGCCTCGCTACGCGCTGAATTTATCGTATTGCGCACTGGTCAGCGGCTCCATGTTACTGGTTATCAATTGCTTGGCGATAAATACCGCCTGCAGATGGGCGGAGGCTTTGTGGAAGTAGCGGTGGGGGACGTGACGGCCATTGAACCCGAAGAAGTATTCGCGAAAGCACCCGCGAAACACGCTGCGCCGGGTCCCTATGGCGAACTGGTGGCCGCCGCTTCGGCCCGATACAAGGTTGATGCCGAGCTGATAAATAGCGTGATCGCGGCAGAATCCAATTTCAATCCGAAAGCGGTGTCGCGGCGCAATGCGCGCGGGCTCATGCAGTTAATCCCGGGGACGGCCTCCCGGCTGGGCGTACGAAACGTTTTCGATCCCCGAGAAAATATAGATGCGGGGACGCGTTACCTTGGTGATTTGCTGAATCGCTACAACAATAACCTGGCGCTGGCGCTCGCTGCTTACAACGCCGGCCCGGAGCGAGTGCAACAATACGGCCGGGTGCCTCCTTACGCGGAGACGCTTTCCTACGTGCGTCGCGTAAAGCGCGGCTACGAGCAGCGCAAATCAAACACGCCGGTAAAGCTGAACGCGCCAGTCTAGCCGGTTCCTCACTTCCGGTTTTCCCAGCCAACTCCAATTGCATAACCGTCGTTGAACGGTCGCGACTTTTATGCATTAGTGGGATCGATTAGGGGGTTAAATGCTTCGCTTTAATCCTGGGGTTATTCCTGCGGTGGCGGCTGGTCTGGCGAAAGTGGTGGTTGGTCAGCGCCAGGTTGAGCGAGGGGACCTGCGGGAGTCGTGGCGGGTTGGATGCTTGGGTTCTGTGTGGGCTTCTGCGCGGGATTCTGCGCGGCCGGATTTTGCCCTAGTCCGGTGCCCGTTGGCATGCCGGGTTGACCCATACCAGCTTCTTTAGACGGGTCCCAAACAAATTCGAACAAAAGATAATTTTTTGCCTTTTCGTATATGACTAGCGAGGGCGTCTTAATCTTGCTGCCGACGCCGATGATGTTCCCGCCAATGATGGTGGGTGCCGCTGAAGGATCGGGAGACTGAGGATTAGGCACAGATTCGCCCGTACCAGGCGTGGTGCTGTCCGGATTTTGAGACGAGGAGGCGGGGGCCCCACCGGCTTGGGGCTGCGAGGCAAGGTTGGGAGTACCGCCGCTCAGGCCCTGAGGAAGCGATCCAAGGCCACCGGGAGGGGTATTTAGAGCGCCGGCCATGGCCGATGCTGGTGTGCCAAGTCCCCCGGTGGTCGGAAACTGCAGCCTTTGCGACGGCTTTAAACTGCCGATGAGTTGCCCAGAAGGTGCTATGTAGATTAATCGCCAGGAACCGTCGCCCTTATTCATCGGGTCCTTATAGGCTTGGCGCATAAAACGGACAGAGCCCGTTTTCGGCATGGTGAGATCGTCGAGCGAAGTGGGAAACTTCCCCATCTTGCGGTAGTAAAGTTTGACGCCGCGGACGTATTGTTTGCCGCGCCAGATCATTTCTTCTTCTTTTTCGCGTTTGCCTTGGGTAAGGATACTGGGCGCGGCCGACATGGTCATGATCAGGATGATGGCGGTAAAAAAGATAAGCATCATTAACGCGTAGCCACGCTGGCGGCGCGACGCTCGCGTCCTGGAAAGCTGATGTTTCATCAGGATGGCGCAACTCCCTGTTCATCCGGAACTAACGCCACTGTATTGCGCTGCCCGGTGGCGATCTCTTCGAATTCAAGAGTGGTGTTATTCACCTTTAGAACGCGGTAGCGGCCCAGCAGAGTGTCCCCTTCCGGCACGATATACACCTCTTCCCCATCGGAAAGGAACGCGAGGCGCACGGTGCCATTCGGCACCGTGCCATAACCAAAAAATTTCATATTCCCCGGAAGCATTGGCGGAGGAGGTGGCGGGGGCACAACTGGCCCAATCGGCGCGTGAACCTTAGCGACGTTAGAGCGAGTCTCAGGAAGCGGAGCTGCCACGGCACTAAAAGGATTTCTGCCCAAGCTGTGGTATTCCGTCTTCTGTGCCGTTTCCATAAGACTGCGATGGAGTTGCGGATTTTCCACGGCTAACAACGGATAGTTTTGAAAGGCGGACGTGGTGGCTGCTGTGGGCGCCGGTTTGGTGGAATTCATATACCAGACCAAAGTCGCCAAGAGAATAAGGCCGCCGAGAATTGCCATCTGAGTTTTTTGTCTCATTAAGAAACCCGGAAATAAGTCTTCATGTGAACGGCCACCCGGATCGGTCCATTAGCACTCTGATTCTGCGTATCACCGGCCAAGGAGAGTCCGTCCACCACGTACAAATTGTGCGAGCGTTGCAGGCCATTGAGAAAGCGCACCACACTGATGTAATCGCCGTTAACGGTAGCGTCGATGACGACTTCTTCGAGCCCGCGGTTGGCGATCTCCTTCCTCCGGAAAGTACGGTCGTCAATTTTGACTCCGGCCTTTTTGGCAATGGCATCCATTTCGGCAGAAACCGACGAATATCCAGTGGCCACCGGCTGAAGCGCGCGTTCAAACTGCTCGCAGTCTTTTTGGATTGCTGGCATGAGCCCGCGAATGGCGATGGCGCGCTTGATGTCCGCCCGGAGCAGCTCGAACTGTTTGGTCTGCAGAGCAAGCTCCTGCTGGGGGTTTCGCGGAACTGAAGATAGCCGCCAGCTGTAAGCAGCCAGTGCAATGTCGGCGAAGACCAGGACCAGGAGAGCCCCGATGATGAGACGTTTTTGCAATTTGAAATTGGACGTCATCAGATCCTCGAATATACCGCGGTGAGCTCCACGATCTTTTGGTCGCCACCTTGCTCTTTATTCGGTGTGCGCTCGCTATCCAACGCAATGCTTGTGAATTGTTTGGATTCTTCAAGCGCGTGAAGGAACTTGAGTTTTGCTTCGTCGCCGGTAGCCGCGACCGTCAATTTCACTTCCACGCGACCCTTGTTTTGTCTGGGCTCAATGCTTACGACGCGAACGCCACCAGGAAGTATGCGTTCCAGGTCCATGAACATCTGGGTCCAGTTGAAGCTGCGCGCATCGATCAGCGAATTTAGAAACGCCGCCCGGTCGTGCAACCTGGCATTTTCCGATTGACTGAAAAACTGCTCAAGTTCCGCACGCTGTCTCTGAAGTTCAGTCATCTTGCGGCGAACATCCTCCGACTGGGCACGAAAGCGAGCATCGACATTTTGAATGGCGTAGACATGCCAGGCCAGGCTTAAAAACACAATACTCGCAACAGCGCCGATCGAGCCGGCGGCCAGAAGAAAGCGCCGGTGCGATTGTTGCGCTTGAGTAGCTAAATTGAGGCGAACTCTCATTGGTATTCCTTGGCTTCGAGCTCTTCCGTGGTCCTAGCCTCGATGCATCATCCAACCCACCAGGCCTTCTAGTTCGCGCTCTGCCAACGGCTGCGCATCGGGCTGCAGACGTCCGCCGGTTTCAGCAGACTGAAAGAGGGAACGTACCTGGCAATGAAATTCTTCTGCCAGCGGACGAATAAATTCAGGCAGGCGTTTGCCGAGACCGGCCAGGGATACTGACTGGATGCCTTCACGCCAGGTGTCCTGATAATATGCGGCAACCGGAAAAATCTCTTCCAAGAGCATCTGCGGAGTGAGGGCCACCCCGTACGCAGGAAGTTCCGTACATCGGTAGCCACACAGCACCCCTTCGCGGACAATCGCCGTGGTTAGTGAGGATCCGGAGATACGCGCCAGTAATGTAGGATTTTGATCGTCGAGCAACCCTATCGCAGCGAGCGAGGAACTGAGTACAACGCCGGGACGCAGATTCGCACCCTCAGCCAGCGCTTCGTACTCTCGCACGATGCGCAGACGCGCCAACGCGGTGACAATGTCTACACCGTCTTCGCGTGGCGACTGCCGCATGTAAGAAATAAGAGTTTCATCCACTTCGAAGGGCACGCTCTTCTTCAATTTCCATTTCAGCATGGGCTCCGCCTCGTGCGCGGAACGCGGAAATTGATCGAAATGCTGCACGAAAACGCGAATGACCGGGTCTGGAAGGATCATGGCAACGTCTTCATCCTTGGCGCGCAAGCGGAGACAGACGTTGTTCACTGCGAGCTTGACAGCTGCTGGGTTGCCAATATTGGATTCCACGGCAGAAGGTACGATCGCGCCTGGCGGAAGCAGCTCGACGGCAAAGCCATCAAGCGCACCCGTTCTAGTCCACCGGGCGCCGGCGATGCGATCGGGAGAGACTTCAATCGCCAGATGCGGATGCGGCGTGGCATCCAGCCACCTGGTAACGCGGCGCACCAGCTCACTTTTGTAAATGCCCTGGCGGAATGCAACGCTGCTACTCAACGAAGGTCACCTTATTGATTTCTTTCACGCTGGTGATTCCCGCGCGAATTTTTGCCAGGCCGCTTTCTCGCAATGTGATCATTCCCTCTTCGCGTGCGATGCGCTTGATTTCCGAGGTCGGCCGGCGGTCAACGATCATTTCCCGGATGCGGTCGGTGAGGTCGAGCAGTTCACAAATTGCCGTACGGCCGTGATATCCAGTGCCAGAGCATTCCAGACAACCGGCGCCTTCCACCAGGGTCACGCCGGTCCAAGCCGCCGGATCCAGGCCGGCTTCCTTCAGCTCTTGGCTTGAAAAGTGCTTTGGCCTTTTGCAATTTGAACAAATGACGCGAACTAGCCGCTGGGCCATGATGCAATTGAGGGCAGAGACGAAATTATACGGCTCCACACCCATGTTGATGAAACGTCCAATGACGTCTGTAACGTTATTGGCGTGTACGGTGGTGAAAACCAAGTGGCCGGTGAGCGCCGATTGGATGGCGATTTGAGCGGTTTCCTGATCGCGGATTTCGCCCACCATAATTTTGTCGGGGTCATGGCGCAGAATAGAGCGCAAGCCGCGCGCGAAGGTCAGCCCCTTCTTTTCATTCACGGGAATCTGGGTTATTCCGCGCAGTTGATATTCGACCGGATCCTCAATGGTGATGATCTTGTCTTCGTCGGACTTGATTTCGTTAATAGCTGCGTAGAGTGTTGTCGTCTTGCCCGAGCCGGTAGGTCCGGTCACCAGCACCATGCCATACGGCTCGCGGATGTAGCGGCGAAAACGACGCATTTCGTCAGGTGAAAATCCCACGACATCGAGGCTTAGACTGTGGAATTTCTCTGACAGCGTTTCCTTATCAAGAACACGCAACACCGCGTCTTCGCCGTGGCTTGCCGGCATGATGGACACACGCAAGTCGATAAATCGTCCTTTGTACTTCACCCGGAAACGCCCGTCCTGCGGGACGCGTCGTTCAGCGATGTCCAAATCACTGAGGACCTTGATGCGGGAAATAACCGTGGAATGCCACTCTTTTGCGATGGGTTGCATGGCGTGCTGCAGGACGCCGTCTATGCGGTATTTGACGGCCACCTCGGTATCGCGGGCTTCGATGTGAATATCGCTAGCACGGCGTTCGAGCGCGGTAAAGATAACGGTTTCGACCAGCCGCACTACCGGGCTAACGGTGGTATCGCGCGTCAGGCGATCGCCCGAAATTGTTTCCTCGGTCTCTTCTTCTTCCTTCGAAACCTGGAGCGTAAAAGCTTCGGTAGCTTGCTCCAGCACGCGCTGCGATTGCTCGGTGCGTTTAAGCAGATCGCCGATCTGGCGCGCAGTGGCGACTTTAATGGCCAGCTTCTTGCCCAGCAGCAACGGCAATTCGTCGCTAAGCAAGACCTGGCTGGGGTCGGCCACCGCAATAGACAGCGCGTTATTCAGCACCTCCAGCGGCACAAAGTTGTAACGGAACATCAGGTCCGCGGGAATCGTACGGAAAAGTTCGGGATCGATGCGCTGCTCGCGCAAATCAATAAAGGGGCAGCGATACCGTTCTGCGAGCTTACGCGCGTGGTCGCGCTCGTGCTGTTCATCAGCAGTGGACGCCAGGTCAGCAATTACATTGGTGTGTTGTTCGGTGGTGGCCATGTTCTTACCCTGCCGTCCCCGTCAAGGAGAATGAGAAGATCGGCAGATATAGTGAAATCAGAATAAAAGCTACTAACAATCCCATGAATACGAGAATAACAGGCTCAATGATGGAAACTAAAGCGGAGAGCCGCAGACTGACTTCTTCCTCGTAAAACTCCGCCACGCTGGTCAGCATAGGCGCCAGCGCGCCGCTCGACTCGCCGACCTCGATCATATCCAACGCGAGTTCCGGCATTACTCCGCTGAAAGACAGCGCACCATGGAGCGATTCGCCTTCGCGCACCATCTGCGTGGCGCGCGAAACGGTGGCCCGCAAGAGCTTGCTGGTCAACGCATCCGAGGCCGTCTGCAGGGCGGCGACCAGCGGCGTACCACCTGTCAGGAGGGTGGCCAGCGTGCGCGAGAACTGCGCAACTTGAAACTTCAATAAAGTGTTGCCAATGAGCGGCAAACGAAACTTAAGGCGGTCGAAGGCCGTGCCACCTTCTTCCGTTCTGGACCACAGATAAATGAGAATAGCCGCTAACGCCACGGCGGCGATCGTACCTAGCACCACAAACCGGTAATCTACCGTCAAGGCAATCAGCACCCTGGTTGCATAAGGCAACTGCACGCCGAGATCTCGGTATAGTACCGCGAATTTCGGGATCACTACGGTTACGAGATACGTGACAATAATAGCGGCTACCGTAATCAACAACACCGGGTAGACCAGCGTGGCCAGAATCTTTTTCCGGACTCCCGTGCTCACACGCTGATACGCGATGTAATAATCCAGTACGCCGGAAAGGTTGCCGCTTTTCTCACCAGCCAAAATCGCGGTGGAATAAACTTTCGAAAAGACCCCGGCCTCTGCTACTGCCTCCGAGAGCGACTTACCCTCGCGGACCCGGTCGCGTATCTGGGCGACCACCGGCCGCAGCTTCGGAGAGGTAGCACGGGTGGCGAGCAGGTCTAATGCCCGGAGGATCGGCAGTCCGGCTTTAATCAGAGTGTTGAATTGCTGGTTAAGGATCAGGAATTCAGAGCCACCAATCTGACGGCCCTTTCGGCGATTGAGAAGACTGGCGAGCAGGCTGTTGCGACTCTCGACGGAATAGACATACAAACCCCGGTCCGCCAGCTTCTGGCGTGCTTCATCCAATGTGCTGGCGGCCTCGACGTGAGAAAAGACACGTCCGTTGGCATCCGCAACGCGGCAAACAAACTCCCCCATAGACCCTCAGTTTACCTCAACTCTATTGTATGCGGGTTGGGAAGGGCGGGTTGGCTGTTCCTATCAGAAAAGAGGCCAAGGAATATAGGGTAATCGACTAATTCTTGGGGGTTTGCGCTGAGAGGTCCCCGTTCACGACGGCAACCCCCCTAGGCGCGTCAAAGTGAAACAGCGATTCCGGGAGCGAGGGATTGATTTGCCAGTTCGTGAACCGAAACTCAACTTCGACTCCGCCGCGATCACGAAGCAGCACCCGGTCAAGACTACCTGTATTAGGGCCCACCTCGAGCAGGAGCCGGGTGCTGGTTTGCGATTCCTGGGCGCGTGAGCCACCTTGTGACGGGTGGCCTTTGGGCTGTTCGGCGCGAAGCTCGCAGGACAACAGGACGTTCTCTGGGTTGGCTGGCTTTTCCAGAGAAGTGAGCGTGACTCGCGCGCAGACGCGAGAGATCTTCATTTCGCGTGTCAGCAGCGCGAGAGGAGTCCGCCAGTCTGTGCTTTCTTTAACTGGAACGCGGGTAACCGTGTGGTCAGCAGGAACGTAAAACCAAGCCGTCTTGCCATCCACAAGAAACAGATTCTTTTCTGGCGACTCATATTCCCAGCGCATCTTCCCGGGCCGCCGGAAAAAAGCAACACCCGCTTCCACACGAGCTAACCGGCCATTTTCCAAGTAACGCTCGAGAAACGTAGCTTTTAACGTTTGCGCAGGGTGATATCTGGCTTCTAGTAATTTGACGACAGCCTGAGCATCGGGAGAGCCACTCATGGGAGTGAGCAGCAGGAAACCGAGAGTTTGCAGGAACATGCCTTTAGTCTAGCAAGATGGGCACGATCCACATAAAAGATCTGGTGATTAATCAAAAATCGGATTCGCGTTTAGATTTTTAGATTATTAAGGATCAGAGGGGAGGATCAGTTCCAGTTGCCGCAGCTGTAAGATTGTAGCGAATTACACCAGGTTGATCTGTAAAGAAGCTTCGCCGACCCGATGAGCCACGTATAATCGGATCGCCGTTAATTCTGTAGCCTATTGCGGGTGTACTGGAATTATCCTGCACGTAGATGAAGCGGTAACCAGACTTGGTGCCACCTGCCAGGACGCTGTCAATCAAACAAGCATTAGCGGGCGTAGCAACGCATGCCACCCCCCCGGCGCCTCCGCCAAGATCGTTTAGTAATGCTGAGTAGCCGATGGTGGGATACACGCTCGAATAGGTTGTTTCTGCGGTCGTAATGGTTCGCACGCTGGAGACGGCCGAAGCTTCGTTGGCCACCATGCGAGAGTTTAAATAGCCCGGGATGGCAATGGCAGCGATGATCAATATGATTGCCACGACGATTAGTAACTCGATCAGCGAGAAGCCATTTGGTTTCCGTTTCACGCCTAGCTCCCGCACAGCTCGGAAGGTTCTGATTCCGCGAACCCTGCTTGCGCTCGGTTTTCCATATACTTATCGGTGCATTCCGAGGGCCATTCCAAGCCCAACGATGCTACCAACCGTACTTTTACCTGGAGAACTGCAACTTAAAAATCGAAGAGCACGGGACTTTAACATCCCGTGCTCTTCGCGTTCCCACTTTGATGTTTGAACCTGTGACCTAGACCCTACGAGCTTATTGCAGAGGGTTCAGGCCAGTCGTCCCGCAAGGCGGCGCTGGCGCTGCACCGGTCGGATCATAACGGATCACTCCCGATTCGTCTGAGCAGAAAGAGCGCTGTCCAGATTGCCCAACGGACACGGGTATTGCGGTCGAGGTGAAAGCAACAAATGGGCTAAGAACTGTGCCCGCTCCACCTGTAGCCACAGACGTGATTTTGTAGCCGCTCTTGGTTCCGGCTCCGAGAACTGTGTCGACCAAGCAAGCTGCCGCCGCAGTACCGCCGGTACCCGGGCAGCCAGCAGCAGGAGTAGATAGGCTGGCCAAGTTCGTGTAGCCAACGCCAAATGTTGAAGAGTAGGTTACCTGGGCTGTATTGATCGTGCGGAGGGAACCAACAGCCGAAGCCTCGTTAGCTGCCATGCGCGAGCGCAGCAAGTTTGGAATTGCAATCGCCGCGATAATCAAAATGATCGCCACGACGATCAAGAGTTCGATAAGTGAAAAGCCCTTCTGCTTCTTCATGACTAAGAATCTCCTTATAAGATCGATTGAGAGTGGGTCTAGTGCCAGAGCACGCATACAAGTAAGGCACGGCTGGGGCCATTTACACCAGATGTGGGCTCTAAGAGTAAAGGCCCTTATCTAACACAAACAAAGCCGCTTAGAACGAGGATGGCGGCGTAACCAGGTACCACGGCTGGATTTTGCTGATGCCAGGGGTTCGAACTGACATATTTTGTCACGCCGGAACGACGTAATCCGGCCAAATCTATCTTTACTTACCGGAGGCTAGAAACAACCGTTTCGCCGCCAGGACGGCGTTTTACAGATTATGCTTCTTTGCATAGTGGCGGAACGAGCGGTAGCTAATTTTCAGAAGCTCGGCTGCCCGCGTACGCACGCCGTCGGATTTTTCCAACGCTGCCTGAATATAGCGGCGTTCTGCGTTGGCTACCTCTTTTTCGAAATCGAGACCTTGCGAGGGAAACGATGGCGCGTTGCCATCACCGAGCGCAACAGCCGCCGCCGCGGAGGGCGCTGCGATACGCTCTGGCAGTACGCGCACGGAAATCTCCGGCCCCGTTTCCAGCGCGACGGCTCGTTCCATAGTGTTTTCCAGTTCGCGCACATTGCCGGGCCAATCATAGGACTCGAGTTTGCTCACGGCTTCCGGAGAAATCCCCTGAACGGGTTTTTCCATGCTTTTCCTAAAGCGCTCGAGGAAGTGTCGCGCCAGCAGCGGAATATCTTCGCGGCGTTCGCGCAGCGGAGGCAGCTGAATGGGGATCACGCTGAGTCTATAGTATAAATCTTCGCGAAATCGCCCTTCGGCGATTTCTTTCTCAAAGTCCTTGTTGGTAGCAGCGATGATGCGCACGTCCACATCAATCTCATCGGTGCTTCCTATTGGCCTGACTTTGCCTTCCTGCAAAACTCGGTAGAGTTTCACCTGCATGGTCAGACTCATGTTGCCAATCTCGTCCATGAAGAGCGTGCCACCGTGGGCCGCCTGAAATAGTCCTTGGCGGTTCTCGTTGGCGCCCGTGAAGGCGCCCTTCATATAACCAAAAAGTTCTGATTCCAGCAGTGTTTCAGGGAACGCGCCGCAGTTGATGGTAATGAAAGGCGCCTGGGCGCGCTGGCTGTTCTCATGAATAGCGCGAGCTACCAGTTCCTTTCCCGTGCCGCTTTCGCCGGTAATCAACATGCGGCTGGACTGCGGAGCAACCGTTTGGATCATGTCAAAGATCGCCCGCATTTTCGGGCTCTGTCCGATGATGTTGTCCAGCCCAGTGAGGCGGCGCAATTCGCGGCGGAGGTAGCCGGCTTCCTTTTTCCATTTCAAGCTTTCGGCTACTCCGCGCACCGCGCGGCGCAACTGGTCAACAAGTTCATGGTCCTTGATTACGTAGCGGTCGGCGCCAGAATTAATGGCGGCGATGGCTGTTTCAACGGTCGGTACACCTGTAATCAGCAGAAAGAAGGAGTTGGGCGCAATTTCCTTGGTGAATTTCAGAAGGTCGACGCCGCCCGCCCCTGGCATGCGGATATCGGAGATAATGATGTCGAAAATTTGCGATTCCAGCTTGCGCTTGGCTTCGTCTACGTTGTGGGCTATTTCGACTCGATGGCCCTCCTTGCGGAAAGTAATTTCCAGCAGCTCGCAGATAGACTTCTCATCATCTACGACGAGGATGTGCGCCATTTCTCTGATGGGATCTTTAGCGGCTGTTTTCGCAGCTTGCATAAATCCTCACGCCACCCGCGGCAACTCCACAATGAACTCGGCGCCGCGATCTTTCTCGGAGATCACACTGATTCTTCCGCTGTGTGCTTGCACAATCTGATACACGATGGACAGACCCAATCCCGTACCACCTTCGAAGCCGGGCTGCAACGGCTCGAAAATTTTGGCACGCTGTTTGGCATCCAGACCCACGCCCGTGTCATGGAAGGCGATACGCACCCAGAAAGGCCGTTCCTCCATCTTAACCGTGAGCGTGCCGCCTTCGGGCATGGCGCGCAGGGCGTTGTCGCAGAGATTCCAAAAGACTTGCTTGATCTTGCTAGAGTCCACCCGCGCGCGTAGTTCGTGACCATTAAAAGACCGAACGATGCGGTACTTCCCTCCTAGCTCCGGTTTTTTCTCAAGAAGCACCAGCGTCTCATCCAATAACCAGCTCACGTCCGCATCTTGGAATTCGTAGGTTTTCTCGCGCGAATATTTCAAAAAATCCGTAATGATGTGGTTCAAGCGCTCGGATTCGCGGCTCACAATGTGCACTAAATGCTTCTCGTCTTCTTCCAGGGGAACCAGCCGCGCGAGCTCTGTCACCGCTCCCGCCATGGCCGTTAGCGGCTGGCGGATTTCGTGCGCAATCGCAGCGGAAAGACGCCCCAGGGCGGCCATGCGTTCCTTTGTCGCAACTTCCTGTTCCAAATGCCGGAGTTCAGTAAGGTCTTGAAAATTGAAAACGTAACCACTACGCCGAATATCGCGAGAACGTAGCGGAGAAATACTTATGCCGACGTAACGGTGGAGTCCGTCCTGGGTTCGAATTTCGATTTCCTTGCGCAGCGAGAGTTTTTGATTATCACCGTGGTAGGCAGGTAGCCAGAACTCTGGATTGATCTCTTGCACCAGGCGACCGCGTAGCGCAGCGAAACTATAACCAAGAATTTCCTCGCCAGTGCGATTCAAAAGCAAAATCCTTCCCTCCAGATCGGTAGTAAGCAATCCGCCGCGCATGGAGTGGATAATGTCTTCGGTGAAATCCTGGAGATCGAGCAGTTCTTCGCGCTTTTCCTCGAGTTCCAAACCTTTTCGACGAAGTGACTGGGCAAGGAGGCTGGCCAGATAGGCAACAGCCAGAAAGCCGAATAGATTGCTGAGGAACCAGATGCGCAGGCTGTCCGCGGTTGCGATACTGGAAAAGGTGCGCGGAATTCTTCCGGTGAACGCTAGTGCCGCCATGCCTCCCAATAAGCATAGGCAAATCGCAGCGGTGGCGAAAGCGACGCGGCGCGAAAAAAAAATGCTGGCAACGATAATCACCAGGAGGTAAAGGGAAATGAAATAGCTTTCCTGCAGACCCGTCACGTAGACTAGCGCGGAAATCATCAGGACATCGTTGGCGATTTGCATCGCTCCGTGCCAGCGGGCACCGGGCATGGACCTCAAAAGGATGAGATGCAAGACGCCCAGGGTGATCCAGAAGATGATCAGAGGCAGGAAATAATGGTTACCGGTAGATACCAGCACGTACTGGGGCCACAGGACGCCGACTCCCAAGATCAGCGTGATCATCAAGAGACGCACGCGCGTCAGCCAGTCTAACCATTCTCTTGTAGTGAAGCTTTGTTCCATCCGCGTCCCAGTCCCAAAATCATCCAAAAGAAAAAATGCCGAGCAGGAGATTGCGGGTCCTGCCCGGCTAATGGGTCAACGCTCCGCGAGCAGCGCCGCAATCAGTGCTTGGATAGCTCTCCGATCAGAGAGAACAGCGGCAAGTACATGGAAATAACCACGCCCCCGACGACTATACCGAGGAAAACAATCATGATGGGTTCGAGCGCCGTGAGCAAGTCTTTAACCGCCGCGTCCACTTCTTCTTCGTAGAAGTCCGCGATTTTCTGCAACATCGCGTCCATGGCACCGGTCTGTTCGCCCACCGCAATCATCTGCGTAACCATGCCCGGAAATACCGCCGATTCTTTCAATGGCTCGGTCAACGACTTTCCTTCTTCTAGCGCCTTCCTCACCTTTTGAAGGGCTTTTTCGACAACGGCGTTGCCTGATGTTTTGGCCGTGATATCCAGGCCTTCGAGAATGGGCACACCGCTGGTGATAAGCGTGCCGAGGGTGCGCGTGAACCGCGCAACGGCAATTTTTCTCATCAGGATGCCCAGCACAGGCAATTTCAGAATAGTGGCGTCCACAACGTATCGCCCTTGGGGCGTTTTGTACCAAAACTTAAGTCCCAAGATAGCGGCAACGAGGGCCACAAGAATGAGCAAGCCAAAATAGCTCCCTACAAAGTTGCTCATGGCGATCACGATTTTCGTAGGCAGCGGCAGTGTAACCCCGAGACCTGCAAACAATGTGGCGAAAATCGGTACAACCTTCCACAGCAACAATGTGATGACACCTCCAGCCACTGTCAAGACACCGACCGGGTACACCAATGCGGACTTTACCGCGCGTTGCAACTTAACGCTTTTTTCAATGTAGGTCGACAGACGCTGCAGAATAGTGTCAAGAATACCGCCCGTCTCGCCGGCTTCCACCATGTTTACGTAGAGTGAATCGAATACTTTTGGAGAGCTGCGCATGGCAGCCGAAAGTGTCGCGCCACCCTCGACCAACCCGCGCGTATTGGTCAAAACCTTTTGAAAAGTTTTATTATCCTGTTGGGTGGCAAGAATTTCGAGACATTGCACGAGCGGCAAACCAGCATCAATCATTACCGAAAATTGCCTCGTGAAAATCGCCAGCTCTTTGGGTTTTACTCCGCCGCCGAAGGTCGGAATATTGAATTCCTTGCCCTTCTCGGTCATCTTCGTGGCAGTAATTTGCTGTCGCCTGAGAAGTGTTTGTAGCTCCGCTTTGCTACCGGCGGTCATCACGCCAGTTACGCTGGAACCGGAGCGGCTTGTTCCTTGATATTTATAGGCCGGCATGTATTTCCCTCCTCGATCTGGTATTCCGCAAAGTTCTGTCGAATCGCATGGTCCTTATACTCAACGCTTACTCACTGCGTGAGGTTTCGATCCACTGGAGGGAGTCGATACCACACCGCGATTTATCATGTCCTGCAGTTCATCGGCATTGGAGGAACGAGAAAGAGCGATGTCTAGTGTGATTAATTTCGCTAAATAAGCATTGCAAAGGGCCTGGTTAAACGTCTGCATGCCCGTCTGTCCTGTTCCTGTTTGCATCGCCGAATAAATCTGATGGATCTTATCTTCACGAATCAGGTTGCGGATTGCCGGTGTGGGCACCAGCACTTCCATAATCATGGCCCGGCCACGACCATCCGCCCTCGGCAGCAGCGCTTGGCACAAGATTCCTTCCAGAACCATCGAAAGCTGCGCGCGAATCTGCGGTTGCTGGTGCGACGGAAAGACATCGATAATGCGGTTGATGGTAGAAGACGCGGAATTAGTGTGCAGCGTAGCAAAAGTTAAGTGGCCGGTTTCGGCGATACGCAGAGCGGATTCGATGGTTTCCAGGTCGCGCATTTCCCCGATCAGCACGATGTCCGGATCTTCGCGCAGAGCGGCGCGCAGCGAGTTCGCAAAAGAGTGGGTGTCGGCGTGCACTTCGCGCTGGTTTACGAGGCACTTTTTGTGATTGTGGAGAAACTCGATGGGGTCTTCTACCGTGATCATGTGCTCGTCGCGCTCAGCGTTTATTTTGTCGAGCATTGCAGCGAGAGTGGTGGACTTGCCGGATCCCGTCGGTCCAGTGACCAGCACCAAGCCGCGCGGCTTATCGCACATGCCCCTTACTACACTGGGCAAACCCAGCGCGTCGAAACCTTTAATCTCCCACGGGATGGTGCGGAAAACCGCTCCGACCGCGCCGCGTTGATTGAAAACATTGCCGCGAAACCGCGCCAGGTTCTTCAGACCGAATGAGAAGTCCAGCTCAAGATTTTCTTCAAAACGATGCTTTTGCGCATCGGTGAGAACGCTGTAAGCCAATGATTTGGTGTCCGCCGCCGTCAGCGTGGGCATATCCAGAGGTTTTAAACGACCATGCACGCGCACGCGTGGCGGGCTGTTGGTCGTGATGTGGAGGTCGCTACCTCCCAATTCGATCATCTTCTTCAACAACTCACTAAGCGTCATTCCCGCCATAACTGTCTTTCCTTTATAGAACCGTTTCGCGCAGTACTTCTTCCATCGTTGTTTGGCCTAATGCCACTTTCGTCAAACCGCTTCGCCGCAGGGTAATCATTCCTTGGTCAATCGCCTTCTTTTTCAGTTCCAATGCAGAAGCGCCTACCAAAATCAGTTCGCGGAGTTCGTCATTAATTTCCATCACTTCGTACAGACCGGTGCGGCCTTTGTATCCACCCTTATTGCAGGTGGTGCAGCCCTTGCCATGGTAAATCTTGGTGGTCTTGGCTTCCTCGGGCGTATATCCCGCATCGATTAAGGCTTGCTGCGGAACTTCCAGCTCTTCTTTGCAATTGACGCAAACTCGCCGTACCAGGCGCTGGGCGCAAATCAGGTTTACCGAAGTGGCCACTAAGAACGGCTCGATGCCCATGTTCATGAGTCGGCTGATAGTCGACGGAGCGTCATTGGTGTGCAGGGTCGAGAGCACCATGTGACCCGTTAACGCCGCTTTGACGGCAATCTCTGCGGTTTCAAAGTCGCGGATCTCACCGACCAGAATAATATTGGGGTCTTGGCGGAGGAAAGCACGCAATGCAGCGGCGAAGTTCAAGCCGATCTGCTCTTTCATCTGGACCTGATTTATACCCGCCAGCTGAAATTCAACAGGGTCTTCTGCGGTCATGATGTTGGTGTCAACTTTGTTCAACGTCGCCACCGAGGAATAAAGGGTGTTGGTCTTTCCTGAACCAGTTGGACCCGTGACCAGCACCATGCCGTAAGGCTTTAAAATATTTCTCTCGAACTTCGTCAGCGATTGCTGTTCAAAACCCAGCTTGGTCATGTCCAGGCGGAGGTTTTCTTTGTCTAACAGGCGGAGGACGATCTTTTCGCCATATAACGTCGGCACTGTGGATACACGAAAGTCGAGTTCTTTTTTCTTCCCGTCGGCCCGGTACTTGATCATGATGCGGCCGTCTTGCGGCAGGCGCTTCTCCGCAATGTCCAGCTTGGCCATAATTTTCAGACGGCTGGTGATGGCGTCCTTCAGCCGCAACGGTGGGCTCATCACCGTTTGCAATTGCCCGTCCACGCGGAATCTGACGCGCATTTCCGTCTCGTACGGCTCCACATGGATGTCACTCGCACCCCGCTTCACGGAATCGGTCAAGATCAAATTCACGAGCTTGATGATCGGAGCTTCTTCGGCGGCTCGCTCTAGCGTAGCGATATCGGTTTCTGCTTCTTCGGCGGCCAGCTCGAGTTCCTGGTCCTCATCGACCAGGTTCTTCATGAGATTGCTTAGCTCTTCGTGATTGTTGGATGATCCACCGTAAAAGCGTGAAATCGCTTCCCCAATGGCCGACTCTGAGGCCACCACCGGCTCCACGTTGAACCCGGTCATGAACTTAATGTCATCCATGGCGAAGACGTTGGTGGGGTCCGTCATCGCGATGGTGAGTACGGAGCCAACTCTGGATAGCGGGATGACCTGGTAGCGAAGAGCGGTGTCTTGCGGGATCAACTTGATAACCACGGGATCGATTTCGTAAAACTTTAAATTAATGGAGGGGACGCCATACTGGCGCGAGAGAACACCGGTGATATCGTCATCCGTTATATAACCCATCTTCGTCAGGCAGCTTCCCAGCTTGCCCCCATTCGAGCGCTGGAATTCTAGCGCTTTCTGGAGCTGCTCCTGCGTGATCAGGCTTTCTTTGAGTAATATCTCGCCTAAGCGGACAGACATCCCCAGCACTCCTGCCAGTTTGCGTCTTTGCTCACATTAGCAAATCAAGTCGCTGGCGGCAGGCAGAATTTCAGGGATAGTTCTGAAATGGCTAATACCTGACCGGAAGTTCAGGTAGGCCAACACGGGCGAAGTACTATTGTTGACTTGCTTCCAGGTGGTGGATATCTTTCCAAGAGATGTCTGCGCGCGCTTCGAGCTGGTGTTCGCATCTCAAAAAGAGACCCGGACGAGCCATTCCTATGACCTTCGCCGTCACATCGGTATGCTGCACAGGCTTGCATAGTGCGAGGCAGGGCTGGTTAACATTTCTTGACTTATTGGCGTCGAACATTCGGTTGGTAGCCGCATTATGAGCCATCTCGATTCCAAGCAGCGTTGGCGTATAGCCCTTGGCGGCATTTGCCTTACTTTGCTGCTGGCCGCGGTATTCACATTTGGCTCTCTAGATGTTCCCTTCGAACCGAAAAATTGGCGCGACGCGCTTACCCTGTATGCCGTCTCCAGTTTTATCACCGCTGCGCTGCTCGTTTTTGGTCTTATCCTGGTCCGCAGCATCTTGCGACTCTGGGCAGAGCGCAGCAAAGAACAGCTCGGGGCACGATTCAAGACGAAGATGGTTGTAGGGGCGATGGCCATTTCGCTTCTTCCTGTGCTGTTTATGTTCTTTGTGAGCTATTCGCTCTTGAACCGTACGCTGGGGCGCTGGTTCCCGGGTCCACTGGAAATCGCTTCGGAACAAACTCAGTTGCTGCTCAACAGCCTCGGTCACACGCAGGTTCCCCGACTCCATACCTTGGGACATCAAATTCAACCGTTTGCTTCTCAGCCGCTAGATGAGTTTTTGCAGCGCGCCTTTCTAGCTGGCGCCGATGCCGCGTGGATCCTTGACAAAGATGGGAACGTGCTGAGCGGCGGAGTAATCTGCGACAATCCACCGGAAGATCGCAGCAGACGCGTGTGTTCTCGCCCCAACGTGTTTGGTAGACAGATTCGTATCTTGGAAAGCGGTATCGAACTTTGGGAGGCGGCCGGACAGACTTACTCCGCATCGCGCATTCCGGTCGGCGCGCCATCGCATCCTACTGGTTACCTGGTTACCGGCTTTCGCACCAGTCCGGACTTTCTTAGTCGCATCACCGAAATTCAGAAGCAAACAACGCAGTATTACGAACAAAAGCAAAACCTGCGTGCCCTGAAGCGACAGATGTTGCTCATTCTACTTTTCTTCACGGTGCTGCTGCTTTTTGCCGTGATGTGGGTGGCGCTTTTCCTTTCCAAGCAGGTCACCGTGCCTATTCAAGCTTTGGCGGAAGGCACCCGCGAAATTTCCGCTGGCAACCTTGGTTACCAGGTCCCGGAACAAGCACAAGATGAATTGGGCGTGCTAGTCCGCTCCTTCAATAGCATGACCACCCAGCTGCGGGACAATCGCTCGCAAATCGATCGCTTCACTCACAACCTCCAACAAGCCGTCCAGGAACTTGAGCGCCGACGTCAACTTATGGAAACGGTCCTGGAAAATATCCCCACCGGCGTCATCTCTCTGGATGCCGACGGGAAAATCCTGCGAGTCAACACGAGTGTGACCCGCATGTTGGGCACCCATCCCCGAGATCATCATTCTCTCGAAGAGCTTCTCGGCGGGGACATTTCTCGCACTGTGCAATACTTAATGCGCCGCTCACTTCGCATGGGCATGGTTTCCCGGGAAATTGAGACGACGGTCGGCGGCCGCGTTCTGCATCTGGCAGTGACCGTCAGTTCTCTGGGTCCTCGCCGTGCCAACAGCGGTTACGTACTTGTCCTGGACGACCTTACCGAAATGCTCCGAGCGCAAAAATCTGCGGCTTGGCAGGAAGTCGCGCGACGTATCGCTCACGAGATCAAGAACCCTCTCACACCCATTCAATTGTCGTCCCAGCGTCTCTCACGATTTCTCGAGCGCCGCAACGAACCGGATGTTGCCGCTTCTCGCGATCCTGAACTCACAAATCTTGTCGTGGAATGCTCGACGCTGATCGAGCGTGAAGTTTCCACGCTCGCCGCCCTGGTCAATGAGTTTTCGCAGTTTGTGCGCTTCCCTACCGCCAAACTGGTGCCCACCAGTGCCAACACCATCGTCAATGAGGCTCTTGAGATTTTTTCCGGACGCTTGGATGGCATCGCCGTGAAAACAACACTTGCCGAAAACCTTCCTTCCGTCCGCGCCGATGCCGGACTCCTCCGCAGCGTCGTCGTGAACTTGATCGACAACGCTGCCGAAGCTCTGGAAAATTCTACTTTTCGCGAAATTCGGGTATCGACTTGCTTGCGCGTCGACGCGGAAATTGTCGAGATTGCGGTTGCCGACACCGGTCACGGTATCTCTCCGGAGGACAAAGACAAACTTTTTCTGCCGCACTTCTCCACCAAAGACCGCGGCACCGGCTTGGGACTAGCCATCGCCGCGCGCATTGTAGAAGAACACGGCGGTAGCCTGCATGTTGAAGACAATTACCCCGCTGGCTCACGCTTTCTTGTGGAGCTGCCGGTCTCTGAACTTATATCCGCAAATATCACCGATCTGAACGGATCGGAATCGCTTCGATGATTTCCAAATCGCATCTCTTGGTCGTCGACGACGAAGCCGGCATCCGCGAATCGCTTTCCTCCATTCTTAAGGACGAGGGTTACCACGTCGAAGCGGTGGCCTCGGCCGAAGAAGCCCTCGAACGTGTGGTGGACGGCGATCTCGAGGTTATTCTTCTCGACGTTTGGCTCCCAGGGATGGATGGGCTGCAGGCCCTAGGCCGCATACAAGCGCTGCCCCGCCCGCCGGCGGTCATTATGATTTCCGGTCACGGCACAATTGAAACCGCTGTCCGCGCCACTAAACTTGGCGCCTTCGACTTCCTCGAGAAACCTCTTTCTCTCGAAAAGATCATCGTCCTGGTCCGCAACGCCATCCAACAACGGCGCCTCCAGGATGAAAATCAATTGCTTCGTACTGAGCTCGGGCGCAGATACCAGGTCATCGGCGACAGCATTCCCATGAAGGCACTCCGTCAGCAGATCGGCGTGACCGCGCCAACCAATGGACGCGTACTGATCTACGGAGAGAGCGGCACCGGGAAAGAACTAGTGGCGCGCGCGCTACACTTCGCAAGTCTCCGCAATAAAGGCCCCTTTGTGGAGGTCAATTGCGCCGCCATTCCGGAAGAACTCATCGAGTCCGAACTATTCGGCCACGTCAAAGGCAGTTTCACCGGCGCTAGCGATGACAAAATTGGGAAATTTGAGAAAGCCAACAGCGGCACTTTGTTTTTGGATGAAATTGGAGATATGAGTTTGCGGACGCAGTCCAAGGTGCTGCGCGTCCTGGAAGAGCAGCATTTCGAACCGGTGGGCTCCAACGAAACCCTCACCGTGGATGTGCGCGTTATCGCCGCTACAAACAAAAACCTCGAGCAGGAAATCAGCCGCGGCGCATTTCGCCAGGATCTCTTTTATCGCCTCAACGTCATCCCTTTCTTTGTTCCGCCGCTCCGCGACCGTGTGCAGGATATCCCCACGTTGTCCCGCTATTTTCTCGACGAGTTCAGCGCCGCGTACGGCAAGAAAACCCGCGAACTCAGCCCTACGGCCATCGATATTCTTCTGCGCTATCCTTGGCCTGGCAACGTGCGCGAACTGCGTAACCTCATCGAACGCCTGGTTATTGTCTGCCCACAATCGCGCATCGAACCCCATCATCTTCCGCCAGAACTGTTTCGTGGAGTTGCCGATAGTCCGCTGCACCCTTATTCCACTTTGCATGAGGCGCGCAGCGCTTACGAGCGCGAATTCATCCTCAGGAAATTACAGGAACATCGCTGGAATATGACGCAAACCGCTGCGTCTCTCGGCTTGGAGCGCAGCCATCTGTACCGCAAAATGAAATCTCTCGGCATTGCCGCTCCAGATTAAAAGCCCGCTCTGCAGCGATCGAAATCTCTGTATACAAATCCGTTAACTCATGTACAATTCGACCAACCAGAGGATTGCTGCACGGCACGGCAAATGGTCTGTGATGGCTCGATGTGCTAAGCGTTGTGGCCCCTTCCCTGACCACTCTTGCATTCTCTTGGCCGTTTACCAGGCCTCGAATTCGTCGAAAAGCTCAGTAGAAAAAGGGGGACGCACGTGAAGAAAATTATCCTCGCATGCACATTATTATTTGTTTTCACGCCTTCCGGTCGTTCGCAGGTTAACGCTCTGCAAGCTGGACGGGTGTCCCCGTTGTCTCCCCAATCGGGCACGCTTTTCCCGAAAAATTGGATTCGAGGATACGTTGACTTCGCCGTTGCGCCCTCGCACAACGAGCCGGACCTGGGCCGCTGCGCCTATCCGCAGCCTGACACGTCGGGTGGTGCCGCTTCGACTTGCACTGCTTACGCCAGATATCTCTTCAGCGGTTACGTGGAATTGCAGCCGCTGGCCACCACCTTCGCTCGGCATATTTTCCTGTTTCTCGAACCGAAGATGACCTTTGGCAGCAACATTCCGCAACTAAGATATACCTACTCCATGCAGCCTATCGCCTTTGATCGTTCCGTCGGAGTTGGCATCGAACTCCCCAAGCATTTCCAGTTGCGTGCTACGCAACATCAAGTCAATTTCCTGGGGCACTATCGCCGCGAGGCCGGTCCCGCCGATCTGCATTCCACTGGGCCGTATGGTTTGTACGCAACCTTTGGCGTGCGCTGGACCTTTGGAGGGTTCGGGCACGCCAGCGCGCCTTTCTGAGCAGCCACAAATCTTCAGGCTTCGCTGAGCGAACTCAGCTGGGCCTTTACTCGTCAGGCCCTTCGCCACCCATCTCTGCACTCAATCCTTGCAGTTGAAAATGCCAGTCCAACTCACGAACTCTTTGCGGATTCTCCCGCCAGTTCGGCGCCACCTTGACGAACAATCCCAGGTAAACCTTCGCTCCCAGCAGCGTTTCTAGTTCTTTGCGCGCTTCCGTACCAATCTTCTTCAGCATTTCGCCCTTGTGGCCAATCAGGATTTTCTTTTGCGAATCCCGTTCTACATTCATAATCGCTTCAATGCGCACAAGTTTAGGTGTTTCCTCGAATTTTTCGACGAACACTGCTACCGCGTAAGGCAATTCATGATGCATGGCCCGAATGGCTTTTTCTCGTATGATCTCCGCCGCCAAAAACCTTTCCGGCTGGTCAGTTACCTGATCTTCCGGGAAATAGGGCTGGCCCACAGGCAATTCTCGCAGAATTACTTTTTGCAGGTCTTCGCAACCCGAGCCTTTCTTCGCTGAAATCGGCACGATGGCGGTAAAGGCGAACGCTCTCTGGAAAGCGTCAATCAGCGGCAAAAGCGCCGTCTTGGGCAGTAGATCTACTTTGTTCAACGCCAAAATTGTTTTGCCGCGAAAGCGCTCCGCTTTTTGCAGTAACTGGGCATCGATGTGCTCGCCGGTCCGGCTCGCATCCGCCATCAGCAATAAGAGATCGATGCCTTCGAGCGCCGCGGCAACCTCGTGCATCATCTGACGTCCCAGCGCGGAATCGGCTTCATGCAATCCGGGGGTATCGATAAATACGATCTGTCCCTCAGGCTTCGTCACGATACCCTGAATGCGGTTCCGTGTAGTTTGCGGTTTGGACGTCACGATGGCGATCTTCTGCCCCACCAAACGGTTCACCAACGTCGATTTCCCCGCGTTCGGCCGGCCTAGGATGGCCACAAATCCAGCCTTAAACTCTTTTTTTGCTTCTTTCATAATTTATTTATCTTGCAGCAGTCACAACCCCTGCTTCTGATCGCGCTACCGTCACATTCTTTGGGCTTTTTTGTTTAAGGCGGGCAATTCTTGCTTGCGAATTCGCACCCGTAACACTTTCCTCTGATTCGCTTCCAACACCTCGAATCCGTATCCTTCCAAGTCGATTCGATCTCCAGGCGTCGGCACTTTCCCGGAAACGTGGCTGAGTAATCCCGCCACCGTGGTAACCGCTTCGTGAGATTTATTTCCAAACTGCACGCCCAATAAATCCTCCACGTCCCCGATGGTCATGCTGCCTCGCATAACCAGACCGCCATCCGCTTCGCGCACCACGTCCGGTGCCGGTTGCTTCGCGTCGTAGCCGCTCTCACCAACGATCTCTTCCAAGAGATCTTCGACTGTCGCAATTCCTGCCACTAAACCGTGCTCATCAATAATCACGGCGAATGGCTGGCCTTTTTTCCGCATTTCTCGTAACAGGTCCGATCCCGCTTTTGTCTCCGGCATGAACAGCACCGGTCGAGTCAGCTCGCGAACTTTCCGCTTTGGAAGATCTTGATCCGCGATGTGTAAAAGGTCCTTGGCGTCCACCACGCCGACTATTTCGTCCAGCGATTTCTCGTAAACTGGCATCTTCGAGAATTTCTTCTCCACGAATTTTGCGTGCAGCTCTTCGAGTGTCGCGTCGGCTGCCACCGCCACAATATCCGGTCGTGGCGTCATGACCTCGCGCACGCGCTTGTCGCTGAATTCCACCACTTGCTCGATCAGATCAGCTTGCTCTGGCTCGATAATGCCTTCTTCTTCGGCCGCCTCCACCAGCGCTTCAATACCTTCTTCGGTGCGCTGCTCTTCGGTTTTCTCCGGCTCGTGTTCGGCAATGCGCGCGATGGACTCCGCGCCTTCCAAAAATATGCGCACCGGCCAAACCAAATACATGAACCCGCGAATCACTGGTATCAGCGGGAGCAGCCAACGTCCGGTGGTGCGGTATAACAGCATGTCTGGCAGGAAGTGCATCAAGATGACTACTTCCAGCGTCAGAAAAACGAAAAACTCGAGGAACGATTCCCATCTTCCGGGAACGAAGTAGACCACACCGCGTGTGGTCTCCAGCACCAGGAAGGCTAGCCAAAAATGCCCAAGGATGCGGAACGTACGGCCCCCGCTGCGCCGGTTAATCCGCAGCTTTGGCTCGATTTCCGCTTCAAAAATATCGAGATGTTCGTGAACCCGGCCGGTAGTCATTCTTCCGAGCTCACGATAAATCAGTGTAAGATAAGAAAAGATCGGTAGACTCGCCGCCAATACAAAAACACTAAGCGCGTATAACCAACTGGACATATTCACGCCAGCCTTAACCGTTTACGCAATCTGTTTTCAATGCGCTGCATTTTGCCTTCGTCGGTTTCGTGGTCGTAACCTAAAAGGTGCAATACACCGTGAAGAATTACGATGCGGAGTTCACTCGCCAGCGGGCGCCCGTACATCTTGGCGTTGCGTCGTGCCGTAGCTGGTGCGATAGCGATATCTCCGAGCGGCATATCTCGCCGCGATCCTGAAATTCCCCTGCCTGTGCGCGCCGGCTTTCGCCGTGCCACCGCAGGAAACGACAAGACATCCGTCGTTCCCATTTTCTTACGGTAGGCTGCATTCATCCGCGCCATCTCCCGATCGCTCACCAGACAAATCGTAATCTGCGCTTCTCCCAGTCCCAATTCGTCTTGCAGGCGTCGCAAAAATAATTCCAGCGGACGCCTTGACAGGCGCACCGCTCGCTGGCGATTCAGAATCATCCTTGCTGAGTTTCTTGGCCTTGCTCGTGGACTGGTTCTTTTCCGGGCTCTTTTGTGCGCACGTCATTCTTGCCGTTGGATGAGTTGGAGTTGCCGCCGCGTTGCGGATGAGTTACATCATACTCCTCGTATGCGCGAATAATCTGCTGCACCAGGTTGTGACGCACCACGTCTTTTTCGCCAAATTGAATCGTGCCAATTCCTTCGATTTTTCCGCAAACTTCCAACGCCTCGATCAAACCGGACTTCTTCCCCGCGGGCAGGTCGATCTGCGTCACGTCCCCCGTGATCACCGCCTTGGAATTGAATCCCAAGCGAGTTAAGAACATCTTCATCTGCTCGCTGGTGGTATTTTGCGCTTCGTCCAAAATCACGAAGGAATCGTTCAGCGTGCGCCCGCGCATGAAAGCCAGCGGTGCCACCTCTATAATTCCTTTCTCGAGGAAACGCTCCAGTTTGTCCGCATCCAGCATGTCATACAGCGCGTCATACAAAGGCCGCATGTATGGGTCGATCTTTTGCTGCAACGTCCCGGGCAAAAAGCCCAGCCGCTCGCCAGCTTCTACCGCCGGACGTGCCAGGATGATGCGGTTCACCTGCTTGGTTAGCAGCGCGCTCACCGCCATGGCTACTGCAATGTACGTTTTTCCCGTGCCGCCAGGACCGATGCCGAACATCATGTCGTGCTTTTCGATTTCCTCCATGTACCGGCGCTGGCTGGCATTCTTCGGCGTAACTTGTTTTTTTCCGAACGAGCGCGCGCGCGCCGGCTCAAACATCCCGCGCGGCGATCCATGCGGTTCCTCGGTGGCCACGCGCATCAGCGACTTCACTTCTGCGCTGCTGAGCGCCCGCCCGTGCCGCGTAAGGTGGTTGTACTCTTCGACGATCTTCACCGCTTGATCTACGTTCTCTTGCTCGCCTTCGATCGTTAATCTCGTATCGTGTAGGTGCGTGCGCACGTGCAGCACCTCCTCGAGCAGACGCACGTTATCATCCAGCGTGCCAAAAAAGGGTTCAATTTGTCCGGAGATGTGGACCGTGCGTCGCATCCAATGGGCAGGTCTTTTACCTACAGAAACCGGGTGGCCGATGGGATTCCCCCTTACGGTGCGTGACCGCTGGCGGTCAACTCTAGGAGAAACTCCTTCCACCCTATCGCAGCGCCTCCCTGGGGTCAAGTTGCACCATTTAGCATTGCGCTGGCTAGTGACTATTGAGATGGTGAATGACGAGCGACGGTGGGCTTCGTCAAGACGCAGTCTGCAGAAAACGCCCCCGCGGCTGTCTCCAATTCACTTTCCCTTTTTCAACGCCGCAAGAATGGCTTGTTCTGCCAATGGCGACATCAGCGCGTACCCTGCGGCATTCGGATGCAACCCATCGCCACTCAATTCCTTCCTCAAAAGCCCCTGCTCATCTACCATGGCGGAGAAATAATCGAGGTAGACATGCTTTTTATCTACTGCATAATTCTTGATCCAGCTATTTAATTGAAGAATTGTTTCCGGCGGACGGTTGATGCGCATGTCGACAGGATTGCCGTTGCCGTCGTGCCCGTAATTGCTGACCGGCAGAACGGACGCCAGCACCACACGAATTCCGTTGGCACCCGCTAATTCCGCCATCGACGCTAGATTCCCCTCCGTCTCCCCCAGCGTCATTGGACCGGTATTCCCGGCAAGATCGTTCGTCCCCGCCAGAATCACCACCACTCTCGGCCGCAGCGCAATCACGTCTGGACGCATGCGCACGAGCATTTGCGGAGTTGTTTGGCCGCTGATGCCGCGATCGATATACGGCTTCCCTGGAAAAAATCCCCCAGAGGCCGGTTCGACCCACATATCAGTGATCGAATCGCCCATGAACACCACGCGCTGCTCGTCTTTTGCTGGCGGCAGTATTTTTTCGTTGGCTTCGCGATACCGCGCTAGATTTGCCCAGTCGCGCGCGCGGTTCACGCAGGACTCCAGCTTGGTTTGTGCCTCTGCCAGTCCTGGACAATCCGTTGCCCGCTTGGTCGGCGGCTCTTGCACTTGCGGGGCTGTCGGCTTCGAAAGTGGCTCTTGCACCTGGGCCCTAGCCGCACCCGCGCTTAATAACGCGCTGCCACTGATGCAGCAAGCTAGTACAAGTCTATGAATCATAGGATTTGTGACCTCGCACGCCGAACGTTGTTGGCCAACGAAACCGGCACCTTATCGTCTTACACGCACGACTTCAAGTCCACACTATCAACTAACCCAATACCAAACTCCGGGCTCGTTTGACAAAGACTATAGGCTCGTCTAACGTTGAATGTTTGAGTGGTACCCAAAAGGAGCAATAGATGGCGCAGGGCACTAAAATAAAGAAGAAGAAAAAGTCGGTTCTAAAGCGGGCAGCGCAATCCATTCAGCGCGCTGAGGTTAATCGTGCGAACCGCACCCGTGTGCGCACGTTGATGAAGCGCCTGCGCACCGCGATTATCGCTGGTGACTCCACCGCCGCGGGCAATCTTCTTCATCCCACACTTTCTGCAATTGATCGCGCCATCAGCAAAGGCGTCCTGCACGAGAACACCGGCAACCGTTACAAATCGCGCCTTTCCCTCGCGCACAACGGCCTAAAAGCAAAAGCCGCCAAGTAACCTAATTTTTAGCCGTTGTTTAGCGTGCCGGCTCCGACCCCGACATAACAACCCTCGGAAACAGGCTTTTAGCTCCCCGCCAGCTGCACGATCATGAATTCCATTACCGTGCGCGCATCCTCGGCGCCACCTTTCAGTCGATCGTCGGCGTTGCGCAGCACCCGCAATCCATCTAACAGACGCGGCTTCGAAATTTTGTTGGCATTTCGCAATGCGAGCTCCGCCTGCTCGGGACGCATTCCTAGCGCGCGAGCCGCTTGCCAGCCGTTCATGCTGCTTCGTATTTCGCTGGCCTCGATCAGCTTGCGATACATCCAGGTCATGGCGCCGAGCATCGACAACGGCTCCTCTCCATCACGCAGCAGGCAGTCCAAAAACTCCAAGGCTTTTTTGGGCTGGCGCGAGGCCAGGAGATCCGACAGCTCCCAAACGGTTACCGCTTTTTCTGAAATCACCATGGAGCTTACGTCTTGGCGGCGAATCAACTTTCGCTCGCCGGCAAAGGTGGAAAGTTTTTCAATTTCTGTCTGCAACCGCATCAAATCGGCAGCCACAAACTCCGCCAGATCCTCCGCTGCCCCTTTTTCAAATTCCACGCGGAGTTCTGCCGCGATAGCGTGAGCTTGCGCAACAGCAGCCGCCTGGCGGGCATCCGCGTTTTCGCCCAGACCCACTTCCACCACCAGCGCCTTCTCTGCAACGAGCTTCCCTAGCTTCATCCTCTGATCGAGGCTGGTGGCTTCCAGAACCAGTACCGTGAATGGAGCGGGATTCTCGAAATATATTTCCAGTTCTGCGACTGCTGCTTCGCGATTCTTTTCGCCAAGCTTTTCGATTGCTTCCAGGTTTTCCAGGAAAACAACTTGTTGCGGTGACAGCATGGGCAGCGTCTGGGCTTGCGCGAGTGCCGCTTGCGTTTCCCCGCGTTCCGCGGAATAGCGCGATACCGCCCACGTTCGCGAAGCTTCTGGCACGAATTTGTCGATCAAGCGCGCCCGGCAGGCGTTGCGAAGGTAGGCTTCCTCGCCCAGCAGCAGCAACGCGGGAATGGACTTTCCCTTTTCCAGTCGTGTCAATAGTTCTTGCGGCGAAACCCGAGCCATCTACGATGATTCCCCGTCTACAATTTACTTACTAACGTCGCTCAGTAATTTTCCACCACTGCCGCTACCAAACGTGCCGCAAAATCGTGCGCCAGCCGATCCAATGCCGGATCCTGCTCTTCAAAAAAACTGTTGATGTCTGTCGAGATTTCGTATTCGTTGCGTAGCAAGAAATCTTCGCTGTGATACAGCACCTTCTGCGTAGCTGCCTCCGTCAAACTGACCTCGCATCTCACCGTGACAAGCATGGTGGTCGCACGCCCTGTAGCGGTATCAAATACCAACGGCGAGGCTTCCACGCTGAGCACTTTCCCTCGCAACACCGCGTCCCCAGCGGCGGGATTGGAAACCACCTTGTATCGCGTGTTAGCCAGAAACTCGCGTACCGTCGCGGCCGTCAGCTTTTGCTCGATTCGGTAGCTGTTCGTCTTGTTTTCTATGGCCGGGATCGCGATCACATGAACGCTTTTGGGTAATCCATCATTGCGCTGCGCCACATGGTAGCCACAACCGCTAAACGTTATTCCCGCAGCCAGCACCTGGCACAAAATGTTTTTGTTTTTCATGAAAGCATGGTCGCGAGCTTCACCGCGTTGGTTGCGGGCAAACGCATATTATCCGCGGCTCCCCAGAACCACCAAACTCTGGGGTGCGATGGATCGGCCTCTGGTTTGGCCAGCTGCATTTCTTTTTCACCCGCCACACCGACATTGCTGGGGCCCGCTTCACCGTCCTGGGGAATCACAAACCCCGATTCGTAACAAGCCTTCAAAATTTGGTCGACATCCGCATTCGTATCCAGCTCACCGTAGATGGAGAATGCAGTTCCGTAAAAGACCGGGGTATGTACCAACTGAATTGCCGGCATGATGCACTTGTCCTTGAGACAAGCGTCGGTTTCTGTACGCACACGTTCGCGAATAGCGCTGAGCTTTTGCGAACTCGCCGGTCCAAACCGGTCCAGCATATTAAACGCTACCTGCGTATCGAATATCGGCTGCCCAACGCCCTGAAAGGAAAGCAACTGCCCCGTCTGGCTTTCCAATTCCTCGATCCCGAGGCGGCCGGCCTCGGATGCAGAGTGAAAACAAACCGCCATTACTCGTCGCAACCCGATTTTGGATAATGCAAAGGTCAGAGCGGCCGCCGCAGTAGCCGCAGCAGACGGAATCATAAAACTCGGCGCATCTTTGGGAAATTCGCGGCCACGCAACGCATCAAGTTTGGGAAACCAGGGAACTGTTTCCTCCCGCGATGCCGTACCGCCGGACAAATCGATTACTTTGGCTCCGGCACGTAGCGCGCTCGCAACATTCTGTAAGGTAAATTCCGCAGAGCCGGTAAAAAACACGAAGCGCGCCTTAGTAAAGCTTTCCTCTTCCACCGGCTGGATTACCGTAGGCTCGCCGCCAGCTGCGGTCAATGTGCCAGCGGCCGATGGTTCATCAAGTAATCGGAGATCCGCACCCGCGAAGCGACCGTCCTCCAAGACAGAGCGGAGTTCCGTGCCCAACAGCGAAGAGGCACCGGCAATAACGATTCGTTGGGAATCCCGTTCAAGAGAAGGCATGCATCACGCTGTGCGCGAGACCAAGCGATGCCGCAACAGGCGTGTGACATGCAGGGCCAAGCCGACCGCCGCGTACGAACAGGCGATGATCATCAATGCGTACTCGGAATATCGCCAAGTCACTCCAAATATGAGAAGCATCAAAATAATCCCAACGGAAGGCTGCTTACGCGACCACGGTAGATCTTTGAAACTGTAATAACGAATCGTACTGGTCATCAACGCTCCCAAGCACGCAGCCAACACCAACCAAGCTACCGACCATCGCCAGTCCTCGATCGGGAACTTGAAGCGGTGCACCAGGGAAGCAATTACGCCGGCGGCAGCGGGGGTCGGCATTCCTACAAAAAACTTTGATCCACCGGGCGCCATGCCCTGGACGTTAAATCGCGCCAGCCGCCAGGCACAGCACACGAGAAAAACCAGGCAGCAAATCCATCCGAACTCGGCGAGTTGATGGCCCCCGTTGGTGTCCGTCAGCAACGGTAACCCTTTGACGCCCCAGGCATACGCTAAAATCGCCGGGGCAATCCCGAAACTCACGACATCGGCAAGCGAATCGAACTGCACGCCAAACTCCGTGTTCGTTCCCGTCATGCGTGCAATCCGTCCATCCAGGGAATCGAAAAGAATGGCGAAGCCTATCGCTTTGGCGGCGTGGTCAAAATCGTCCGGACCACCGGATAAAGTGGCGACGACGGCATAGTAGCCGCAAAGCAAATTGGCGGCCGTAAGCATGCTGGGTAGCAGAAATATACCGCGGCGGAACTTCGGATTCTTGATCCGGCGGTGCGGAGGCAGAGATTGTATTTCGTGCTGTACGGTGTCCGTCATCATTAACTCTGTGTTTGTGCTGTCGTCAGTTTAGCTTGAATGGTGGTGGTGGCGCGTTCTTCTTCCCTTCGCGGCGTGGACCGGACTGTCCAATTAGCCAAAATACTGGAGCCGCCCTTGACATGGTCTCCTACACTCACCAGGAGCTCGGCTTCCTGGGGTACCCACACATCGACCCGCGATCCGAACCTGACTAAACCAATGCGTTCCCCTCGTTGCACGCGGTCTCCGGGTTTTTTCCAGCTTACGACCCGCCGCGCGATCAACCCGGCAATCTGCTTGAATATCATTTCGCCAGCGTCAGTGGAAAGCGTAAAAATGTTTTGTTCATTTTCCGTTGAAGCCGATTCGCGCATCGCGGCGATAAATTTGCCGCGGCGATATTCCAATTTAGTGATGGTACCAGTGGCCGGGGCGCGATTCACGTGCACGTTCCAGACCGCCAGAAAGATACTTACGCGTTTACCGGGGCGCCCCCCGTACTCCTCTACCCTGACTACTACCACCCGGCCATCTCCTGGAGACACGATGGCCCCGGGTTCGGATGGAATACGGCGCTCAGGATCGCGGAAAAAATAGAAAATAAAAGCCGCCAGGAACACCAAGAGACCAGCCGCAACGTTCCACTTAAGGAATGCCGCGCTAACGCCTAAAACGAGCGGTGGCACCCCGAAATAGTAGCCTTCTTTGACCATGCTGGACGAGATACACCTGTATGCGCTGCCGCAAGTACTGAATCTAGGTACGCACGGCCATTCTACGACAGTTTGGCGCTACTTAAACTTGCCGTTATTGGGTCCGCTGCGCGCGCGTATGGTGAATACGCGCGGCGAGCAATTCCATCTCATCCTTGATGTGGAGCTTTAACTTCTTCAATCTGATTTCTTCCAGGAGGTCTTCCGAGCTGAGGTACGATGAAGTGGATATTCTGTGGAGTTCCGCTTCGTATTTCGAATGCTGTTCTGCCAGACGCTGATACTCGGCGTCTGATTCCAGGAGTATGTCCCGAGGTTGCCGCGCCATACTTGCCATGCGTTCCTCCTTACCACTGCGTGCAACGAAATTGGAACTACAGAATGCAAGATAGCACTCTGGACATTAACGTCAAGAGAGAACCACTTGTACATTAGTCCTAGCCTGTGAGTTTCGTTTCCATGATAACGGCCGCCTCCTGTGGGTCGCCGTAGTACCGGTTCCTTCGTCCCGATTTGGCAAACCCGACCTGCTCATAAAAGATTATGGCGCCCGCGTTCGATTCGCGGACCTCCAGGAACAAGCGCCCGGCTCCGGCTGCAATGCAATCCCGAATCGCAGTCTGTAGAAGGCGTGTGGCGATTCCCTGGCGTCTGTTGACCGGTTTAACCGCCAAATTGAGAATCTCAGCTTCATCGGCAATGATTCGGACCACGAGAAAAGCACATAAGCGACCGGCGGACTCCACCACCCAGATCAGTACATGGGAAGTAATGGGTGAAGTACTGTAGGGAGCGATTCCCGGGTCGACTTTCGGCCCAACTGGCGGGCCATCGGGCGCAGCAACCGCCGACCCAACTCCTGTCGCACTTCCTGAATTGTGGAGCTGCTCATAACTCTGCTGCGACCATTGGGCAGCCTGCGGAGATTGCTCTGCGATCTCACGAAGGGCAGCGGCATCTTGCGGCTGAAATTTTCGTATTAAGCAATTGCCGGCCGGTGATAAGCCGCTCATCACATTGTTTCCGTTGGGTTTAACGTTTCCAGAAAATCTCGGCATCGGAACGACGGACATAATTCGCTTCCAGGGTCAGCGCGTCGATCAAACTACCGGTCTTGGCATGCTGTAATCCCAATTGCCCAATCATGGGCGCCAAAACGCCGCTAACGACCTGTATTGTTTCTCCGCCTGCTTGGCGCAAGGCCCAGGCCGGTTCAGAGGCAATCACGGTGGGATCAGTGGAAACCCAGGTGACATATTGCTTGCCGGCTTGATCGCTGACCCAGTCCGCAAACTTGCCGGGCGGAGCCACCATCTCCTGGTTTTGAAGCTTCAAGTGCGTACCGTTCTTCCGATACAAGGCGCCGAAGACCTGCCCGCGCCGGGCATCCGTGAAAGCGGCGACCCAAGATGCGCCGGGCGGTGTTTGTATCGCCAGCGCCTCCAGGCGGGAGACGGCAGCGATCGGGCGGGCGTAAACCTCACTCCAAGCTTTTACGGTGGTTAAGCCCACGCGTACTCCGGTGAACGACCCAGGCCCGGCAGCTATCGCGTACAACCCCACGTCCGGCATGGTGATACTCTCTGCAGTCAATGCCCGCTCCACGGCAGGTAGCAGCCAACTCGAGTAATCCTCCGCACCCTCATGGGCAACCGTGCCAACCACCTTCCCCTGGCGGAGCAGCGAAACACTACCTCGGGAGTCACACGTATCTATCGCTAATACAAGCACATCGCCTCTGCAAAGAGCTTTTTGGGAATCCGACCTAGCACGGAGATTCTATCGTAATTTGGCGGTGCGTGGACGGTTACGTTAGTGGAACGCCGGGACCATCGACAGAAACAGGTTCGCGCAAGCACCGGGCGCACAGCAATTTTACTGCCAACTTGGTACTTTAATTTCTCTAACTGCCTCATTACAGAGGATATAGCTTGACTCTTGCGACACATAAGCGTACAGTTTTTCCAGTACCTCCAGGGGGCGATCGAATCTTATGGACTACAAAATCGGCGACAAGGTTGTATATCCGAACCATGGCGTTGGTGTTGTCGAACAAATTAGTTACGGTGTCCTGAATGGTAGAACCGAGCGTTACTTCATGATTCGTATTGTTTCCAGCGGTTTGCGAGTTATGGTTCCGCAATCCAATGCCATGAGCGTCGGACTGCGTTCTGTAATTCGTTCGACGGAATCCATGAAAGTGCTTGGCTTTCTCGAAAAGGGAAAACTCAACTCGCATCACGATTGGAAACACCGCTTCAAAGAGAATTCCGAGCGCATGCGCACGGGAGCTCTCCTAGAAGTAGCGGTGGTCCTCAAGAGCTTGGTATCCCTCAGCTGCAGCAAACCCCTCTCCTTCCGCGAAAAGAAAATGTTAGAGCGCGCCAAGTATCTCCTAGTAAGCGAGATGGCGACTGCTCGCAACACCAGTGCGGAAAATGCCGAAGCCACGGTAGTGAAGTCTCTGGCGAAAGCAAAACTACAATTTCCGGTGTTAACCGAAAAATTCGAATAATTTAACTTTCCAGCCATATTTTCAGCGGGCAACGATAGATAAATGTTGCCCGCTTTTTATTTGTTCTTTGTCATTTTGGCCGGAGCACCCCAACCTCCGCCTCCCGGAGTTTCGATCCGCAGGAGCGTTCCAGCTTCGGCGAAGAACGCACATTTCCCCGGCAACTCCACCGCTTGTCCGTTTCGAATCAGCTGATTTCTACCCTTCTTCCCTTCGTGTCCACCCGCGAGTCCGTAGGGTCCACGAAGCCGGCGATCCGATAGCAGCCCGATCTGCATGCGCGCTAGCAGCTCAATTTCTCGCACGATGCCATCGCCGCCGCGATAGCGTCCTGCTCCGCCAGATCCGTGGCGGACGCGGTATTGCTGAACTCGGACGGGATAGCTTTGCTCGAAAACCTCGACAGGCGTATTCCAAGAATTTGTCATGTGCGAGTGCACCGCCGAAGCGCCCGCAAAATTGGAAAGCGCGCCCGTGCCCCCGGCAATGGTTTCGTAATAAGCGAAAGGTGCGTCGTTGTGCCTGGGATCGAGGCCACCCAGGGTGAGATTGTTCATGGTGCCCTGGCTGGCCGCGGGAATACGGGCAGGTGCGGCCTTGGCGAGTGCTCGCAAGAGTGTATCGACCATGCGCTGCGAAGTTTCCACGTTTCCTCCGGCCACGGCTGCTGGAGGTTGCGCATTCACAATGCTTCCCTGCGGTGCCAACACACGAATCGGGCGCATTAAGCCGGACGTAGCCGGTACATCGTCCGTCAATAAACAACGAAAGACGTAATACACGGCGGACACGGCAATGGCCTCGACCGCGTTGACGTTACCGGCACACTGGGGCGCGGAGCCCGCGAAATCCACTTGCGCCTTGCGGTTGTCAATTTTTACGCGCACTCGAATGCGAAGCGGTTTATCTGTAATGCCATCGTTGTCCAGCAAATCTTCCGCGGCGTAAGTCCCCGGCTTCAAATCGGCGAGGGCGGCAGTCATCATCCGGTGGGAATAATCGAGCAGGTGCCGCCCGTACGTTTGTACTTCGCGCTCGCCGTATTTACCGGCAATTGCTCTAAGGCGGCGGTCTCCAATTCTACAAGCTGCGATTTGCGCGGCCAGGTCCCCGGCACGCTCCGCGGGCGTGCGGACATTTGCCAGGAGCATCGACATCAAATCGCGATTCAACGCGCCGTGAACAAAAAGTTTCACCGGCGGAATTCGCAATCCCTCCTCAAAAATTTCTCGTGCCGGACCCATCGAGCCCGCAAGCGCGCCACCGATGTCCGCGTGATGTGCGCGGTTCGCAACATAAAAGGACGCCTGCTTCTTGTCGCGCAGATAAACTGGCATGACCAGAGTCAAGTCCGGCAAATGGGTACCGCCGGCAAAAGGATCGTTCAACAAAGCCATATCCCCCGGCTCGAGCGACAATGCCGAGCGCACCGCGTGTACGGACGCGGGCATAGATCCCAGATGTACGGGCATGTGGTCCCCCATAGCCAGGACTTCCCCGTTCGCGTTATAGACCGCGCAGGAATAATCACGTCGCTCCTTTATGTTGGGCGAAAATGCCGAGCGACGGAGGGCTGCGCCCATTTCCTCTGCGACCGAGTGGAATAAATTCTTAAAAATCTCCAGTTGGGTGGGATCCGCGACTGCGGCGACGCCGATTTTACGAGCGCGGCGCACGGAGCCTCGCAATCTTTGGCGGCGTAAGCAATATCTGCCCGTAGGCGTCCACGTAAGCGTTCCATCCAGTCGGCACAAGCGTTGTGGCGCTGTATTCCGTAATCACCGCGGGACTCTCTAAAACGTGTCCGGCGCGTAAATGCTCGCGGGAGAAGAAACGCGTTCTCTTCAGAGTTCCGCGGAAGCTGCAGGGCAGCACAGTGTTTGCGGGCACGGGTTCGCCGGGCGCCGCGCAAGGGATGCAGGTAATTTCCGGTTTTGCAGTTACTCCGGTCGCCCGGCAACGTAGGTTCACGATTTCCACGGGGCGTTGAGCGTCGTGGTATCCGTAAGATTGCTCATGCGCGCGATGAAAGGCTGCCACAAAATCGCCCGTCGCAGGAACGCTGAGTTCATAGGCCTGTCCCATATAGCGCATATCCAGACGGCGCTCCAGGCGAATCTTGGCGGCTGGAAATCCTTCTTTGCGAAGAGTTCGCGCTGCGTCTGCTTCCAGGGTTGCCCACAATGTGCTTAGACGGGCAGCCGCCTGACCTGAGTTTTCAACCGATAGCAGCACGGTGCGTGAAAAATCCTTTACGACATCGGCCCGCAATATTCCGAGTGCGGAAAGCCCGCCAGGAAACACCGGCAACAGTACACTGGGCATTTCAAGCGCCGTAGCAAGATCACACGCATGCAATCCGCCTGCTCCACCGAAGGCCACCAGCGAATATTCCCGGGGGTCATGACCGCGCTGGATAGAAATTACGCGAATGGCTTTTTCCATCAGCGCATTGGCCACTGCGAGGATGCCTTCGGCGAAAGTTTCGACGCTGCGGAAGCGGCCTCGCAATTTTTCCATGCGCTTACGCGCGCGGGGAATGTCGAGTTGGAACGACCCGCCCAACAATCCTTGCTGCCCCAGATGACCAAGCACGGCATGCGCATCCGTCACGGTGGGTTGCTCGCCCAGCCCATAGCAAATTGGCCCGGGAGCAGCGCCAGCACTCTCGGGCCCAACGCGTAAGGAACCGCCGCGATCGAATCGCGCGATCGATCCGCCACCGGCACCGACGGTGTGAATTTCAAGCATCGGCACGGCCACTGGCAGGCCCGCCACCGTGGATTCACTCGTTGTGCGTAACGAGCCGGAGAGCAAGGCGACATCGGTGGAAGTTCCGCCCATGTCAAACGTAATTATCTTACCGAGGCCAGCCAGCTTCGCGGCATATTGCGCACCGATTAGTCCACCGGCCGGGCCGGAGAGAATGGTCCGCACAGGTTCCCGGGCGGCTTGCTCGGCAGAAATGATTCCGCCGTTGGACTGCATGATGCGTACTTGATGCGGGGAAGTTGTTCGTTGATGAATTTGTTTTGGTTTGCTTCGCGAAGCCGCAGCACATACCGCCGGAATTTGTTGGTCGGCGATCTCGGTGGCACGTAGCTGCGCAGCGCGTAAATAGCCGCTCATCACGGGTGCCAAATAAGCGTTGATCACGGTCGTGGCAGTGCGTTCGTATTCGCGAAATTCAGGCAAGATCTCGTGCGAAACGGAAGTCAGACAGCCAGCTGCGCGAAGAGCCTTGGCGATTCGCTTTTCGTGGTTGGGGTTTCGGAAGGAGAAGAGAAAACAAACCGCCACAGCGTCGGGCTGCGCGCGCTTCACGACTCGGACCACGCGTGCAACTTCGCGTTCGGTCAAGGCGTTGACAACTGCTCCAGAGGCGGCGAGGCGTTCCATCGTTCCCATACGGCGATCCCGCGGCACGAGCGGCGGCGGCTTCTCGACGAAAAAGTCATAAAGCTTCGGCCGGGCTTGGCGGCCAATCTCCAGTACATCTTCGAACCCCGCAGTGGTGACTAGTGCGACGCGTCCGCCACGGCGCTCTAATATCGCGTTGGTGCCAACGGTGGTGCCGCACACCAGGTCAAGCGCGGCATGGGGCGTAGCAGAGGCGGGCGCATCGGCAGCGTGGGTGGTTAGGCTAAAGACTTGGCGGAGAGCTTCGGCGATTGCTTCGGCAGGCTTTTGTGGCTGGGAGGCCACCTTGATAATGTGCAGTTTTCCGGCGCTCACGAACAGGCAGTCGGTGAACGTGCCGCCGGTGTCAATAGCGATGCGCATGAGTTGAGGATTTTACCTTGCACCACGATCGGCGTGGGACAGTCTTTCTGCGTTTTGCACTTGGGCGCTAGGCCAGAGCAAGGCTAGGGTCGGCATTGAGGCTTGCGTCGGCAATCACGCCCGCGCGAAAGCGCGAATAAGCGGCGGCGGCAATCATGGCGGCATTGTCGGTGGAGAGCGCACGGCTCGGAAAGAAAACTTTGACCTCCGCTGAGGCGGCGCGATGTTCGAAAGTTTCCCGCAACTGACTATTGGCAGCAACGCCGCCGGAAACCAATACGGTTTCCGCAGACAGCTCTTGCGTCGCAATCATCGTGCGCTCGACTAAATCGCGCACTACGGCGTTCTGGAATTCGCGAATTAAGCCCAAGATCTGCGAATCGCAGAGTGGGAGCAATTGTTCAAAGCCTCTGTCTCCGCGCGCAATGGCCTCCTCGCGCCGCTTGATATCGGCCGCGTATTCCGGATGCTCGCGAAGGTGATATAGAACGGCCGTTTTTAAGCCGCTGAAGCTGAAATCCCATGAATTATTTTTCATTTTGGTGGGCCCGAATTTTACGGGTGGCGGGGCCGCTGGCGCGGCGGACGCTAAGCGATCCAAAATTGGTCCACCCGGGTAGCCCAAACCCAATAGCTTGGCAACTTTATCGTAGGCCTCGCCCGCGGCGTCGTCGCGAGTCTGGCCAAGCTTGCGGTACCGCAACAGTCCATCTTTATGCAGGGAATCCGATCCGGCAAGCGTGACTTCATACAGAACAGTGTGGCCCCCTGAAACAATTAAACACACGGCGGGAAGCCGCGGCTGCAGACCAGCACGGTGGGCCTCCAAAAACACCGCGTGGACATGCCCTTCCAGATGATTCACGGGAACGAGCGGCTTGCCGAGAGCGGCCGCCAGGGTCTTGCCGTAAGTAATGCCGACGAGCAGAGCGCCGACGAGTCCTGGCCCTTGCGTGACACCGATGGCATCCAGATCGCTCAGCTTCATTCCGGCTCGGAGCAGGGCTTCACGAACCACCGGAACAATCTGCCGCAAGTGTTCACGCGATGCCAGCTCCGGCACAACACCGCCATATTTTCGATGTACATCAATTTGCGAGGCCACTACGTTGGATAATATTTCACGACCGTCGGCCACCACGGCGGCGGCAGTTTCATCGCAAGAGGATTCGATGCCCAAAATTCTTGTGCTCATAGCATTCGATGGTCGAAAAGACACATTCCTTTATCATGCTAACACACGGCTTGCGGGTGGCTGATGGAGCACCCGAACCCGCGCAAAGTGACGCGGACACAGCGCAACTTATACGACAAATTATCCTGCAGCGGGCTACCTCCAGGAGAGGTCTCACGGTATTCTACAGGGAGTGTTGGATTGACAATGCAGTGATGCGGCCGCTACTGTGACGACGCGATGAGAACCAATCTCGGTGTAATTCCTCCAAACCTATGACGAATGATCCTGCTAAATTGTCGCGCGACCCTGGACCTGTAGGCGTGGCCAGCGCCGGCACGCAGACCGGGAGCGGTGCACCCGCGAGACGCCAGCGCGTTCGCAAAGCTGTGCTGCCGGCGGCGGGTTTAGGCACTCGGTTTCTGCCAGCAACCAAGGCGCAGCCAAAAGAAATGCTCACCGTCGTCGACAAACCGCAAATCCAATACGTGGTGGAAGAATGTGTTGCTGCGGGGATCGAACACATCATCATCGTTACCGGTAAAGGCAAAAACTCTATTGAAGACCACTTCGACAACGCGCCCATGCTGGAGCGTTTCCTCGAAGAACGCGGTAAGAAAGATCAAGCGGACATGGTTCGGCGCATCAGTGATATGGCGCAGGTCAGCTATACGCGCCAAAAAGAACCACTTGGCCTGGGGCACGCTGTACTGGTTGCGCGCGATCTGGTGGGCGATGAACCTTTCGCGGTGCTTCTCGGCGACGTACTCATCCCCGGCCCTAATCCCGCGACGAAACAACTGGTGGCCGTCTATGAAGCTACCGGTGTCGGCGCTATTGCCGTCGAGGAAGTGCCCAAAAATCGGACGCATCTCTACGGGATCGTGGACGCGGAACCCGCGCCGCAGGCGCCTTTTGGGGCGCGATTACTACGGGTTAAGGATCTGGTGGAAAAGCCCAAGGCGGAGACCGCGCCGTCGAATCTTGCTATTACCGGGCGATACGTGCTGCCACCCGCGATTTTCGATTGCTTGGCGCGAACCAAGCCGGGCGCCGGGAATGAGATCCAGCTGACCGACGCTCTGCGCATTCTGGCGCAGGAGCATGGCCTGTGGGCGTACATTTATGAAGGCGTTTCGCACGATGCGGGAGACAAGCTGGGATTTCTGAAGGCTACTGTGGAGCTTGCTCTGGAGAATGAGGAGCTGGGTGCGGACTTCCGTAGCTACTTGAAAACGCTGAAGCTGTAAACCGGAAAGAGTTTAACAGCGAAACATCTACAAAGTAGATGGCGGCGTCCCCGCCAATTATTTCTTGGCAGTTTTCCTTTCCTTCGAATCTTTCGCGCCGGATTCTTTAGCGGACTCTTTGCGTCCCGCGTCTTTGGAGTTGGAATCCTTGGAACCGGAGTCTTTTGAGCCAGCATCTTTCGCGGTTGTTTCTTTTGCTTCTTTGGAATCTGCCGCGGGAGTGTCGGCTTTCTGGCTGTCGCCGGTGTTTGATTTGCTTGCATAGTCATTGATATACCAGCCCGACCCCTTGAACTTAATCGCGGGCGCCGTAATGACAGACTCCAACTTGCCTGCGCAGTGAGGACACTTTTTCAAATGCGGTCCGGCAACGGGCTCGATTTTTTCCGTATGTCGGCCGCATTTCAGGCATTTGTACTCGTACAGGGGCACAGACCGACCTCCTCAAGCGCACTCAAATTTTAGAGTATAGCATGCGCAACTACGGGCCCTGGATCGCATGCTAGACTCAAGAGCATGGGCAGCCACCAATCGATGAAAGCATCATCTGAACAAACAGTTGAATCCACAATTGCTTTGGGAGGCTGTTTGTACCTGGTAGGAACACCTATCGGCAACCTCGAGGACATCACGCTGCGCGCGCTGCGTATTTTGAAAGAAGTGGATCGGATTGCATGCGAAGACACACGGCACACTCTCAAGCTTCTCAACCATTATGAAATCCAGAAGCCGCTGGTCAGTTATCACGAGCATAACGAAATGACGCGCGCGCCGGAATTGGTTCTAGCGCTGGAGCACGGCGCCAAAATCGCGCTCGTCAGCGACGCGGGCATGCCTTTGGTTTCCGACCCAGGCCATCGACTTGTGACGTTGTGCCTGCGCCACAAAATTCCTGTGGTGCCAATTCCAGGGCCTTCAGCGCTGCTCGCCGCACTTTCTGCCTCCGGGCTTCCCAATGAGGAATTTCTGTTCGTGGGATTTCTGCCGGCTCGGAGCGGTGAAAGGCGGCGCGCCCTGGAGCGGCTCCGCATCGAAGATCGCACCATCATTTTTTACGAGGCGCCGCATCGTGTCGTGGAATGTATCTCAGATGCGCGTGAAATTCTTGGCGATCGCCCTGCTTGCTTGGCTCGCGAAGTCACTAAACTCCACGAGGAGTTTCGTCACGGAAAACTTTCCGAGCTGATGATCTCGCTGAAGGAACGTCCCGCGCGAGGTGAAATCACTTTGCTCATTGGTCCGCAAGATGGTGCGGAAGCCGGCAATCATCTCGACTCCACGCAAAGCCTTTCCGATCGCGTAGAAGAACTCATCCGCCAGGCCAAGCTCGACCGCAAAGAAGCCCTGAAATTGGCTGCCAAGGAAAGAGGGTTAACGCGGCGCGCGGCGTACGATGAACTACTCGATGCACGCGGCAAAAATGAAGAGGGTTGAAGAGCGCTAGGCGGCAGTCTCCGGACGAAACATACGTTGGAATCTTGGGCCTGTAAACTGCACGCCGATTACGCGCTCGCCTTGCGGCTCCGAATCTCTAATGTGCACGACTCGACCTTGTGTGGAAAAATCCGCGTCAGTGCGACGCACGTTATAGGAATGATAGGGAATATGAATTTCGAGGTCGGAGCCGAGCGCCACGTCAAATCGCGTTATAAATGCGGCACCGTTGCGACAAACATTTTCACTGGAAGTTTCTTCCTCGAAGATCATGCCCCGGCGGTCGCGTCCGCTGACGGTCAGCGGTAAACGCACTGCAACTCTACGCTCCGAGCGCTGCTTCGATATGGACGGGCTTTGCGAGACCATGGGCTAGGTCCTCCCCCGCGGCGGCGCGGCCCTCGAAAAAACGCTCTACACATTCGAGAACCTCGCTGGGCGTTTGCGCCGCATGTACCACCCGGCGCAGTTCGCTGCCACCCCCAACGCCATGAGTGAACCAGCATGCGAACAACTTCATTTTGCCCACAGCATCAGGGAGATTGGCAGACGTTATTTGCCCGTAGTATTCAGAAAGTAAACGATGGCGATCCTCGTCCGTTGGTATGTCGTATCGGCCGGTTGCCGCGTATTGCTGCATTTGTAAAAAAATCCACGGATTGGTGGCGGCCGCACGGCCGATCATCACGGCATCGCATCCGGTCTCGATCACCATACGCGCGGCATCTTGTGGAGAATTAATATCGCCATTGCCAGTAACCGGAATTCGCACTGCCTGTTTTACCGCCGCAATAAGTCCCCAATCGGCGCGTCCGGTATAACCTTGTGCGCGCGTGCGTGGGTGCACGGCTATCCCTTCTACGCCCACACGCTCCGCCATTTTTGCGACTTCCACGGCCACGATCGACTTGTCGTCCCAGCCAGCGCGCAACTTGATGGTCAGCGGAATGCGGACTGCCGCGCGGACCGACCGAAAAATGTCTTCAAGCAACAAGAGATCGCGCAGAAGTCCCGAACCGCCGCACTTGACGACTTTTTTTGCGGGACAGCCAAGATTAATGTCTACGGCGTCGTAACCCAAGTCTTCGACCATCTTCGCCGCTTCCGCCATTACCAGAGGATTGGCACCAAAAAGCTGCGCGGTAATAGGGTGCTCATCTTCCTGAAAATATAAATAGCGAAGTGTTTTCTTCGCGCTACGAGTAATGCCTTCCGAACTCGTAAATTCCGTCATCAGCAGACCGCAGCCGCCGAGGCCTCGAATCACCCTCCGGAAAAGGGTATCCGTCAAACCGGCCATGGGCGCTAGTACTGTGGCTGGACAGATAGTCAGATCACGAATTTGAAAAGCCGCAGGAATCATGGTCTATTGGCACTCTTCAGTATCGATATTCGGCTGCTTCAAGAAATCCTCAACTCTCAAAAATTTTCTTCCTAGCGCTGCGCTGTATGCCGACCAGGGGTCGTCAGCCAGGCCACTAGCCATCGCGGCGCGCACCGCCGCCAGCTTGGAATCCAAATTGTCCATGTAATGAAACACCATGGCTTCGCGGATCATCGGCAACTTCGGGGAGCCAAATTCGTATTCCCCGTGGTGGCTGATCAACAGATGCTGCACCACGGTCTTGAGAGCCAGCGGGAAATCCGCTATTGCATCGATGGCGCGGGAAACTGTTTCCAGTTCCATCACAATATGGCCGAGCAGCTGGCCTTCCGTCGTGTAACCAATCGAGCGTTCGTAGCAAAGTTCATCCAGCTTGCCCACATCGTGCAGCATCGCCGCGGTCAATAGCAAATCGACATCCAGCTCCGGATAATGCTCTGCCAGACGAGTCGCGAGCCCGCAGAGTCCGACGACGTGCTCCAGCAAACCACCTAAATAGGCGTGGTGCATAACTTTCGCGGCCGGAGCCCGTTTGTAGCGGTCGGCAATTTTGGGGTCGGAGATGATCTGCGAGACCAGCCTGTTCAGCCACGGATTTCTGATTGATGCCGCGAATTCCAGCAGCTTTGCATACAGCTTCTCGACGTCTTCTTGGGTATGGGGCAGGAAGTCGGCCAGGTCGATCTCTTCCGGCTTGGCACGCCGGACCTGCTGCAGCGACAACTGAGGTTTGTTGCGATAAATTTCGACGCGCGCCTGAACCTTTACGAAATCATCGCGACTGATATCCTTAGCGATCGTCTCGAAGAGATCCCACATGCGGGCTTCGATAGTGCCGCTGCGGTCGCCTAGCTCCAGGCGAAGATACGACTTGCCCTCGCGCGTATTGCGAATTTCCTTTTCGTGGACCAGGAAAAAAGTGGTGATCGTTTGTTCCGAACCCAGATCTATGACAAACGGCGCTTTCATCAGCTGGCCGCCGGCTTCTTCCCAAACAGACCGAATTTTTTATGAGCTTTTTTTGCTTTTGTGGATTCCGCCACGGCGCTTACTTCTTGAATTTCCGAATTTCCGCCACCTGAAATATCCTGGAAGCCGGGCTTGATCACAACGTAGCTTTGTTCGCGCAACTTCTTCAAGTATTCGCGAAGCGCAGGTTCCATACGTTCGCTGTAAAGTCTCTCCATGATTTCGTTCTCGACCTTAGCCTGCGGCTGCTGGCCTTCGTCGAAGTGTTCTATGACTTGCAAGATCAAAAAGCCTTGCTTCGTATCCATCACGCCTGTCAATTCATTCTTCTTCATCTTGAAGACTACGTCCTCAAGTTCCTTGGCCAGTTCTTTACGTTTGTAGTTTCCAAGGTAACCCCCTTGCTTCGCCGTGCTTCCATCGGAAAAGCGTTTGGCCATCTCTCCGAAATCGTCGCCATCCTTAACACGTTGGAGCGTGGTTTCAGCCTTCTTCTTCAAGTCGGGAATTTCCTCCGGCTTTTTCCCTTCCGTCTTGACTTCGATAGCGCGAAGCTCCACTTGTTCGGGCCGGACGAATTCAGCCTTATGCGCTTCGTAATAAGCTTGGACTTCTTCCTTACTTACCTTGATATGCGATCCGACTTCGCTGCCGATCACACGCTGCGTCAATAAGCCGTTGCGCATGCGGTTCTTGAAATCTTCCCAGTTCACTCCCTGACTGGAAACCGCCTTCTCGAGATCTTCCATGCTGGTTAAATTGTTCTGGATGCGGATGCTGTCCAACCTCTTGATCAGTTCGGGTTCCACGCTGACCGACATGTCCTTCCCGCGCTGCACGAGAAGCGATTGGTCAATCAGGTCCCGCAGGGCATTCTTCTGACGGTCTTCGATCGCCAATTGTAATTGCTCGGGTGTGCAACGCCCCTGGCATTCCTGCTTAGCTTCTTCTTCCGCGGTGGCCCGGGCCTTCTCGTATTCCGAGCGCGTGATAATCTCATTGTTGACGCGCGCCAAAATTTCTTCGACCACTTGGCCACCGTTAGCACTCGGCGCTTTCACGGCAGGTGCGGTTCCCGGTTTCTCCAGCACGGGTGCTGTACTGGGCTTCTGGGATTTCGCCGCCGGTTTGGCTGGCGTCGGGGCCGGCTTATCTTGTGCAGCCAGTGGCAGCGCGAAGCAAAGCGCCGCGAATATTGATAGTTTAAGCATTCCTTCCCTCACTTACGAAGTTTAGCCCTGCCGCTGAAGGCCGAGCAATACGTTTCTCACCGTTCCGGGTACAGATTCCCCGCGACTCACTTCTACCCACAGCACCCCGTTCGGGTCCAGTTTGATTCCTTTCCTGGATCGCACTACCGTCACTAGCGTCGCGGGATCGAGCGTCGTGTCCGGATGGAAACGCATGGCGATGCGGCTCCCCTGGCGCTCTATCGCCGAAATCCGCAGACGTTCACACATGGATTTGATCACCGCGTACTGCAAAAGGTTTTCCACGGATTGCGGCACGGAACCGAAACGGTCTTCCAGCTCGCGGCGAACATCCTGCTTGTCTTCTTCCGTAGCAATCGAGGAAATTCGCTTGTAAGTACGGAGTCTCAGGTTTTCGCTGGGAATGTACTCCTGCGGTATGCGTACATCAAAGCCCAGGCTGAGTGTAGTACGCACGTCAGGCGCGGCTTCTTCACCTTTCAATTTAGAAACGGCGCGCTCCAGCATCTGGCAATACATATCGAAGCCGATGGCCTCGATGTGGCCGTGCTGCTGGCGGCCGAGCATGTTGCCCGCACCGCGCAATTCCAGGTCGAGCGCGGCGATGCGGAATCCCGCGCCCAGTTCGCTGAATTCCTTCATGGCGGACAGCCGCTTGCGCGCAATATCGGAGAGCGTTTCCTCGGGCGGCACGAGGAGATAAGCGTAGGCGCGCTGGCTGGAACGTCCCACGCGGCCTCGCAGCTGATACAATTCCGCCAGTCCCAAACGGTCCGCGCGATTGATCAGGATCGTGTTGGCGCGGGGGATATCCAGGCCATTCTCAACGATGGTCGTCGCCACCAGTACATCGGCTTCATCTCGAATGAATTTCAGCATCACCGCTTCCAGATCTTTTTCACCCATCTGGCCGTGCGCGACGACCACCCGCGCCTTCGGCACCAACTTCGTTACCAGAGCGGCCAGCGAATAGATGGACTGCACGCGGTTGTGGATGAAATACACTTGCCCCTCGCGCGCAAGTTCCGTCTCGATGGCGCGTTGCACCAACTCCTCCTGAAACGGCGCGACCATTGTCTGAATGGCCAGCCGGTCGCGCGGCGGCGTCTCGATCAGCGACATATCGCGAAGTCCCACCAGCGACATGTGCAGCGTGCGCGGAATCGGCGTTGCGGACAGTGACAACGCGTCTATATTCTTGCTCATTTCCTTCAGCCGCTCTTTGTGCGCCACGCCGAAGCGCTGCTCTTCATCCACCACAAGCAGCCCGAGATCCTGAAATTTCACGTCCTTAGAGAACAGGCGATGCGTCCCAATAACCACGTCGACCTTTCCAGCCTCCAAGTCGGCAAGAACTTTCTTCTGCTCCGCAGCGGTACGGAACCTGCTCAACATCTCAATGCGCACAGGAAACGCGGCGAACCGGTGCTTGAACGTTTCGAAATGCTGGAAGGCCAGCACGGTAGTCGGCGCGAGTACCGCGACTTGTTTGCTGTCCACCACGGCTTTGAACGCGGCACGCATCGCTACTTCGGTCTTTCCATAACCTACATCGCCGCACAACAGCCGATCCATGGGTGCGGCGCGTTCCATGTCACGTTTGATGTCAGCAAGCGCGGTGATTTGATCGGTGGTCTCCTCGAACTCGAACGCGTCCTCGAATTCGCCTTGAAAATTGCCTTCCGGCGAGAAGGCAAATCCCGGAGCGGTCTTGCGTTGCGCATAAAGGGTGAGCAGTTGCTCGGCCATATCCTCAACGGACTTGCGCGCGCGTTTCTTGCGGGTGTTCCAAGCCGTTCCACCGAGTTTGTCCAGCGGCGGGTGCGCACCCTCGACAACGCGATAATTCTGTACTAAATCCATCCGCTCCAGCGGCACGTAAAGCCGCGCATCGTCCGCATATTTCAAAAGCATGAACTCGCCACGGCGCCCATCGGACTCGATCTGTCGCAGACCCTCAAATTGTCCGATGCCATGATCGACATGCACTACGAAATCGCCAGGCTTCAGTTCCGCGAAATCACTGAAAAAGCCAGATGTGCGAATCTTTCGGGTAGGTCGCTCGACCGTCGGTGTAACGTCAAACAGATCCGCATGCCCGTAAAGAGTAAGACCAGCTTCGGGAAACGCGACGCCTTCCGAGAATGGCGCGCGAATCAGCAATAACGCCGCTGATTCCTGCGCCGCTTCTGCCGTAAATCCCGCCGCTGCGCTCTCCGATTCACCGAGTACGTACGGTACCTCATACTCGCGGGAGATGTCCGCGAGGCGTTCGAGTTCACCAGTACTCGCGGCGGCCATAAAAACTGTTCCTCCAGCGGTTAGCTGCGACTTGACTTCAGCCATGCAGGCCACCACATCGCCATGAAAACGCGCACTGGGTCGCGAAGAAAGTTCGAACTGCTTCGTGGAACCAATGCTCAGTGCCAGCTGTTCCACGTGGACTTGTGAAGCCTTGGCAAGAGCCGTGGCGAATTCTTCCTGCGTCCAGAAAAAATGCCCCGGAGCGGGTGCGTTGGCTTGTCCGTGGCGTTCGTAGTTTTCCGTTGCTGCAGCGAGATGTTTCTTCGCTGCCTCGGCGAGAGACTGCGGCTCATCCAGAAATACGAGTGGTCGCAGCGAGCTCTCCGCAAGTTCGAACAACGAACTCTGTCGGGCCTCGCCGGACGGCCCGAAAAACGCGGGCGTCTCCCACGATACCGCTTGACCGTCATTACTCTGCGGTGTGGCGACAGCCCATTCCGTCATCGGCAGCAGCGTTGTACGGCCTACCGGCGCTATTGACCGCTGCGTCCGTGGATCGAATTCACGTAGCGATTCCACCGTATCGCCGAGCAGCTCAATGCGCACTGGACGCGGCGCTTCCGGCGAAAAGACATCGACAATCCCGCCCCGCACCGTAAATTGTCCCGGTAGTTCCACCATTTCCGTACGCGTGTAGCCCACCGCAGCGAGGTGCGTGAGCAATGCTTCATGGGGAAACTCAGCATCTTTGGTTAGCGATTGCGCCAGCGATAAATAAATGTAGGGATCGCTATAGCGCCACAGTGCCGCATTGACTGGCGCGATCACCAGCGAGATTTGTCCGTCCGCGAGCCGAAATAAAGTGCCGGCTCGGCGCTCGAGAATATCCGGGTGCGGACTTTGCGATTCCCATGGCAGCGTATCGAATGCCGGAAGCGTCGCTACTCCGCCGGAATCGCCAGGAAAAATATGGGAGAAAAATCGAATTGTCTCGGCAAGCGCCTCGGCTCGCCGATTCGAATTCGTCACAAAAAATGCCGGACGGCGTAACTCGTGAGTAAGATACGCAACCACCAGCGCTTTAGCGACGTCGTGTAATCCGGAAAGCGAGATATGGCTGGCACCTTCGCGCAGTGCAGCCAGCGCGCTTTCCATCGCCGGATGGCGAAGCACCCCATCTAATCGTTCTCGGACCGCGGGAAGTATCATGCAGAAGTGATCAGGATTCCGTACCCGTGCCGCGGTTCACGCTCATCTCTCCGCGGATTTTCTGAAGGATGGCGGTCGTGGAATGGCCAGCGACCACCGCAATGGACACTACTTGTCCTCCTGCGGCTTCCACTTCCTCGCGACCCACGATCTGATTGCCTGGCCAGTCGCCACCTTTCACTAACACGTCAGGAAGTAGCTTGGCAATTATTTCGCGGGGCGTTGGAGCGTCGAAAATTACCACCCCATCGACACATTCCAGCGCCGCAAGAATCTCCGCGCGTTCTTGTTCTGGAAGGACCGGCCGGCCGGCGCCCTTCAATTGGCGTACGCTGCGATCGCTGTTCAATCCCACCACCAGCGCTTCTCCAAGCGCACGCGCCTCCTCGAGGCTACGGATGTGCCCGGGATGGAGCAGATCAAAGCAGCCGTTCGTGAAAACGACACGGCGGCCATTGCGTTTATCGCGTCCAAACCGCAGAATCGCTTCCTCCAAAATAAGTATCGCCGGATTCAAAGGATTCTCCATTGCAGGCGAAGAAAGCAGCGAGCGACAACTCGCTTAAAGAGCTAGTTTATCACGCGCGAGAGGCTCGACGCCTAACTGCAGGCGTCTTCCTGTGAAGTCCCGCACCGCAATTCGCGCCATCGCTGCCGTTTCTTTGTGTGTTGCGGGTGCGTGGCTGGCGCTGCCCAATCCCTATCGCCAAACTACTGCAGTATTTGATGCCGCAGGCTGCCGGCTGGAAACATCCATCCTCCAGAAACCCAATACGGAGCCGCTGGCAGCCGTAGTGTTATTTCATGGCCTTTCCGCAAACAAAAAGCTCATGGCCTATATAGGACGCGGTTTTGCTGAGTGGAATTTGCGCGTTTATGCCCCTGACCTCCCCGGACATGGGCGCACTGACGGCCCGTTTTCTCCAGCGCGCGCCGAACAATGCAGCGAAGCACTTCTTCGCGAGCTTCTCGTCCGCGGATTGATCTTGCCAAACCGCACCATCCTCGCAGGCCACTCCATGGGAGGCACACTCGCGGTGCACTTGGCGTCGCACACTCCGCTCGCCGGGGTGATTATGATTTCTCCCGCACCCATGCGCCCATCGCACGGAGTACCGCCGGAGGCGTTGCTCTACACGATGCCGCCGGCATTGCCGCCAAATACCTTAATCCTCAGCGGCCGGCTTGAACCCGAGGCCATACGTTCCAATGCACAGGAATTGCTGTCCTGGCAAGGGGCTGGACCCGCAAAGCATGTGGTCATTCCTTGGGCTACTCACGTCACCCTGCTGTTCAACCGCGCCGCCGTCCGCGTCTGCCAGGAATGGGTCGCCCGCACGCTGAATCTACACGGCGATGTTGCTCCGCCTTCGCGGCGCATGCTGCTCGGTTTTTTCATGGGCTTTTGCGGGCTCTTACTGATGGCCAGCCCATTTCTGTGCGAAGTGACGGGCAAGTCAAAAATCACGCGACCCACAAATGTCACATTGGCCGTGGGATTGGGATGGTTTTTATGCGAGATTGCGATCGCTTCTATCGCCAGCGTGGTCGTTCTGCAATTGTGGATTCCTCTTCGCGTTCTACACCTCTTCGAAGGTGACTATCTGGCGAGTTTCGTGCTCTTCGTCGGAGTTGCGCTCCTGCTCGTACATTGGAAAGCTCTAGTGCCAGCGCTTAATGCGAAACTGGCTCCACTGCTTCAGGCCGCTTGCGCGGCGTTAGTATTACTCTTGCTGTTCACCGCCTGGTTCGATTTGACATTCAGCGAAGTGTGGATCACGGCGGCGCGATGGGCGCGCTTTCCCCTGCTATTTGTAGCGCTGCTTCCCTTTCACATCCTGGAGGAAACTTGGCTCGGCTCGACAGGTGCGCGCGCCTCTTGGCGGCGTCTGACCATCGCGTTATCGTTCCGGCTGCTGATGTGGATGGCACTCGTCGGCGGAATCGTATTTTTGCACAGTGGAGAGATTTTGTTACTGCTATTGGTGCCGTACATGGCGCTTTTTAGTGTTTTGCAACGGCGCGGCATGGACGTTGTTCGAAAAGCCACTGGCTCGGCAGCGGCCTCAGCCATTTTCGGTGCTATACTTCTGGCAGGTCTTTGCCTGGTGATCTTCCCCATCGCCTAGCCGGGTATTGCAAGAGCCCACCTTCCCGCAACTCGGACAAGGAATTCGAGGCTCGTAGCGAGACACAATCATGGCTGAAATAGCGATCGTCGGTGGTGGACCCTCGGGCGCGATGTGCGGCGAACAGCTCGCTCGCGCGGGACACAAGGTAAACATTTTTGATGAGCATCTAGCGTGGGAAAAGCCATGCGGCGGCGGATTAACCCACAAAGCCGTCGAGTGCTTTCCTTTTCTTCTGGACAACCCCTACCCGAAAAAACTGGTTCGTTCGATTGATTTGATCAGCAGTGACGAGCAACACGCGGCACTTGAGTTGACGCATCCCATCCTGATCTATTCACGCACTGTGCTGAACGGCATGCTTCTGGATCGCGCGAAGGCCGCCGGATGCACCGTGCAGCGCTCCCATGTGATCAGCGTAGACACTGCTGCTAGGAAACCTCGCTATTGTGTTGAAGGAGAGTGGTACGACGCCGATTTCCTGGTGCTCGCCGGTGGCGCTCGAAATCAGCTGGTCCCGGAGACGCGGGCGCTCCAACGCAATGAACTGGAAATGACTCAGGGCTTTTTCGTCCCGCAAACAGCGGACGCCATCACCATAAAATTCCTGCCGCACTTCGAAGGCTATATCTGGTCTTTTCCACGCTGCGATCATTTATCCGTAGGGATTTGCGGCAGCATGGAAACCCACACCAGCAGCGAGCTGAGAAGTCATCTTTCCACCTTTATCGAGAAGCATAAAATTCCTACTCAGGAAGCAAAATTCTATAGTCACGTGCTGCCGTCTCCTCAGGAGCACACGCTGTCGAAGCGAACCGTGCTCGGCAAGAATTGGGCGCTAATCGGCGATGCCGCAGCGTGGGTAGATCCGCTGACTGGCGAAGGCTTGTTCTACGCCCTGCGCTCAGGCGAATTGTTGGGCCGCTCGCTCGCGGAAGGCTGTCCGGAAAAATATACCGCGTGGGTGAAAGCGGCGTTTTCCAGCGAACTCGAATTCGCATCTCGCATTGTGCGCCGTTTCTATCGTGGCTCATTTCTGGGATCCGCCGTGACCACGCGCATGGTTCAATTCATGCGTCGCAGCCCGGTCTTCCGCCAGTTAGTAGGCGACTTATTCAGCGGCACGCAGGATTACACCAGCCTGAAACGGCGACTGTGGGGCCATCTGGGGTTTACCGTCAGCGAATTCATCGCCAGCGTATTGAACCTGGATCGCCCGGCTCCTTCGCGTGGCGATGTAGCGGCAGATTGATGTCGTTCTCTATATTCCATTTCCAGATTTCGCGCTCGTAAACTCGCCCGTTGCGGTATCCTTCGTCACATATAGCTTTTCAGCTTCCTTAAGCATCCAAACGTAACTGATCTTGTCATCCGTCAGTCACAGCAATGGAAAAAGAAGCTAACCTGTCCACGGGAAAGAAGCGCAAAAACGCCTGGAAACATTTGCCGGACGTTTGGGCGCTCATCAAGCCCCGCACCGGCCTGCTCATGCTGGGTTTGGGTCTCATGGCCATCAATCGTGTGTCTGGCCTGGTTCTGCCGGCATCCACCAAATATCTGGTGGACGACGTAATCGGCAAGCGTCAAATCCGCTTGTTGACGCCCATTGTTCTTATGGTTCTTGCCGCCACCGTGATACAGGGTCTCACTTCCTTTACGCTTACTCAGTTACTCTCGAAATCCGCACAAAAGATGATTGCCGACCTGCGCCGCCAGGTGCAGGCGCACGTTGGCCGGTTGCCGGTCGCGTTTTACGACGCGAATAAGACCGGCGTCCTGGTATCGCGCATTATGAGTGACGTTGAAGGTGTGCGAAATCTGATCGGAACAGGACTGGTGGAGTTTGTCGGCGGTCTGATGACTGGCATTCTCGCGTTAATAGTCCTGTTACGCATCAGTCCTTCCATGACCCTGATTGCCTTTTCCGTGCTCTTGGTCTTCGGTTTCGGATTGAAGAAAGCCTTCGCGACTATCCGTCCTATTTTCCGCGCCCGGCCGAAGATTACCGCTGAAGTCACTGGTCGATTGACGGAATCCTTAAGCGGTGTGCGCGTGGTGAAGGGTTATCACGCCGAAGCACGCGAAGAGAAAACCTTTGCCGGCGGCGTCCAGCGGCTTCTGGACAACGTGCTCAAGACGCTCACCGCAACGTCGCTCATGAGCCTGTCGGCTGCGGCCTTGATGGGCCTGGTTAGCGCCATGGTTATGTTCCTCGGTGCCCGCCAGATTCTTGCCGGGTCGATGACCCTTGGCACTTTTCTCACCTACACTATTTTCCTGGGCCTCCTCGTCGCGCCAGTATTCCAGATCGTCGCCATAGGTACGCAAATCACCGAAGCGATTACCGGCCTCGAGCGCACGCGCGAAATCCTCGACGAAAAACCTGAAGACGAAGTTCCCGGCCGCATCCTTACTCTCCCGCGCATCCAGGGTCAGGTCGCTTTGGAAAATGTGAGCTTCGCGTACGACTCTCGCAAAGCCGTGCTTCACAATATTAGTTTTCAAGCGGAGCCGGGGACAGTAACCGCCTTCGTTGGCCCCTCAGGCGCCGGCAAATCCACAATCATCGGATTGCTCGCGGCGTTCTATGTACCATTGAGCGGACGCGTTGTTGTAGACAGTGTCGATCTTTCTTCCATCAAACTTGATTCCTACCGCACGCAGTTGGGCGTAGTTTTGCAAGAGACTTTTCTTTTTGATGGCACCATCCGCGAGAACGTGGCGTTCGCGCGGCCCGCAGCCACGGAAGCAGAAATTCTCGCGGCCTGCCATATCGCCCGCGTGGACGAATTCACTGAATCTTTCGAACACAAATACGACACCATCGTCGGCGAACGTGGCGTAAAGCTCTCCGGCGGCCAGAAGCAGCGCGTTTCCATTGCTCGCGCTATCCTTGCCGACCCGCGCATTCTTATTCTGGACGAAGCGACTTCCAGCCTCGACTCCGAATCCGAAGCGCTGATTCAGGAAGGTCTGCGTTACTTGATGCGCGGCCGGACAACCTTTGTCATCGCTCACCGGCTCTCCACCATCCGCCGCGCCGATCAAATCCTCGTTGTCGAAGAAGGCCGCATCATCGAACGCGGCACCCACGACTCGCTCTACGCCGCCGGCGGCCGCTATTTTGACCTCTACACGAGGCAACATGCCGTAGAAGCCAATCTCTTTCTGGCTCCCGGCGAAGGAGGCGCCGATACCGAAGACACGGAATCTAGCTCGCCTCTACCTTCCAACGGCCGACCCGACGCCGACTTGCCTGACGCCATTCGTCTTATCCGCGACCGAACTGCCGGCTAAGTTGCAAGCCATTGCCCGCCACCAAAAAAAAATGCGCGACCCGTGGATCGCGCACTGTTCGATGACTTAGACCGCGAGTTTTTATACTGTCGGTCGGCGAGCCAGCGGCGGTTTCCTCGCTGCCGCCAGTGGTAGCAACGTGGCCATCTTGCGGATCATCGCTAGCACCAGGCGTTTGTCACCCTCTGACAACGTAGTGCTGTATTTCTTGATCTCCGCCAGAAAACGGATCTCGTCTTGCGATAACTCCCCGAGCATCTTCTGCGTTTCCTTATCGCGCGGAGTCTCGGTGCCCGGGAAAAAATCAGACAGCGAGATTTCCATGGCTTCCGCAATCTTTGCCAGCGTTTCCAGCGACGGAACGGTGTGGCCGTTCTCCACTCGAGATAGGTAGCAGCGCAACAACCCCGTTCGGCGTTCTATGTCGCCTTGCGACAAACCTCGCTGGCTCCGATAAGTCTTGATCACTTCTCCGATATTTACCCGTGGCTTTTCTTTAGGCACAGTGTCTCTCCCAACCTTGAGGGGGTATCTTAGTCACTAACAGTAGGAGGGGCAAGAGGGATTCTGCCAGGCATGCTTCCAACTTGATAACGGGGTATACCGGCGGTTAACAACACTGATCTTATACCGGTCGTCGAGCTTTTTGAACCATTAAACAGGGGGCATCCAGGATGGGGCGGGATCGCGCAGATCCTCTGCGCGATCCCGTCGCTAGTGACTAACTTATCGCCGCGTCGGCGACACCGTAACCGGGTTTTGCATTCTGAACTCCAGCACAGTTTCGCTCGGCACTCTGACTTCTTGGCCGCGAGTGAACACTTGCACGCCAGCGCCCGCTGCGGACCCTACACCAGCGCCAATTGCCGCGCCGGTTCCGCCGCCGGCAATCGCCCCGATGATGGCGCCACCGATGGCTCCTACGCCAACCTTCTTAGCCGTATCCCCGCCGCGACCCTTCCCTTTGAGCGTGTAATCGCTGCTGGTCAGAAAATATTCTCTCCCATCGATAATGATGCGCGTGAGCTCCAGTTGCAGCTCCGAGCTGCCCGACATGTGACCAGCTTCGTGCGCTGTCGCCAGCCGCCCGTAAACATCCGTTCCTTTGCGAGCGACCAACGTGTCATCCACTCGCAAATCTGTTTCGAGGGATGCGTGGAAAGTATCCCCGACATTATTTTTCTTGGAGTCCACACCATCGATCATGCGTACAAGAAGGGTTTGCCCTGCAGGAATCGTTACGGTATTTGGAGCGCCATTGTCACGTTCATGCGCCGCACGCGGTGTGTTGGTAACGCTTCTGGCCGGAACGGCCTCCGGTCTGGTCTCCGAGGGGGCGTAACTGCTGGGACTGTCCGCATTCCCGGTACCGGTAAACGTGAGCGCCACAACCTCGTTTACCTTGAACGTGCGCACGTCCTGGCCAACTTCAAACCGCACCAGCGCCTGCGTGCCACCTAGAAACTTACCTTGCAGCACCCGGCCATCCTTCAATTCCAAGGTATCGCCAAATGCCACGCCGGCAAAGAGCACTCCCAGCGCGCTGGTAATGAGAATTCGTCCAACTTTATTCATCATTCGGGACCTCCCAAATTAAAAAAACTCGCAGACCGCACTATTTGAACTGTTCCCTCGCCGCCTATTGGCAGCAACCGATTCTACCGCATCCGATGTCAGGATCGCCCCGGAGGTTGTGTCCTATTTCAAAGTAATTATGCTATTGTGTCGCTCGATACAGCTTCCGCGTGACATTGGCGATCACCTCCGCGCTTTCCTTTGACTCCGCCAGCCCCCGCACCAGCACCACCAGAACGAACGGCCGCGGCGCGTACACGATGGCCGCGTCGTGATGAATCTTCGTGATTTCGCCGGTCTTGTGAGCCACACGTGTTCCGGCCGGCAGGCCTGCGGGAATGCCCTCGCGGAATTTCTGTCGCTCGAGAATTGCCACCATCTGCCGCGACGCTTCTTCATCGACAGCCTTGCCGCGAGCTACCGCCTCCAGCAATTGCAGCAGCCCGCGTGCCGTCGTTGTATTGTTCAACCCGAGATCGTACGCTTTGTTGTCCTCGACGCCCCGCAAAACTTTCATCCCGTCGGCGTTCAGGCTATGCACCATCGCGCGGATATTTTCTATCCCCAGTTTCTCAATGAGCAGATTGGTAGCGAGGTTGCTGCTCACGGTAATCATCAGCTCGCTGAGTTCGGCTGCGGTCCGCGTCTGCCCCTCAAATTTGTACAGACCGGCGTCGGAATCCTCGCCCGGGTCCAGCGCATAGCTCGATCCGTCCACGATACTGTGAAACTCGTTATGCACCGCAATGGGTTGATCGAGTCGCAGCTTCCCTTCCCGCGCTTGATGAAACAGTTCTATCAAAACCGGGATTTTCATCGTACTGGCAGCATGGAAAGGTTCGTCAGCGCGAAAGAACCATTCGGATTTGCCATCCCGCGTCCGGAAGGCGACTGCCACGTCGGCGCCGCTGTTCTGGATATACTCCTGAATCTTGGGAATGGCCGACGCTAGCTTTGGTTCCTGCCCAAAAGCCGTGCACGCAAGAGCAAAACCGAAGCCGCATAGAGTTGTAAGAATCAAACGAAAAGGAATCCTGCGGCTAACACTAAGAATGGAAGCCATTGGCGCGAAGTCGCCCCTCATTTTTTATAGATGCCGGTCGCTATTTACCCGCCGGCCCCTGCCCAAAGGCAGCACGGCTCGGCGTCACGTTAAATCCTTCCACTTCAACCACCGCTTCATGGTCCCCCAGCGCGGACAGCGCATAGCTCACCGCAACTTCGCGCTGTTCGCCGGGTAGCAGTGAAAAATAGTTGTCTTCCCAAAGGACCGGTACCACATCCACGCCGCCTGCGCCTCGCGTAAGCCGTAGATGAACCATAAACGCCACGCTCGTACCGGGATTTTTAACCGACACCCGCGTCTTTCCCTCCTCCGCGTTGCGCGCTCCTGATGCGCTGCTTTCCAATTTAACTTGCGGAAGTGCGCTTAACCCGGTCAAATCGCCGAATTCCGCTTGAGGTGTGTATACCGTGTCCTGTTTTGCTTTCCAATCGAGTACATCGGCTTTGGTTGAAAGCCAGTAGAAATTATCGCTCACCAGACGACCCACGCGATCATGCAACTCTAACCGCAGAAAATAGGTTTTCGTCAAGTCGTCCAGCCTTGGCAGATCGAAAGCTTTCGTGCTGCTGTCCGGCGTGAAATCGAGCGTGGCTTCCTTGGCGCCTTTTTCCTTGGCATCCAAGTTGTAGATTTTCGCGCTTACCCTAATTCCTTTCAGCGCCTCGTACGTGCTGTTGACCACCGCAACCGAGTGATCATCATACGAATATTGCACGTGAATCGGCTGGCAAGCTTTCTTTGTGCCGAAATACCCCCCCGCGGGCACCAAATAATAGTCGTACAAATGCCAGATCAGGGATGGCCACGCGTTATTTAGCATCCATTGAATCACGCCCGTCGAGGTGTACTTATTCCGCGCATACGCTTCGAACATCGCGCGCTGCCCATCGTAAGTTACCGCCTGCGCTTTGCGTTCGTAATCGTCCAGCGAGGTAGCCTGCCCGTACCTGCGGTTCAAACCGTCGGTGAACACATTTACCGTCGTAAACCGTTCGCCGCCAGCGTGATAGTTCCAGACATCATCGATCGGCCACAAATGTTCTTTCGGAATAAATCGCGCGAGCGATTGCCGCGTCGGAATCGCTGGGCCCGGGCTGGTTTCCGTGTTGTAGCCATAAGCGCCGCCAGCTTCCGTGTCCATTAGCCAATAAACCGGCGGCACGTATTCGTAAGGACCCGTCATCTTCACGCCCGAATCCCCGGTTACCGTCGTCGCTGTAGCGGCTGCGGAAGACACCGAAGGATTCGGCCACTCCAGTTCCTTCAAAATCGCCAAATACGTTTTCTCCACAGCCGCGGGCGGCGGACCATCACTTCCGTTGAGCCACACGAATACACTTGGATGCTTTCGCAAAATCCTGATTTGGCTTTTTAGGGATGCCGCGGCGATCGCGTGCTGCTCGGACTTCCAATTTTCCCACAACTCCCACGCATCGCAGCACGTCCATCCCGGCATCACCAAAATTCCCAGCCGGTCTGTTTTCTCGTAGAACTCCTCGCGATCCAGCCGCCCTTCCAGCCGGATAGTATTCAGTCCCATGTCTTTCACGTAAGCCAGGTCCGCGTCCAGTCGGCTTGGCGACCAGCGAAAAAGAAGGTCCGGCGCCCACGCCGCCCCGCGAATCAAAACATTTCGTCCGTTGATCTTGAACAACCGGTGGCCTCTGGCTGTCAGTTCTGAAGTCACCTCGCGAATTCCAAATGCCACGTTGGCCGAGTCGCTCACCTGGTTGCCGATTTCGAACGACAGCCTGGCGGTATATAAATTTGGTTCGCCCATGGTGTACGGCCACCAAAGTCGCGGATGCGCGAATTTCAATTCCGCAAATTTTTCGGGCGTGAAATGCAGTGTCTTCGCCTCGCCGCCAGCCAGCCGAACCGGTTGGCTGACTTTAACGTCGCCTATCTCCGCTCGCAGAACTCCATCAACCCCCTGCTTCGAGGCATTTTGCAAATCAACGCTGATGTTTAGCTCTGCTGTCTGGTACCCCGCGTCCAGCTTGGACGCCACAAACGGATTGCGTAGCGACACGTCTGCACTTTGTGTAAGGAACACCTCCTTCCAAATGCCCATGTTCTTGTCCGGAGGCGTCGGGTTCCAATCGACCCAGGTGATGCCCAAATCGTTTTTCTGCGGGGCAAACACTTCCACCGCCAGCGCGTTGGCCTTTCCGCCGTGCAAATATTTCGTCACGTTGAATTCGTAGGTACGATAAGTTCCGGCCACTTGCTTGGCATCTGCGATCTTCTTGCCGTTGAGCCAGATATTCGCCCGGTAATTAATGCCCATAAAATTCAGCCAGCTGGTTTTTTTGTCACCTCCAGCCGGTATCTCGAACTCCGTGCGATACCACCACGAACAGTGGAACGGGCTTCCTGCCGGCATATCGAAATTCGCAAAGAATGTCTTGTTTGATTCATGCATCCCCGGAAACGATTTCAGGTTCGTTCCATAATTCGGATCGGGATACGTCTTGTCCGTCACCAGCACTCCCACCACCGTCGCCGGAATGTCCGTCTTGTGCCAGCCCTTGGCTTCAAACCCCGACGTCGAAATACGTTCTCCCGTGCCGGCTTTCTCGCACGACGATTGAATCTGCCATTGCTTATGCAGAAATGTCTTTGCGCCGCTTTGCGCTGTCTCTTCCGCGGCGAGGCTAGGCAAGCCGCCTAGCGTAACGAGCGCTAGCACAACAAGCGCCTTCCTAACGCGCACTACTGTGACGTAACCCAGCTGGAGAGCACGCGGCATTCACAACTCCTTAATCCAAGAAATTGTTCACACCAATCAGCCCATGATAGCAAACGTTCTTCGCCATATTAAACCGTTTTAACGTCTCTCTTTTGTCTTTAGTGATTTGGTTTCTAGAGCCGGTGGTCACGCCGATGTCTTGGACTTACTGACCCCCGATGACCCGGGCGCGATGCCGACGTTATTGCCGGGCTAAGATAAGAGATCGCCTCTTGCGCCTGATCCCTTCGGCGGTGATCGCCGGACGAATCATGGATGAAGAAGGCCAACCGCTTCCGGGGGGTGTTTGTCAGCGCCATGCACGAGGTCTATAACGAAGGCAAACGTATGCTGGTAATCGAAACGAGCGTGCCTCCCGTTGTTGGAATTTTCAGAGAAGAGTGCCGGAGAAAGGAGTCGAACCTTCACGACCTTGCGGTCACCGGATTTTGAGTCCGGCGCGTCTGCCAGTTCCGCCACTCCGGCGTGCTCGTATTTTAGCCGCCTTGGAAGTTTCCAGCAACTTAACTTCCCGCGCAAAACTTGCGCATGCGGCTTTAGGTTGCGGCACCGGAATCGACATTACGCCCAGCATGCTAAAAGCGGAACAAGTACGAAACTTTTACAAACAACTGCCGCCCATCGTTAATATACCGGCCTGGGGTGTGCAACAAATTCCCCGCCGAATCATGGCCCAGCGTCGGATCCCGATTCTGAAGATTGCTGTTGTAACCCACGTACAGCGCCGTGCCCGGATGAAGCAGATACGTAAACAGAAAATCCACGTTGAAGTTCTTGGTCCTCGGCAGCGAAGTGCGCGCCGGGTTGACCAGCACCGTCGAATACTGACTGATAAAGCGCAAGGAAAGTTCGCGATTAAATTGATAATTCCATTTGGAACGAAGGATGTGATTGTTGAAGACTGAACCACCGGTCATCTCGTCACGCAACCTATCCAGGAGATAAGAATTCTCTATCGTCATCCCGGTAAACGGGTGAATCGTCGCGAAGACTTGCGCGTAATTAGATCGTGTCAGTACGGGCGGTCCGCTCGCCGGATTGAAGTTGGTGTCCGTGCCCCAACCCAATTCACCCCCTAGATACAGGCTCTTGAAGTATCCAAAATCGAAGAAAAAACCCTGATGATGGTGCGTATAATCTCGATCGAAGGCCAGCGTGCTGAAATCCTTGGGACGCAATCTTTCGTGTCCTGCGTTTGCAAATACCCCAAAGAAAACTTGGTTTTGCAAAATCCACCGGTAATTTAAGTTGGTGAACCATTCGAGTCGCGTGTTCCGATGATCCCAGCTGTTGATCGTGAAGAGTCCGGGCCCATGCCGCTGCAATCTTTCGCCTTCGCGCCGCCAAAGGTAGAGCAAGAATTGCCGATATTCGCGGATGTCCGGCCGCCGGAAAAATCCCGTTTCCGTCTGAAAATCTTCTGCCGTGTCGCCGTAGTACCCTTCATATCTCAGACGGCTTGAGCTGTATTCCGCGTTGACTTCGTACGACGGACCTCCCTTGTGCGTGCCGTCATTAAATCTCGTAAAGCTGCTGAGCGCCTGGCCGTACAGAAGCCACTGCGATGACAGTTTGAGCTTGGCGTCGATGCCTCCCACGCGATTGGTGCCGATGATGCAAGGATTTGCAGTACACAGCGTCACCGGCACTGTCCGCATTTCGCGGTCTGTATACATGGCTCCGATGAAAGATTCCTTGCCAAAACTGTAGCTTACGCGGCCCACGCCGAAGTACGCTTTCGCGCCCGCTAACGAGTCGTAGCGTGGCACCGATCTGCCAGGAAACCGGTCATCCGCGAAAAGCGCACCCAGTGCCCAGCGCCCGATTTTCCCGGTGAGCCGCACTCCGTATTCCGGATCCACAATGCGCCGCGTGAACAACAGATTGACAGGGGTACCGAAATACCCTGCATTTTCGAGAAAGAATGGCCGCTTTTCCGGAAAGAACACCTCGAACCGCTGATTAACGGTGATCTGCGGCTCATCGGATTCCACCTGCGCGAAATCCGGATTGATGGTGGCATCCAACACCAATGAATCTTTGAGCACAATTTTGGAATCCAGCCCGATTCGCGGCTCGATATGCTTCCCCGTGAAAAAAGGATGGTTGGGATCGCGATCATCCAGATTCCGGAAGCTGCGCACCGCAGCGTAGGGAATAAATTGCAAGTTTCGGCCGGGAGAAATGTCGGCGATGCCCTCCATGTCGGTTTCTTGGCTCAAGAAACCCTGGACGTTTCTGTTAATTCGCGGGTAGAAGGCGTACTCGTTGTTGCGGGGAATGTCCCGCTCGAAAAACACGCCCCACTTCTGATCGCTGCGGGGCGAAAAACGGAGGGACCGGAACGGTATCTCGAACCACGCTACATATCCTTCCGGCGTTAGCTTGGCTTCTGAATACCACAGCATGTCATAGGAAAAATCGGGTTGCTTGCTTTCATCCCAGATACCGTCCTGCTGGACGCCCAAAGGATTCATGTAGAAAAAAAGTCCGTATTTCTTATCGTGGAATGTATCCAGGACGAAGCCAAACTCGTCATCGCTGTTGATGGCTTCCCGGTGGGTCATATGCGCCCTGATCTTGCCGCGTTCCGAGTCGAAACAAACGCACATCACGTAGAGATTTTTGTCCGTATAGCCGAGATAAATTTCCGTCTTTTGAGAGACCGGTCCGCCGTCGGTTGGCTCCCGCTGTATCAGACCCTCGATCTTTAACATTTTGCCTTCCCAGGCAGCCGAAGGCTTCATCGCCAAAAAATCCTGGATGGTTGGGCGTTGTGCTAAGCGGGGAATGTGCAGCGTAGTGACGGAGGTTGGGGCCGTGCGCGACGGCGTTTTCCCGCCTTCTGGTGTCTTCGCAGGTTCCGGGGTCTGGATTGTTTCCGGCGTCTGTGCCAAGCTCAGAGAAGCTAGGGCACAAGAGCACAGCAGGCCTAGCCCCAACCGTCTGATTCTCGCCCACTTGGCCACTGCCACTCGCCTTTCGAGTACCGCTTGTGATGCGCAAATGAATTGGCGGTCGGATGAGAGAGCCTACTCGGCTCCTTTTACGTCTTTAGACTCCGCGACAACGAAATGGTTTGATCGTAAAAACGCTGTCCGCCGGGTCATCCGACGCACCGTCTGAGGGGTGATACGAAACGCTGTGCTTACTGGTTCAATGCGACTTTTAGGGATCGGCTCGCTCCGTTCGAGGACCGCGTGACAGCCCTCTTGTTTCGGCGTTGATTCTGAGGTGGCTTAGGGCTTTGCGCCACGCAATCTCTCTTCAGACCTCCAGGACAGGTATTCGGGCTGCCCTATAACTGTACCTCCGGCCGAATTGCCCGTTCTGTCAGACACCGTTAACGTGTGACGCATGGAACTCCTCAACCCGAAAACAAGTTTTGCCGCGAGCCGCCAGTTGCAGCGTCGGAGTCGGCTCCTTGCCAGCTTTACTTTGCTCTTCGTCCTGCTAGCCTCCGCGCACGCCGGGAAAAGCGCTGCATCGCGAATCTCTGTCATCCCTGATCCGGTCAATTTCCAAACCGTTGTGGTTGGCCAGAAGAATACGCAATCAATGCAAATTGCTAACCTCAAAGCTTCCTACGTGCAGATTAGGAGTATCCAAGTGGTTGGCGCGGGCTTTGTGGTAAACACCCCTGCATTTCCAGCTTTTCTTCGCCGGGGCGGCAAGCTTCCTTTTACCTTGGCGTTCACTCCAGCGGGGGCCGGAACTTTCCACGGCGCAATTATTGTTCGGACCAATGATGGCATAGCTGTACAAATACCGGTGCAGGGTACCGGCGTGAAGTCCGCTGGACAGTTACAGCTGAATCCGCCTTCTATTAATTTCGGAAACGTTGCAGTGGGGGGCACCACCGGCCAAACCGTGACGCTCACCAACACCGGTAATGTCGATGTCGTGGTCAGCAGCGCGGCCATCAGCGGCTCACTTTTCGGTTTAAGTAAATTCCCGTCCGGAGTGAAACTTTCGCCTCGGCAACAGCTCCCGTTTACGGTTTCCTTCGACGCAAAAACCAAAGGCGCGGCAAGCGGCACGCTCACCGTTAGCAGCTCGATCGGGTTGCTGAAGGCGCCGTTGGCGGGCTACGCAGCTGCTGGACACTCGGTCCATCTCACTTGGCAGGCGAGCACCAGTCCAGCGGCGGGTTATCACGTTTATCGCAGCCAAATCCCCGGCGCATCTTTTGCCAGGCTCACGCCCGCTCTCGTGGCTTCATTGGATTTCGTCGATATTGGCGTGCAGGCTGGGGCTACGTACTACTACGTGGTGACCGCGGTGGACTATCTAGGCGTAGAAAGTGGGTTTTCCCAGTCGAGTGCCGCGAGAATTCCGACTCCCTAGGCTCTGCAAAAAATTTTGGGATCCTACGAAGCCTTTTCTTGCGCGTAAGCGAGATAGTCAACGTACGGACCCTTGAAGTCTTCGATCTTCCCGCCCTTAAAGTGCCAGATGCGCGTGGCCACCTCATCGATGACGTCCTCGTCGTGGGTCACCAAGAGAACGGTGCCGTCATACCGCTGCAACGCGATATTGAGAGCGTTGATGGATTCGAGATCCAAGTGATTGGTGGGTTCGTCCAGCACCAGGAAGTTCGGCTTTTGCAGCATCAACCGGCAGAAGATCAGCCGCGCAGACTCACCGCCGGAAAGGGCTCGGGTGGGCTTCAGTGCGTCTTCCCCGCTAAATAACATTTGTCCCAGGAGACCGCGCAATTCTTCCTGCGAAGCTTGCGGGTCAAACTGCCAGAGCCATTCGATGGCGGTAGTTCCCTTCACGATGGATTCGGTATGATCCTGGGCGAAGTAACCTACGGTGACTTCGTGGCCCCATTTTACGGATCCGCCATCGATGGTAAATTCCCGCTCGGTATCGTCGATGAAACCGGTGGCGCTGCGAATGAGTGATTTGAGCAGCGTCGTTTTGCCGGAACCGTTGCGGCCAGTTAAAGCGATCTTTTCTCCGCGCGTGACGCTCGCGGTGAAAGGCTTGATCACTTTCAGGTCGTCGTAAGACTTCGCCAGGCTCTTGATCTCCAGCGGATGCCTACCCGAAGCGCGCTTCAAATCAAATCGTATATAAGGGCGCTGGATGTTAGAGCGCGCCAGTTCGGAAGTTTGCAGCCGTTCCACTTCTTTCTTTCGCGAGGTGGCTTGTGCGGACCGCGTGCCGGCGGAAAAGCGCGCGATAAATTCATTCAACTGCGCGATTTTCTTTTCGCGGTTGGCGTTATCCGCTTCCAGGCGCGCGCGAATCTGTGTCTTGGCGAGCACCATTTCGTCATATCCGCCGTTGTACATAATCACGGTTTGGTAGTCGATATCGGCGGTGTGCGTGCAAACACTATTTAGGAAGTGACGGTCGTGCGAGATGACGATGAGCACGCCTTCATATTCGCAAAGATATTCTTGCAACCAATGGACTGAATCGAGGTCCAAGTTGTTGGTAGGCTCGTCTAGGAGCAACGCCGGCGGACTCCCGAATAAGGCCTGCGCTAACAGCACACGGACCTTCTGTCCACCCTGCAATTCGCCCATCTTGCGTTCATGCAAGGCAGCTTCTACTCCCAATCCATCCAGGAGCACGGCAGCATCCGCCTCCGCGGTGTAGCCGCCCTCTTCCCCAACAATTCCTTCCAGTTCACCCAAACGCATGCCGTCGTCGTCGGTAAGGGACTCATGCGGCTTGGCATAGAGCGCGTCGCGCTCCTCAAGGGCTGTCCAGAGCGGAGCATTGCCCATGATAACCGTGTCGATAACGCGAAAATTGTCGAAGGCAAACTGGTCCTGGCGCAGCACTCCAAGTTTCTTAGGCCGGGTGATGGAGCCGGTGGTAGGCTCCAATTCACCCGTTAAGATCTTCATAAGAGTGGACTTCCCGGCGCCGTTCGGTCCGCTGATGGCATACCTGCGCCCAGCCATAAAGGTGGTGGTGACGTCCTCGAAGAGGACTCGGGGGCCGAAACGCATGGTGATGTTGTTTACGGTAAGCAAAGAACCTTAATTGTAGCGCGTAATGGAAGGGCGCGCCACATAGTTGGCGCGTGGTGCTTTGCAGACACGGGCGTTTTGGATGGAATACCCGCTACCCGGGTGGTATTCGAATGGGTTGTGGAAAAAGCGTTGGTCCCTGGCGTTAAGCAACACGGCGCTACTCGAAGTTCTCAATCGCCCAAATGTCCCCGCCTTGCGGCCGGAAACGATCAAAGAGTACCCATTTCCCGTCCGGAGACCACACCGGATAGTCGATTCTACTTTCGCCATCCGGGAATTCGTAAACCTTCGCTGGCTTACCTGTAAGAGTTGGCGACACCCAAAGCGTTCTATGCCCAACGACATCCATGATGAGCGAATAGTTTGGAGAAAAAGACATGTGCGAGCCGCCGGTAATTTCGCCGTTCAGTGGCACAGGATCGCCACCCTTGATGGAAACTTGGTAGGTCTGTGGCTTACCCCCACAAGGGCACCGGAAGACGATATTTTCGCCATCGCGCGACCAGCGCAGGAAATGTCCGGAGACTCCGGTCTTGGTCAATTGACGCTGATTGCTACCGTCAGAATTCATTAGCCAGACTTCCAATCTTCCCGTGCGATCGGACTGAAAAGCAATGTAAGCGCCGTCCGGAGAAAAAAATGGATTGATGTCGAGCGCTGAATCTGACGTCAGACGTCTTGGTGAGTTCGCTGTTAAGTTGACCAACCAAATATCCGCGTTCCCCGCGCGCGAAGAGAAAAACACAAGTCGTGCGCCGTCCGGCGACCATTGCGGCTGGAAGTCACCACCCGGCCCGCGCGTAATTTGGCGATTCGAGTTGTCTACCAGCGAATGGACATAGATATTCATGTCGCCAGAGCGATCTGAATTGAATGCGATTTGCGTGCCGTCGGGTGACCACGCACCGCGGCTGTCTTCGCGCGTACTGGCTAGAACTTCCTCTGGGTTGCCGGTAGGTAATCCTGTTTGTGGGGAGACAGGTAAGCGCCAGAGGTCGGCGTTCTGCCGCAAAATGGAAAACGCCAACTGCTTGCCGCTGGCGGTCATCGCGAGTTGCAAATCCTGGCCGGAGCCCATGGTCACCTGCTGAGGCGTGCCGGCGCCTTGTCCTGTGCCGGAGACCTTAATCCGCCAGATGTTCAGCCCGCCGCCGCGGTCCGATGTGAAATAGATGTATTTTCCCGATCGAGACCAGATCGGATTAAGATCGTGGAATCGGCCTTCCGTGAGGGCAGTTATGGCGTGGGTCGCCACATTTACGACCTTGATGCTGAATTTTGTCCGCTCGAGATTCTGAAAAACGATATTCTTTCCGTCCGGAGACCAGTTCGGTTCCAGGTGGTCCACGGCTTCCGAACTGTCGGACGTAATCTGTTGTGGATTGTGTCCCTGTGCATCAACCACCCATATTCGGCGAGGACCTGCCCAGGAAGTATCCACCGAAATCATTTTTCCGTCTGAAGAGAATGCTGGATTGAAGGCATTATCCAGAATCTTCTCTTCCTTTCCGGAGGCCATGTCCTTTCTCCAGACATCCCCACCTTCGTATCGACCGAATACATCGCCCGGCTCCAGCTTTCCGGAAGGCTGATTGGAGCGAACGAATAGAATTCCTTGACCATCGGGCGTCCAGCTTGGCTGGATGTCATCCGCTTGTCCGAAGGACAACTGCTGTGGTTCGCCTTGCAACGGCTTGATAAATATTTTTTTGAATCCGTTTACATCTTTGCTGTAAGCGATGTGCTTTTCGTCGGGGGCCCAAGCGGCGAACTCATGCAGGCCCTCGGTAGTCGTGAGCTGTACGAGTTTGACCGTGGCCAGCAAACGTTCTGAGTTTCTGGCGAACTGGCTGCGCAGAAAATAACCGGCTACCAGGACTGCCACGACCAAGACGACCGCCCACCAAGGAACCCAGCGCCGGCGTGGCGAAGTTGTTCTGGTATCAGTGTCTGGTTCGAGCTCATGCTTCAAGCGTTTTAGATTGGCATTCACTTCAGCGGCGCTTTGACACCGCAATCCCCGCTTCTTTTCTAAAGCATTGTTGATGATTTCTTCCAACTTGAGAGGGACGGTTGGATTCAGTTTGCTCGGCGTCACCGGAGATCGATTAAGGATAGCGTTAAAGATCGCAGCCGGAGTCGCACCTTTGAAGGGGAGCTCTCCGGTTACCATCTCGTACAGCACGACGCCGAGAGAGAAAAGGTCGGTGCGCGCATCAAGTTCTTCGCCGAGAGATTGTTCCGGCGACATGTAGGCCACCGTTCCAATGGTTGTACCTTGAATAGTCAGGCGAGTGTCGGCCGATCCGACACTCGCAGGGTCGTTCGCCCGCGCGCTGAAGTCGTGCATTCGTTGCGCGGAGATAGCCAGTCCGAAATCAAGCACTTTGGCCTGGCCCTTAGCGGTTACGAAAATATTGGCGGGCTTCAAGTCGCGATGGATGATTCCGGCCGAATGAGCGGCATCCAGGGCGTCCGTAACCTGAATCCCAAGTTCCAGCACGGTATTGGTGTTCAGTGGCTTGTTTTGAATCAGGGAAGATAACGTTTGGCCCTGCAAGAACTCCATCGCGATGAAGTACTGTTCGCCCTGCTCACCGATTTCGTATATGGTGCAGATATTGGGGTGGTTCAGGGCGGAGGCGAGGCGAGCTTCGCGGCGGAATCGCTCGAGAGCTTGGGCATCACGCGCCAAATTTTCAGGCAAGAATTTCAGGGCAACAACGCGACCGAGTGTGAGGTCCCGCGCCCGGTAAACTACGCCCATCCCGCCAGCCCCCAGCTTCTCCAGGATGCTGTAGTGGCCTACCGTTGTCCCAATCATGCCGTATGCCCCGCGGTGATGCGGCTGATGTTAGTTCTCTAGCTAGAGCGCGTCAATAAGATGGAGGCTCAAAGAATATGATTTCGTCACGGACGACTCGCACTCGGCTACTGAGCCGTGTCGCCCTGTTCCCGCCAAACTTTATTCTTGCTGGCTCACCAGGCGCGAGCCGCCGCGGCGCGGTGGCCAACTTCCCAGAGCGCGGCGGAGCATGACGATCTGTCCGATGCGCTCCCTTGCCGCGGAGTAGTTCGATCAGAACGCGTTCGTTCGTCTGGGGTCATGCGTCTGCTCGTTTGAAATAGTGGAAGCTCGGACTGAGTTTAACTTTTCGCTCACATCCGCAAGAAACAGAGAAATCCCCATCCTTGCATCCTCATTTCGTTACCAGGGCGCAAGGATGGGGCATGCAGGAAAGAACTTGGCTCGTTTCATGCAGTCTTTGCGAAGATATCGCAAAGACGTGATTAGGCTTGTTTTTGAAACACAAACTGGCTGGTGGTTCCATGCAACACGTCCTTGACCACCATGGTTATAGTCTTGCCGTCGGGAGCTACTGTCATGCGCGCAACGCTGATCACCTTCCCATCGCGTTTATCCGTTTCCTCGATGGTGTTCTTGTCTAGGCGCTTGACCGCCACGCTGGTAGTGCCCGGATCGCCTTTATACGGCGCTTCCGTTCCATCCAGTTTCGCCGTATAGGATTGTCCGGTCGGCGTGGTCATGGTCAAGGTATCTCCATCAAGTTTAAAAGTGACCGTAATTCCGTTATCCGAGATGCTCTCCATCTTTGTGGCGCGCCAGGAGCCCGAAATGGGGTGCGATCCAGCGGGTCCTTTAGCCACAAGAGTGGATTCTCCTTTGCCAGTGACCGGATCGGCGTTGGTGGCACTGCTATCGTTAAATTCGAATTTGGCCGTCTTGCCATCGGGCGAAACTGTCGTCTTGGAAATTATGACGACCTTGCCATCTTTCTTTTCGGTTTCCTCTATGGTGTGATCATCCACAATTTTGATGGCGACGGTGTCGTAATAGGGATGCCCTGTGACTTGGTGGTCTTGGCCGTCTGCCTTAACGTTAATTGGGGGGACACAGGTCTTACAGTGATACTCGCCATCTTTCAACTCGAAAACATCAGGCTTCTTTGGGAATTGTGCTTTGCTCATATCAGCCTTCCACGTGCCGTCAAACGCGGTTTGTGCCCTGGCCAGAACGGGGGTCAGCAGCAGCACCAACAAGCCAAATAGAGATAATTTCTTCATCGTTTTATCCTCCATCGCATTCATTCCGGGGGTTGAGCTGGCCGACGACGGCTCGTGGGTGGGTCCCGCTGCGTACCGGCGAGAAACCGCCATCAACACTTGCCAACTCTAGCGCCTATATAATCTTTTAAGCGCGGAAAAGCCAGATGAGTTTTGTGCTTGAGCGGGTTACCACGAACGAGAATTCCGGCGCCTGCGCGGACTGAAAGTAGAAAACTGGGCACTGTAGTGTAAGGGTTCGGCGGCGATTTGCGCACGCTGAAGAACAGCTCGCGCATCAGGCAATCTTTTGTCTACAGCGGCTTGGGGTGCGCGACCAAAGCTTCGCGATAAATCTTGAGATTTCTCTTGTCCACAACCACCGTGCCGGTATCCACGAACGTAGGCGTCGGCGGCGCTATAGCGGTGCGCCAGTCATTGAACTGGTGTACTGCATTGTGGTGCAGGTCATCGAGGAACTTTAGCCCGTAGTAACTCATGACGTACGGCTTTTGCGTGATCGTCGCCGTAATTGCGCCGCGATCGATCCAATCCAGCGTTTCCGGATCGTTGTCGAAGGCTACGATCGGGAGCTTCCCTTCCAAGCTTAAGCGGTGAAGAGCTTCGGCGGCACCGGAACCCCCGGTCGCCTCGAGGCAAATGATTCCATCGATCTTTTCTTTTTTCTGCAGCAAGTCGGAGACTTGGTCATACGCATTTCGCGCGTCGCCCTTGTCGTCCAGGATCTTGGTCAGCTTGATGGCAGGAAAATTTTTCAGGGCATCAGCCACGCCAGCGACTCGGTCCTCGAGGTTGTGTTGTCCGGGAATGGTGACCACCGCGATGTTCCCTCTACCCGGAACGAGCGCCGCCATCCGCCTAAGGCTTTCTCTGCCGGCCTTGAAGTTATCCGTGCCGATGTACATCAAGCGCTTCGAGTCAGGCACATCGGAATCCACGCAGATCACCGGGATGCCCAGCGCGATTGCCTTGTCGATCTCCGCCTGGAAAATTTCCGGCCGCGCCGCCGAAAGGCAGATTCCGGCGGGGTGCTGGTCCACAATCTCGCGGAACATCCCGACCTCCGCGTGCGGGTCGTAGGTTGTCGGACCGCTCAGCTCACTCTTTACCCCCAGCCCTTTGGCCGCGTCCGCAAAACCCGCTTGCGCCTCCTGCCAATACGGCAGATTAATATTGGTTGCCACGAACACGTAGCGTTCGTTTTCCTCGTGGTAGGATTTTGCGCACGAAGCTACCAGCGCGGCCCCCACAAAAATCAAAACAGATACCAGCGTGGCACTATGTCTCCTCATTTGGAATTCTCCTTTCGCACTCGGCCCAGCCTGCGGGGTGTTCTCTTGCACTTTCGGAAAATTCGGCTCCAGCACATTTCTGACGGGACACTTTTGAACGAACGAGCGGGTCACCTCCACTTCGATGACTTGTTCGCTTGCGCTTACTTGTGGCCCGGAATGTTCGATCTTAATGCTATGTCTACGCGAAACCATAGGGCGGCGTCAATCTCTGGTTGATGCGAACGTGAGCTTTCTGTTTTTGCACCGCGACAAAATCGAGCATTCGCGAAGACGAACGCTTTTACAGGCGGGAGACGATCAGAAAGCCGCCCGCGATCGCGAGGAGGTCCTCAGCGAGAGCCACAACGAAGTCCGGCAGATGCGCTCGCGTGACCAGGGCACGACGGACATTGTACCCAGCAAATGTTCCGACCAGGGCGCCGATCACACCGGCGATTGTAGCAAACAGAAGACTGCCGCCAGCGCTGATCGCCAGTGCCGTGCCACAGGCTGCGCCAAGAACAATGCGCGCGATCAGCCCGGGACCCGAAGTACGAGCCGGAGTTTTCGGCAGTTTATCCGTGATCAGCTCCGCAAGGGCCAGCAGCGTAAAAACAGTCAGCGTGGCCCGCTGATCTATGAACGCGAACTTGGTTCCCGCAAAATGCAGCCAGCCAAGATGCGCAGCCCAGCAGACGACTGCCGGAGCCGTCAGAGAACGCAGGCCCGCGACGCAGCCGAGAAGTAAGCAAAGAAGAAGCAGTGTCATGGGCACCACCTACTTTCTTTCCACCGTAGAGGAACTACTGTTTGAAACAATGGAGTGTATTTCCGTACTAGGTCCCAGCACGCGCTCATCCGACCGGAATGCGCAAACTACAAATCGACCTGTCATCTTCCCGTCTCCTCAGTTTAGTGGTGACTAAAGTGAAGGTCTAGCCGGGGCGATGTAGGCTGGCCGGTGGTCCGCATGATACCAGAAATGCTTAGTTTTAATTTTCAGGGAATGAACCTGACCATCGAAGGCCGGTGGAACAAATTCGAGCGTGTACTGGCCGCGGACGAGTTGCGCGATTTCGCCGTAAGCACGATCGAAATCTTTGGGGTTCTTGGGGAAATAGGCGTGGCCACCGGTGGCTGCGGACAACTGCCGCAGCAAGACGTCGGATTCTGTCACGCCTTGATTAACGACTAGCCGACTTTCACGCTCGTCAGGGGATAACTTTTTGTTCCGGGGAAGTTGTCGAAAATCACCGAACAGCGATACCGCCAGGATGCGAACGTCGGACGTTTTCAATTTTTGTTGAACAAGCTGCCAACTTTCGGGGGGAGAAGTATCGAGACCGGTGGAAAGTATCAGAATGATTTTTGTTCCGGGAACAGATGCGAGCCAGTCGATGGTAGCAGCAAGGCTCGATGAGAGATTCACCCAGCCCGAGCCGCTCTCGGTGCTCGCGCTCTGCAGGGCCACGCCGACCGCAGCTTTATCAGGAGTGAAATCGAGCAGCAGTTGCGCGCCTTGTGAATAAGTGACAATCGCAACTTGGTCGATGGCAGATATGTTGTTCAAGAGATTGTCCGCTCCAGCGAAAGGGCTCTTGCCAAGCTTCGCGAGGAAATAATCGGCGGTACTATTCTCAATTAGGAAGACAAGTTGAGCGGGTTCTTCGCTCCGAACAAAGCCGCTTATAGGTTGCTCCACTCCATTATCGAAGACGTGAAAGTCTTCGCGGCGAAGTCCCTGCACGGACCGCCCATGAGAGTCCGTCACCGTGACACCTACGTTGATGCGGTCAACGCTTACTCGGATGGCGCTGCCTGCATTGGGCTGGTTGATTTGTTGAGCGCTCGCAGGCACAAGACCACTCAGTGCAAGCAGGCCGAGGGCACAGAGACGCCTTGTCATCGCGGATTAATATTAACGGCCTTTCCATAAATCAAGGCCTCTGCCAGCAAGAGTGTTTCGAGGGCAACAAGTTTTTGCGACCATCCGAGAGCCTAAGAAAGTTCGAGTTCATAGACACTTTGGCCTAATCCCGTGCATCCTATGGTCAGGTCGACTCAAAAATCACGGAGGTGTTACATGCCTGTCATCCGTGCCTGCAGCAACTGCGGACAGAAGAACCGCGTTCTAGCCAAATATCTAGCCAGCACCGGCCGTTGCGGAAAATGTAAATCTCCATTGCCGCCGGTCGCTGAACCTCTCGTGGTCGATGATGCGTTATTCGATGAAGTAGTTCAAAATGCCCCGGTTCCCGTACTTGTGGACTTCTGGGCGGAGTGGTGCGGGCCGTGCCGTGCCGCTGCTCCTGAAGTGGCGCGAACTGCTGCTGACATGGCGGGCAAAGCTGTAGTACTAAAAGTCGATACGGAAAAATACCCGCAACTTGCTGGCCGCTTCAACGTTCGTGGCATACCCAACTTCGTCGTCCTCTTGGGAGGCCGCGTGGTAACGCAGCAGGCGGGCCTTGTAAACCACGGCCAGATGGAGCAGTGGCTGAGGTCCGCCGCTCCCGTTGCGGCGGGTGGATCGGCCAGATAAGAACTCGACCCAGCCGCAGCCAGGAAACTTGTCCGTCGGAAACCGTCAGTAATACGAAATCGTTCGTTGATAGACGGTCGAAATTTTGAAGGGTTCATTCGTGCTCGACCGGGAGCGGACGGTCTGCTCGGTCCAGTTGCCGAAGCTGTCGTACTTTATTTAGTCGCTACCCAATCCAGCGACGCGGAGGGAACCATGACGACACGTAGTACTGGGCTCCTTTCTCTCCTTATTAATCGCATGGTTTCGAGTTCTCTACAGCGCGTTAGCTCTTGAAATACACCGGCGTGGTTCGAGATAAGCGCGTTACACGCAGCCGGCTTGACTCTGCCGACTCTCCACCCAATAATCGCGTTCGTTTCTGTGCATCCTCCGGGCATAGTCGTAGCTGTCTGGAGCGAGTTATCCGCTTTATCACCCGACGTGAAAGGAGTATCGACAATGAAGAAGCTGTTTGTATTTTCTATTCTGACGCTTGCATGCGTCTCGCTTCTGTGGATTCCAGGGGCACGTACTGCGGCCAACGATGAAGCCGCAATCCGGCAGCTGTTGGACCAGTGGGCAAAGGCCTTCCGCGCGAAGGACCTCGACGGAATCATGGCCATTTACGAGCCGGGGCAAGCACTGGTGTCGTATGACATCGTGCCGCCGTTGCAATACACTGGGTTCGAAGCGTACAAGAAGGACTATCAGGAACTTCTCGCCCAGTTTCAGGGTGCAATTGATGTCGAATTTCGCGACCTAAGCATCCTGGCGGGCGACAGAGTGGCATTTAGCCGCGGCTTGGAGCGGATAAGCGGAACATTGACGAGCGGACAGAAATTCGACGTGTGGTTGCGCTTTACGGAATGCTACCGCAAGACTAATGGCCGGTGGCTAGCAATACATGACCACATATCGGTGCCGGCCGATCTCGACAGCGGCAAAGCGATGCTAGACTTGAAGCCTTGACAATTATTTCCGTTCAATTTGTACGCGGCGCGGCTCCTAACTCGTCCAGGGCCGCCTTGAATTCCGACGCTAGTTTCTCCGCTGGGCCTTTACCCCAATAGTGTAGAAAAATGATTGTCGGCCGCGTCTCAATCATGTGATGGTGAATCGCCACTACCTCCATTCCGTTCTTTCTTAGCGCCTTGAGCACCGGCACCACTTCCCTTTCCAGCATCGCCACATCGCCCGCTACCACCGCATTCTCATTCGACCCGTAAAACGCTGCCCAGGTATTCAATCCCATCCGAGCGTTGATGGTTGCGCCATGTTCTTTAACCTCCAAATCGCTCCGTCCTACGGTGATCTTGTACACCGCACCCGTCTGTTCGCCCTGGTGCCCCACAATCGACGCAATCTTCTCCGCGTCCAGTTTCCCTTCGATCGCCGCAGCCGCGGAATTTCCAGCCGGAATCTTCCCTACATGGCCAATCAAGTCCAGGCCAGGCTTCAGATGATGCGCCAAATCCATAGCTTTTCCGTATCCATGCACGTGCATGAAGAAAACCCGTGGTTCGTCCCAGAAAAAATGATTGTGCAGCGCCGTCACATCGATCCCGTTCTCCAGCAGCGCCGACATCACCGCATTCACTTCCTCCTGCAGCAGCACCAAATCGCCCATCAAAACTTCGTTTCCTCCGTCGGCCTTCGTCATGGCCACCCATCCGCCAAAACCAAACGGCGTCGGTGTCACTACCCCCGCTACGCTCACCGGCACATCGCTCCGCGGCACATTCACCTTCAAGACGTTCGCCGCAAAATCACCCTTCCGCGCCAAGTACTGCAGCACTTCTTTGTACTCCGCCGGAACGTCTGGCGCCTGCGCTTGGGCGGGTGTCTGACTCGCTGGCTGAGCGTACATGCTCGCGCCCGCCGCCAGTAGCAATCCCGCCGCCCACAGACTTCCCCTTGCGTACATGTCTTCTCCTCCTGCTGCTGTCCGATGGTATGCCTGAAGGTGTTGTGATGAGAGCTAAGCACGTCCAAACGGATGATGTCCGCGGTGTAAATCAGGCCTTTAAGTTGCAGGGGGCGTAGACCCGGCGCGCGCAACAAAGAGGCCGTAGACGAAGTTTCCGGAAGCGAAACCGGCGCGCATTGCCTGGAACGCCTTTAGATAGGCGACAAATTCGGTGCCGTATTTCGCAGCGAGCGCCCACAATGCTTTGTCGCTGATGATGTCGAGGCACAGGTCCCATGTTTTGGCGCAATTTTTGTTCAGAATTTCGCGGTGCGTGATTTGCAGTCCGTTCGAAGTCAGGGAATGCTCGTAGTCATCCATGATCTGCAGTTCCACCAGCATGCCTTTCTCAATGGGCTCGATAAATTTCTTGGTCGCCGCGAGCGTGAGATGCTCTTTTTTGAACCAGTCGGTGATCGCGAAGTGGCCGCCTGGCTTCAGGAGTTTAGCGCCAGACGCAAAGAACCTTTCGCGGCGCTGATAGTGGGAGATGGATTCTACAGACCAGAGAATGTCGAATTGTTTCTGGAAGTCCATTGCTTCGGCGTCCATCAGGAGGAACTTCGCACTGACTTGCTCCCTTGTTGCCGACTTGATCGCCATTTCCACTTGTACTGGGGAATTGGTGATGCCGGTGACCGCCGCATTATATTTCTTCGCCAAGTAAAGACTGCTGCCGCCGAAGCCACAGCCAACGTCGAGAATCTCTGAGCTAGGCTTTAGCTTTGTGAGTTCAGCGAGATGCTCGATGAGCTGCAGCTGCGCCCTTTCTTTTGACTCATCCCCACGAATCCAATAACCGTGATGCAGATGCTCTCCCCACAGGGAGCGATAGTAAGGACTGACCAGGTCGTAATGCTCGATGACTCTACGTTTATCATTTGAACGAGGCATGGCGGACGCGTGCTATCCACGGATGTTTCTAGTCTCCCGTCAACGGTGTCGCCAGAGCTACCATCCCTGCCGGTACTCCCGCTGCAAGTAGTCGTTGGCTTGCGGCACGTTGGTGATGCGCATGTTGGCGCCGTCGTATTGTATCTTTCTTCCGGCGCGCAGTGCCACAACGCCCAAGAGCATGATCTCCGTGAGACGCGCCGCGTACTCGAACGGACAAGAAGCTTCCACCTTCCTCTTGGCCGCCTCCACCCAATTCATCTCGTGGTCTTCGCCAGCGATGCGCGGCAGTTTTCGCGGTGGCTTTCCGAGCGAGTCGTGAAGAGTTTTGGGCAGCAGGCGAGGGTTCATACCGTAGGTATCATGGAGCAACTTGCCCTTGGCGCCGATGAGCAAGGCACCGCCTCCTTTATTTAGCTCTTCATCGCCGAGCTCGTCCGGCTTGCTGGGAAGAAGGCCTCCGTCGTACCAAGTGAGTTTCACCGGCGGCATTGCGCCACGCGCCGGAAACGCATAAAAAGTTTGTGTCGCCAATGGATACGACGCGCCATTGAAAGGTGTCGATACCGTCTCTACGCTCGTGGGCAGTCCCAGGTTGAGAGCCCACAAAGAGTGATCGATTAAGTGCGCACCCATATCGCCAATTGCGCCGACGCCCCAGTCCACCCATCCGCGCCAGTTGAACGGGTGATAGATCGGGTGGTAGTCCACCTGGGGCCCTACCCCCAGAAAAAGATCCCAAGCGAACGTTTCAGGCACCGGGTAGGTGTCGGCAAGAGCGGCGGCAATTCTCTCGTTCACCGCCTGGCCATTCCAACCGAGAGTGCCCGCGGGGTGCTTAAGCGGCTCCGGACGGGGCACGCCTTGCGGCCAAAACCCGAGGGGCCGGTTCGTCCAGATATGCACCTCGCGCACCTGGCCGATCGCGCCGGCCCATATGTATTCCACCGCGGCCCGCGCATCATTCAGCGAATGTCCCTGGTTGCCCATTTGTGTGGCAACCTTGGTCTCTTTCGCCCGGCGCGCCAGCCTGCGCGCTTCCGCGATGGACCACGTAAGCGGCTTCTGCACGTATACGTGTTTGTCCAGATCCATTGCTGCCAGGGCAATCGGCGCGTGCATGTGGTCAGGCGTGGCTACCACGACGGCGTCGATGTCCTTCTGACGCTCCAACATTTCGCGATAATCCTGATAGCGTTTCGCTTTCATCCAATGCTCGGTCTTCAGCCGGATCATGCCCTCCAGCCTGGCCTTCGCCTTCACGCGATCGAACTGCACGGGCAGCTCGCCCGGCTGCGGCGTGGGCGGCTGATCGATGCGTGTCCGCAGGTTCTGGATGTCCGTGTCGAGCCGATCAAACGCTTTACCGGCATAGTCCCAGTCCACATCGCACAGTGCCACGATGTTCTGGCTAGCCAGATTAATCAGATTGGCGCGGCCCATGCCGCCGACTCCAATGCCCGCGATGTTCAGCGTGTCGCTGGGCGGAACAAATCCACGCCCGAGTACATGGCGCGGCACGATCGCCAACGCCGCGCCGGTTGTTGCGACGTTCGTCAGGAACCTGCGACGTGATATTTTTCTCTTCTTGCTCATGAGCCTCTCCCTGCGCGCCGCTAAAATTATCGCCCAACCGCAACGCTTTGTCGTCGCTAAGTTGGTGTTTGACGAAGCCGGGTGTAAGCAACAGTCTGGCACGTTGGCGTTTGTGCCCAAGACGCGCATGACTGTCTTTTGACTGTCGAGCCAAGGGCAGTATTCTAGCCACATGCACAAATCGACTTCGCGATCGAGATTCTGCGCTACTGCGGCCGTCGTATGGCTCTCGTATGCCTGGATCGGTGCCACGGCTGAGATCTTCCGGTACAAACCGGTTGCGCGCGAGATCGTCGAAGCCCGGCTGGGAAGATACACTGGCAACAACAAGCAGCGTGAGGCGACGCTCAAACAAATGTTTGCTGAAGCTGGTTGCGACGACCAACACCTTTCCGAACAGCCCGTGAAGGCATCGAAGCAGCCCAACGTCATTTGCCTCCTGCCAGGCAGCTCTGACAAGGTCATCATGGTTGGAGCGCACTTCGATCGCGTGCCCTGGGGTGATGGAGTCGTCGACAACTGGAGCGGTGCGTCGCTGCTGCCGTCGCTGTACGAATCGGTAAAAATTGAGCCGCGCCAGCACACCTTCATCTTTATTGGGTTCACTGACGAAGAGCAGGGCCTGGTCGGGTCGCGCTTCTATGCCCGGCAAATGACGAAGGAGCAGGTCGCTGCAACCGATGCCATGGTCAACCTAGACACGCTGGGTTTGGCGCCCACCGAGATCTGGGCCAGCCATGCGGACAAACGCTTGACTGCAGCCCTCGTTTACATTGCGAAGCAGCTGAAACTACCCGTTACACGTGTTGATGTGGAGCAGGTTGGCAGTACTGACGCAGAGCAATTTGCCGCGCGCAAGATCCCCCGTATCACGATTCACTCATTGACCCAGGCGACGTGGAATGCCCAGATCCTGCACACGTCGAAGGACCAGTTTTCAGCCATCCGGCTCGACGATTACTACCAGACCTATCGCCTGCTGGCCGCTTATGTCGCTTACTTAGATCAGGCTGCGAGCGTTCCGGCGGTGCCGACTAAGCATTAGCGGCGGGCATTGGTTGATTACTTCCGCGCACGGGAACGCTGACCAAAAGAAAGCGACCCCATTTAGAACGTGCTTCAGCCCCGAAGAATTGCACTCTCGTGGCTTTACGCTGGGCAGGCGTCGAGAAGGTTGAGGCTCCTACAGACGAGAAACCAATGACTTATGAGAAGTGGCAATGGTCACGCAATCCCGCCCATTTGCTTTCGATTCGTACAAGCACGTGTCGGCGGTCTGCAAGAGTTCTTCGCCGGTCAATCCATTTTCTGGATAGGCTGCAATCCCAACGGAAAACGTAACGGCGTCCAGCACTTGTTCCTTATAAGTGATCTTATGTCTTTTGGCGACCTGGCGAAGCTCCTCCACGCGCTTGGCCGCGTTTTTGGTCGATGATTCAGGCAGAATGAACGCAAATTCCTCCCCACCATAGCGGCAGACTACATCCTCCCCACGGAAGTGTTGCTGGAAGAGTCCGGCCATAGAGCGCAGCACGGCATCTCCCGCATCGTGGCCGTGGATATCGTTGTATTGCTTGAAGTGATCGAGATCAAGGAAGACGACTACGAGAGGGTGCCGCTTGCGCTTGGCCCGTTGCAACTCGCGGGCCAGGGCGTCCTCCATGAACCGGCGGTTGAACAACCCCGTTAGAGAATCACGGATAGACTGATCGCGGAGGATCTCGCGCAGGAGCAAGCCAGCTAGAGAAAGCGCAACGCGGCCACCCACGGCGACGGCCAGCCGCCGCTGGGATTCCTGTAAAGTTTCAAAAGCTTTCGTTGCTTTGTTGCTATCGCTTAAGTCGTATTGGATATGTAGCACACCCAAGGTATCGCCTTGAGCCACCAAGGGAACGCACAGGTAGCTTGCGGGGACCGGGTTCTTCAAATGCGCACAGATCACCACCCCACCTGGATGCTCGCTCCAGCATGGTTGTCCTCGGCGGAGTCCCCAACATGCATCGGGTGCGAATGACTTGTCCGAAACTTCGTTCTTCCCCCAGCTAGCCACTGCTTCAAGCAAGTTCCTCGATGACTTGAATACGAAGAGCGCGCCCCCTGTGGAGGTTAGAAAGAGCCTTCTCGCAACCTGTCCGACAACTGCATGGGCCTCCGCGCTGGTCGCCGAACACTGCAGCAAATCGCCCATTTCATTAAGCAGCGTCATCTGCGTCGTATGGAGTTGGAGTTCATTCACCAAGCGATTGAGCGACTCCGAATGGTCCCGGGCCTGCGCAGCCGCCTTCACCTGTTCAGATATATCTTTGTAGATTGCATACGCGCCGTCGGTCCGGCCATCCAGGGAGATCGTTACGGCGTGCAAGTCTAAATCCAGCATCTTTCCATCTTTACGCCTCCTGCTTACGGTCTCGTGCACCGAATTTCCCGAGGTAGCGCGCGCCCTCAATGCACTGGCTTCACCGGCATCGTCAGGCTGTGAAATCAAGGGATCTAGGAAATGTCCGACCATCTCTTCGCGGCTATAAAGAAAGAGGTTTGCGAAAGCTTCGTTGCAGAGTTGCACGCGGCCTTCTCGATCGTGAACGACGATGCCCAAAGGATTGTTTTCGATGAGTGAGTTCAGAAAGTCTGTTCGTTCGCTCAGTTGCTTCGCCATGCGATGTCTCTCGCTAACTGCCGCTCCGACGATCAATCCTGTCCCGGACACGGTCAGCATCAACAAACCAACTTTGGTTAGCGAATCCGGTGTCACCGGGTAAAGCTTCAGTGCGATAACAATGCCGAAATTAAAGACCAGAAGACCACTCACGACGTGCCGGATCCCGTGACGCATGGCAATCCAGACGATCGGGACGAACGCCAAATAATAGAGTTGTCTGTATCCCAGGGCTCGCCCAAACATGATCCAGAGCACCAAGACAATGCTCGCCACTTGCCCCAGCAACTGCAGCATATCTCCCAGTGTTATCTGCTCTGTTCTGGTTTCGCTCCAGTCTTCTCGACGAGGGTTCTTCTCGGGATGAGGCGAGAGCATCCACCTCACCCATGGCAACACGTGGATAAGCAGGAACGGGGCAAAACCAACTAAACCGACCACGTCACCGACATACCATCCCAGGGCCGAATTCCAGTACTGGCTCCAGGAGATCGTGCGGTCTGCTGCCAGGCAGGCGACCCCTGTGGCGGTTGCGAAAACCGCGGCTGCCAACGTTACCGAAACGTACCGCACCACATCCTGTCTTTGTCGCAGCGCCGGGTCGATTTTCAGGGGGCCGCGCAGCAATGAGGCGGCGATCGCATAACACCCTGAGCCGAGAACTGGAGCAACCATCCCGCTCCAAGACAGAACCGGCTGGTGATAAATCACGGCTCCGGCGAGCGCGCTGGCAAACACAGTTAGCGGGAAATACCAAGGACTGATACCGAGCATCACCGCTAGGATCAGTCCTGTGGCCGGATACCAGACAGTAAATCCAAAATGAGACACCATTATGACTTCCGGCCGATTGAGAAGGAGATACACCAGGATAACCGCCAAGGAGAAAATCGCATGACGGGCGATGACGCGATGACCAAAAGTGAGCAAGGCTTCGCCGGTCCCGCCGGGTGCTTTCCTAACGCGATAGGATTCTGGTCTCATCAATTTCTCTTGCCAAACCAAGAACCTCGGCCCCAATGTCCACTTTGCCCGTTAATCGAGTTTGCCGCGCGGCCGTAGTGGTTGGCGAGGCTGTTCAGGTAGGGCATCGACGGACTAGCGCAGTCGTCGACGTAATTGTGGTTTTCCACCACGGCAATGAAAACGTGACCAAAACGCACACTGGGTGACCGCGACTAACAGAATCGCTAGGGGCGATGTGTACATATGCTTAGACCTAATGGAGTGATTCTTTCCTTAGAGAATCAGCCGATGAGCTTCCCGAATAGCCCGGAGGATTCTCTTGCGCCCACCCCCGTGACAGTGGCTCATTCGCTGCTCTCCGTCTGTTCCCTTTGAGACAATCACCCGGAAGGAAGGGTACATAGATGCGCACAAATGGTGGGGACGCTTGGACACCTCCAACTGACACGCAGGCTAGCGCTCTCGTTATCGTTTTTCGGCCAGCCTGGCTACAACCCGACTGGACTCAGCACCTCCCTCGCGTTACCCTATACGCTTCTCCGCTTGGCTGATTTCGTTGTGTCCCGCCGCAGTCTGCTGGAGAGCAATTCCACGTACCGGGCATCAGGGAATTTCGCTCGCGCGGGGATTTCAGAAGATTTGTATGGCCGACGTTACTACCATTCCCTCCCGAGCTCGCTCCGAGCACCGGGGTCTGATCTTTTGGATGAACCGCGTCCTGAAGCAAGCAAAAGAGATTCGCAGCTCTTCGGAACCGGATCTCGTGCACGATCTGCGCGTAGCCATTCGGCGATGCCGATCCCTGGCTGCGGTCATGGCCGAAGTGGATCCCGATCCGGCCTGGCCGGAAATGCGCAAGGTGGGTCACAAGCTTTTCCGCAAACTTGGCGACTTGCGCGATGGGCAAGTGCTGGATGAATGGATAGCTAAACTCGGCCCGGAAGGCAACCCGCTGCGGGAACAGTTACATGACTCGTTTAAAGCAGAAGAACCCAAGCTGCACGATGCCGTCGTTCGGGTGGCGGAAAGATTTGACGAGAAATCCTGGAAACGCCTTGCGCGACGCTTGCGCCAGCGTTCCTCGCTGGTGCCGGCCGGAAGCCTGGCAGCGGAATGCCTGGCCTTAGAGCGCTTCCAGGAAGCTAAGGAACTTCACGCGTGTGCCCTGCGCACGGAAAGATCGAAAACGTGGCACGCTCTGCGCATCGGTTTAAAGCGATTTCGCTATACCGTGGAAGGACTGTTGCCGGAACACTACGCCGCGTGGCATAAAAATCTGAAGCGTGTGCAGGATTTGTTGGGCGACATTCACGATTTGGATGTGCTGACGGAAACGATAAAAGATGCGGAAACTGCCGACACACACGCTTTCAGCAAAGTGCTGAAAGAAAAAATCCAGAAAGAACGCCACGAGCGTATCCAAACCTATCGCCATTTGACGCTGGGCAAGACCGGTTTGTGGAATGAATGGCGGCTGGCGCTGCCGCACAACGATCGATTGGAAGCGGCAGCGATGGCGCGGCTGCGCGCCACGGCGCGTGCTTCTGACCCCCATCCGCGTCGGACCGCGCAGGTAGCGCGATTGGCGCTGCGTGTGTTCGATTTGTTGCGGCGTGTGGCGATGAAAGCAACGAGTCGAGCCAACGCGTTCGGTGCGACCGACATGCCCCGTTCTGCAAGAATCGCGCATGCAGCGCCGATGGCAAAACTCGCCCATGCTGGCACAGCGGCAAAGCGGGCGCACTTTACAAAAGTGGTAGGAGCGTCCGGCGCGGTAGGAATGAGCGGTGTGGGAAAAGTGTGCGACCCGAGAGTGGGCTACGCGGTGAGAGCGGCCGATGCGGCAGCGGCGGCAAAAATGGCGAAAATTGTGTTCAGCGAACCGAAAAATCGCGTGATCTTGGAAGCTGCTGCGCGGCTGCACGAAGCTACGCCGAAACAAACGAAAAAACACCAGAAAGCCGCGCGACAATTTCTGCTGAGCCTTCCCGTTCCGCCGGGATGGACTCGCGATCAGTGGGAGTTGCTTGCTTGGATCGTGCGCTACCACCGAGGTTCCGAGCCAAAAACGTCGAGTGGCGCGTTTTCAAGACTTACGGAAGAACAGCAACACAACATTTGCGCGCTGGCTGGCGTGCTGCGCTTGGCGCGCGCTTTGCGCAAGGCCGGGATCCAGAGCCCCACAGGTTTCCGCATGGAGGAAACCGCTGAGGCCATTATTTTGCACCTGCCCGGGCTTACAGATTCGGAGGAAATCGCCGCGCGGCTGGCGGCGGGCAAACATCTTCTCGAAACCGAGCTGCAAAAACCGCTTCTGGTGAAACCCGCGCCGCAATCACCGAATCTGGTGACACTACCTGCCAAACAAGAAGAACTCACGCAATTTTCCGTAGCCGCTTCAGACTAATTCGGATCCGGTCGAGATTCACGCGACGCTTTCTCGTGACTACCGCCTAATTCTCGCTACAACTCGCGCAATTTTATGCAGCCGCGAGCATATTTGGCGGGCGCCGCAGAAGTTGCTGACGGCTTTGGCGGCGCAGCTCATCGCCGAGGAGATGATTTTGTTAACGCTATTGTTCTACCGTTATTTCGCTACTTACCTTTTCGACGCAGAAGTTGTGGCGTTGCGAGCAACACCAGCTGCGCGCTGGGCGGCGACACACGCTTCAGGTCCAGGAAAGCAACGCCGGCTTTTTTTAGCGCGGTGACGTGATGCTTGGAACCCAACGCGGTGGCGATCAAATCGTCAAGCTGCGGCGCATGCCCGAACAAAAATACCGCGGAGGCATGTTTGTCTTTTGCGAGTTCGCGGAAGAGCAGGGATGGCTCGGCGCCGGGCAACAGAAAATCCGTTTCACGGATTTTCTGCTTTGAAAAATCCAGCGCGCTGGCAAAAATCTCCGCGGTTTGCTTGGCGCGCACGTATGGACTCGAAATCAAACGGTCAGCCATAACTCCCAGCTCGGCGATGGCTTTTGCTACTCGCTTGGTTTTCTCGATACCTTCCGGCGTGAGGTAGCGCTCCGGATCGGGGGGACATTTCGGATCCTCGCGATCGATGGCGATTCCGTGACGCACGATATACAGTTGCATCTTTTTTCCTCCGCAAACATTTCGCAAAGTAACGGTTTTGCGCCAAACATTTCATGCGCAAAAGTTTGCACTCAAACGTCTTGCGCAACAAAGGTTTCCGATCAAACATCTCGCACAACCAAAATGAGCGAAACGCTAAATTATCCAGCGGCACCAGGTCAACTAATTTCGCTTACTGCGCGGTGTGCCCGCAATACAAGCACAGAACGCTTCGCGCTTAGGGCGCGGACTGCCGGAAATACAAGCGTACGTGAAATTCTTTTTCAAAAAGCTCCGCGCTGCGCTGCGCGTCGTGCAAATCTTCGGCGGCATCGCCGCGCGCGTGAACTTGCAATCCCACTGCGCCTTGCTGGAAGGAAGCGCGCAGATTGGTTACGCGCTGGCGGTGCGAATGATCCAGCGCTTCCGCGACGCGCAAAATACCAGCGAGCCGCCGGGTGATGCGCTTATCGGTGTTGTTCAGCGAAGAATACGCGACGTGATGACTCGCCGGCTCGGACTTGCGGTTGTGGTAGCGCACCAGAGCGGCAACAATTGCGCGGTCACGACCTTCGAGCCCTGGAATATCGCCGTTGAGCGCCAAATATTCTCCGTGCTTATGATGTCCGCGATGGCTCACACGGTGTCCCACGTCGTGCAGGAGCGCGCCGGCTTCCAACAATACGCGCGATTGCGCGGGCAAATGATGTACCGGTTGCAAGTGATCAAAAAGCAGGACACACAGCTCGCGCACATGCTCGGCGTGCGGTTGATCATATTCAAGGCGACGGGCGAAGTTGCGAGTACCGACGATCAGCTGGCGCGCCGCGGCATTATAGCGATGCGGTTCTTTGCGCGAGAAGGCGTCGCGGGCAATTTCCTGCAAAACTCCTTCGCGCACGCCGACGCTGGGAATCGTGAAAGATCGCAAATTGAGGTAGCGACCCAGGGTGATGAAGGTGATCGCGGCGATGCCCATCACGTCGGCGCGGTCCCGGCGAACGCCATAGGTCTTCATTCGCTCGCGCACATTACGCTTTAAAATATCCGGCAATCGCTCTCGCAACAGCGAAAGTTGAAGTGTTTGCAAACCGTGCTGGCGCGGACCGGGCGCCACGCCGGCCAGTGTTTCGGCGTTTCCTCCCAGAGCCACGGCAATCTGCTCTCCCAGATTCGGACGCGATGGCAATCGTGATTCGAGCAGGGCGCGAACATAGAGGCGCACTTGCTCGGCTTGCGAGGGCCGAATCGCACCGGGAATATTCAGAGTAGTCATGAGGCGCACTGTGCCGAGGGGCATATGCGCACTATGCTCGACGGCATGGTCCCGCAGAATGCTAACTTCCAGGCTACCTCCGCCGAGATCAAGAATGCAGCGCGGGAGGGTCTCCGGACCAAGGGCCGCGAGCACGGCTTCGCGACCCAGGCGGGATTCTTCGGCAGAACTGATCACTTCCAGAGAAATACCGGATTTCTGCTTGATGCGGCGGACGAAGGCGTTGCGATTACGAGCCTCGCGCGAGGCACTGGTGGTGACGGCGCGGTATTTGGTTACGCCAAATTCATCCATCAGCTCTCTGAAGTGAACAAACGCCTTTACACCCTTCTTAAAAATTTCTTCGCTGAAGCGATGCCGCAGAAACACACCTTCTCCCAAGCGCAGCGAGTAGCGCTCGTGGTGAAGCGGCTCGATATCGAGGGCGGAATAGGCGCGGGCCACAGAAAGGCGCACGGCGTTGGAGCCGGCATCGATGGCGGCGATGTGAACTGGTTCGGACATTCTCGGAATTACCGCCAGAGGTGAGCGAGCGCCGCGGAAGGCGTGTATTTCGTAGCGCGAATGCCCAACTGTTCCGCGATGCGCTGGCGGAGTTGTTTGTTCACGCTAGATACACTGGCCTCGCCGTCCAACTCGATAAAATTGTGACGCTTGGCCATGACCTCGAACTCGCGCTTAATCATGGTCTGGTAGCGGATGAACGACCAGAAGAGATCGTGGGAGAGGGACATGTCGCGTCCCGCTTCCCAGTAACTGATGGCCTGGGCTTTTTTGAATTCGCGTCCAAAGGCGGTTTCCGGGCGAACGTTGAGCCAGAACGTGAGGTGCGGTCGCAGCGCCATGGCATACAAGCCGCTCATATAGTCGCGATTGATGCCGCGCACTACGCCCCGAGCAATGAGGGTAAAAATAAAGCGGTCCGCGAGCACCACGGTACCCGCACGCAGCGCGGGCAAAATTCGATGTTCTACCTGATCGAAAAAATCCGTGGCATACATCAGCGCGAGGGTCAAACGGGTCACAGCATTCTTGGCCAACAACTGATCGATGTCGCGACCCACGAGATTGGAACGCCGCAGGCCGCTGGTCTGCACGGCAAAGCCTTCGGATTCCAGCCATTCCTGCAACAAAGTAATCTGCGTGGAACGCCCCGAGCCGTCCATACCCTCGATGACCACGAGAGACCCGGTGATTTCGCTGGGGTCAAAACCGACGAGCGGCTCGCCAAAGAAATAATGCGAAGGATCGCCCTCAGCGGGAGTGCCGGGCTTGGCTGGCGGCACCGCTGGAGGGGCTTCCGGGTGCGACGGCGTAGACCCGTCCGATTTGTCTTTTTCGTGCTCCGGCATAATTACTCCGCTTCCTGAAGGCGAGGGCCAAAACGTTTCAGATCGATCTTGGAGGCCACAATGTCGCGCATCTGCTTTTGCAATTTATTGACCGGCAGAGTTCCGTCCAGCACCACGAAATTGTCCGATTCGACCATTTTGTCGTACTCCTCCAGAATGCGCGCTTGAAATAAGCGAAAGCTCTCTGCGCGGTCGTAGGACATACCCAAATCCATTCCCGCTTCGTAATATTTCAGCTTAGGACGGCCGCTCAAGATACGATTCACAGCAACGTCGAGCGGGGCGCGAAAGTAAAAGGTGATATCTGGAATGGGCGCGAAGCGATAAAGATTGCGCAGCCAGCGCGGCGGACATCCGCGCGAGGCGTCGCGCGCGAAGGCGGTGTAAATATAACGGTCGGCCAGGACGAGATAATCGCCTTGCAGCAAGGGCATGATCTGACGCTCGCAACGGTCCGCGAAATCGGCAGCGTGCAAGAGAGAAAAAGTTGTGGGGGTAAGCAAACGGCGCTGCTTACCGCGTCGCGTCGCGGATCTAACGAGCGGAGAGGAATTCCATTCGGTGAAATGCAGGCGGTATCCGCCGATCTCGAGCCAACGCTTCAGCAAATAGAGTTGCGTGCTCTTGCCCGAGCCGTCCGTTCCCTCCACCACGATGAGCGCACCAGGATAGGCGCGGCTGGGTACGGGACGTCCCGGCTGGGGGAGCGTGGACTTACCCGGCTCCGAGCGCTTCTGTGATGCGTCCTGATTTTCCATGAGGCCTAGCCGCTCTCTAATCGCGCCGTGTGTGGCCGCCCTCTTTCGCACCGTGGTAAGCGAAGCCGAACCAAGGCAAGGCGGCGTGAGATAGGAGATCCACTAGCGATGACATTAGCCCTGAATTGTTACAAAAACATTACACCACAGCCGCGGTGCTTGCCGCAAAGTGAGCGGCAAAGCGGCAACCGGGCTTAGAAAAGAGAAAAGCGAATTCGCAAGAACTTCTTCGGATTCTGGCGAAAATCGCCAATGAGCAGGCGTAGATCGCCGGTTAAGCCAGCCAGGTTGTCGTACAACTGCGGATCGGAAAACAATTTTCCGGCGGTGGTTGTGTTTTCATTTAGTTTGGCGGACGCGGCCGCCAGATTTGCGGAGGTGTCGCGCAACTTATTATAGAGAGCATCGTCAGTAGCCAATTTACCGAGGCTGCCTTTTCCGGAGCGCACGTCCTCGATCATGGCGTTGGCATTGTCCAACGTCTTTTGAGCCTGGTTGTGAAGAGCTGGATCGCTGAGCAATTTTCCGATGGTGCCTTTCTGGGATCGCACATCCGCCAGAATGAGATTGATATTGTCGAGTCCGGTGTCCACTTTCTTGTACATTTCATCGGAGGCCACGACTTTGCCGAGCGTGCCGCGGCCTGCTTGAATATCGCTGACTAATGAGTTGGTTTTTGCCAGTGTGCTGTTGAGGTTGGTATATGCCGAATCGTCCGTCAGCAGCTTGCCCAAGGAGCCGCGTCCTTCTTTAACGCCGGCGATCAGGTCGCGCACGTCGGTAGACAAGGCCTGCAGGTTTCCCAGCAATTCCGCGCTGCGCTCTACAACTTCTTTCATGGCTTTCTCTTCGACGCCGGGAACTTCCTGGCCTTCCTTGAGGGGCACGCCGGTAAACCCGCGAGAAATGTTCACATAGCGATTTCCCAGCAAGCCTTCGGTAACCAAGCTGGCCACGGAATCGGTCAGGATATCGCCCTGGTATCTGCGCTCTAGACGCATGACGACCTCGATGTTCCTGTTCTTGTCCGGGACTTTTAATTGTGTTCGCGGCACGAGCTTGATGGATTCCACATTCCCTACTCCCACGCCATCCACCTTCACAGGCGCGCCGGCAGCAAGTCCTGACACGTCCGGCAAATAAGTCTTCAGCCGGTACTTGGGTCCAATGAGGTTCGAACCGGTGACATAAAAAATCCCAGCGGCCAGTATAAACAAGCCAACCAGCACGAAAAGTCCCACGCGCAGTTCAGTCCAGGTGAGTTGTTTCCTCAGCGCCATTGCCACTCCCCTCCTGAGTCGTTGGCCAACAGACTACCGCAAAATCAAACCAGAAAGCGCTTCAGATACGGATCCTGGGAAGCCGCGATTTCTTCGGGATCCCCATCGAAATAGATGCTGCCCTCGCGATAAACGAGAAAACGGGTAGCCTTTGGTTCGTCTGCATGGCCGTCGTGCGGCTTGATACGCACCACTTTTTGGGTGGTTTCATCGAAGCGAAAATTCGCCAAGGCGAAGCCGTCTTGCAGGCGATGCGTGGCCAGGAGCGCGGTAACGCCATACTCATCGCGCAACCGCAGAATCAAGGTGATGATGGTTTGCGAAGTGATGGGATCGAGTCCCGCGGTCGGCGAATCGTAAAGCACAACTTGTGGGCGATTTACGAGCGCGCGTGCGATGGCCACGCGACGCCGCATACCTCCGGATAATTCAGCAGGCAACTGATCGAGAGTGTGTTCCAGTTCGACAAATTTCAAAATTTCCAGTACGCGCGGCTCGATTTCTTCTTCGCTCATATGTACTTCGCGCAGCATATAGGCGACGTTGTCCGCCACGGTCATGGAATCGAAAAGGGCGCCTTCTTGAAACACAAAACCGAGTTGCTGGCGAAAGGCCAGTAACTCAAGCTCACTCTTGCCGGACACTTCTTCACCCAGCACATGGATTGTTCCGCGAGTGGGTTTCAGCAAGCCCGCGGCGAGTTTCAGGGTAAGAGTTTTGCCGGTGCCCGTTTCGCCGAGCAGGACCAAGGTGTCGCGTTCGGGCACGGAAAAGGAAACGCCGCTCAAAATCTCATTTTCGTCAAATCCAATATGCACATCGTTGAAGGTAACAGCCGGAGCGGAATGAGAAGCGGGTGAGGCGGCGGAGTTCATTAATCGTGTCTCAGGATTATAGCGATAAATCAGACGTTGTGCCCGCGTGTTTGCCGCGTACACACCCGCTGGCGTCGGAAGTGTTAAAAGAGTTTGCCCCCGAGATACAGAGCAAGTTTGGTGAGGAATACATCCGAGGCAATGATCAAGACCGAGGCCACCACTACGGCCTGCGTTGTGGCGCGGCCCACGCCCTGGGTGCCACCTCGCGCGGTGAGTCCTTTGAAACATCCGACGGTGGCCAGAATGAAGCCATAGACGAGGGGCTTGGTGAACCCCTGCATCAAGTCGGCAAAATCCAGCGCGTTGATTGCACGCGTCCAGAATTCGACGGCGCCCAGGCGCAGGGAAAAAACCGAAGCGACACAGCCGCCCAGCAAACCAATAAAATCGTACAGCGCGGTGAGCAAAGGCATGACGAGAATCGTGGCCACTACGCGCGGCGTGACGAGTTTGCGGCTGGGATCGGTACCCATCGCGCGCATGGCGTCGACCTGTTCGGTGACAAGCATGGAGCCGAGCTCGGAGGCGATGCCGGAGGCGCTGCGTCCGGCCACCAACAATCCGGTAAGCGTCGGGCCCAATTCGCGCACGAGAGCGATGGATACGATGTCACCGGTGAGCGCGGTTTGCCCGAAACGCGTGAATTGTGAGCCGGTCTGCAACACCATCACCGCGCCGATAAAGAAACCCGAGAGCATCACAATGGGCAGCGAACCGACGCCGATATCGTCCATTTGATCGAGCGTGTCCTGGAAATAGCGCGGGCCCGTGGCGATATTTGCAATGGCGCGGGCTGAGAGCAGGGAATAATCCTGAACTCCGGCCACCCAACGCTTCACGGAATCGGTCAAAACCTCGGTAACCGAGGGCGTGACTTCCTCGTCGGTTTGACCACCGGTGATGTGGAGCGGAGTGTCTGCCACGGGTCCCTTCAGTTGATGATGGCGTAAGCGACGATTTGCCGACCGAATCCTGAGACGGAAGCGTAACTGCGCAGCCGCAAGGCGTCAAGCAAGTGGTTTAGGCGGCAAAGTCCACTTCCATGGGTTCAATCAAGGGCATCAACCAGGCTACTAATTTTTGATGAACTGGATGAGGCCCATAAGCAAGGAACGATGCTTGGTCGGCGAATTTCATCGCGCCGCCAAGTTCGTAACCTTGGCCGCGCGGAGAAGTATTCTGGCCGACCCACGTTTCCAGCAAGCCGGGAATTTGGCCTTGTAGCTTGCGAATTTCAGCGAGGATATGTTGCTTCTGCTCGGCGGTGACGGTGGGCTTAAATCGAAATGCAAACATGTGGATATACATGGATGGCATCCTATTAGAAAGGGTACGGTCGAGGGGATTATAAATCAGCGGGACACGGCGGCGAGGAGGTAATGTCCCAGGCGGCGTTTGACTGGACGCAAAGCATCGTGACCGCTACACTCCTAATTCCTCGCATGGCAGTGAAAACACAGGGAGACGGTAAGCCGTTATGATTCGGTTTTACACCGCAGGAGAATCGCACGGACAGGCACTATTGGCGTTTATTTCCGGACTGCCTGCGTCGCTACCCATCGATGTGGAGTTCATCAATCACGACTTGCACCGGCGACAACTGGGCTATGGGCGCGGCGGGCGCCAGAAAATTGAAAAAGACCGCGCGGATATTTTTGCGGGCGTACGGCATGGAAAGACGATTGGCGCGCCGGTAGCGTTGCGCATCGAGAATCGCGACTGGGCGAACTGGGAAAATGTCCTGCCGGTGGAGGACTCGCCAGAATTTGCAGGCAAAGAGAAAAAGCTGGTGGCGCCGCGACCCGGGCACGCGGACTTGGCGGGCTCGCAGAAATTTAATTTTCACGATGCGAGATATGTGCTGGAGCGAGCGTCAGCGCGGGAAACCGCCGCGCGAGTGGCCGCTGGGGCGTTTGCGAAGCTGCTGCTGCGCGAGCTGGGCGCTGAGATTGCGAGCCACACGATTCAAGTGGGGCACCATCGGCTGGGGCGCCAGGTGTCCTGGGAAGAAATTAGAGCGGTGAGCGCGGACCTGGAATCGCCATTGCGGTGCGTAGATGCCGCGCTGCAAGACAAAATGAAAGCAGAAGTGGATGCGGTGCTGAAAGCGGGCGACACGGTGGGAGGTGTGTTTGAAGTTGTGGCGCACAACATCCCCGTGGGCTTGGGAAGCCACGCGCAATGGGATGAAAAACTCGATGGCCGGTTGGCGCAAGCGGTGATGAGTATTCAGGCGGTGAAAGGTGTGGAGATTGGAGCAGGCGTTACGGCGGCGGGATCGTTTGGGAGCGAAGTACAGGACGAAATTTCGTATGACAAAAGCGCGCGGCGGTTCCGGCGTTCGTCGAATCGCGCGGGGGGCCTCGAAGGCGGCATCACGAATGGCGAAGATGTTGTGGTGCGCGGATACCTGAAGCCGATTTCCACCTTGCGGCGCGCGCTGGGCACCGCCGACATGATTACCAAGGAGCCGGTGCAGGCGGCGTACGAACGTTCAGACTGGTGCGTGGTGCCTGCGGCGGGCGTGGCCGGAGAAGCCATGGTGGCACTTGTGTTGGCGGATGCTTTTCTGCAAAAATTTGGAGGAGATTCGCTCGCCGAGATGCGACGTAATTTCGACAACTATGCCCGACAAATCGACGCGTTCTGAGCGGGTGACCGCAGCAGCGAAGGACAAAGTGACGCCCCATGTGGCTCCCCATGCGCAGCCCGGATCAGTAGTGCCTGGTGCGGGGACTGCATCAGTCGTGCCGAGTGCGACTCCAGGTGCGGCGCCTAGTGCGGGTCCGGGTGCGGGACGAAAAATCTATGCGGTCGTCAAATATGGCGATGCGATTTTGGAAAAACCAAGCTCCCTTATAACCAAATTCGATACCGAGCTTGAAGAGCTTACCGAAGACATGTTCGCGTCCATGTATGCGGCACAGGGCGTAGGATTGGCCGCGCCGCAGATTGGAAAAGGTATTCGGCTGGCGGTGGTGGATGTGACCGGAGGAAAAAATCCGGAAGCAAAAATCGTGCTGATCAATCCGGAGGTCGTTCACGCGGAGGGCGAAAAGCGCGAAGAGGAAGGCTGCCTGTCGATTCCGGGCTTCCGCGGATACGTCATTCGACCGCAATTCGTCACGGTAAAAGCGCAAAACGCGAAGGGCGAAACGTTTGAGATTCGCGGGGAAGATTTGCTGGCGCGGGCGTTTTGCCACGAAATCGATCACCTAAATGGCATTCTGTTCATACAGCACCTCAGCATGCTCAAGCGCGACCTCATCAGGCGCAAAATCAAGAAACTGAGAAAACTGGGCGAGTGGTAATTGCCGGCGCCGGGCGGAATTCCGGCGGCACCTCAAGAGGAAACGCGATGCGCATCGTATTCTGCGGCACGCCATCTTTCGCGGTTCCTTCGCTGAAACATCTTCTTGTGCTGCAAGGTGTGGAGGTTCTTGCGGTGGTCACGCAACCCGACCGGCCGCGCGGACGCGGTCAGCAAGTGTCGTTCTCACCGATTAAAGAAGCGGCTCTGGCGGCGAATATCCCGGTGTACCAGCCGGAAAAAATCCGCGCGCCGCAAGCTCAGGAGTTTCTCGAGAAGCTCGCACCCGATTGCGTGGTGATCATCGCGTACGGACAGATTATTCCGGCGCGACTGCTGTCCCTGGCAAAACATGGTTGGATTAACCTGCACGCTTCCCTGCTCCCCAAATATCGCGGCGCGGCACCGATCAACTGGGCTATCGCGAATGGCGAAACGAAAACCGGTATTACCACGATGCGCATCGACGCAGGCATGGATACCGGCGAGATGCTGTTGCAGCACGAAATGGAAATCGCTGCAAGCGAAACTGCGCCGGAACTTACTGCGCGCTTGGCGGAAGCAGGCGCACCCCTGATGGCGGAAACTCTGCGCAGGTTGGCGGCGGGAACGATCACTCCACAGCCGCAGAATGATGCGGCGGCAACGACCGCCCCGCTGCTGAAAAAAGAAGACGGACGGATCGACTGGACGCGGTGCTCGCAGGAAATCGCCAACCGCATGCGCGCGTTTACTCCGTGGCCCGGCGCGTTCACCACTTTTCGGACACAGAGCTGCCATCTTTGGGGCGAGGCGGTGTCCAATGAAAAGACGGACCAACCGCCCGGGACGATGCTTTGGAACGGAAATGAATTGCGCGTGGCGTGTGGCGGCGCAACCGTTTTGCGTGTAACAGCCGTCAAACAGGAAGGGCGAAAGCAAGTTTCAGCGAGAGCATTTGCTAACGGCGCCCAATTGAAAATCGGTGAACTCTTTAGTCAACGGTGATTTGCGCAACGCAGAACCGTCGGGCATACTCAGTTTTTGCCTCATTCGTGCAATTTTTCGACATCGGGACCCCGGAATGATCGTAGGTATGCAGCTTTATCCTAGGAGTAGCAAAGGGATGCTGCGATGCTACAAGTTCGGGCATGAAAATATGGGGAGCTAACTTTTCATGATTAATTTTGAACTTCGAAGAAACCGCCAGAAGGCGCGCCCCTCCGGAATGAATATTTTGCGCGCGGCAGCGTGTTGGGGGCTAGCCCTCCAGCTTATTGGGTTGCCGATGGCGGCGGCCGAAGGCAATTCGCCGGTGGATGGGAAAAAGCTTTCCAGCGACGCAGTGCTAAAAACGATGCAAACCGAGCTTGCGCGCGCGTCCAAGGAATTGGGTAAGACCGAGCAGGCACCCTATTACCTCAGCTATACAGTGTACGATCAGGATTTTGTGGTGCTCGTGGGCGCCTACGGGAGTTTGGTGACGGACACTGCCGTAAAGCGCCGGCAAGCGGACGTTACTATGCGCGTCGGCACGCCGGCGCTGGACAACACGCACGGGCAGAGCCGCGCGAGCGGGATAACCTCTGGCGTGCTGCCTCTCGGAGATGACCAGGACGCCACCGGACGCCTTTTGTGGGAGCTCACCGACCGGGAGTACAAGCGAGCGGTACCCTCCCTGATGAACGTGCGGACGAACACCGCGGTGCGTGCCGAGGAAGAAGATAAATCTCCAGACTTTTCCAAGGAAAAGCCGGAAATCCACATCGGGGAAGCGCTCACACCTGCTCCATTCGACCGCCACGTCTGGGAAGGAGAAATCAAGCGGCTGTCCGGGGCGTTCCGGAAATATCCGGAAGTGTACTTCGCGAGCGTGGTGTTGCAGGTGCAGAACTCCAACGCACGCATGGTAACGAGCGAAGGCAGCGCTATCGTCACGCCTAGCGCCATTACCCGGCTTGTTATGGAAGCGCAGACCCGCGCCGAGGACGGCATGGAGCTTCTGCGCGTCGAGACTTTTCAAGCGCCATCGGCAGATGCCTTGCCGCCCGAGGCGGAACTGAACGCCAAGATCGAGAAGATGGCTGCCGATTTGAAGGCTCTGCGCGCTGCTCCGATTGCGGAGCCATACGACGGCCCAGCGTTGTTAAGCGGACGGGCGGCGGCGGTGTTCTTTCATGAAGTTCTGGGGCACCGGCTCGAAGGACATCGGCAAAGAGACCAAGAAGAAGGACAGACGTTCACTAAAAAGGTCGGCCAGGTAGTGCTGCCAAAATTCTTGAGCGTAGCGGACGACCCCACCGCGAAGGAAATTGCCGGAGTTAAACTGGCGGGAACGTATGCGTTTGACAATGAAGGCACGCCATCGCGTCGGGTTGAAGTTATTCAAAATGGCGTGTTGAAGAATTTTCTGATGTCGCGCATGCCCATCACGAATTTCAGCCAGTCGAACGGACACGGACGCAATCAGCCCGGTCTGATGCCTACGGGCCGCCAGGGCAATTTGATCGTGACGTCTTCACAGAGTATTCCGGAAGCGCAACTTCGCCAGAAATTGATGGATGAAGTAAAGAAACAAGGAAAGCCCTACGGTCTGTACTTCGATGATATCCAGGGAGGCTTCACGTTAACCACGCGAGCGCTGCCGCAAGCATTCCAGGTCCTGCCGGTTATTGTGTACAAGGTTTACGTAGATGGGCGGCCGGACGAATTGGTGCGCGGCGTGGACATCGTAGGGACACCACTCGCGGCGTTGACGCGGATTGTAACGACCGGTGATGTACCGCATGTCTTTAACGGCGTGTGCGGCGCAGAGAGCGGCAGCGTGCCCGTAGCCGCGGTGGCCCCAGCCATCATTTTCTCTGAAATGGAAGTTCAAAAACGCGCGCACGCACATGAGCGTCCGCCCATTTTGCCGCCACCCGGATTTGAAGATCCTGCGGCTCGGGCAGATGTGCAAGCCAAAGCGGGAGTGAAGCCGTGAAGACCTTCCACAGGTTACGTTTTCCCGTCACAAAGATTGCCGGGCTGGCGGTTGCCGGGACGTTGGCGATGAGCGTCGGTGCGGCGCGCGCTTCATGGCTGATGAGTTCGCTGGATAGTTCCGCGAGAACTTCGACCGATACTTCGTCAAAAACTTCGTCCGACACTTCCGTACACGCGAAAGCAGCGGCCGAAGCGGGTCGTGCGATGGACGCAGCACATGCCGCGGCCAAAAACGATGGCTTACTAGATGCGCTGCTGACGGAGCTGGAGCGCTCGAAATTACACTTGAAGATGGATCAGGTATTGGCGCCTTACTACATCGAATACCGTGTAAACGATGTCGATGACTTCGGCGCGGAGGCGGCGTTTGGAGCGTTGCGGGAAAGCCAACGAGTACGCGTACGCGTCATTCGCGTGGTCGTACGAATCGGGGACTACAAACAGGATAGTTATTTTGGGCAAGGTATCGGGGAAACCAGCGTACTGCCGCTGGACGACGACCCCATCGCCTTGCGTCATCAAATCTGGCTGGCTACAGATGAAGCGTACAAAGCCGCCGGCGCGGCCTACGCGGAGAAGCAGGCGACGCTGAAACAATTTAGCGCAGACCCGACTGCAGTTGATGATTTTGCTAAGGCGCCAGCGCTGATCGCCGTCGAACCGGTAGTGACGATGAAGGTGGATGACACGGCGTGGAGGGAGACGCTGCAGGAGGTCACCGGTTTGTATAAACAGTATCCGGACGTGCAGTCGCTGACGGCGTCGGCGCGTTTCACCGCGGTTAACGAATACTTTGTGAACTCCGAGGGCGCGGTTACCCGGGACGGAAAAGCAACCTATACGGTGCAACTGAGCAGCTCTGCTCAGGCTGAGGATGGAATGCGGCTGGGGCGCAGCCCGGCGTGGACGGTTGCACGGACCGAGGAATTGCCAACGCGGGAGGCATTGCTCGGAGAATCCAAGAAAATGTTGGACACGCTAAAGGCGCTGCGAGAGGCGCCCATCGTTGAAGAAGATTATCGCGGACCGGTTTTGTTTTCGCCGGACGCCGCAGACGACATTGTGGCCTCACTGATCGGGCAGAACATACTGGGGCGCAAGCCGCAATTGGGGAAACCCAATCGCACCACGGGTGCATTTGCCTCCAGTTACAAGACGCGCGTTCTTCCGAACTTCGCGAGCGTGGTGGATGACCCCACGCTAAAAGATTTTAAGGGAAAAAGCGTGGTGGGCCATTACGACGTGGACAGCGAAGGAGTGAAGTCGCAAGCGGTAAAGGTCGTCGAAAATGGCGTGCTTACGAATTTCCTGGTGGGACGCCAGCCGATCCGCGATTTCGTCACCTCGAATGGACACGGGCGTTCCGCGCCGGGTGGATTTCCAATGCCGAGCCTGGGCGTGCTGTGGATGCAGAGTTCGGAGGCGCAGACGCTGGAATCCTTGAAACAGCGTGTCCTACAGATGGTAAAGGAGCAGGGGCAGCCGTACGCGTATCGCGTAGAAACGCTGGGACCTGGAAATTCCCCGCGCCTCCTCTACCGTGTATACGCCAAGGATGGGCATGAAGAGCTGGTGCGCGGAGCGGTATTCAACGAGCTGGACATTCGCGCTTTACGAAATGATCTGCTTGCGGCAGGCAACGATCCGCTGGTAAGCAACCGAGCCGGCGGGACGCCGATTACGGTGATCAGTCCGTCCCTGCTTTTTGGAGAGCTGGAAGTGAAGCGCGCCGACACCAGCAAGGACAAGCTGCCCGAGTATCCGGCACCTCCGTTGACACAAAAGTAGTCTTGCTTATGACTCTGCGAGAAAGATTACAGTGGCTGAGCCGAATGGCGCTGCTGGTGTTCATTCTGGGTTCCACGGCATTTCTAAGCGCGATCACCGCAATGCGCATCGCGATTCACGGCCGCGAAGTTACGATGCCCAATCTGATTGGCAAGAATATAACGGAGGCGAATCAGCTTTTGAAGACACGCGGGCTCGTGCTGCGCGTGGCAGACCGCGTCTATAGCGACCTTCCTCTTAACGTGGTGGTTCGACAAACACCCACGGCAGGTTTGCTGATGAAAGTTTCGCAGCAGGCGCATGTGGTGGTGAGCCTGGGGCAGCGGCAGCTCACCATTCCTTCCTTGGAAGGAGTTACGTTGCGAGTCGCGCGAATCGAACTCCTGCGTGCGGGATTGCAGGTAGGAGAAGTGTCTGGCGCGACGCTTCCAGATGAGCCGGTGGATAGCGTGGTAATTCAAAACCCAAAGCCCGGCAGGGGTGCGGCGACGCCAAGGGTGGATATGCTGATTTCGCAGCCAGCGCGCGAAACGGCGTACCTCATGCCGCACTTAATTGGATTGAATGAGGCCGATGCCCAGCACCGCTTGGATGAGGCGGGGCTGCGACGCAAGGCCATTTACGTCACGGCTCCACAGTGGCCGCATGGCGCGGTCATTGACCAAACGCCGCAAAGCGGCACACGGATTCCCGCTTCTTCGACGATCGAACTAACGATCGCCAATTAGGGGGCATTTCGATCCCCTCCACCCTACGCCACCTACCAACCCAGAGACTCATGGAACTTCCCTCGGCGCGCTCGCGTACTTCCATCCATCGAGAGGGTAATCCGCGATGAACAGGCCATGGTGTAGCCTATTGCTGTTTCTGACCAGCGGACTTCCCGTTCGGGCACAGGAACCGATCCGCGTGGCTGTGAATATCGTGAATGCGGGATTCACGGTACGCGATGCGCGCGGAGCACTAGTCGACAATCTTACGCAAGGCGACGTGCAAATATTCGAAGACGCGGTGGAGCAGAAAATCGCCTTCTTTGCCCGCAGCGCGGATGTACCGCTGACGCTGGGCCTGATTGTGGACGTGAGCGGAAGTCAGAAGCACTTCTCGAAGAAGCATGAACACGACCTGGAAGTTTTCCTGAGGGAAGTCCTGGGACCCAAAGACAGAGTTTTCCTGGTGTGTTTCGGGAATCATATCCGGTTGGTCAGTGATCTTTCGCAATCGCCCAGGGAAACCCTAGAGCGATTGAAGCGCTTTGAGCACGACAAAGAGCGCTTCCCCGAACTGGGGCCGACCGAAAACCGCGACCTGGGTACGGCGTTTTACGACTCGATTTATTACTCGGCGAACGAAAAGCTGGCGGGCGGGACTGGCAGACAAGGCCTGCTGGTGTTCAGCGACGGAGAAGACAACTCCAGCTCGCACGATATGATGAGCACCATCGAAGCGGCGCAAAACGCGAACGTATTGGTCTACACCATCCGCTACACGGAAAAGGAACACGGGAAGTTGACGGCCAGGAACAAGTACGGGATCAGCGTAATGGACCGCATCGCGAAAGAAACGGGCGGAGCACACATTGACGCGGAAATAACGGATCCCCACACGTATTTCCGCGAGATCGCCGAAGAATTGCGGACGTCGTATGAGGCGGCGTATTACCCGAGCAACACGCAGAGGGACGACACTTTTCGTAAAATTGTGATTCGCACGAAACGAGAAGGGCTGCAGGTGCGCGCGAAGACGGGATACTTTGCGCGGTAAGCACACCCGTTGGCCAGATGGGGCCAGACTATTACTTGGAAGATTGTTTGTTGTGCAAGTTGGTGCAAACCGTAAGCGCGCTATTGGGATCCACGGCGCTGTCGCCTTCCTCTATGTGTTGAATAATGCCCTGCTTGTCGATCACGATGTTGGCGCGCTGCGCCCATTGATAGGTCTCTTTTTCGACGTCGTAACCCTTCAGAATGCCGTAGGCGGTGAGCATCTTGTGGCTCATATCGCTGAGCAGCGGAAACTTGATGCCAATCTGTTTGGCGAAGGCGGCGTTGGCGGCCGGACTATCCATGCTTACGCCGAAAACTTCCGTATCGGTGGGGTAGATCTTTCCTGAGGCGAGTCCAGCCTGGACCGCCTGAAGCTGCTTTGTTCAACCTCCGGTGAAAGCAAGAACGTAGACGGCCAGTAAAACGTTTTTCTTGCCGCGATAATCGCTGAGTTTCACGGGTTTCCACTGGTCACTGAGAAGATTGAAGTCCGGGGCGGGGTCGCCGACTTTCAAAGAGATTTTGGCAAGTTCAGGCTTTTGTGCTTCGAGCGGGCCGATGGGCATAGCGAAAGACAAGGTCAAAACGGCAGCAGCAGATAATAGGCGATTCACAGGGAAGTCCTCCCGAACACGGCCTCGATAACGGCAGACCACATTATATTCGCTAGCGAGGGCCAACGCCATCCGTGGCTTTAGGGCTTAGCACACTGGTGCAGGGTGAATTTGCGGCTTGCGAAGGCAACCCACGACCAAGTAAAGAGGATCTGAGAGAAAGGCGGAGACCAAGATGGGGGGCCGGAGGGGAAAGTTCCTGTTCAGCCTGTCCTCTCGTTCAGGCTATAATCGTTGCGCCAAGCTGGGACTCCGTACAACCCTGCATCGTCTTGCGAGGCCTTCCAGCAGCCCGAGGCGAGGAACCTGAAATTCGAGAGAGGTGATGTTTGCACCGTACTCTACTTCCTACGGTACTTCGCACAGCCGCGAAGCAGTTGAGACTGGGCAGCGCCGTGCGGCTGGCTTTGGCGATCTTGATGGGATTCTTGGTACTTAGCGCTTCGCAGTCCAACGCGCAAATTTTCCACAAAAAGAAAAAGATAAATAAGTCCATCGGTGAAGACAACAGCGTACAGCCGGACAAGGTGCTGTACGACCGGGCACTGGAGGACATTCGGCGGGGGCGCCACGAAACTGGGCGGCTGAACCTGCAAACGCTAATCAATACGTACCCGGATAGCGAATTTTTGGCCAAAGCGAAGCTGTCGATTGCCGATTCGTACTTCAAAGAAGGCGGCACGGCCAACATGACGCAAGCCATCTCCGGTTATAAAGATTTCATCGTGTTCTTCCCTTTCCTGCCGGAAGCGTCTTACGCGCAATTGCAGGTGGCCACGGCGCATTTCCGACAAATGGAAAAGCCGGACCGGGACCGAACGCAGGCGCATGAAGCGGAAGACGAGTTTCAGACATTTTTGCAGAAGTATCCGAATGATCCACTGGCGCCAAAAGCGATGCAGCGGTTGAGAGAAGTGCAGGAAGTTTTGGCGGAAGGCGATTACCGGGTCGGGCGATATTACTTCGTAAAAGGCGATCGGCGAGCGGCTGCGGCGCGGCTGATCTCCGTGACGCGACGTTACCCGCTATTCAGCCGAGCCGACCGGGCATTGTGGATGTTGGGAGACATATTCGAGAAGAGCGAGAAGAAAGAGATTGCCACGGTTTATTATTCACAGATCGTAAAAAATTATCCGTTGTCTGGGTACGCGTCGGGAGCGAAAGAGAAGCTCATGGCGATGAACGTCCCCGTTCCACAGCCCGATCCGAAGGCAGTTGCGCGGATGACCGCAGACCAGAATGCGCCGCGGCCGCGCAGCGGCATACTCAAGAAGTCCACCGGATTATTCAAAACGGGACCTGAGGGCGAACTGCACGCGGCGGCGCAAGTGGGCGAACCAACCATGCAACCGGAGGTCGATAACACTTCGGCTACGGATGTTCTTACGGGAGGCAATCAATCGCGGATCGGCGGCGGACCGAGCACCGGGATCGTGGCCACCGTGACGCCGGGAGGCAGCGCGGAGACCCCGGCGGGGACAGAAAGTTCAACGCCGGGATCCGACGCTAGCGCACCGAATGGCGAAGGTGCTGCGCCCCCCGCAACAGATGCAAATCCGGATGCCGCAGCCAAGACAGCGAACGAGGCGGAGGCTGGAGCCGATGCGGTAGCTACACCTGGGACCGATCCAGCGGCTGGTGCGGTGAAGACGGACGGCGCCCGGAGCGCAGACGCGACGAAGACGGAAGGTGCACAGCAGGACCCCCAGAAGGGCAAGAAAGAATCCAGCAGCAAAAAGAAGAAAGGCGTGCGAAAAATCATCCCTTGGTAAGTCCCTAAAAGGAAGCATGGAGCTTAAAGGGCGGCGAATTGGCCGCCCTTCCTTTTTGCCATAACAAAACCCTTAAATTGCCCAATGACTTGACCGTTTTTGTGGTATCCATTTCCGACACACAGCGCAGCTGTATACGTTGACGCACAACACTCGGGGTGCTCCAATAACTTAGAGTCTCCGTGCGAGGCACGGGTGGGGTTTCTTCGGAGGACGTTCGGTGGCCAAGATCCTGGTTGCGGACGACAACAGCAACATCCAGCGGATGGTAGGACTGGCCTTGAAAGATCAGGGCATCGAAGTCACTGCTGTGGGCAATGGCGAAGCGGCGGTGCGCAAAATTTCCGAGATTCATCCTGATTTGGTTCTGGCTGACGTGTTTATGCCCGTTCGCAACGGGTACGAAGTATGTCAATACGTTAAAGAAGATCCCACGCTCAAGCACATCCCAGTGATTTTGCTGGTGGGGGCGTTCGATCCTCTTGATGAACAAGAAGCGCAACGAGTGGGCGCCGATGGCGTGTTGAAGAAGCCGTTCGTGCCTCCTGATCCGCTGATCGCGATGGTTAAATCATCGCTGGCGCGCGCCGGAGTCCCCCCCTTCGGTGCAAGCCGGGCAAAGACGTCCAAGCGTCCAGCGGTTGCGCCGCCAACATTCGCGGAATCGACCGACGAGCCAGAAGAAGATGAAAGTTTTGCGGAAGACATACCCAAGCGCCCGGAGCCGATGAAGATTGATTCTGGGAAGCAGCCGCTGGCTTTTGGCAGTTTGCTGGGCACAGAAACGGAAGAAGAAGAAATCTACACCCCGCCTGTGACCGTGCCCGTAACCAATCCACAGTGGCTGGAACCCGCGAGTGTCCAGGAAGAAAAAGAAACGGAGCCGGTACCCTGGAGACCAGACACCACTATCGCCAACAGCTTGCAAGATTGGAACGCGAGCGCAGTGGAGGAAGTTGAAGTCGGATCAGCGAAACCAGAGGTTGCTCAGCCAGCGATACCGTCGTCGGGAGATCGACGGGCGGCGGGCAATGCGACTAGCCCGGTAGAAAAATCGTGGACAGCGCAGCATCCGGAAGCAGTACCAACAGGGCCCGCAGTACATGCCGAGAGTGCGACTCGTGAGACGGTGACGGCGGCCGGCGAAGAGACGGGGTTTGTTCCGACCAAAGTGACTACGACTTCGGGGAGCGCTGAGGAAGAAACCGCCACCAAAAGCAAGGGAAAATCTTGGTTTTCGTCATTGCCAAATCCCTGGGATGCTGGACTCCGCAAAGTTAAGCAGCTTACTTCGACTTGGGACAGTGCACCAACGACAGACGAATCTCTCACCTTGGTGGACCACCAGATGAGTGCGCCGGCAGGCGAACAGAGTGCGGTGAAAGCTGAACCTGTCGCGCAGAAACCCGCGGCGATAGAGGGAAATAAATACGTTCCCGTAGAACCAACTCCACTAGCTGCGTCTAGCATGAACGAGGAGACATCAAATCAACCGGTAGCGGAACGCACGCCCGAGCAGGGCGCAGTCAGCGCTTCCGCAGAGAGTTCGTCTGCAGCAGACGCGGCGAATATGGATGAGCTAGTGGCAAAAGTACTGTCCAAGATGAGCCCGGATATGCTGCAAGCCGTAACGCGAGAAATACTGAAGCCAGTTGTGGCGGCAATGCTCAAGGACGAACTCAAACCGAAGGAGTGATCTCCTTCTCAGTAGTTTCAGCAAGAGTGTTTTCTGCGTGATCTGCATCGTGGCGCCGCTTCCGCTAAATTGACGACACCGCTTTTCTCCCCGTATAGTCAATCATTGCTCTAAACATGAACGGCGGAAGCGTGAGTGTGTCGCCGAAGCATGTCTTTGGGAGATGCACGCCGGATGGCTCGCGAACTCGCCAAGGCTTACGAACCGCAACAAATCGAACCCCGCTGGGCGGAATTCTGGGTGAAAGAAGCCCTATTCCGTGCGGACCCGAGTGCACCCGGAACGGTATTCTCCATCGTGATTCCGCCGCCAAACGTAACCGGTTCCCTACACATCGGGCACATGCTGGACCACACGGAAATCGACATCCTAACGCGCTGGCATCGCATGCGCGGGTACAACACGCTTTTCCTCCCGGGAACAGATCACGCTGGAATTTCGACGCAACGCGTGGTGGCTCGGCAACTGGCGGAGCAAGGAATCGATTATCGCTCGCTGGGGCGCGAAGAGTTTGAAAAGCGCGTGTGGCGGTGGAAGGAAGAAAGCGGCGGGAAGATTACGCAGCAGATGAAGCAGATCGGCGACAGTTGCGACTGGTCGCGAGAAAAGTTCACCCTTTCGCCGGAATTGTCTCGCGTGGTGCGAGAAGCATTCGTACGGCTGTATGAAGAGAGCCTGATCTATCGCGAAAAACGATTGGTGAATTGGTGCCCGGATTGTCTGACCGTGCTAAGCGACCTGGAAGTAGTTCATGAAGAACGCCAGGGACATTTGTGGCATATCAAGTATCCCATCGCGGGGAGCAGTGCACTGACAACCGCCGGGCAATCAACGAATTTTGTGGTGGTGGCAACGACGCGGCCGGAGACGATGCTGGGCGACACCGCGGTCGCTGTGCACCCTGAAGACGAACGCTATAAACATTTGATCGGAAAAAGAGTTGTGCTGCCATTGATGAATCGCGAGATTCCGATCATTGCGGACGAAATTGTAGACCGGGAGTTTGGCACGGGCGTGGTGAAGATAACGCCAGCGCACGATGCAAACGATTTTGAAGTTGGCCGGCGACATGGATTGCCGGAGATTGACGTGATGACCGATGGCGGTCACATGAACGCCAACGCCGGCCGGTACGCGGGTCTGGATCGCTTCGCGGCGCGGAAGAAGATCGTGGAGGATTTGAAGCAAGAAGGACTGATTGCTAAGGTCACCGAGCATGTGCATGCCGTCGGACGGTGCGAGCGGAGCAAGACGATTGTTGAGCCGCGCGTGTCGACGCAATGGTTCTGCAAGATGCAGCCGTTAGCCGAGCCGGCGATTGCGGCAGTGGAACGCGGAGAGGTGCGGATTGTTCCAAACAACCGGCGTGAGGAATATTTCCACTGGATGAGAAATATCCGCGACTGGACGCTTTCGCGGCAGCTGTGGTGGGGACACCGCATTCCTGCGTGGCATTGCCGGGAGCATGCGCACGTCACGGTAGCGCGGGAAACGCCGGCGAAGTGCGCCACTTGCGGCTCTAAACATCTGATTCAAGACCCTGACGTTTTGGACACCTGGTTCAGCTCGGGACTGTGGCCTTTTTCCACGCTGGGATGGCCAGAGAAGACGGCAGATTTTGAGAAATATTATCCGACAAGCTTGCTGATCACCGGGTACGACATTTTATTTTTCTGGGTAGCGCGGATGATCATGCTGGGAATCCACTTTACGGAGAACGTCCCGTTCCGCGCCGTTTATCTGCATTCGCTGGTGCGTACGTCGAGCGGCGAAAAAATGTCTAAATCAAAGGGTACCGGCCTCGATCCGGTGGCCCTGAACCAGCAGTACGGAACCGATGCGGTACGCTTTTGCTTGGCGTCCATGGCGGCGCCGGGCACAGACATTGTTTTGTCGGAAGACCGGCTAAGCGGCGCGAGGAATTTCGCGAACAAAATCTGGAACGCCGCGCGTTTTCTTTTCGTGAATTTGGACAAGTTCGAGCAAGGCGGCACTTCTCTGGAAGAGTTGGCGGCGCCGGAAATACGCGCGAAAGCACCGTATGCGGCGGATGGCGGTGTTCCACTGGTTGACGCATGGCTATTCTCGCGCCTCGCGAGTGCGCTGGCAGTGGTCAATGACGCACTGACCAATTATCGCTTTCATGAGGCGGCGCAAGAGGTTTACCAATTCTTTTGGGGCGATTTCTGCGACTGGTATATCGAATGGGTGAAACCGGACTTGCAAGGGGCGGACCGGGGACGGTCCGCCGTGGCCTGGCGAAATTTGTTTGCGGCATTCGACGCGGCGTTGCGGATGCTGCATCCGTTTATGCCCTTCCTCACAGAGGAGCTGTGGCACCGGCTTCCGCAACCGGCGAGCGCGAAATCCATTGCGCTGGACAAATATCCCGAAGCGCAAACGGAATGGAAAGATGCAAGCGCGCTCGAAAAGTTCCAGCTCATTCAGGAGGTAATCACTGCGCTGCGAAATATTCGCTCCGAGATGAAGCTGGACCCCAAGAAGAAAGTCGCTGCGGAGCTTTCCAGCAGTGATGCGGCTACGCGCGTTTTGATGGAGACGAATCGAGATGCAATTCTGCGCCTAGGGATGCTCTCGGATTTGAAAGTTTCGGCAGGGCGCCTGCCAGACAGTGGAGGCGCCGTGCGCTCTACCGCGCAGTTCGACTTGCGCATCGATTATTCCGAGCCCCTGGATGCTGTGGCGGAATTCACGCGGCTGCGTAAGGAGATCGAGGGGCTGAAGAAGGCAGTGGCCGCAAAGGAAAGACAATTGGCCGATGAAACTTTTCGCAGCCGCGCGCCCGCAAAAATTGTCCAGGGCCTGGAAGCGACGCTCGCGGAACAGCGAATCGAGATGCAGAAGATGAGCGCGCGGCTAGTTCAGTTAGAAAAGACGGCATAGCTCCTATCGGGAAACAGAGACGCATCCTTCGCAAGGTGCTGACCAGCTTTTGCGATAGTGTAAGGCGCGGCGACAATGCGGCATACGCGGATGACCCAAGAATCCCTTCCCGGAACAACCGATCGGCGGCTGGCTGCGCTGCTTACGCTGCTGGTAGAAAATGCCACGATTGTGATCAGTGGCGCGCGGATAGCCAGAGAAATCGGAGTGTCACGCTCAACCGTGTGGCGATGGGTTACGCGATTGCGCGGTCTGGGTGTCCAGGTCAAGGGCCAGCCACGCACAGGCTACTTTCTGGAAAAGGTTCCGGATATTGTGACGCCGGATATGCTGCGGCAACGATTGAAGGGCAACATATTCGGACGGCGTATCTATCACTTTTTCAAGACGGATTCGACAAATCGTGTGGCGATGGAATTGGGACATGCGGGCGAACCAGAAGGCGCCGTAATATTGGCAGAGGAACAGACGGCGGGACGCGGGAGAGCGGGACGCGCGTGGCATTCCGAACGCGGCACGGGGATTTACGTAACATTGCTGTTGCGTCCGCGGCTGGCTCCCGTACAAGCGCCGCTGCTGACGATGATGGCAGGCCTCTCCGCGCATGCCGCAGTGCAAGCGATTACCGGAGTGAGCGTCGACTTGAAGTGGCCAAATGATTTGCTGATCGGAGGAAAGAAAGCCGGCGGAATTTTGACGGAGATGTACGCGGAGCCCAGCCAGGTACGGTTTGTGATCGTGGGAATAGGTATCAACGTGAATCAGGATAAGTTTCCGGGCGAGTTGGGCGGAGTGGCCACGTCGCTGCGAGCGGAGACTGGAAGAGCGCAATCACGGCTCGAATTGCTGGTGCGATTACTGCGAGAATTTGAGAAGGACTACGATCGATTTTTGCACGAAGGTGTGGCGAGCGTGGTGAAGCGATTCGAGACGGTATCGAGTTATGCGCATGGCAAGCGTGTACGGATCACGAACGATGGAGAAAGTTTCCTGGGCACCACGGCCGGGCTGGGCCCGGAAGGCTTGTTGCAGGTGGAGCGGGATGATGGGAAGGTGGTCACAGTGATCGCTGGCGACGTTACGGAGGCACGTTAGATGCTGCTGACGATGGACGTGGGAAACACCAACACGGTCCTGGGCGTTTTCCGTGGCACCGAACTGATTGCCAACTGGCGACTGACCACGGCGCGTGCTCAGACGATTGATGAATACGGGGTGCTCACCCGCAATTTGTTTACGCTGGCCGGGTTGGACCGCGCTGCGATTGGCGGAGTAATTATTAGCTCGGTCGTTCCGCCAGTGAATTGGACGCTAGCGGAGATGGCGCGGATATATCTGGGAAAGAAAGCGTTGTTCGTAGAGCTTGGCGTCAAGACTGGGATGGCTGTACTCGTGGATAATCCTGCGGAAGTCGGCGCGGATCGCATCGTTAATGGAGTCGCGGCGTTTCATAAATTTGGTGGGCCGTGCATCGTCGTGGATTTCGGTACGGCCATTACGTTTGACGTGATTTCCGCACGCGGAGAATATCTGGGCGGTGCCATCGCGCCAGGGCTAGGAATCTCGTCGGAAGCGCTGTTTGCGCGCGCGGCGAGATTGCCGCGCGTGGAAATCAAGGATCCGGGAAGAGTGATCGGAACGAATACCGTGACGCACATGCAAGCGGGGCTCTATTACGGCGCGGTGGACATGGTCGACGGGATGCTGACGCGCATGAAAGCAGAGCTGGGTCGCGAAGTAACCGTTGTGGCCACAGGCGGGCAAGCGAGCCTGGTGGCGCGCGGCTCAAAACACATTCAGCATACGGACGAATTCCTCACCCTCACTGGCCTGCGCCTGATCTGGGAGAAGAATCAGCCGGCTGAGGCTGGAAAATCCGCTGCTGGCGACCGAGAAAACCAGAGCGCCGTAACGGAGAAAAAGGTTCAACGATAGACCGCCGCGCAGAACGCAACGATTGCGGTTACCCCATGAACATGGATAGCTGGAACTACTTCAACTACTTTACAGAAATAGAAGAATATTTCTGGAAGAAGCGCGGGGCACATCTACTGGTGTCGCCTCTGGATTGGGCCATCATGGAGACCTGGCAAAAGGCCGGAGTCCCTTTGGAAGCCGCGCTCAAAGGGATTGACCGCGCTTACGAAAGTTACCAGAGATCGCGGCGCGGGGCAGGTAAGGCGCTCAAAAGCCTCGCCTACTGTACAGACGCGGTTTTGGAAGCGGCGGAAGAACAGCAGGAAGCAGCAGCGGGAAGCACGCAAAAGAATGGAGGTGCTATAACAAGGGAGCCGTTCGCACGTGGCGAGCTTCGCGCGTACTTCACCGCAAATTCCGCAAGCCTGGTTGCAGTGGCGGAAAAGCATCATTCGCAACAACCCGAGTTGGCTTCACGGCTGAAGGAAATAGCGCGTTCGATCGAAGCAAGTCAGACATTGCTGGATACCCCTGGCGCGTTGGACCTGGAAGATTTGGAGCGGCGTCTGACGATTCTCGATGAGAAACTGCATGCTGTCCTTATGAGCCATGCCAGCGAAGAATTGATGTTGAAAATCCGGCGGGAAGTGGATCGACAATTGGCAGCCTACCGCCGCAAGATGAAGGCCGAGCAATTGGCCTTGGTTGAGAAACAGTATATGCAAAAGCGATTACTCGAGGAGTATGGATTGCCGCGGTTGAGTCTTTATTACTTTTCCTAATGGCTTGCTCTGGATCGACCGTTTATAAAACATCCGCCTTTTATTTTCATGCGAAACAAAGCAGAATAGGGAACACTTATATGCCTGAAGAGTTAATATTATCGATTGAGAAGCTTGTCTACGGCGGGGACGGCTTGGCGCACGCCAATGGAAATACCGTATTTGTACCTTACGTGCTGCCGGAAGAAATGGTCCGCGCGGCAACAAAGTCCAAGAAAAAGAATTTGATTTGGGCGGAACTGTTGGAGGTAACCTCGCCTTCCAAGGCGCGCGTGAAAGCGTCGTGCCCGCACTTCCAAACTTGCGGCGGATGCCACTACCAGCATATTCAGGCAGCTGAACAGGTGCGCCTGAAGAAGGAAATATTGCGCGAAACATTATCGCGCCTAGGCAGGGTTCAATGGACGCAAGACATCATTGAGCACACGGGTGAGCCATATGGTTACCGCAACCGCGCCCAGTGGGCTGTCCGTAGCGGCATGCCGCGTGCGCTCGGATATTTTCTGCCGGAGAGCTCCGTAATTTTACCCATCGACGCATGCCCTGTGCTCTCGCCGGGCTTAGCTCGAGCGTTTAGCGAATTGCAGGAGATGGCTCGTTCTGGGAACTTGCCTGCAGGAATTTTGGAAATCGAGGCGTTCACCGACTCGGCCGACGAAAAGATTGCGCTGAATGTGGCCTTCGAGAAGTTTTCAAAGCCACCCGCGGAACTGGCGGCCGCGCTGCGTGGCTCCGTATCGCGGATCGAAAGCCTGTTGCAGCTCGACAAGAAAACAAACCGCTTTGATCTGACAGGTCCGGGATTTTTAATGCACGATGCAGGCGGGTACCTCTTCCAAGTGAGTCACCTGTCTTTTTTCCAGGTCAACCGCTTTCTAATTGAGGACTTACAGAAGACCGTGACGGCCGGAGCGAAGGGCGACGTGGCATTAGATTTATACGCGGGCGTCGGCTTTTTTACCTTGCCGCTGGCGCGAAACTTCCAAAAAGTGGTGAGTGTGGATGCCAACCTGGCAGCGACACGCGATTTGTCTGCCAACGCGGCGGCTGCCGGCGTGACGATCACTTCGCACAATGAACATGCGGAAGATTATCTGAAAAAGACGACAGAAAAGCCGCAATTTGTGGTGCTCGATCCACCCCGAGCGGGGCTGGGAGCGGAGGCAGCTGCAAAACTTGCGGCATTGGGCGCCGCAGAAATGGCGTACCTTTCCTGCGACCCGTCGACTTTGGCGCGAGATTTGGCTGTGCTGACGGGTTCAGCAAAGAACGCGGGCCATGGCGCTACGACTGGAGCGCGCTACGAAATTTCAGAGATGCACTTGTTTGATTTATTTCCTCAGACTTTCCACATTGAAACGCTTGTGAGGTTGCGAAAAGTCTTATGAGACTGCCGGTCGTAGCGATGAGCAGATGTTTTGCCGCTGACATCGCTTTCGGCCTTTCACCACGCATTGCGCACCATACCGACTCGCGAGTCCTTTTCGTTTTCTGTTTCCTACGACTACGTTAGAGGCTTCAGGTCATACGCAAGCGCCAGATCAAAACCAAAACCGCCAACAATAGTAAGAATCCCACCGCAGCTTGCCATTCGTGATTTTTCTTGTACTGCGCAAACGAAAATTTGTCTGAGCTCGGGAACGTGGCGCGTCGAGGCACAAGTTGCGGAAAAAATAATGGCACACTGCGAGCATATTGCTCGAACGGCTCGCCATGGCGCACACGCAGCTCCTGCTCCTCGCGACGCATCACGATGGAGTAGAAAAGCGCAAAATAGCCAAGAAGTGCCAGGGCAGAAACTGCTGAGCGCGTTGCGATCGCAGCACCCAGAGCCAGCATGGCGCTGCCAAGATAAAGAGGATTGCGCGTATAGGCGTAAGGACCAGTGACTGTCAGGACTTGCTGTTTATGGAGATAGCCTGCGGCATAGGCACGAAGCGATAAGCCAATGAAGCCCACCAACCCACCACAAAGAATGCTGCTCGGCAAAGGCTGGGAGAACCACAGCACCGCGATTGCCAGTGGATAGCCGAGTCGAACGCGCCAGCGAACGAAGAACGCGCCAGCAGTGCTCACTCTGGTGCTCCGATCCTGCGGTGCACCGCATCCAACACTTCTTCCACTTGAATTGCCAGCATCGCTGGGTCCGTTTGATCACTGCGGCGATGCGTGGTAATCGCGTGGGGTGCGCGAAGAACGATATCGCGTGCCGCAATTTCCTCAACCGGATGTGTTGTGCTGCCGTCTTGCTGGTCCGTGATTCTATATGGGCCATTCCGCGCGGGATCGGTGGGCCCGAAGAGTGCAACAACGGGTGCGCCTAGTGCAATAGCGAGATGAAGCGGACCGGTATCACCACCAACAATGCATCGCGCATTGCGCAACAGGATCATTAGAGAGCGGAGGTCCCCATTATAGAGAAGCGGAGCGGCGTCGCCACTCGCGTCGCGGACACGCCCAGCCAATTGTTCTTCGCCTGGACCGTAATTCACGACGCAGCGAATGTCGAGCGAGTTGCGGATCATGCGGCAAAGTGCGCCAAAGCGCTCGGCCGGCCAGCACTTCGAGCGCCAGCCACCCCCGGGACTAAGAACAATATAGCCGTCGAAGCCCGGGGCCGGTAACGGGCTGCCACTTACCGCCTCCGCTTGCGACGGGATGCGCAGCATGTAATTTGCTACTCCTTTGCGCGCACCGGCCCGCACGGATAATTCGCCATTTTGATCGGCAATGTGCGTTGCGGCACAATGCACCCGATCGGTATAAAGAATAGGCACGCCAAATTCGCGAACAGTGCTTGAAGAGAAGCCGACCCTGCGCTTGACTCCACCGAAAAATGGAAGTGTGGCGGACTTCCACAATCCCTGATAATCGATCGCTGCGTGGAATTCTGATTCACGAACGCGGCGAATAGTTGCGCGCAGCGCCGCAAGTGAGCGCGTCTCCGTGGTCCAAACCTGCGAAGCAAGCGAACTGCATTCCACAAGAACCTTCCAACGCGGATGCGTGAGCCAAATAATTTCAGAGGCTGGAAAGGATTCGCGGAGACCAGCGACGGCGGGAAACGTGTGCACAATGTCACCCAGCGAACTTAGGCGCACCACAAGAAAGCGAGGCTCAGGCATTCGGCGCTCTGCGGATAGTCTCCAAAAGATCGCGGGTGGAATGATTCTTCAGGTCGCCAACAATGGCAACGCGGATCCCGAGGCGCGCGGCCGTATGGCGTTCTGGCACGGTATCGAGAGTGTAGTCGGTGCCTTTGGCGTGCACCTCAGGACGCAGGTCCTCCAGAAGACCTTCGACGTTGGGTTCGTTAAAGAGAACCACGTAATCGACGCACCGTAGGGCAGCCACAAGCTGCGCGCGGGATTGTTCGTCGAGGATGGGGCGGCCCGGGCCTTTCAGCCGAGTCACGCTGCCGTCGGCATTCACGCCCACCACGAGCAAGTCTCCCTGTTGGCGCGCATCTTGCAGATAGCGCACATGCCCCACATGCAGAGTGTCAAAGCAGCCGTTGGCAAGAACGACGCGGTGGCCGCGGCGCTTTTCTTCTGTCAGAAGAGGCCGTAGATCTTTCAGGGCAACGATCTTGGATAGGGCTGGCCGCATGGATCAGGGCGCCACGCCCTCAACTTCTCGACGGAAAGCGCCGAGCAGTTCCGCGCGAGATACCGTGGCCGTGCTGCGCTTCATCACCACAAGACCGCCGGCAATATTGGCGACATGCGCCGCCTCCAGGGGCGTAGCACCGCAGGCCCACGCCAACGTGTAGGCGGCGAGGACGGTGTCGCCGGCCCCGGTAACATCGACGGCTTGGTCGCTGCCATGAACAGGAATATGCGTAATGCGTTTGCCGCGTTCGAAGAGCGCGACGCCGTGGCGTCCCCGCGTTACGAGAAGCGCTTCGAGCTTCATTTTGGAGAGGGTAGCGTGACCACAGCTAGCAAGCTCGGCGAGATCCTGACCAATGCTCCGGTGGTGCATCGCTTCGAGCTCCGCTTCATTTGGCGTAGCCGAAGTGAGTCCCGCGTTTGCATATTCCTGCAGCTGATAACGCGCGTCCAGAGTGATCGGGAGCACTCCCTTGCGCTGGGAGGAAGCTTCGCGAATCAGCTCCGGCGTGGAAATGCCGAAACCGTAATCAGACACGGCAAGTGCGTCAGCAGCACGCAATTTGGCGCGCAGCGCTTGCCGTAACTTTTTGGTTGCGCTCTGCGGAAGCGGCGACTGCGGCTCGCGATCAACGCGCAGGACCTGCTGCGCGGTGGTGTGCGGCCAGCCGGCAAGGAAGCGTGTCTTGGTTGGCGTGGTCCAGCCCTTAACTCGCAGGATGCTGGAAACATCGACGTCGCGTTCACGAAAGTACCCGATTAGCGCCTCTCCCGCTGCGTCGTCACCTACAGCAGTAACGGGAAGAACGCGTGCTCCCAGCGCGGCGAGATTATTGGCGGCGTTCGCACCACCTCCGGGAACAAGTTGCGTTTCGCGATGCCGCAGGATCAGCACGGGGGCTTCGCGCGAAACCCGGGAAATCTCGCCGAATTGAAATTCATCGGCGACGAAATCTCCAAGCACCACGATCGTTTTCGACGAGAATCGCTCGACACACTCGGCGAGAGCGAGAAGATCTACTGATGGCGACAAACTCTTCTGAGCAAGCTCTCCTCTCATTGGCGAACGCTTCATTTACTTTGCCTCAAAATCCAGTCGGTGGCCTCGGTGAGGTCCTCCGCGATAAAGTCAGGCTTTACGGTCCACGTTGCGCCGTGCCAAAGAAGTTCCCCAGCGCCGTAGCCCGTGCGCACCAAAATGCCGCGCGCACCTGCGGCTGCAGCAAGTTGCAGGTCGACATAACGATCGCCGACCACGAAAGATCGCTCAAGATCGAGCGCATGTTTTTCCGCCGCGCGTTGGAGCATACCGATCAGCGGCTTACGGCAACTGCATTGATCTGTAGCGATGTGCGGGCAGTAGTAGATCGCATCGACGCGCGCGTCGCCGGCAGCCAGTTGTTGCGTCATGACCTCATGTACCGCTTGCACCAGCGATTCCGGGAAGTAGCCCCGGCCCACTCCAGATTGGTTGGTAACGACAATCACTGGCACGCCAGCTTGATTGAAACGTCGAATGGCAGCCGTCGCAAATGGAAACATACGAAAACGGGAGGCATGATTCAAGTAACCAACTTCCTCGGACATTGTCCCGTCGCGGTCAAGGAAGACCGCCGAACGCAGCGAGCGTTCAGGCACGTTGCACCTCAATGGATGGTAGCCACCTTTTCACGGCCGTTTCCGCCATGTCGGTGGTGATGCGTGTCATACAACGATGGTCAGTCGGGCATCGGCGAAGGAAGCAGGGGCTGCAATATGGTTTTTCCTGGACGATCGTGCACCGCGGTGTAACCGGCGCAGTGCCATTTGGATCAGTCGGCCCAAAGATAGCCACCGTGGGAAGTCCCACCGCCGCGGCCACGTGCATGGCCCCCGAATCGTTCCCAATGAAGAGATGGCATTTCGACAGTAGTGCCGGAAGATCAGCGATGGTCGTTTTCCCGGTCAGGTCAATGGGTGATCCGCGCATTTGGGCAGCAATGGCTGCGGACACACTTGCTTCGGCGGCCGTGCCAAAAAGGATGACATCCGTGTCGTTCTGAGATTGTATGCGGTTCGCTAACTCCGCGAAGCGCGAGGGTAGCCAGCATTTCGCGGATCCGTAAGATGCGCCAGGGCCGACGGCGATGCGGATGGAGTGCGGTCGCGCTCCCGCGTCGGTGAGAATTTGTGCAGCGCGCCGCTGATTTTCTTCTGGCACGCGAAGACTGATCGACGGCTCCTCGGAGAGTGAATCCAGCCAACCTGCGCGTCGAAGCAGCTCCAAATAATAATACTTTTCATGCGCAGGAATTTCCCCGCGTTTGGGAACTGCAACGGCCTTTGTCAACAAGAAGCTGCGTGCGTCGCGAGCGTAGCCGATACGCTCTGGGATTTCTGCCCGCCACGCCAGCCATGCTGCGTCGAAGGCGTTTTGCAGAAGGAGAGCGACATCGAATTTGTGGGCGCGAAGCTCGGCGGCCAGGCGCTCACGACCCGATATTCCAGCATGCGCGCCACGAGGGTCGTAAGAAATTAATTGGTCGGCGATATTTTGCTGACGATAAAGGTCGGCGACGTAAGGGTGGGCAACAATCGAAATTTGCGCATCGTTGAACCGGCTACGCACGGCACGCAGTGCGGGGAGGCCCATAATGGCGTCGCCCACCCAATTCGTGGCGCGGATCAGAATCTTCATGCGGCGGCTCCCCGAGTCGATTGCAACGTGCCCTTGATGGCGGCCATCAATTCGTCTTCGCGCCTGAGTACGAAATCGATGACCGCGATGTAGACGGGCAATTTTTGCGGCCGCACCTCTGCGAGGTTGTACAAATCCTTCTCCGTGGTAACAAACGCCTTGGCCCCGCATTGGTCGGCGACCTGCTCAAGCGATCTCGCCTCGGCCGGAGTGTAGCGATGATGATCTGCAAAAGCCATGTGACCAGCAATCGGAACACCCCAATCGCGCAAATCGCTAAAAAATGCCTCAGGATTCCCAATTCCGCAAAAAGCAAAAAACGGCTCGGAGCCGATTGCGCCGAGGCAGTGAAGCGATTCGTCTCCGCCAAGTAACTTGAATCCCAATAGTCTAGTAGTGGCGGCAAAAAGCGGAAACTTACACAGCTTTTGGAGCGCTTCCTGAGCACCTGCCGCACTCTCGGTGCGCGTGAATATCACTAAATCAGCTCGGTCCAATGCGGTGAGGCGTTCTCTCATCGTCCCCGCAGGCAGCAAGAGCTGGTGTCCGAGTTGACGCGAAGCGTCAATCAGGACGATGTCCAAGTCGCGAGCAAGTTGTAAGTGTTGGAAGCCGTCGTCGAGCAGGAAGACGTCGATGGGCTGTTGGGTCATTATGCGCTGGCCTTCGGCAAAACGATTCTTACCGACGCCGAAGGCGACGCGCGTTTGCAAGCGATGCTTCATGACTTCCACTTCGTCGCTGGTGCCATCAGCGCCGCGATATCCTCGGCTAAGGATGGCCACGCGTTTCCCTTCGTCGAGAAACTTTTTGGCCAGCCAAAGCACCATGGGCGTTTTACCGGTTCCACCCACTGTGAGATTACCTACACTGACCACCGTGGCCGCCAGGCGCTTCTGGCTCAGCCAACCATGCGCGTACAGCCACGCACGGAGATGGACATGCCATCCGTACAGTAGTGAAAATGGCCACAGCAGGGTGCGAGCTAGCGGAGAAATGTTCATCGATCGTCTCGATGTGACACCGCTGCGTCGTTCAACTGCTTGGCGATTTCCGCCAGGGCGCGGTCCGTGGCCCCGCGGCTATATTCAACCAACTGACGCGCGGTCTCACCCATCTTGCGCATGCGCTCCGGATTGCGCAGAAGTTCAATCCACGCGACGCCCGCATCCTCCGGACTTTCCACCTGAACGGCTGCGCCTGCAGAAACGAAGCGCGCAGCCATTTCGGCAAAATTCTCCATCGATGGGCCAAAGACAGGAATTTTGCCGAAGGCCGCTGGCTCCAAAATATTATGTCCGCCGGCGGGAACAAGCGAGCCGCCAATGAAAACCCCGTCCGCAACACGATACAGTGAGGCAAGCTCGCCAATGCTGTCGAGGAGAATTACCGTGACATCTCCGGGGAGTCGCCCGTCGACGGAACTTCGAGATTTCTCGGCAACATCGGTAGGCGTCAACTCCGAGCGGCGTAGAAATTTGCGGCGCGATTCATGGATAAAGTCGGCCGCGGCTTCAAAGCGTTCCGGTTTGCGCGGGGCGAGGACCAGGAGCGCGTTCCGATATTCGCCTTGCAAAGTGCCAAAGGCGATGAGCGCGAGTGGCTCCTCGCTGGCCACCACGCTGCCGGCAACGATAACGGGGGAGCGTCCCTGGCGTCGGGCTTCCGTTTCCAGCCATTGCGAAATCGCTGTCGGCGCGGCAAGCTCCAGATCGTATTTTAGGTTCCCACTGACGCAAACGCGCTCGCCGGCTGCGCCCAGAGCACGCAGGCGTTCGGCGTCTCTTTCCGTCTGCATCAGGAAAGCAGTGGCGTCGCCAAGAACGCGCCGCAGAAACGGGCGCAGAAAAAATCCGAAAGCATTGAGGCAACGACGGTACCGCGTGAAGGATCGATCGGAAATGCGGCCGCTGACAAACAGCACAGGGACTTTGCGGCGTCGCGCTTCATGAAGAAAATTCGGCCAAATTTCAGTTTCCAGAATGATGACCACCGCGGGCCGAACAGCATCGAGCGCACGGCGAACACAGAAAGCCCAATCCAGCGGAAAAGAAAGCACCACGTCAGCGAACGGCATGCGTTCGCGTGCGAGCGCTTGACCTGTGATAGTAGTCGTAGAGACTACCAGCCGACGTCGGGGATGAGCCTCCTTCAAGCGGCGCGCCAACGTCACGCCCGAAAGAACTTCGCCCACGGAAACCGCATGGATCCAAATAGCTTCCGGGCGGTCCGCGGCGCGTTTGTTCAACGAAGGAAAGGAAAGCCCCAGGCGCTCCCGGAGATTGGAAAAATATTTGCCGTGCCGAGTTCCTTGCACCACCCAGTACGGCAGGAGCATCACTGCCGCGACACCCATCAAAAGGCTGTAAACGAAATACACCAAACGTGGCTCCGGTCTGTTCCGCTCCGCCGCGAGCTAAGATAGCGTGCTGGCAGGGCAACCCTGCCGTTACCTAAGGAATCGAAGGCGACGTGATCACAAAATTCTATTATAACTCGATGCCTAACCTAACCTTCGTAGTTGCTTTCCTTGCGGCTGCTTTATCAGCGGACGGGCGCGGTCTGTCTTTGCCGCAGACCGTCGTGAAGAGTGCCTCGCTGGAGTCCCACGAGGGACTGACAATTTCCGTTCAGGCTTGGGCGGATCCGGCGCAGTACAAAGAGCGATTTCCTCAAAAGTCTCCATACTCCGCCGGGATTTTAGCAGTACACGTGGCCTTTCGTAACGATGCGGACGAAGCGGTCAGAATTGGCGTGGATCGCATACGTTTGTCGCTGCGCGTTGATGAGGACAATCGGCAGCAGTTGGAGCCGCTGAGTGCGGATGAAGTGGCAGACGGCATATTCAAGCCAAGTGGTAAAGACCCCACCGCCACGCGCAAGAAACTGCCATTCCCCACTGGTGCGCCCAAGGGTCGCAAGGATAAACACTGGACGGAAGTTCAGCGCCAGGCTGAAGAAGCTGGGCTCCCCACTCGCATCGTGGCCCCGCATAGCACCGTTCAAGGACTCCTGTACTTTGACCTGCAAGGACAATTCGAGCTGTTAAGCTCCGCACACCTCTATGTCCCAGACATTGCGGTGATGAAACAGAATCGGTCGCTAACTTATTTCGACATCGACCTGAGCCGGTCTTCAACTAACTGAGTGTTTCCTCCCGATCAAAATATTCGAAAGACTCAATAACATTTCGCCGGTTTGCGCCGTGCGGTGCGCTCGGCTACCATGAGCTGTGCAAAATATTTCTGAATTTCGCGGCCGCGGACAAGTATTGACTCTCCTCGACGAGCTAAACCCTGAACAACGCCGCGCCGCCGAAACCACCGAAGGCCCCGTACTGGTTCTGGCCGGCGCGGGAACCGGCAAAACACGCGCGATAACCTATCGCATGGCCAATCTGATCGCCAGCGGCATACCCGCGGACGCCATCCTGGCGGTCACTTTCACCAATAAAGCTGCGGAAGAAATGCGCAATCGTGTTTCGAACATTCTTATTCGCGCTGGCGTGCCTTCCGCTCAACCCTGGCTCTCCACATTTCATTCGCTGTGCGCGCGTTTATTGCGGAGAGAAGCTGCCAGCGCCGCACTCCCGCGCGATTTTGCGATTTTCGACGACGATGACCAACTGACAGCGGTGAAACTCGTGATGAGCGCTCTGCAAATCGAAGACGATGCCGTGACACCCCGCATCGTGTTGAGTCGAATCAGCCACGCAAAAAATCATGGCAAAACTCCCGAGACGCTTCGCGCTGAAGCCCACGAACCAACTGCGCGTCGCGTCGCGGACATTTACGTCGCTTACGAAAAACAGCTTCACCAGAGCAGTGCTCTCGATTTCGACGATCTGCTGCTTCGCTCGGCAAAATTGCTGCGCGAATCAGCTGCCGTGCGGGAAAAGTGGCAGGCGCGCTTCCAATACATTCACGTCGATGAATATCAGGATACTAATCGTGTTCAATATGAGCTCTTACGTTTGCTGACTAGTCCCAAACAAAATGTGTGCGTGGTGGGTGACGAAGATCAGTCCATCTATCGGTGGCGTGGTGCTGATGTCTCCATCCTACTCAGTTTTTCGCGCGACTTTCCCAACGCCCAAGTTATAAAGCTGGAGCGCAACTACCGCTCCACCCAGAATATTCTGGACGCCGCCGGCGCCGTCGTATCCAACAACCCGGAGCGTCTGGGAAAATCGCTACAAGCGGAAAAAGGGGCGGGCGGCAATCTCCGCTATTTCGAGACTCGTGATGCTCAGGGCGAAGCCGAATTTGTCGCCACGGAGCTCGAGCGGATTCTTAACGACGACACCTCCCAGACTTGTGCCGTCGAATATCGTACAAACTTCCAATCGCGCGCTTTCGAAGAGGCTTTCCGGCGGCGCGGTATTCGCTACAAACTGGTTGGCGGTTTCAGCTTCTACGAACGTGCGGAAGTCAAGGACGCGCTGGCGTACGTTCGCTTGGCGATGCATGCGGAGGACGACATTGCGCTTCACCGTGTGCTCAATGTCCCGCCGCGCGGAATCGGCAAGACCACGCTGGACGCCTTGCGGGAGACGGCCAGACTGGACGGTACGTCTTTGTGGCAAGCCATCGAAAAATTCGTCTCTGGCGCTGCTGCAGGACGCGCGGTTGCGCCGCTGAAAGCCTTTCACGCTCTTATCATCAAGCTGCAGGAAGCCTTCGCGCAAAATGAACCGGCGGAATTTTTGCACACCGTGCTGGAAGAAACCGGTTATATGGACATGTTGAAGGACCGCAACACGCCGGACGATGTGGCGCGCCTCGAAAATCTCGAGGAATTAAGCAGCGCGGTTGCCGAGAGCGTCGAGGCCGGTGAGACCTTCACGGACTTCCTGGACGCCGCGGCCCTGGTAAGCGACGCCGATTCCTTCGAAGACCAACCTGGCGTTACGCTGATTACTTTGCACAGTACGAAAGGACTGGAATTCGATCACGTTTTTCTAACTGGCATGGAAGAAGGTATTTGCCCTCATAGCCGCTCCCTTAATGAGGAAAAAGGGATCGAGGAAGAACGCCGGCTGTGCTACGTTGGGATGACCAGGGCACGCACGTCCCTCACCTTAACACGCGCGATCTACCGCCGAATTTTTGGCAACGAGCAGCAAATGCGTGCTTCCACCTCTTCGCGTTTCTTGGCGGAAATTCCTTCTGAATTGGTGGAGACCGTGCACGGCTCTATGGCGGAAATCGGAGAGAAGCGGCGTTACGAACCCGATCCGGAATATTCCTATTCGCCCGAAGAATTTTTGCGGCGTGTGCGTGGACCGCAGAGACAAGCGGACGCGGCATCGCGTCGTCAAACCAGCCAAAATAATTTTGTGCGCCCGCCGTTAAAACGCGGCGCGCATGCCGATCCCATGCTCGGCCGAAAAGTGCGGCATCCCACTTACGGCGTGGGTACTATCGTCGGCGTGGAGGGTGACGATGAGGACCGCCGCGTCTCCGTGAGCTTCACCGGGCGCGGAACCAAGAAATTTATTGAACGCTACGCTCAGCTAGAGCCCGTCTAATTTCCCTATGTTGCGCAATGATTCGCCGCAAGGTACATTGAGGCGCGCCATCATTCCCATCCGGACAAGCGGGGCATGCAATCCGCCGGACACTGGTTAGGGATCGGAGAGCTTGGGTGGGATCACAACTCCTACGCTGCAAAGACATTGACCAGCTCGTCTCGGATTCTGAACACCCCGAAAAACGTCTCAAGAAAACCCTTGGTTGGATCAGCCTAACCGCTCTTGGTATTGGCGCCATCATCGGTACGGGCATCTTCGTTCTCACCGGCACTGCGGCGGCCGGTGAGCAAGTGGAAGTTCCCTCCCTGCTCAAGGCGCCTGTTCTGGATGTCCTTTTTCACGGCATGCACGCCACCGGCATTTCTGGCAGACCCGGGGCCGGTCCGGCGATCGCGCTGTCGTTCTTCTTGGTGGCCATTGTGTGCGGGTTTGCTGGGCTGTGTTACGCCGAACTTGCTTCCATGATTCCGATTGCCGGCAGCGCCTACACTTATACTTACGCGACGATGGGCGAAATGGTGGCGTGGATCATCGGCTGGGACCTGATCCTCGAATACGCGGTTTCCAACATGGCCGTTGCCGTGGGTTTCTCGGCATATATCAATAGTCTTCTGGATGGCTTCGGCATTCATCTGCCGCCTTACCTCAGTACCCCCGCATATACCCCAGCGGCAGGCTGGACCTTGCACTTCAACATCGTTGGGTTTTTGATCGTCATGCTTCTCACCATACTTCTGGTAATAGGAATCCGCGAGTCCGCCGAAACGAACAGTGTCATGGTAGGAATCAAACTTGTCGCGATTTTTGTCTTCATTGTTTTTGCATCAAAATACATTCAGCCGGCCAATTGGCACCCCTTCATGCCCAACGGTTTTCAAGGCGTATTGACCGGTGGTGCCATTGTCTTCTTCAGTTACATCGGGTTTGACTCCGTATCCACCGCTGCCGAGGAATGCAAGAATCCGAAGCGCGATTTGCCGCTCGGAATCATGGCTTCCCTATTCATTTGTGCGCTGCTCTACGTTGGGGTGGCCATCGTATTAACCGGCATCCAGCCTTATCACATCTTTCGCGGCGATGCGGCGCCCGTTGCCACTGCCTTGCACAACATCGGCCTCGATAGTCTCCAGCGTTGGGTCACCATCGGAGCGTTGATGGGCATGATCTCTTCCTTACTCGTTTACCAGTACGGCCAAGCTCGCGTGTGGTTTGCGATGTCGCGCGACGGGTTGCTTCCGGGAGCGTTCTGCAAAGTGCATAAGCGTTTTCGCACTCCGCATATCGCCACGTTCGTGGCTGGCATCTTCGTGGGTGTACCCGCCGGGATTTTCGACATCGGTACGCTCGCCGACCTTTCCAACATCGGTACGCTATTTGCCTTCGTGCTGGTAGCGATTGCAGTACTCGTCTTGCGCAAATCGCAACCCGATCGGCCGCGCGGATTTCGCGTCCCGCTGGTTCCCCTGATTCCCATCCTCTCGATCTTGTGCTGTCTGGTGCTTATGGCTAGCCTGACGCTCGAAAACTGGATACGCTTTTTCTTATGGCTGGCCATCGGACTTGTGATTTACTTTTTCTATAGCCGCAAGCGCAGTACCTTGCGGACATCCACCGGGGCCTAGTGTTTTGTACGAATGAGGGCCATGATCGCCAAAGAATCCCAGAAGCGCGCAGCCATCCTGCTTGCCGTCGTTACGGTATGTGTCCTCTTCCCGCAATACGCGCGCGCCTGGGGCCGCAATGGAAACAAGCTGGTCCTTAATAAAGCAATCGAAACCTTGCCGCCTGATATTCGCGATTTTTTCGAAGCAAACCGCGCATTTTTGTTGCAGCACGTCACTGACCCGTTGGACGCCATGTCCAAAACGCCTGCTGAGCGCCATAACCACTTTCTCTATCTGGACAAATATGGCCGCTTCCCGTTCGACGCGTTGCCCCGAAGTTACAAAGCGGCGGTTGCCAAGTTTGGCAAAACCAAAATCGCTGCCAACGGACTGCTGCCCTGGCAGGTTGGCGTCTACAGCCAAAAGCTGACCGAAGCTCTTAAGGCCGGGCGCTGGGACGAAGCAAAGCTGGACGCCGCCATCCTCGCTGACTACGTCGCGGAGACTCACGATCCCTTTAACACCACTGACGATTTTGACGGCCATTTGAGTGGCCAATTGGGAATCAATGACCGCTTCGGCACCACCCTTGTTGACCGTTATTCCTCTTTCTTTCCCATGCGGCCCACTGATGCCACCTTCATCAGCGACCCTACGGATTTTGCTTTTGAAGCGTGCCTCACCTCGCACAGTTCTTTGGAAATGATCCTTCTGGCCGATCGCAACTCCCGCCATGGAGAAAAATCCTATACTGACGAATACTACGATCGCTTTTACAACCAGTCCGCGGTTATTTTGATCCGCCAGCTTTCCAGTGCCGCCACTGATGTCGGTTCTTACTGGCTCACCGCGTGGGTCAACGCGGGACGCCCGCAATTGCCGCATTGATTCCATCCCGGATGACGCCGGAACTTCTTTCTAGCCGCATCGCTTTCCTGCCGAAAGCCGAACTGCACCTGCATCTCGAGGGCAGCATCCAGGCGGCGACGGCATGTGCTCTGGCGGCGCGCCAAGGGCTCCGCATTACTTCAGACGAAGTGCAGCAACGCTATGCCTGCCGTGATTTCACGGCCTTCATCGAAGCCTTTAAGTGGGTAACTTCTCTTCTCCTTGAGCCTGACGACTATGCGTTGATCGCGCAGGACCTCGCCGAGCATCTGCTTACCCAAGGTGTCGCATATGCGGAAATAACACTCTCCGTCGGCGTGATGTTGCTGCGAAAACAACGGCCCGAAGCAAATTTCGAAGCCATCCTGCGCGCCACCGAACCTTTTCTCAATCGTGGCCTCCGCATAAGCTGGGTGTTTGACGCGGTGCGGCAATTCGGCCCTGAACAAGCCATGCGCGTGGTTGATGCAGCCGAGCGCTGTGCGTCGAAATCCATCGTGGCTTTTGGCATTGGCGGCGATGAGCTTAGCGTCGCTGCCCGGGAGTTTCAGCCAGCCTATGAAAAAGCCGCCGAAATCGGCCTCCACCGTCTAATGCATGCCGGCGAATTGGGCGGCGCGGATAAAATTCGCGAAGCAATCGAATTGCTCGGAGCGGAACGCATCGGGCATGGCATTGCCGCCATCCACGATCCTGCTCTTATGGATCTGCTGGCTCACCGCCGCATCCCCTTGGAGATTTGTCCCGAAAGTAACCTCCGGACCGGCGCGCTGGCGCGGCAATTAGGAACCGATGTGGCCGGCATCGGCCAACACCCTTTGCCGCGTCTATTTCGTCATGGAATCCCAGTCGTGCTTTCCACCGATGATCCAGCCATGTTCCATACCACTTTGCTCGCGGAATACGAGAACGCGGCGAAAATGGGACTCCGCGAAGACGAGTTACTTCGCATCGTCAAGATGGCCTTCGAACACGCTTTCTTTCCTCTCGCAGAACAGCACGCTTCTCAAGACCGCACTCTTAGCTGAACTGGCAAATTGATCGGTCCGACGCCTTTACGGATTTCCCTAGCTGTGCCCATCTGTGCCCGTGCCTCCCAAATCCGAAATGTTATACTGCACGCATGAAAGCACACGTCTGGGTAATGCCTAAGCGCACCGTTCTCGATCCTCAAGGACAAACCATCCGGCACGCTCTTTCTGGATTGGGTTATACCGCCGTTAAAGATGTGCGGCAGGGGAAATTCTTTGTTCTTCAGATCGAAGGCTGGAGCCGCGAAGAAGCCCAAAAACAGGTGGAACGCATTTCCAAGGAAGTTTTGACCAACCCCGTCATCGAAGAATACCGCTTCGAAATTATTGACTGAACCAAGCTGACCATTAAGCGGCGCGAGCAATGGGATCGCGCACGCCTGCCAATTCCTGGCCAACAACATGCCGCGTCCACACCCATAACCCGATTCGCAACCACCACGGCTCGATTTGCAAACAAAAACTACCATGCATGCTACGCTTTTAGAGAGTCCTCTTAGGGAGCATCTCGCATGTGCGGAATTGTCGGCTACATCGGTCCCAAAAAAGTTGTGCCGGTGATTATTGAAGGTCTAAGGAAGCTGGAATATCGCGGCTACGATTCCGCGGGCATCGCGGTGGTTACCAACGACGGCAAACTGGAGATTCGCCGCGCGTCGGGAAAACTTCGCAAGCTCGAAGAAGTGATTGCCGCATCTCCGATAGATGGCACGTACGGCATCGGACACACACGCTGGGCGACGCACGGCCGCCCAACAGAGGAAAACGCGCACCCTCATCGCGACTGCAGCGGACAAATCGTCGTTGTGCACAACGGAATCATCGAAAATTATCTGGAGTTAAAGGAAAAGCTGCAGCGCGAAGGCCACAAATTCGTTACCGAGACGGACACCGAAATCGTCGCCCACCTCGTGGAAAAGCACTCTCAGGGCGGTCTACCGCTGGAAGAATCTGTACGACGTTCACTCAAGGAATTACGCGGCATCTATGCGTTAGTTTTCTTATCCGCGAGAGATCCTCAGAAAATTATTGCGGCACGCTTGGGCCCCCCTTCTGTAATTGGACTTGGCCAGGGTGAATATTTCGTCGCTAGCGACATTCCCGCCTTGCTGGAACACACGCGAGAGATTTTCTTCCTTGCCGATGGCGATATCGCCGTGCTCACCCCTCAAGGCGTGCGCGTGATGGACCACGACGGTAATCCCGTGCAGCGGCCAGCTCAACATGTCGCCTGGGACCCCATCATGGTCGAAAAAGGTGGCTACAAGCATTTCATGCAAAAAGAAATCTTTGAGCAGCCCCGCGCCGTGCGCGACACTTTGCTCGGCCGCATTTCTCAAGACACCGGAAAAATCTTCCTCGGCGACATCCACCTCACGGAGCAGCAGTTCCGTGATTTTCAACAAGTGCGCATCGTCGCGTGTGGCACCAGCTGGCACGCCGCACTCGCCGGCAAATTTATGATTGAGCGTCTCGCCCGTTTGCCTGTAGAGGTCGATTACGGCAGCGAGTTTCGATATCGGGATCCTATCCTCGATTCAAATACCCTCACCGTTTGCATTAGCCAGTCCGGCGAAACAGCCGATACGCTGGCCGCTCAGCGCGAAGCCAAGCTCAAGGGTTCGCCAACCCTCGCAATTTGCAACGTTATCGGCTCGATGATCACTCGCGAGGCCGCCGGAACCATACCCACGCACGCCGGACCGGAAATTGGCGTAGCTTCCACCAAAGCTTTCACCGCGCAACTCACCGCCTTGCTTTTGTTGGCCGTACACCTGGGAAATGTGCGCGGAAAACTCACCGGCGAAGCGGCAAAAAACCTGCTTCAGGAATTCACCCGTATCCCCCACAAGATGGAAATGGTGCTGCAAACGGATGAGAGTGGATTTTATGAGAATCTAGCCAGGCAATTTTTCCGCTTTACTGACTTTTTGTACCTGGGCCGCGGCATTCATTATCCTATCGCTCTCGAAGGCGCCCTAAAACTCAAAGAAATCTCCTACATTCATGCCGAAGGCTACCCCGCCGGAGAAATGAAGCACGGGCCGAACGCATTGATCGACGAAAACCTGCCAGTCGTGGTGTTGGCCACCCGCGATGAGTCCGATCCTGAGGCCATGACTCGCTATGAAAAAAGCGTATCCAACATCAAGGAAGTCAAAGCCCGCGACGGCATTGTGATTTCCATTGTCACCGCCGGAGACCATCTGGCGTGCGAGGCTTCCGACCACATCATAGAACTGCCACCCGCTCCAGAACTGCTGGTGCCGCTCCTGGAGATCATTCCGCTGCAGCTTTTGGCCTATCACATCGCCGTCCGCCGTGGCTGCGACGTCGACCAACCGCGCAACCTCGCCAAGTCCGTCACCGTAGAGTAACCCGCGCTGTTTTCCGCTAAAATATAATCATGCTTCGATTCCTGCGGGCTAGTGTCGCCTGGACTTTTCTTCTGCTGCTTAGTGCGTTCCTCGCGATTTCGCAGTCGCCGGAGAACGCCACCGCACCCTTAAAAGCGGTCCGCGCGGAAGGCCAAAAGCTTCTCACCGAGCCGCAACTCGTCGCGCTGGCGGGCCTGGAGCCCGGCGCGCCAATCGGCCGCAAAGATTTGCAAGCCGCGGCCGACCGCTTGGTGCAAACCGGTCTCTTCTCCAAAGTAAACTATAGCTTTCAGACGCGCGCTGATGGCCTAGCGTTAACCTTCAACGTCGAGGAAGGCCTACGCATTCCAGCCTACTTCGACAATGTGCCTTGGTTTGCGGATACCGAAATAGCGGACGCCATTCGCAAGAAACTTCCGTTTTACGACGGTGCCCTTCCCGAAGCAGGAACCGTTGTGGACCAAGCCGCCGACGCCATCAACGCATTGCTGACCTCGCGCGGAATGCCCGCCAGCGTCGAGCATGAGGTCATCGCTAATCCGCTCGGCAACGGCAACGTGCAAGCATTTCGCGTCCAGGGCGCTGCTATGCAAATCGCCAAGCTCGAATTCAGCGATCCCGCCCTTGCTTCCTCCAAAATAATCCAGCAACATCTTCCGGAAATATTGGGCAAGGCCTATTCGCGCATGACCATCGACCTTTTTCTTTCCGAACAAGTAAAGCCCCTTTATCTTCAAAGAGGATATCTGCGCGTCAAGTTGGGGCCACCGGAGGTTCGCCTCACAGGCAATCCGAATGAGAAGCTCTCCGATCAGATCCCCGTCTTTGTGCCGGTTACGCCCGGTCCCGTTTATCACTGGAAAGATGTGCAATGGTCCGGCAACACTCTTTTGTCCAATTTCACGATAAATGACTTGCTTAAAGCGAAGCCGGGTAACATTGCTGATGGCATGGGAATCGAAGCTGGCTGGGACCGCGTGCGCGAAGAGTATGCCCGCCATGGTTACCTCGAAGTGAAGCTTGATCCGGTTGCGGCTTTCGATGAACAAGCGCACACCGTCGCCTACACGGTGAACGTTCACGAAGGCCAGCCGTACAAGTTCGGAAAGATGATCCTCACCGGCCTTTCGCCTGTTGCGGAGCGCCGTGTCCGCACCGCTTGGCCCATTGCGCCCGGCGAAATTTTCGACAAAATAAAGTTCGAGGAACTTCTCACAAATTTGCAAACCCATCCCCAGCGCGTTTTCGGCGAGCTTCCTGTGCATTTCGATCAAGTGGGACACTGGCTGCAGACGGATGCAACTAATCTGACCGTCGACATCCTTCTCGACTTCAAATAATCCCTGAATCCGCGCCTGCCAAGCCGCCACGTTTCCCACTCTGGGATATACTCATTCCTAGGATGGATACTCTGATTCGCATTTATAACAACAGCCGCGCGGCTCACACTGCGGAAGAAAAAGAGCAGCTTCTGCTCGCGCATCTCGCCGAAATTCCATCGCTGATCGTTGCGCTCTCTGGCGGAGCGGATTCCGCCTATCTTGCTTGGGCTTCACAACAATCCCTCGGCCAACGCGCTTTGTCGGTTACCGCGCTCTCGCCCAGTTTTTCCGCCCACGATCGCGCCACCGTCCAGCAGTTTGTTGCCAAGCTTGGCATCCGCCATGAATTCGTCGAAACGCACGAACTGGATAATCCTGCTTATCGCGCCAACACCTCTGACCGCTGCTACTTCTGCAAAGACGAACTTTTCTCTGTTCTCGACGCCATCGCCAGCGACCGTCAATTCGCCGCCGTTGCTTACGGCGTCAATGCGGATGACACTTTGGATTTTCGTCCCGGGCATCGCGCCGCGACGCAGCATCGCGTGCTCGCTCCATTGTTGGATGCTCAGCTCGCTAAGGCAGAGATTCGCCGCCTCTCTGAACGCGCGGGACTCCCCACCTGGGACCGTCCTGCCTCCGCATGTCTCGCATCGCGCCTCCCCTACGGCACAGAAGTCACAGCGGAGCGCCTCGCGCTCGTCGAGCGCGGTGAAGCCGCCCTTCGCGAACTCGGCTTTCGACAATTTCGCGTGCGCTTGCACGACCAACTGGCGCGCATAGAAATTTCCCTGGAGGAAATGCCGCGTGCCTTGGTGCCCGAAATGGCTGCCACAATTTCCCAGCGTTTGAAGTCCGTGGGTTTCGCCTACGTTGCCGTGGACCTCGAGGGCTACCGCCAAGGATCTCTCAACGAAACGCTTTCCCGGATTCCGCACCCTGCCACGAAATCGGCATCGGGAACATAATACCCGCCCGGTGCGTAACTATGACGTGGTGAAATTCCGCGGCTGCGTGATATTGTCCGGCAAGTTTTCTGCGCCCCTGCAGGGCCCAATTTTTGCCCGCGCTGGAGGATGAATGGCACTTCAATGCAACTTCACCGCACGGGGCTGGATTCTTTTTTCGGCCTTAACCCTCGCCGGTTGCAACATGGGCCCCGGCGTCACCGGCAGTTTTGATCGCACCTATTCCGTCACCACGCCGGCGCGGCTCGAACTCGCCAATGCTTCGGGCGATGTGGAAATTGTCGGCACGGCGGAAACCATCGGCAGCGCCGATGGCAAAGTTCATGTCCACGCGGAAGTCCGCTCATCCGGCATGGGCTTTGATAACCCGCAGAAGCGCCTCGACGATACTATTGCTGACCCGCCCATCGAGCAGCGTGGTAACACTATCCGCATCGGCAAGGAAATGTCGCACATTCGCAATCTCACCATTTCTTACAGAATCCAAGTGCCCCATGACATCGAAATCAGCACGACCCTCGCCTCTGGCGCGCAAACCATTATCGGCGTGCGTGGCCCGCTAAAAGCTCAGACCGCATCCGGAACGATTCGCGCCGACAAAATTGACCGCGAAGTACAACTAACCACGGTTAGCGGTTCGATCGAAGCCGGCAACCTGGCCGACGACGTTCGCGTTTCTAGTGCTTCGGGAAGCGTCCACCTTGCCAACGTCAAGGGCGACGTCCGGGTCAATGCGATAGCCGGTTCCATCGATGTCACCAAACCGGGCGGACGTGTCCAAGCCGACTCGGTTAGCGGCTCCGTCGATTTGCGCGACGCCAATGGCGACGTGAAAGCCCACGCGATCTCCGGCCGTGTGGCCGTTCAGGGAAATCCCGCTGCCAACAATTATTGGGATCTGCGCACCGTTTCCGGCGGCGTACAATTAAACGTTCCGCTCCAGGCGAGTTTTCGTCTTACCGCAGAAGCTGTCACTGGCGATATTCGTACCGATATTCCCATCGTTATCGAAGAGCAGGGTAAACATTCCTTGCGCGCTCATCTCGGAAACGGCGGGGGCCGCGTCGAGGTACATACCGTGTCTGGGGAGATTCGCATCGGCGGCGCAAATTAAATTTCAACTTGGTGCCCCTCAAGCGCGCCGCGCTTCCTCCAGCTTCCGTCAATTTCCTTGCTATGCCCTTACCAGCGTAAAATAAAAGGCATGCGCGGCTTCGCCAGTTCCATAACCCTTCTGTGCATCTCTTTATGGTTGGGTGTAATTTGCGGCCGAGCCACCGCGCAGCAAGAGAAAACGCAAACTGGGCAACCTGGCGTCTCTAAGTCCGGTTCTGCGAAACTATCACCGCCCAACAAGCCGCCCTCCCCAGCGGACGAACTTCAACAAGCCATCGCTGACGCGGGGAATGATCGCGCGGCGTTGGTTCGCAACCTCGAAGCTTTTCTCAAGAAATATCCAGACTCCCCGCAGCGCCCACAAATCTACCGCGCGCTGGTGGAAGCCTGCCTGCAAATCCGCGACTCCACACGCGCCGCCAGTTACGCCGAGCGTCTGGTCTCGCTAACGCCCGAAGATATGTCCATCACCTTGCTCGCTATCCAGCTTCTCGAGCGCAATGGCGATGAGCCTGCCTTGCGTCGCGCCGTCAGCTACTCCACACGCGTACTCGAATTCGTGGATCGCGGTTCTCTCGAAGATAAATCTCCGCGGATTTCTAACGAAGAGTGGCAGATGGAAAGAAAACGCGATCGCATGTCGATTTTGCTGCTTCGCGGACGCCTGTACACGAAGTTACAAGACAACGTGGCGGCCCGGAAAGATCTGGAAAACAGCTATTCCCTCCTGCCAAACGCCGCGGCCGCTGAAAAACTTGGAGAAATTGCGGAGTTGAACAAACAACCCGCGCTGGCCATCCCCGAATACGCGCGCGCGTTCGCGCTCGCCGAGGGTGCAAAAGGCAGCGTAAGCCGGCGGGAAATTCGTCAAAAGTTAGGCAATGTATGGCGGCTGGTTCACGGCTCGGAAGAAGGCCTCGGAAGCTATTTGCTCCGTAATTATGACGAAGTCGCGCAAGCCACCGACAGCCTGAAAACGTCAAAAAATACCACTGCTCGCGAACCTTTCGAATTCAACTTGCGCAAAGCGCCTGAAGGCACCCAGTTCCCTCTCGCGAACACCAAAGGAAAAATCCTGGTAGTCAATTTCTGGGCCACCTGGTGTGGTCCCTGCCGTGCTCTCGAACCCCAATTTGAACGCGTAGCGTCGCAATTTCTCCGCAACGCCGACGTTACTTTTCTTGCCGCCAATTGTGACGAGGACGAAACTCTCGTGAAACCGTACCTCGAAGAAGAGAAACTCCGCGTCACGACTGTTTTCGCCGATGGTCTCGACCGCCTCTTCTCCGTTGATTCCTTCCCTACCGTCGTGGTTATCGACCGCGCTGGAAAAATTGTTTACCGCGCCACCGGCTATAGCGACGACTCCTTCGAAAGAGAATTAACTGCTGCCGTCCGTCAAGCTCTCGAGAATGCGCCCGCAGCAAACGTAACTTCTTCACATTAAGCGCCCTTTGCTGACTTGGCGGGAAACTTCGCGGCAGCATCGCGCGCGGCGATAATCGTGTTCATGTGAATTCGCACCGTGTCTTCCACACGACGCGCGTAACCCCCGGCAAGAGCCGTCACAACCGGAATGTCTCGTCTCCGCGCCTCTTCAAACACCAGCCGATCGCGTTTTTTCAACCCCTCTTTCGAAAGCGCCAGCCCGCCTAGCTGATCTTCGCAATATGGGTCCGCGCCTCCCACGTAAAAGACCATATCCGGACGGAAATTATCCAGTGACTTCTGCACCGCGGGAATAAGCGCGCCAAGATATTCCTCATCTCCAACGCCATCTTCCATATCGAGATCAATACTGGAAGGTGGTTTGTGCGCCGGATAATTATTTTCCTGGTGAATCGAAATGGTGAACACAGAAGCGTCGTTGCGAAAGATCGCGGCGGTGCCGTTGCCGTGATGCACGTCGGTATCGATAACCATGGCTTTCCTTATGTCGCCGTCCGCTTGCAAGCGGCGTATCGCCACGGCTACGTCGTGGATCGCACAGAAACCTTCGCCATGCCCCGGATACGCGTGATGAAAGCCTCCGCTCAGATTTGAACCGAATCCCTCGCGAAGGGCGTATTGCGCCGCCAGGATGCTGCCGCCAGCGGCCAGCCACACCGCTTCGGCAAGCTCCGGCGAATACGGCACCTCTAATTTCATTATGTCGCTCGCGGTGAGCGTTCCGGTTTTCAGTTTGTGCACCCACTCTGCGGTATGTACACGCAGCAAGTCCGCATCTGACGCGGGTTCGGGCTGCAAAAAGTCATCTTGAGTGGCGATTTCCTCTCTCAGCAGCATCTGGGCAAGCCAGCGAAATTTCTGCGATGGGAACACGTGCATGCCGAGATGCAAATCGTAACGTGGGTGATAAACCAGTTTAAAAGGCAGCATGGCGAGCCGTGCGATTAATTTTCGCGTGCCAGGATGAAGTCCGGCAAGGTGTAAAGCGCGCGCCCGTATTCGGTAGCGGTGCGGCCGTCGAGGCACTCTTTAGCCCGCCGAGCATACTCATGCGCGAGTTTGCGCGCGCGATCGAGCGCCCCGGAATCCTGTACCAGCGAAACGATGGTTTCCGCGCGAACCGAGTGAAATTCTTTTTCCGCCAGCACTTGCGCAATAAGCGCGCGCGCTTCGCGATGCCCGTTTTCCATCGCGTAAATCAGAGGCAAAGTGACTTTGCCTTCTTTCAGATCGCTGAGCACCGGCTTGCCCAGCTGCTCCGCCGAGGCAGTAAAGTCCAGCAAGTCATCGATCAATTGAAACGCCAACCCCGCATAACGCCCGTATTCGGCGAGCGCATCCTCTTCAGCGCCTTCCAGGCCGCCCAGCACGGCGCCCAATCGCGCGCACCCGCTGAAGAGGCATGCCGTCTTGTAGGTTGCCAAACGCAACGCATCTTCTTCGGTAACGTCGATTCGTCCGATTTTTTCCAGTTGAATGAGTTCGCCTTCCACCATTTTCTGCGTCAGGTCGATAAGCACATCAAGAATGCGAAAATTGCGTTCTTCTAAAGCCATCTGAAAAGACTGCATGTAAAGCCAGTCGCCAGTGAGAACGCTGCGATGATTGCCCCAGCGTGAATTTGCCGATGGGCGGCCGCGGCGCGTGTCTGCGCTGTCGATAACGTCGTCGTGAATGAGCGTCGCGCTGTGCAACAATTCCACCACGGCAGCCAAGCGGATCGCGCCGGGAGTGGCGTTGCCCGTATACCTATTGCATAGAAGCAGCAGCGCAGGCCGCAGGCGCTTGCCGCCCCCGCCAAGCAGATAGCCGGTTATCTCGGAAACCGGTGGAAAGGCCGCCGCGGATTGTCGCGAGAGTTCCTGCTCGACCAGAAGGAGATCGTCGCGAACAAGATCGAAAATCTCTTTAGCTGTGAGCAGCGCGATAACCTTCCTCCAGGCATGCAATTCTTATTGGGGCTCAGCCGCCGTGAAAACAGCCGGCCGGGCGAGACGGAAAAAACGCCGGAAGTTAGCTGTGGTGGTTTCGGCGACATCTTCCGGCGACAAGTTTCTCACATTCGCGAGCGTGCGCGCCACTTCCCCTACGTAAGCGGGCTCATTGCGCTTGCCGCGGTAAGACTGCGGCGCGAGATACGGTGAATCGGTTTCAATCAGCATTCGCTCGAGCGGAATATCGCGAGCGACATCGCGAATGCTTTGCGTTTTAGGATAAGTAGAATTTCCTGCGAAGGAAATCATAAATCCCATGTCCATTCCGCGGCGCGCTTCGTCCAGCGTTCCGGTGAAACAATGAAGAATGCCGCCCAGCCCAGTGGGGCGCCAGAATTCTTCGAGTGCCTTCAGACAATCGGGCCACGCGTCGCGGCAATGAATAATTATCGGCAGTTTGGCGCGCTGCGCCAGTTCCATTTGTTCGCGAAAGATGCGATGTTGCGCTTCGCGCGGCGAATGATCGTAAAAATAGTCCAGGCCGATTTCTCCCCAGCCAATCACTTTAGGATGTTTCGCGAGTGTCGCAAGCTGATCCAAATGTTGCGCCGTAACTTGCTGCGCTTCGTGCGGGTGGATCCCGACAGTAGCGTAAATCCATTCGTATTGCTCGGCAAATGGCAGCGCCGCATCCAGTTTTTCGGGACCCGGCCCGGTGCCAATGGCGAGCAGCGCGGTTACTCCCGCGGCGCGCGCTCGCTCCAGCATGGCTTCGCGGTCTTCGGCGAATTGCGGGAAGTCAATGTGCGCGTGTGAATCGATCAGATCCATAGAAGAGAATATCCGCGAGCTGTTTTTCGATGCCGAAAGCAGCGTGCTGCAGGCTTGAAGATGGTTACTTCAATCGGGCGCCGACTTCGACGTCTTCCTGGAAGCCTGCGAGAACGGGACGCCCTTCCGGTCCGGCGCTCGCCGCCACGATCATGCCATTGGATTCGACACCGCGGAGTTTGCGTGGCGCAAGGTTCACTACCACGGCGACTTTGCGCCCGATGAGCGCTTCCGGTTCGTAGTATTGCGCAATGCCAGCGCAAATCTGGCGGATTTCCGTTCCGATATCCACGGTGAGCTTCAGGAGCTTGTCTGCGCCGGCGATGCGCTCGGCGGTCTTAATCTGGCCAACGCGCATCTCCACTTTCGTAAAATCGTCGATGCCGATTTTTTCCGGCGCCGCTGCCGATGCGGCAGCCCCAGCACCTGCCCCAACTCCCGCACCGCCCGACGCACCCGCCGAAGCACCGCCTGAAGACGACGCGATTGGCGTGCTCGCAGCGGGGGTGCTGGACGCAACCGGCGTTGCTTGTTTTTGTAGCTCGTTTTCCATGGATTCAATCCTCTCTATTGCTTCTGTTTTTTCAACTCGCGGGAATACCCCTGCCGGTTTCCCTAATTGCGTGCCCGGTCGCAATTCTCCCCATTGCAGCCCGCCCAGATTGAATTGGCCTAAATCTCCAACCTGGCCGAGTTGCTTCCAAATCTTGCGCGAAGCGTCCGGCAGCACCGGATGGACGAGAGCAGTAATAATCCTCAAACCTTCCGCGGCAGTATATAAAATATCTTCTACCTGGCCGGTCTTTGACGCATCCTCCGCCAGCGACCACGGCTTATTAACGACCAAAAATTTATCGACCGCCGCGGTCAACTCCCAGATCGCTTCCAGCACGCGCGAAAAAGCAAACTGATCGTAAAGATTGCAGATTTCGGTGATACGTTCGCGTCGAAATGCCGCGAGCGTTTCGCTGCGCAACAATACCTGACTGCCCGTATCCGTCGCTGGCTTGGGAACTACGCCGCCGCAATATTTCTCCACCATGGTGACGGTGCGGCTGGCCAGATTGCCGAGACCGTTGGCGAGGTCGCTGTTGTAGCGCGCGATAAGTGCTTCGCGGCTGAAACTTCCGTCCTGCCCGAAAACAATTTCGCGCAACAGAAAATAGCGCAGCGCGTCCACACCCAAAACGCCGACAATCGGTTGTGCGGACTGAATATTGCCGCGCGATTTGGACATTTTCTCATCCTGAAAAAGAATATGGCCGTGCGCAAAAACCTTCTTGGGCAGGTCCAGGCCCGCGGCCATCAGAAATGCCGGCCAGTATACAGCGTGAAAACGAATAATTTCCTTGCCCACCAAGTGAACGTCGGCAGGCCAGTAGCGGTTGAATTCTTCTTTCTTAATCGGATAACCCACCGCGGTGATGTAATTGGTGAGCGCGTCCGACCACACGTAAAACACGTGCTTTTCATCGCCCGGCCATGGGATGCCCCACTTCAGCGTGGTGCGGCTGATGGATAAGTCGCGCAGGCCGCCGCGCACGAAGGAAATTACTTCGTTGCGTCGCGCTTCCGGCTGGATGAATTCCGGATGCTGCTCGTAATAATTCAACAAAGGCTTTTCAAATTTTGAAAGCTGGAAAAAATAATTCTCTTCTTTCACGCGCTCCGTCGGTCGGCCACACTCCGAGCAATTCGCGCCAGGAGTCGTATCCTCGATGTACATTTCGTCGTACACACAGTAATTGCCTTCGTAGTGGCCTTTGTGCACATAGCCGTTTTTCTGGATTTCGCGAAAGAGATGCTGGACGGCATGCGCGTGCCGCGTTTCCGTGGTGCGAATAAAGCGGTCCACGCGCAAGCCGAGTTCTTTCCAAAGTTCGCGGTATTCGGCGGCCACGCGATCCACAAATTCGATCGGTGATTCATCATTCTTTTTTGCGGAACGCTCCACTTTTTGGCCGTGTTCATCGGTGCCGGTAAGAAAAAGGACGTCGTAATCGCGCATCTGTTTGTAACGCGCGATAGCGTCCGCGGCGATCGTGGTGTAGGTGTGGCCCAGATGCGGGCGCGCATTCACGTAATAGATCGGTGTAGTGATGTAATACTTTGGCTTAGTGCCTGGCATCTTCGATTTTTTCCAGTCTGTCCGAAACCTCTACGCAACAATTGCGAAACATTTAGTGTACCGATGATTCAACGCCTAGCGCTGGCGGAAACAGAACAAAAGCTCACGTCGCCGGAACGTTGCGCGGCGCGTCACGCGCAAGCCGGAGCCCGCACCTATTAGCTTATCTTAGAAACTTGCTGGCCTCGTAGCTGCGCAACGCTTCGTTGATGACTTGTTGCAGCGGCACATTTTTTTCTACGGCTAGCTTGCGGCAGTCTTCGTATTCCGGCGCAACATGCAGAATGCGTCCATTCACCTGTGAAATTTTCATGCGCACATCGCCGAAACCGGTACTCACCTGCAAGAATTCGCGAGGCAAGGTGCGGCGTTGCGCGCGGTAAGTACGCGCGCCAAAAGTGGTGGTCTCCGAAAAAAGCAACGCCATTAAATTGTTGGTTTCCGCAGGACGGCACAGCACTGTTAGCAGCGTACCCGGCCGGTTTTTTTTCATTTGCACCGGCGTGGTGTAAACGTCGAGGGCGCCCGCGGCCAGCGCTTTTTCCTGGAAATAACCGTAGATTTGCGGATTCATGTCGTCAAGATTCGCTTCGATCACGGCGATTTCTTCGTCGAAGCCGGGCACTGCTTTTTCCGCCGTTTCCCCAATCATGATGCGCAAAACATTCGGCTGGCCCTCAAGATCGGCGGTGCCCGCTCCGTAACCGATTGCAGAAACACTTATCGGCGGCTGCGGGCCGAAAGAATCGCAAACTGTTGCGACGATTGCGGCGCCCGTCGGCGTCACCAATTCGCGCTGCACGCCACTCGAATAGGTCGGCTTGCCTTGCAACAAATTCGCGGTGGCGGGAGCGGGTACGGGAAGAACTCCGTGTGCCATTTTTGCCGTGCCTCCGCCAACGTTTAGCGACGAGCACGCGAAGCGTTCGATATGCAAGGCGTGAAAACCGATACAGGCTCCAACAATATCAACGATGGCGTCCACCGCGCCGACTTCATGGAAATGAATTTTATCTACGGCCACGTCGTGGACGCGAGCTTCGGCTTCGCCGAGCTTTTGGAAAATTGCCGCGGCGCGCTCGCGCACTTGCGGCGCCAATCGTGAATTCTTCAAAATTTCCAAGATGGCGCTGAGCGAGCGGTGCTTTTGCTGATCTTCCGTTTTTACGCGAACGTAAGTGGCAGCGAGACCATTTTTCCAAACTTTTTCGGCGGACAATTCCCACCCGAGTACCTGCAAGCCGCGCAATTCCGCGCGAAGAAATTCCACGTCGCAGCCGGCGTCGATCAGCGCGCCTAAAGTCATGTCGCCGCTGATGCCCGAAAAACAGTCAAAATAAGCAAGTTTCATGGGAGTCGGCCGCCCGGCGGAGCGCCGAAAAAAAACGCATGCGCGAAAAATGTGTCGGCCGGAGGCAGGACGATAGTATCGGCGGGGTAGGAAAGTGTCAAACCCAGCCAGGTAGGAAACATACCATACCCCCCCAGCCCCTGTTTTTTGTAAGTGCAGATTCCAAAGAGGTTGCGGCCTAGGCTTGCGTAAGTGAGGATTCAAAAGAATTTACGCGGCCGGAGACGGGCGGGGCATTTGGAAGTGTATGTTTCTAAAAGAGTTACAATTGCGTTTTTGCCCCGAAAATCAAGCTTTGTAAATACGGATTGCAAAAGATTTAGAATTAGGAACGACGACTTGCGCCAGCGGGAGACTTCTCGGAAGCTAGGGTGAGGAATGCTGTCATGAAGCGAGCCCTCTATTGCGAAACGTGTAGCGCGTGCGCGTTGATGTGCGTGTTGTCGATGGCAGTGTTCGCTAGGCCGCAGTCGTTAGGCGAAGTAGCGCGACGAGCTCAGCAACGCTGCGAGCTGGCCGCCAAGAAGCCGAAGAAGGTCTACACGAACGACGACTTCCCGAGCGTCGCACCCGCCGCCGTGCCAGTCCCCAGCTCGCCTCTGCCCGCTGCTAACAGCAAAGAGCAGCCGGCAGCGCCGGCGAAAGTTGACGAAGCAGAATTGGAGCGCCAGTGGAGAAAACGGTTTGCGGAGGCGCGAGCGAGTTTGCACAAAGCTGAACAAGATGCCTGGCAAACGCGCATCACGACGGTGTTCGTTGGGGGGGAGGCTTTATGGGCCGGATCAGTGAATCGGCGATTGCCGTGCAGACGGGGGTGCGAGAGTTTGTGGAAACGGATGAATTGCGTCTGGCACGAAAGGCCATAGACGATCTGGAAGAGGAGCTTCGGCACGCGGGTTTGCCGCCTGGGTGGGGACGGTAGGTCAGTACGCGAGTCGCAGACTGTGGATTTTTAGGATTGGGCGTAGGATAAGAGAGATGAAAGTCGGTGATTGTGTGCGGCGGCTGATTGTCTTCGTAGTGCTGGCGATCGCAGTGGTGGTCGCGGTAGCGCAGCCAGTGTTAGGTTTCGTTTTTGCCTTCCTTATTCCGATCTGGCTCTTCTTTGCGGCAGTTGTTAGCGCTCCGATACCGCGTCCGCGGGAAACCTTCCGCGCTCTAGCGTTTCCCTGTTTGCCGATTTTCTCGCCTCGACCCCCTCCGATTCAGTAATTCCTCGCTCACCAAAGGCCGTCCCAGGACGGCATAAATCCACATCTTCCACTTATGGCGCAATTCGAATTACGCGCAAGCGCTGCGGCTAGCCGCATGTGTGGCCGGAGGATTCATGTCTTGGAGAGGTGTATTGCGCAGAGTACTCCTGTCTTTTGTTCTGGGAGGACATGCTATTGGGGGAGTAGGAATGAGCCAAGAGAAAATCGAGGAACTGATGTACGCGATGAATCAAACGCGAGTGGAAGCGAGTATTTCGAATGAGGAAGGGGGCGATTTTCGCAACAACATTACCTAAACTTGAATTGCGGATGATCGCTCTCGATAACAACGGGAAGCTGGATTCCGGAGTTAGGTCATGATATCGGATGGCCGATCAAATAAATTATTGGCAATCGCAGAAAACCGCTATGACATTCGGCAGCTTCCCTGCGATAGGCGTGCGTGACGACCCGGAATCCGGCAGGATGGTTCAAGTGTAGAATGTTCGCTGGTCGGGGAACCCAAAATAGAAATTTAGACTTTGCGTACAGAGGATAGTCTTTCCTGAGATTGCAGTCAGAAAGTCATTATTCTGAGCCTCGAAAGCATGATGGATCAATGCGCTCGATGAGCGTTCTGAAGCGTGCTTGCATTGGGATCTTGGTCCTTGCGATCTGCTGCACTGCTTTTGTTCTTCTTATTCCTGTGTATCATCCCAGGCCGTCACTTGAACCTCTGAATGTCGTGAATGACGTCGCAAGACTGAATCGGACGCAAGTTCGTGAGGTGATTCACCCGAGAAACGAAGACCAAATTCGCAACGCAGTCTTGGGAGCGGCTACAATTGGAGTGAAGGTCTCGATCGCAGGCAAGCGGCACAGCATGGGCGGCCAAACTCTTTACCCAGGTGCGGTTGCTTTAGACATGTTGCAATTCAACAAAATTCTTTCACTGGACGAAACAAACAAGATCCTCACAGTACAGAGCGGAGCAACCTGGAGCGACATACAGCGGTTCCTCAATCCTCACGGGCTGGCCGTACTTGCCATGCAGGGCCCAAATGTCTTTACCGTCGGAGGTTCCATGAGCGTGAATGCGCATGGCTGGGACATGCGTCATGGACCTGTTGCCGCGTCTGTGCAGTGGTTTCGCATCCTGCTCGCAGACGGCTCGATCCGGCGTTGCAGCCGCGAGCAGAACCCCGAGCTGTTTCACCTCGTCTTAGGGGGATACGGTTTGTTCGGCGTAATTCTCGATGTAGGACTACGTGTGACTGACAATTCGGCATACGTTGCGGCAGTTTCGGAGGTGGATTTCTCACAACTCCCGGCCTATTTCGAGAGCCAAATTCATTCCAGCGCGGAAGTGGAGTTGGGGGAGGCTGATCTTTCGATTTCTCCGGAGTCATTATTGCGCGAGGCTGTTACGCTGGCCTACAAAAAACAAGGGGGGAATGCCAGACGGACTGATTCACTGCAAGACGAGCAACACACGTTTCGGGACGGATATTTTTTCGATTTATCGCGCCAGTATAGCTGGGGTAAGAGGTTACGATGGGTTCTACAGAAGCGATTGGAATACCCCACCTTGGATGTTGTACGCACACGAAACAACATTTTTCGCTCGCCGCTTGAGCGCATTCGGCACTACTCGCCAAAAGACACAGACGTGTTGCAAGAATACTTCATCCCGCCAGAGAACTTCGCCTCATTTATTAACGGCTTGCGTACGATTGTCGAAAAACGGCAGGTCAACCTATTGGACGCAACCGTGCGCTACATTGAACCCAACCACGACGCGTTTTTAAACTATTCACCTCGGCAGGCGCTTGCTGTGGTGCTCTATATGAATGTCAAGACTTCGGACTCGGGTCTAGCGGATTCCTCAAGAATGACGCGAGAAATCATCGATTTGGCACTTCGATATGAGGGTACCTTTTACCTTCCTTATGTACTCGACTATGACAAGTCTCGACTTTTGCGCTCGTACCCAATGATAAGTGAATTCTTCACCGCAAAAAGGCGATACGATCCCGTCGAGGTTTTCTCAAACGAATTCTATTCGCGATATTCACGTTGAGAATGCCGCTATTTTCACCGGGCTACGTCGAGTCCTCGAGAATGTCCAGACCTTGCTTTCCTACGGGCTCGTCGATAGTGCGAGCGGGGAGCAACAGGAGCGTTGAGTTCTCCTTGCTGATGAGGAGTCCTTTGCGGCGACACTACTAGGAATTCTTTTGGCATATTCGCCGCGGCTTAAATCGAAGACGAAATTGTCGCACGTTTTGGCGACGTCGATTTCCGGAGGCGAGTCGATGGCGAGAAGCTTGCGTTGCGGTGAGATGGGGCTCATGTAATCTGTTCCAACACACCGGGCGGGGTTGTTAGGACTGAACATGAGGATATCACTCGACTATGGCCTGGACCCATTCTCGGAACTGTGACGAAGACTCCGGTAACCCGATCTTATCGGGCACCACTGGTCTCCTCTTTGCATCAGCGGACGGATGGATAGATCTCGTCGGCGATCCAATAATTTTCCACAACAATTGCAAAGAGCGTTCCGATTAACCATAGTTCCCAGCGTCGACGGCTCCAGACAGTGCGAAGAGATGAGTGCTGCATTGGAATGTCCACGAGGTAAGCGGCGCAGTAACAAACATTGGCTAGTAACGCAAGGACGGCAAGGATCAGAAGCGAAGGTAGTGTCAATGCCGCGCGGAAATGCGGCCAAGTCGCCACACGCCAGACAACAGCGACCGCCGTCAGGACAAAGTTATAGACCAGGCGACGTGGCTCCCAAAATCGGATCGCATCGGCGAGGAGCCCTCGAAACGGGCCAGAAGGTGATTTGCCAAAACCATGTGATTGAGTTGGATATGCGGTTTCCATAGGAGGGGACTCCCATCTTCTATGCGCGGCTGATAGCGCTAAGAGACATCGCAGCTTCTTCTTGTCAAGTACTTTTCTTAATAAAGTACAGTCAAGCCTACTCACGTGGACAAATTTAAGGCGCTAAATCGCATACAAGTGGAATGTCTACTCCGAGCAAGGGTGGGTCGACTTTAGAACGGTATTGTTGTTCACTCCCGCGAGTCTTTGACCAAGCTTGGCGGGGTCTCTATACTGATGGGCTTTGCCATGGATGCAGGAGAGGACTGAGGCGACGTGTATCAAACGCTGACGAATCGTCTGCGCGAAGCGCTGGCGCGACACATCCGGGAAAAATATGGCGTGGAGTTGCGCGTGGCGCTAGAGCGGCCGCCGAAGATTGAAATGGGCGAGGCGGCTTCTCCTGTAAGTTTTGAGCTGGCGAAGAGGCTGAAGCGCGCGCCACGACAAATTGCCCAGGAAATAGCGAACAGTCTCGGGCCGGTGGAAGGAATTGCGCGCGTAGAGGTGGCGGGCGCTGGATATTTGAATGTGTACTTCGATCGCGGAGCGTTCTGGGTGAACGCGCAACAGGAAGCCGCCGGTAGCGTGGCGAAGCACAAACCGGAAAAGATAATCGTGGAGCACACCAGTATTAATCCCAATAAGGCGGCCCATATCGGCCACGTGCGAAATGCGGCGCTGGGCGACTCGATGGCGCGCGTGCTGCGGCACGCGGGTTACGCGATACAGGTCCAGAACTACATTGATAATACCGGCGTACAGGTGGCGGACGTGGTGGTGGGCTTTCTGCACATGGAGAAGAAGAGCGCGGCGGAGGTACGGGCGCTGGCGGGGCAGCCCAAGTTCGATTACCTGTGCTGGGACTTGTATGCGCACGTGACGCACTACTTTGAAGAGGATAAGGCACGCGCGGCGGCGCTGCGCGGAGAAACGCTGAAAGCGATTGAAGAAGGGCGCGGCGAAGCGGCGGAGGCCGGCACGACGATCGCCGATGCAATCGTGGGATTCCATTTGCGCACCATGGCGCGGCTGGACATTAGTTATGACTTGCTGGCGCGAGAGAGCGAAATTTTGCACCTGAAGTTCTGGGATGCGGCGTTCGAAAAATTAAAGGCTTCTGGGGCAATTCAATACGTGACCAGCGGAAAGATGGCGGGCTGCTGGATCATGCCGTGGAAGGAGCGAGGGGAAGAAAAGAAAGAAGCGGGTCCAGATGGCGAGAGTCCGTCGGACGAGGAAGACCCGAACAGGCAGGACGACCCTAGCACGCAAAACGACGCCAACATGCAAGACAAGATTATTGTGCGTTCGAACGGAACAGTGACTTACGTGGGCAAGGATATTGCTTACCAGCTATGGAAATTTGGGCTGCTGGGCAAGGATTTTCATTACGCGAAGTGGCCGCACGCGCCCCGGGGTCGCACGCTGTGGACCACGACAAGCGGACCAAGCGACCCAGCAGCGCCAAACTTTGGTGCGCCCGCATCGCGAGTATACAACGTGATCGATTCGCGGCAGGCGTACTTGCAGGAGGTTGTCGCGGAAGGATTGCGGAGGCTCGGGCACACCAAGGAAGCGGAGCAATCGATCCATTTTGCGTATGAGATTGTGGCGCTGACGCCGCGATGCGCAGCGGAAATGGGTTATGCACTTTCGCCGGAAGAGGCCAAGAAGCCGTACGTGGAGGTGAGCGGGCGCAAAGGCTTCGGCGTGAAAGCGGACGATCTGTTGGACAAGTTGGAGGGAGCAACACTAGCACAAGTGCAACAGCGCCATGCCGAGATGCCACCGGAGGTACAAAAACAAACGGCGCACGCTATTGCAGCAGGAGCCTTACGATTTTTCCTTCTGAAATTTACGCGCAATGCGGTGATTGCGTTTGATTTCAACGATGCGTTGAGCTTTGAAGGAGAAACGGGCCCGTACTGTCAGTATGCGGTGGTGCGCATTCGCGGCATCCGGCGCAAGGGAGCGGAGGAAGGCGCGACGCGAGCCAACGTGACGCGGGAGAAAGTTGCGGCGTTATTGAGCGGTCCGGAAGGAAATGGATTGTGGGAACTGGTGGTGCTGGCTGGGTCGCTGGATTACGCGGTCGATGCAGCGATTGGCGGGCAGGAGCCGGCGTTTGTAGCGAAGTTTGCGTTTCAACTGGCGCAGGCGTTTAACCTTTTTTACCACAAGCATCATATTTTGTCAGAAGCAGACGAGGAGAAGCGGGCATTTTTGCTGCGGTTGACTGAGTTGGTGGAGGCGCAGCTGGTGCACGCGCTGGATTTGTTGGGGATGGAAGCGCCCGAAAAGATGTAGCGATCGCTGCGCCTGTGGACGCAAGCCGGAGATTCAAATCAATAAGACATAACCAGGTGAACGAGGGTGCGGACGCCAGTGCCGCTTGCGCCTTTGGCCAACCAGGGCTTTTGGTCATCGTTCCAGGCGGTTCCGGCGATATCGAGATGGATCCACGGTGTGTCGCCGGTAAATTCCTTGATGAACATGGCTCCCGTGATGGCTCCGCCGCCCTTACCGCTGCCAATATTCTGGATGTCAGCTACGCTGCCCTTAATGAACTCGCGATAGTCTTCGTCGATGGGCATCTGCCACATTTTTTCGCCCACGGCTTTCGAACTAGAGAGAAGTTTGTCTGTAAAGGGCTGATCGGAGCCGAAGACGCCAACGTTTACGTTGGCGAGTGCGACGACGATAGCGCCGGTGAGAGTGGCGGCGTCAATCAGGTGCGTGGCACCGAGCTGCTTGGCGTAGGTGATGCCGTCGGCCAAGATGAGGCGGCCTTCGGCGTCGGTATTCAGAACTTCGATGGTCTTGCCGGACATAGAAGTTTGAATGTCGCCTGGCTTCTGGGCTTTGCTGCCGGGCATATTTTCCGTGGAGGGCACGACGCAGATTACTTTCACTGCAGGCTGCAAAGCCGCGAGCGCGCGCATGACTCCGAGCATGGTGGCACCGCCAGCCATGTCGTACTTCATTTTTTCCATGCCGTCAGCGGGCTTGATGGAGATGCCGCCGGTATCGAAGGTCACGGCTTTGCCAACCAGGCCGATCACGGGAGCGCCAGGCTTGGAATTCGCAGGCGTGTAGGTGAGCACCATGACGCGGGGCGGTTCAGCGCTGCCCTGCGCTACGCTGAGCAACGCGCCCATCTTGAGGTTGGCGATTTTGCGTTCATCGAGGATTTCGACGGCCAAGCCGGCTTCCTGGGCCATGGCTTCGGCTTTCTCAGCGAGGATCCGGGGGGTAAGTTTATTGGAAGGCTCGTTGACCAGGTCACGGGTGAAATTCTGGGCGTCAGCGATTATGCGGCCGCGAGCCAGACCCTTTTCAGCGGAGGATTTTTCGGCTTCGGTGTAGCCTGCGAGGACAAGCAGGTCCATGGATTTGTCGTTCTTCTTTTCGGTCTTGTACTTGTCCGATTCGAAATTGGCGGCTAACAGGCCTTCGGCAATGGCTTGAGCGTATTCTTCAGTGGCATGATTCTCGCGGACGAGAAAGGCTAGTTGTTTGACGGAGCGGGCCTTCAATTGGCGTAGAGCCGCACCCCCCAACTTTCGCAGCGTAGCGCTGGTGAACTGGTCTGGTTTTCCGGCGCCGATCAATAAGAGGCGGGCGGCCTTGAGTCCAGTTGGGGCGTGGACGAGCGTGGATTCGAGTGTCTTACCGGTTAATTCCCCGCTTGTGGCCAGCTTGCGGAGGAGACCGCCTGTGGCCTGGTCGAGCTCCGCGATGCGTCCCTGAATGGGGTCGACGTCTTCAAAGACATAGGAAACCAAGGCGTCGGTCTCGACTCCTGAATAGGGGATGGTAGTCAACGAGATTCTCGTTTGCGTCATCTGCGTCGTTTGCATAAAGGGGGTTATCGCCTCCGGTTGCGATACATTGCGTCTTCCGCTTCCTTCCGAGCTTCCTTGGTACGTTCGTCCTGGCGGCGGTCCCAAGACTTTTTGCCTTGCGCCAGAGCGATTTCGCACTTGGCGATGCCGTCGCGGAAGTAAATCCGCAGGGGAATAACGGTTAAACCTTTGGATTCGGTGCGTCCAGCCAATTTGAAGATCTCGTTCTTGTGAAGGAGCAATTTGCGCGAGCCGAGAGGCTCATGGTTCCAGGGTCCTCCCGGCAAGTACTGCGCAATGTGCGCGTTAACGAGCCACGCACCGTTGGCTTTGAAATCTACGTAGGCGTCGCGAATATTCGCTTTGCCCTCGCGCAGGGCTTTGACTTCCGTGCCATGAAGCACCAGCCCGGCCTCGAATTTATCGAGGATGTGATAATTATAAGAGGCCGCGCGGTTTTGCGCGACGATCTGCTCCTTAAGTTTCTCAGACTTCTCGGATTTTTTGACGGGCTTGGCCACAACAATCCATCATAGCTGGAGAGTTAAATAGACGCCATGGGGACGGGTCCATGATGGTGACCGGGTGTTGCTAAATGAAAGACAGCCAACCTTCCTCACCTTGCCCGGCCTCTAAGCCGGGTGTTAGACTTTAAATTATTCAGCCAGATTCGGAGAGTCCATGGAACGCTGGGGGAAAGTCGTTCTTTGTCTATCTTTGGGAGTGTTCGCAACGGGCTGCCCGAAGGGAAAAACCACCTTTAACCAAGGCCGAAAGGCCGAAACGCTTGGGGATTATGACGCCGCCCTGACGTACTACCAGAATGCGCTGAAGGCCGAACCAAATAACGCCAATTTTAAGATCAAGGTAAACCAGATCCGCTTCGAGGCTGGCGAATTCCACATAAAACAGGGCCTCGAGATGCGAAAAAAGGGCGACCTGCAGGGCGCCGCAGCGGAATTTCAGCGCGCGCAACTAATCGACCCGGCTAGCCCGATTGCGGAGCAAGAACTACGCAAGACGGTGGCGATGATTGCGGAAAAGAACCGCGAGCACGATGCCGCGGCGGAGCCTCCAACAGACCCGCACGATCAACCGCTGGCTTCGATGCCACCGGAAATCAAGCCGTTGTCGCGCGCGCCGATTAATATCAAGATGTCCAACGACGCGAAGATCGTATTCGAAACGATCGGGAAACTGGCGGGGTTGACAGTGATCTTTGATCCCGATTTTACAGGACGAAGAATCACGACTGAACTCAACAATGTGACTTTGGAACAGGCGTTGGATATCGTTTCGCTGGAGAGCAAGGCTTTCTGGAAGCCGGTGACCGAGAATATTATTTTCATCGCTCCGGATCAGGCACAAAAACGCCGGGATTACGAAGAGCAAGTGGTGAAGACGTTCTACGTGGCAAATAACGTACAGCCGCAGGACCTGACTGAAATAGTCACGGGGCTGAGACAACTGCTGGACCTGAAGCGCATCCAGCAGGTGAATTCCCAGAACGCCATCATCGTGCGCGATACGCCGGACAAGCTACTGCTCGCGGAAAAGATGATCCGCGACATCGATAAGGCCAAGCCAGAAGTGGTAGTGCAGGTAGAGGTGCTGCAAGCAAGGACCGATCGCCTGCGCGAGCTGGGCATTCTTCCCGGACAGTCTGCCACCATCAGCGTAAATCCAGCGACCACCACACCTGCCACGACGGGGAGTGGGACGACCACGCCTCCACCCGCAATTACGCTGAATAAGTTAAGACACCTGACGGGCAGCGATTACAGCGTCACTATTCCTAGTTTCACGGCGAACGCAGTGCTTACCGATACCTACACCAAGATCATTCAGAATCCGGAGATCCGCTCTGTCGATGGACAACAGGCTAAACTGCGCGTGGGAGACAGAGTGCCGGTGGCGACAGGGAGTTTCCAAGCGGGCGTGGGCGTGGGTTCAACCGGTGGCGCGGGATTCGTGAATCCACTGGTGAACACGCAGTTTCAGTACCTCGATGTTGGGGTCAACGTGGATATTACTCCACGGGTGCACCCCAATCATGAAGTCAGCATGAAGGTAATGATTGAGGTGTCTTCGGTCACAGGCACTTCAACGATTGGAGGCATTCAACAACCAATTATCAGCCAGCGCAAGATCGAACATGAAATCCGACTGAAAGAAGGCGAAGTGAATGTGCTGGGCGGGTTGTTTGAGAAGACGGACACACGAACGCTGAATGGCTGGCCGGGTCTTGCGAAGATCCCTTTCCTGCGTTATTTCTTCTCGGACGATAAGACTGACCATCAGGAAAATGAAGTGCTGATCGTGCTCACTCCGCGGATTGTGAGGATTCCGGAGTGGACGAAAGCGAGTTTGCGGCCACTCTATTCAGGCTCTGAGTCCATCGTGCAGGTGAGACGAGAGAGCGCGGTTCGCACGCCCGTGGCAGAGCCGCCTTCGGCAACGGGACAAGCAGGACCGCCACAAACTTCCCAAGTCCCACAGACATCACAGCCGCAACCGGCGCCGACGCCAGCAAATCCGAATCCGGCGCAGGGACAGCAGGCCGCGAGAATTGGATTCCAACCGCAGACGCTTACCTTGAAGCCCGGGCAAACGGCTACAGTGGGAATTGTGGTCGAAAATATTAACGATCTTTATTCCATTCCTCTGCTGTTGCAATACAACCCTGCGGTGATGAGCGTGGAAGAAGTGCAGCATGGCGGCTTCCTGTCTGGGGGCACGCAGGAGATTGCTATCGTGTCGCGTGTTGACAAGGAACGCGGACAAGCCATTGTGTCCGCCACGCGGCAACCGAACACTCCTGGGGTAAGCGGAAGCGGCACGTTGATGGGCGTGGTAATCAAGGCGCTTGCTCCGGGCACTTCGAACTTGTCAGTGGTGCAAGTAAACGCCAAGGACTCGCAACAGAAACCCATACCGCTGATAACCAGCGAAGCAACGCTACAGGTCCAGCCACAATCGAATTGAGAATGCCGATGTTGCGCAAACGTGTTTTTCACGGACGTGTTCAGAGCGGACGCACGTCGCGGGAAACAGGAATGACGCTTATCGAACTGGTCCTGACGTGCGCGATTCTGTTAATTCTGTCTTCCGCGGCGCTGCCGATCGCGCGATACACGGTCATTCGAAACAAAGAACGCGAACTGCGGCGTGATCTGCAAGAAATGCGCGACGCGATTGACAGATACAAAGACGCAGCGGACCGCAATAAGATTCGGATGGAAGTGGGGAGCGAGGGCTATCCGCCGAACTTGGAAACGCTGGTAAGCGGTGTGCCGCTGGGCGGTGGCAGTGACGTGACGATTCGATTCCTGCGCAAGATTCCCACAGACCCAATGACGGGACGAAATGACTGGGGTTTGCGCGCCATTCAAGATGACCCCGACTCCAGGAATTGGGGTGGAAAAAATGTTTTCGACGTATATTCTAAGTCGTACGGCACGGGCATGGATGGAAGAAGATATTCGGACTGGTAGTCTTCGAGAAGCAGAATGAACTTGACCATGACGCGACAAATTCAAAGACGAGGCATGCGAGTACGGCAGCGCAGCGGCCGAGCACTGCTGGCGGGATTCACGCTAATCGAGCTGATGATCGTTATTACGATCATTTTTATTTTGTTAGGTATGGCGGCGGGAAATTACACTAAGTCCGTGCATCGCGCGCGCGAGGCCAGTTTAAAGCAAGACTTACAGGTAATGCGCCAAGCGATTGACAATTACACGCTGGACAAACAGACGGCACCGCAATCACTAGAGGAACTTCAGCAAGCGGGTTATCTGCGCATTATCCCTGTGGATCCCATGACGAATGCGAAAGACTGGCAACCTCAATACGCAGACTTGGTGTTAAGCCCCGAACAGACGGGCACGGGGATGGTGGATGTGCATTCGAACTCAGAACGAGTGTCTCCATTCGATGGCACACCTTATAAGGATTGGTAGGTGGGATTGTTGAAAGAACATTTTTGATTTGCGGTGGCTTCCTGGTCATTTGACGGAACTGTGCCCCTCCGCTATAGTCAGGATGCGGGGTGGAGCAGCCTGGTAGCTCGTCGGGCTCATAACCCGAAGGTCGTCAGTTCAAATCTGACCCCCGCAACCAACTAAGTTGTTAAGCTGCAAGGGCTTCTTGGACTCCACCAAGAGGCCCTTTTTCTTGAATTGCAGTTAAGCTGACAGAATCCACTGATTTTTCTATCGCTTCTCCCGCCCACTGTGCTGCCTCGACATTCTCAGGCATCTCGGCATGCGTGTACACATCGAGCGTCAGCGAACCGCTCAATGCATGACCCAACCGTTCCTGAATCGTCTTGAGCGGCACTCGGAGTGAATCGAGAAGTGAAGCGTTGAAGTGCCGGAATGCGTGGAACCCCGCCTGAATGGTGTTGCCCGAGTCGTGGGAATTGCTCAAACCGTAGACGATTACACGCTTGTGTTCGATGTCTGGAGCGACGGGAACGATTGTGCGGCTTCCGACATGGTCAGAGCTCCCAGAGGAAAGGTCTGGGGTGTTCTTTATGATATTCCCGATGATTTCGTTCGCGGCCGTCGGGAGGATGGCAAAAGGACTCTAGAACAGATCGAGTGGAAGAGGTATTGCGAAGCCGTGGTGAGGGTTCGCCTTCCGAATGGGAAGGAGCACGATGCGGTCACATTTGTCGTTCGCGATGAGTTTCGACAGCAGGGGTTGAAGACGAACGCGGAGTATGTTTCGCGCATCGTGCAGGGACTTCGCGAGCAGGGAGTCTCTGAGCATTACATCCGGGAAGTGAAAGAGATTGCTGCCTCCAATAATCCAGTCATCAGGGAAGCGTTACAGAATTTGTAGAAGGTTGTGCCTCGACGGGGGATGGGATTTGCAAAACCAGAAAAAAAGGCCGCGGGGCGCGGACGTTATTTGACGATGGTGTAGGGAGGATTGAACTCGGGTACACCTGCGTGACGTCCGGCGATCCAGCGCAAGACGTAGACTTCTTGCGGACTGGTCAGGCCGCCGGTCAGCGCGTTGGGAATGACCTCTAGCAAAGTGTGCGCGGCGGGGTCTTTGTAGTAGTCGATGTCGGGCTCGACGACAATGCAGGGCACGCCACCGATGGTGGCTTTTTCGTCTTCGTGGAATGTGAGTTGGACATTGGCTTCGCCGAACTGAATCTGCTTCCAACTCGCGGTTGCGCCAGGATGGAAAAAACCGGGACCAATCTCAGGCGCGAATTCACCCTGGGCCGCGGAGATCCGTACTTGGTTCATGAGCTCTAAGTCGCAGTAGGCGAAAAACCGATCCTGAGCAAGACTAGCATCCCAGAGGATCTGTTTGAGATAGTCGAGTGGGGTAGCTTGCGGCAGGTTGACTTGCCGCAAAGCGGTGGTGATGTTGAGAAGAGCAGCTAGGCTCGCCGGCTTCTTCTCCATCAGATCTTCGTAGCGAGCGCGTCCGGCCGCGTCATCGACTCCGTTGGCGAGGAAAGGCAGGTTCGGTTTGATCCAATCCCACTTGGCCGTGGAGAAGTTGAATTGTCCGTCATCGGGAATCAGCATGAGGTCGGCCCTGCTGGAAATCGCCGAGGAGAGCTTGATAGGAGTGAACCCTGCTTGCCGGTAGCCGTCCGATGAAACGATGACGGTGTAGTTGTCGCCAAAGTTGTCGTAGAAGGGCAGGCCCTTGAAGTAGAGCGAGGACTTCTTCTGATCCTGTAAGTAGATCTGTTTCTGGTTGCCGTCGATCACGCGGTAGAGAATGTCCGTGCCTACTGGAAACGGTTGGCGGGTCCCGTCAAAGACGTTGATCATCAAGGGAGAAGTCTTCGATTGTGTCACGGTTTTGCGGGCTGGCATGTCACGTGCCTCCAACGACCATCCTAAGTTCGAAACGAGAGCGTTTAAAGGTCCTAATTTCCTTCCTCGCGCGTGACTTGTTTTGGGAAAAAACTTGTTCGCAATCGTGTGCCTACCTTGTGGCGGGTCGTTTCTCGCGAGCGGCGATCGGATTTGTTACCAGCGGATCGTAAAACGCATTTCGGTTCCTACGTTAAACTGCCGCGTGTTGGCGAATGCTAGTGAGGATTGACAACAACTGCGTGACTTCCTCAGAGCCAAAAACTCCTTCGACACCGCGAGGGCTAAAATCCGTGAATGGAGATTCGTACAGAAGCGATGGTTCCATCCAGCCACGCTGCGTTAGGTGGTCGACGGTGAGATTGACGAACTCAATCTGGTTCGCAGTTAGGTTTTTGCCCATCAGGAACCCTGCAAAAGCCTCCTTCGCCGCCCCTCGGTCGAGTCCCACGAGGGAGCGGAAGAAGAGACCGAGCCGGTAGCTTTCTTGCTTCGCGCGGCTGAGGTCATCCGGAGTGCCGGCACCTGCCTCAACCAACATTCTCTCTAAATCATCGATATCTGCTTGAGTTAGCGGTTCATTGAAACGGAGGCGGTGAATCGCGCCGTGACTGTTGTGAGTCTGCAAGAAATGCCGAGCTTTTACTCGGAACCTCTCGAAATCGGCCCCCGCGCCAAAGCCTGGGAGTTCGTGTGTTTCCTCGTCGCCGAGGGTGTCACGAAAATCGGTGTAGACCGTTATCCTTTTGCCCTTTTCGATCAGCTTGATGAGGGAACGCAATTCCTTGCGAACGTTCTCCAACATCGGCGTCGTGACGTCCTGCCAAAACTCCTCGGACTGAATTTCCTGAATCAGTTCAAGCTGATGCTGAATCATAGGAATGGTCGAAGCCTCTTCCAGCAGGTAACCGATTTCAATTACCTGTTTTCGTAAACGCTCGAACGAAGGCTCGTGTTGTAGAACGGCCAACTGCAAGCGGAGCATTAGGAGGTCGAACTGTTTGGCTTCCTGATCATCATCGGTAAATTCGGTGGGTAGGCTAGCAACATCGTTCGCCAATTCAATTTGCTGCTCCATTCCTAACTTTTCCCAGGCCTTTGCCTCGGAGTACCGCTCAACGAGCTTGCGCTTCGGTCGCACAATAAAATTGTTTATGTTCATGGCGGCGACCTGGCTTCGTAGGAACTCGGCCGTATCCTGCCTCAATTCGACCTTTTCTTCTTCTTTGTTGTCGGCGTTCACATCTTTGTCCAAAGCAGCGATCAGTTCAACTCTGGCTTTGAAGAGCCGCTTCCCCAATGACTCGCCGACGGCGCCATCCGTTGTTTCTGGGTTCTGGCTGAAGAACTCGAGGTTTTGGCAATAGTCGAAGATGTAAAAGAACTGCTTGTCCCTGCCCGGTCCGAACAGGTCGGGTCTCAATCTAGTGCCGCGCCCCACCATCTGCCAGAACTTGGTTTTGGAGCGAACGAGTTTGAAGAAAACCAGGTTCAATATCTCTGGAATATCGATTCCCGTATCAAGCATGTCGACGGAGATCGCGATATGCGGAGCTTTGGCAGGAATGGAAAAGTCATCTATCAAGCTCTGGGCATATTCCACTTGGAAATCAATAACTCGCGCAAATGCGCCTTTGAACTGAGGATAGTTCGCATTGAACCGGTCAGCTATAAAAACGGCATGATCGTGGTTCTTAGCGAAGACGATGGTTTTACCCAGGCGATCACCGTTCGCTACTGTTGCTCCGCGCGTCATGAGGTGTTCCAAAACCTTGTCTACTGTGTCCTTATTGAAGAGCCATTTGTTAATGGCGGCTGCTTCCACCCGGTCGGGTATTTCGCCCTCTTCATTCCACTCGAGCGCGTCCCAATCTTCTTTTTCTTCATCCGACAGGTGGTCGTAGCGGATACCCTCGCGCTGGAACTTTAGCGGTACAGAGACAGATTTGGCAGGCACCAGGAAGCCATCTTTTACGGCCTCATCCAAGCCATAGACATCTGTAGGTACGCCGGTTTCCAGCTCGAACAGGTTGTATGTATTGCGGTCGACTTCATCCTTGGGCGTTGCCGTCAGGCCGACTAGGAAGGAATCAAAATATTCGAAAATGGTCCGATATTTCTGGTACACGGAACGATGCGCTTCGTCGATGACGACCAGGTCGAAATGTCCCACCCCGAAGCGCCGCTGTCCGTCAATGGTGTCGTCAATCAAGTGCATCATGGTCGGATAGGTTGAGACATACACGCGTCCTTCCACCTCTTTCTCAGTCACGAGGTTCACCGGAGAGGATGTTGGCAAATGGCCCTTGAACGCATTAACTGCCTGCTTCACGAGTGCCACGCGGTCCGCCAAGAACAGTACGCGCTTTACCCAGTTGCAGCGTATAAGCAAGTCGCACAGCGCGACCACGGTACGCGTTTTACCGGCTCCTGTCGCCATGACGATTAAAGCTTTTCGGTCGTGGTCCTTCTCAAACGCCTCACCGATCCGGCGGATCGCCCGCGACTGGTAGAATCGCTCGACGATTTTGGTGTCGATCTCTGCTTTAGCAAGGGCCAGTCGAGTCTCCCGGCGTTGAACGAGCAGTTCAAGCTCCGGTTTTTTGTAAAATCCTTGGACTTGGCGCGGTGGATAGTTGTGGTCGTCCCAGATCCAATGCTCGTAGCCATTGCTATAGAAAATGACGGGGCGCTGGGCGAATTGTTTTTCGAGGCAATCGGCATAGAGCTTCGCTTGCTGCTGGCCGACTCGAGCATCGCGCTTGGTGCGCTTGGCCTCGACCAGGCCGAGAGGTTTGCCGTTGTCACCCCACAAGACGTAATCGACAAAGCCTTCGTCCCTGGTATTCGGCATCCCGGTGACCCGAAACTCCTGATCTTGCGGCTTATCCAGAGCCCAACCAGCCTCCTTCAGGAGCAGGTCGATGAAGTAGTCTCGGGTTTCAGCCTCGGAATAGTTATGCTGGTCCGGTGTTGCCGCATTCTTGCGTTTGACCTCGGCAATTTCCGCACGGAGCCGCTCAAGTTCCACGTCCAAGGCCAGTCTATCGGTGATCAACTGCTCGACCTTCGCGTCCTTCTCGGCTAACTGCGCGGATAACTGTTGCAGCTGCGCGAGCGTTTGCGGCGGTACGGGAGAAGACTTTGGCAGTTGGTTTGCGTCGAATGCTAACCCGTCCGGAGGCTTGATGGTGCGTGCGTAATTTCGTGCAAGCCAGAAGCAGACATGGAATAACTCTCGGAGCGAAGCCAGAGCGTCGAATGGTCGGACTGGCTTCGTTGTATGGACGGCTAGATTGCCCAGATCTTTAATGACCCGGGCTTTCGCATGTATGGCTGCTCCAACGATGTTCTTAAAAGTAGGCTCGTAAATTAGTGCGCTGAGATTGTCTTGATAGGGCAACTTAAGAGTGCCGTCGTGCGTGTACAGCCACGCCACAGCTAACTCGAGCGCACGACGCGAATAAAAACAAGCGCCTCGCGCGTCTGGATAGACCAGTGCCTCCGCCTTGGTCGCCGACTCAAAGAGCTCAGGCCATTCGGGCCGCAGGAATGCGAAGTTGGTCATTCTAAAGTTCTCCCCGGAAGGCGCAGTGCTCGAGGGCGGCGAAGAGCGCGTCCATCCGGGTCAGCGAGGCTTGGTGCGAGGCTTTCAGCTTTTCCACAGCAGCGGCGCGGCGAGCGAAATCCCGTTGCAGGGTAAGTGTTGGAAGCGGAATTTCAAACTCTCGTAGTTCCTTTAAGTTGATTGTCGGCTGAGCAGCACCCCGTGCCCAGCGGTCGGCTTGGTTCTTCACGAATGGGAGTTGCATCACGATCCCGAAAAACTCCGGGAGAACTTTGCTGGCATCTGGTTTCAGATGGGCGATGTGACGTTGGAAAGCGAACTTCGTGAATGTGCCAACTGGGGCGGCTTGCCCGTACGTCGCGCCGACCGTGGTGTAGAGCACATCCCCTGACTCAACCGGGCACCGCATATAGAGTGCTGCGTGTTCATCTTCCCGAATGAATTTGTCGGTTTGGAAATCGATGTCGCCATTCTTGATGTTTTTGACGAAGATGAACGGTACACCCTCGTCGATAAACCGAGGCGTCAGGTGAGTCCCGTCGGTGATCCGCGTAGTTACTTCGGACAGATGGACGCGTTTGATTCCGTTTGAATATGTCGTTGCGTCGCCGAAGAGGTCGAGGAAGATGGCTTGGGTGAGAATGTTAAGTTGGGCGAGGGCGGCGCGACGCTTGGCCCGCAACGCCTCTGCTTGGTCTAGCACCTCCACGATTCGCCGCTGCTCCGCCAAACGGGGAAGGAATATTTCTATGCGTGAGACGACCGTCTTCGAGACCTCTTTGAACGTTGCACCGTTCCCTAGACTTTCGAGATACGGACGATTCGCACGAAGCCACCAGTAGAGGAACTTTGCATCAAGTCGGCCTTGCTTTGGCACGAAGCTTTTGAAACCCTGATTCGTTGCCATAGGTACCGTGTTAATCGCGACATGGCCGATTGGGGCACGTGAACTGAACAAGACGGAATCGACAGGTAGAATCGATGCCGCGCAAGCATCCAACCCAGCTCGCGTAATTTTGCGTGGGGTTTCCGAAATAAAAGCCCCATCGAGGTTACTCAAATCCTTCGGAGTTGCCCAACAAATGTCCCCCTCCCAATAGCTATTAACAGAAGTACTTGGCGTGGCACCGGAGACGATCTCGCAGCAGTCATCCAGCCGAACTTTATTCGACGCACTCACTTCAGCAGACCTTCCAACTCTTTCATCCCCTGTTCAATTTCCGCTTCCAACTTTGCAAGGTCTACCAGTATTTCGCGCGACGTGCGGTGGTTTACCTCTGCGTGAACAACTTCCTTGTATCGATTGAGCGATAGGTCGTAGTCATGGTTCATGAGGTCGACCTTGGGAACGCAGAAGCTCTGAGCGGTGCGTGGGCGCTTGCGCTCCTTTCCGTCGCGCTGGTGCCATCGGCTGAGAATGTCAGGCAGGTTGTTTTTGGCGTGCTCGTCGGCACCCAGCGCGGTCTTCGGAACAGAACCAAGCTTCTCCTCAGGCAGCAGCGCGATGCGCTTGTCGTCGAGCGACCAACCATCGGCATCACAATCGTAGAACCATACCTGGTCGGTGCCGCCAGAGTTGGTCTTGGTGAACAGCAGTATAGCGGTGGAGACTCCGGCGTAAGGCTTGAACACCCCGCCCGGCAGTGAAATCACGGCGTCAAGCTTCTGCTCTTCGATTAGCATGCGGCGCAGAGTCTTGTGCGCATTACTGGAACCGAAAAGCACGCCGTCGGGAACGATGACAGCGGCTCGACCTCCGGGCTTGAGCAGCCGAAGGAACAGCGCGAGGAAGAGCAGCTCCGTCTTTTTTGTCTTGACGACTTGCTGCAAATCCTTGGCGGTGTTTTCATAATCAAGCGATCCAGCAAAGGGCGGATTGGCAAGCACCAACGTGTACTTCTCTTCCTCGCCAGAGTGGTCTTGCGCCAAAGAGTCGCGGTAGATGACGTCCGGATTTTCTATTCCATGGAGCAGCATGTTCATGCTGCCAATACGTAGCATGGTGTTATCGAAGTCGAAGCCGTGGAACAGCTCGTGATGAAAATGCTTGCGAAGTTTGGGATCGCTTAGCGATTCCGGGTGTCGCTGCCGCAGGTATTCCCCGACTGCAACCAGAAAGCCACAGGTACCGCAGGCAGGGTCGCAGACGATATCTGTTGGCTTGGGCTGAACCATCTCCACCATGAGACGAATGATGTGCCGTGGAGTCCGGAACTGGCCGTTCTGACCTGCGGAGGCAATCTTGCCGAGCATATATTCGTATAAATCGCCCTTTGTATCGCGCTCCTCCATTGGAACGTGATCGAGCAGGTCGACAACTTTAGCGAGTAAGACCGGCGTAGGAATGGTGAAACGTGCATCCTTCATGTGATGGGCGTAAGTGGATTCATCTCCGCCCAACGTGCGCAAGAAGGGAAAGACGTGCTCGCTAACGACCGTGTACATTTTGCGAGGCTCAAGATTCTTGAAATTTGCCCATCGAAAATCCTTGTACGGACGTCCCTTTGAATCCTTACCCTTCGGGAAAACCTGTCGCTCTATCGGCTTTTTTAGACGTTCGGCCTTTAACTCTTGAAGCGTCTGAAGTTCGTCCAGGCGACGTAGAAAGAGGAGGTACGTGATTTGCTCGATGACTTCTAGGGGATTGGAGATGCCGCCTGACCAAAAGGCATCCCAGATTCGGTCGATTTGGTTCCGCAATTCTCCAGTGAGCATAATTGTCCTGTGCTACGCGCCCCTCGCTTTGAGACCTCATCAGCCAGTTGCTATGATCACCGAGAATATCAGGCCCTATCTATGCCGCCAATGTCTCCTGGGATCTTACGTAGTTATAAAGATATGCCGCTGTGGAGGTTGATCTTATTCGTGCTCAACTTTTGTAACTTTCGTACTATTGGTCCCATCTCGGAAATATCTTATAGTCGTTGGTAGCATCAGGAGTGGTCCGGTAAACCACCGGACCCGGCAACCGAGCTGACGCCACGGTGCCCTGAGCGGAGAGAAAACCGCTCGATGTGCAAGCTAAGCCTTGAAAGCTAGTCTAGAACGCCCTCCTGAATGGAGGGCATTTTTGTTTTATGACCTTGATTCGGTCTACTGAAAGGATAGCGATGACGAATGAGGAAGAGAAGGAGCAGAGGAAGTTTCCTAGCCTAGCAGAGTCATTACTGCGCTTTTCCAAGATCAACGACGCGGCACGTGAAGCCGACAGAGTGAGGAAAACGAAGCACCTGGTCGAACTGTTAGAGCACATCTTAAAAGAGCAAAAGAAACCTGATGAAGCTGTATAAACAGAATCGTCTATATCCTTATTTGCAGATTAGCCGCAACTCTAGAGTCGAGAGCGTAGGATCGATGCTTCGACTCTTCCGATTCCCGAAGTTGGGATTTGATTTAACGATACTCTGTACATTTAAGGAAGGTGGGTATTTTCGTGTTGCGATCGACATCTATAAATAAGCACCAAGCCCGAACTAATCACCATCCGTGCCATGTACCTGCTATACCTCCGTGCGCCTGGACACGACGCGAGAGACGAAACCAGAGCGTATTGGTTGGGAGAGATCGGCGAGGAGCGAGGCAGAACGTTTGAGCGATGGAGCCCATACAGTCTAGCGAAACGAAGGGTGTTGGCGACGTGCTGGAAATAGAAAGAATCTCGTGAACGCCTTATCCCTTCTGAGTTCCTGATTATACAGGTTGAATGACTTGCTCGCGCAATCACCGCATCGTCCACTCGATGCAATTTGTGCTTTACACACGCCATCCTTGTTTGCGGAAGAATTCCACGACATCAAGGCAAGGCACTGCCAACTCGCTACATATGTCTGGGATCTTCGGTTTGGCCAAGCTTCCAGAAGCTTTTTCAGCGGTCACAACGGAAAAACCGCGGGCCTGAGCTAACGCAATCACCCACGGGTCACAACCAGATCTGTTCTTCTTCGTATCCACCAATCTTGGAAATGTTGCCATAATTTGGACCAACTTGGTTTGGACATCATCATCGATAGAAACGATCATAGAATCACGGTCGCCTACCCATTTATGGATGCCGTCGTCTTTCCGTTTGAGTTCTACTACAACCTCGTCAATGACAAATATCTGGCCCAACGTGACTGCTTGGTCCATTCGTACCCAAATAGTCGGAAAGACGTCGGGCGGGTAGTGGCGAACCCATGCATCCAAGATGGCGCTGGTGTCGAAGCAAAAGGCCACGTTAGCTTCCTAAGCCTCCCTCGAAAACTCGCCCTGCAAGTCTTTGAGGTGCTTCAGCCGAATCTGCAGGTAGTCACTTACGTCGCTGGCCGTAATCCTGTCCTTATTAAAGTTCTCGACGACGAGGCTCGTGAAAAGCGGGCCCGCGCTCGAAATCGCGAGCACATGAGGAGGGGCGAAACCCTCTGTTTGCTGCCGCTTCTCTTGTAGCTCCTTATATATTCTCAAAAATTCGTTCTTCATCTGATTGTAGAAGGCTTGCGTCGTGAGTCTGAGCTCCAGTAGACGAACAAGTGCAGCCTCTCTGCTTCCACCGAATTGACGTGACAACTCCCGTAGTTCGTAATCGGTCCAAGCAGGGTCACCTTTTCGGTGTTGGCGAACGGTATTGCTGCTCAGCAGGGCTTCTTTCGGGAATAAGACTGCTCCGGCGACCTGATTGCAGAACGCCTCTTCATCCGAATCATGCAGGTCGCAGATGCCTCCAACGCTCAACATGATGTGCGCGACTTCATGGAGTAGCGTGAAAATGCGCCCGCGAGGAGCATCTTTGATATTCACCACGACGACTGGCAACGGATTCATGCTGATTGAGAAGCCGCGAGCTTCATCGAGCTGAATGCCGGTAGCTTGGAGTGTAAGGATTCCAGCTTGTTCGACGAGAGAGCGCCAATTTTTGAACGCGACGGTATCGAATCGCCAATCCGCCTGACGCTCGACTGTGACTGCGATGGCGGACCGCAGTCGTGTCGCCACTTGCTCTACGTTCTCGCCAAGTCTCGCCCTTGCCGTGAACGGGGGCGGAGACTCATCGAGACCCTGCAATAACTCTAAAGCCCATTCTCTTCTATCAAAAGCCCGCCGTACTTCGTAGGCTAGTTTGGGAGAATTTTCATAGGAAGCGTCAACGTTTGAGAGCCTCCGGAAGTCGTGCATCACTTGAAAGCGCACAGGAGCTTCGGACAAATAGAAGGCGGCAAGTGGACGACGATAGACTGCCGCCAATTTTCGCAATTGAGGGATGCTCGGTCGGGAAGCTCCGGCTTCCCATGCGGAAAGTTGGTCGAGCTTGATAGCAGCTTTGCGGGCCGCGAGTTCTAGTGACATCCCAGCAGTCCTTCTGGCCCATACAAGCACTGCGGGAGTCGGTTTGGCTTCTATGCGTTTCATGGTCTGAGCTATCTAGGGGACCGCTAAACTCTATTGTTCCGCACTTACGCTGCCGTGCCTGCAACTGTTTCAGTTAGTTCTTTGTGCTCGACGTTTGGCGAATCGTTTAGTTTTTGTATCGTATCGCGAAAAAGGAAAGGATTCTTTCGATTGTTGAATCGAAAGCACATTTCGTCTAGGTAGGCCGGGAAATGTTTCGCCGAGGCTTTATACCCGTTCACATCATGCCGCGGCCTGCCCGCTCGGTCCCATTTCTTACAGAAATTCAATTTTCCGGATTGCGCCTTTCGGGATTGTTATGCCTTCGCTGACATAGCAAGTATTTGCCGCCAAGCTAAGCTCCTGATTGTGGACCTCGTACCAACAATAGAACAGTACGGGTGTTATTAGTTGATTTCCGTCTTCCTCTGCAACTTCAAATTTGACGATGCATGGTTTTAAACCTGTGGATACTTCTTCGTGGATGTGTTCTCCAAACACCTTTTCGTATCCGTTGCAGATATCCTCGATTATCTCGGGAAATGCAAGATAGTCGTGGTTTCCCATGGACTTGGCGTGGAAAGCCGACTCTCGGACGAGCATTGCGTGCGGGCCGGAATGAATAAGGCTTTGTGTTTTCAGTGCATAAAGATTGTCGGGAACGCCCATCGTCTGAAGTGTGCGAAGATTTTCCTTCGTCCTGGTGTCCGGCACAATGGACACTATCGTCTGCCAGATTTTTTCAAGAGCCAGATGCAAAGGAAGGATTCCTTCGGAGAAGTTTGTGCCAAGTGGAACTCTTGTTAGATGAAACCAGCAAACTTGTTGAAAGGCCCGGGTCGGCAATCCGAATCGCGACTGGAAGAGGTCTGACAGAAGATCCGAGGAACTCACAGAAGCGGTTCTCTTCTCGTACTCTTTGTCCAAATCTACGGCCTGAAGAAATTCGGTGACATGAGCAACATTCACCTCGTAGAGATCACAGATGCTTTTTAGCGAAGACTCGAAGGACTCGCAATCCAGAACAGTCAAGGCAGCCTCGCCAGTGAGACTAGTGTTTAACACCCGCAAACCAGCGGTTGCTGTTGCGGTCTTTCAACCCCGCTAAAACTTATGAATTGTGCATGCCATGCCTCGTCCGTGGGCGAGCTCCTCAGTTAGGTTGGAATCTTGGTAGGAGAAGCGTGGACGCCAGTGTATCGCGTCTGCTTTGTCTATGGAAGAATTCCGACAGGGAGGGAGTCTATCGATGGCGGATTCATACACGAAGGAATCCCTCTGTGCGGGTATGTTGGAGGAAGCTCGATCAGTGGCGAAGTACATGAGGGAAAAAGTCCGGCCTCGACTCGACGGTGTCCTTAGCCCGACATACCGCGAGATCCTTGCCACGGGAATATTCCTACGGTCGTTGTGCTGGATGGAAACTTTAGCCCGTCTAGACCACGTACAGGACTTCCAGGCGGTGTCAACAGGAACCCGATTCTTGCTTGAGGCATGCGTTGATCTTGTGTTGATTAACCATGACGACGACGGAAAATTGAGTATCAAAATGTCTGACTGGGCGTTATCAGCGAAGTTCGCGATGAGCCAGGAATTGGTGAAGTTCTACAACGCCAGGAACGAATCTGTTCCCGAACAGCATGAACCACTGAAATTCTTTTACGAAGCTAACAAATCATCAATTCCCTCGCTGCGCTCCAAGTACTGGGGCGGCAAGCATCCCCAAAGATGGACGAACTGCCAGTTACTTTCCGATTGCCAGGCAGCCGATAAGCTTGAGCCGATCCGTATCCCTGCTGAGCTCGGCATGTCTTTAGCTGCGTTCCACGAGTCGGAAATACGTCGCCTCAACTGGTTGGTTCACGGATCAGGGATCGCCATCTTAAGGCATGCGCCCGAGCCATGGTATTTCCACACATGTTCTTTGGGCTTCAATTGGAGTTCGGATTTGGCTGTGCTAATTTCCACTCTCACGATGAAGACTTTGCGGCTCGATGAGGCTACGGAAGGCATGGACTCAGAGCGAAACCGGCTGAGAGATGACCGCCTTGCGGCCCTTTTTGAACAGCTCAAGAATGAAACAGCCTAGACGAGACTGACACATTCAGTTCTTTTGTCCCGTTTAATCAGGGTCCTTTCGCAAATGCAGCAGGCCCCGTCGAAACCACCTAGCGCGGCCGGATCTGAATCTTGCCGCTGCGCAGGGTGCCGCCCCTCGTCGGTCCACCCGAGATGGAAATGGTGAACAGGTCCGCGGAGCCGAGCGGGCCGCTATCGGTTACATTTGCGACGAATACGCAAGGCGCGCCGTTGTTGGTGCAGGTGCCCGCGAAGGTGGCGGTATTGCCGGTAATCACGAGTGAAGTGAGCGTCACGCTTTGCAATTTCGTGCCGCTCGCCGAGCTCACGTACTGCAAACCTCCGCTGATGTGCTGCGTCGTGGACGGCCGCCGCACGAGGAAGCTAAATTGCCCGTGCTGGTCATTGTTATTTTGATTGTCATTAACGTCCCCGCCGCCCGCTGTCTGTTCGCAGTTACCTTCACCGCTGGGAGGACATTGCTCCGTCTGTGTCGCGGGAAATCCGGTGATTTTTGCCACGAAGGCGTCACAGCATCCCCCGCTGGCGTTGGCAGTCTGGAAGGCACCCGGGGTCGTCGGGAAGTTGCTGGAATCGGTGTAACCGGTTACGTAGGCGCTGCCTGTCGAGTCCACGGCGATGCCCTGGCCGTAGTCAAGGTTGCTGCCACCGAGGTAGGTGGAGTAAACAAGTGGTGCTGTCCCGAGGGGATTTAGCGCTGTCACGAAGGCGTCGAAGCCGCCCTGATTGGCAGCCTGAAACGCGCCTAAGGTCGTCGGGAAGTTGCTGGAATTGGTGTAACCGGTTACGTAGGCGCTGCCTGTCGAGTCCACAACGATGCCCTGGCCATAGTCTGCGCTAAAGCCGCCGAGGTAGGTGGAGTAGACAAGTGGGGCAGAGCCCACGGGATTTAACTTGGTCACGAAGGCGTCGGTGCATCCCCCGCTGGCGTTAGCAGTCTGGAAGGCACCCGGGGTGGTCGGGAAGTTGGTTGAACAGGTGACGCCGGTGACGTAGGCGTTGCCCGCGGCGTCCACGGCGATGCCCTGCCCGACGTCCGTGCTATTCCCACCGAGGTAGGTGGAGTAGACAAGTGGTGCGGTGCCAGTGGGGTTCAGCTTGGTCACGAAGGCGTGGTAGCCCCCGGCAAATGTGGTCTGGAAGGCACCCGGGGTG
>Ga0209011_1000010_pt1 | contig 166207 bp, 143 predicted proteins | sample BlaSpr_A8_OM1_M3_FD_187986 | JGI IMG/M metagenome (GOLD analysis project Ga0209011, IMG submission 187986) | Forest soil microbial communities from Thunder Bay, Ontario, Canada - Black Spruce, Ontario site 2_A8_OM1_M3 (SPAdes) (version 2) | ecosystem: Environmental > Terrestrial > Soil >...
TTGAAATCATCGTCCGATGGCCACTGGGAGCGGTGATGGTGGAGCAGCTAAGGGGGTACACCCCCGTGGCGACGGGAAGTATGCGGAACAAGCTGAGAGCAAAGGGGTTGCAGCGCGCACGTGGAGCAGATGACGGGGGTAGTGACAAGACTCTGGGCGGAGAAGGCCGGTTGGGGATGGAGGGTAGAGGGAAGAACGTGCCAAATCGGGACGGCCACAGGCTGGGGGGCTGATTTCACGTCCCTGTATAGCATGAAACTGATACTGTGTCAAGTATTTTATCAACTCGATATCCGTTCGAACGATTGCGGCTGCGTTAGTGCTTGAAGGAGAGGACTTTAGCAGAGCATTTGCAACAGGTTTGCATTTTAGGTCAGGGTGAAGCGACGGGACGGAGACTCCAACGTGCCGCAACGAGGCTTCTGGGAAAGCTACGGGAGATTATCACTTGATTGCATAACAGTGTCAGGTGAGTTGGATGCCACGTTATACGCTGCGTTTGCGATTCTTTGCCCCCCTTCTCTTCTGTGCATTCCCTTCAGTGAGGCCATGAAAGATAAGGGCAGCTTCTGCGCCATCTGGTCATTGATTGGGATTACAAACTCCGGGCTCTACGCGGTCATCGGAGCTGCGGTCGTTGGTTTGCGAAAAACAAAATCAAATTGAATCGCCACGGCCCTGGACCCTGACCACAATTTGAAACTGTCCATTGGAGCCAAGTCCTGATTAGTCGGGTTGCCGGACACCTGACCAGCCCGCTTTTGAGGGCCATTCCACTTCGCCGGTAAGCGCGTTTACCAAGCACGGCAAAAGCTAAATTCAGCTCCAGCGCAGCGTGGTGATCGAATCTGTGGTGAGCGCTATTTTCGAAGTCTGGCCGGCGCACGCTACCGTGACGTCCTTCGCGTCGCCCGGATTCGTCAGCACCAGCACCATTGAGCCGTCGGCATTTTTGGCCGCGGTGTGATACACGCGCGAGATCGCAGCGCTATTCGGGGTTGCTGTCACAGTTGATGATGACGCTGGCTGGCCGATCAGTGCGGCGTTCACCGCCGGAAGGTCACCGTTCGCGTCGTGCGAGGCGACAATTACAGCGCCGCGGCGAAATGCCCGGGCATAGTGCACCAACGCCCAATACAATCCGGTCTGCGTGATTTCTTTCGTCACCGAGTGAATCTGTACCAGCCCGCCGCAATCGAACGGACCGATGTTCGGCCGCCCGCGCTCATCGAGAGCCAGATTCCACATCGTGATGCTCTGCGGCCCGTGGGCCAGAATGCCGGCGAACGTCGCGCCCCACTTGCTCCAGTTCGTTAAATAATCAGCGAACTTGTAGTCGTCGCCGCCTTCGGTCCAATGCATTTCCACGTCCGGAAATCTCTGCTTCACGTTGCCCATCATCTCCGGGCTTCCCACGTACCCGTGCCAAGCCACGGTGTTCACGTATTTCTTGAACCGGGGCCTTGAGAGTTGATCCAGGGCGCGGCCAAACAAATTGTAATTGTGGTCGAGGGTCCAGATTTTCGTGTCGCTCGCTTCGAGTAGCGGGCCGAGCGCTGCCACCAGCCGCTCCTCGTCCTCTTCCGGCCACGGACACGCCGGCATTCGCCCGCCCTGGTCCGCGTCGATTTCGTTTTGGGTAGTCACCGCGCGCACTCTCACGCCCGCTGTCGCGTACGCGTCCACGAATTTCTGAAAGTATCGCGCGTATGTGGGAATATTTTCCGGCCGGATGTTCCCGCCCAACATCGAGTTGCTGTACTTCATCCATCCCGGAGGACTCCAGGGTGAGCCGAACAAAAATAGATCCGGATTCGCGGTGAGCGCGGCACGTAAGGTTGGCAAAATGTAATCGCGGTCATGGTCGATGCTAAAGCGCTTCAGCTCCGGATCGGCCGCACCGTCGTCATAACTGTATGCGGCGGTGCTGTAATCGCTCGCGCCAATCGGAATGCGCCCCGTGCTCAGGGCATGTTGATCCTGCCCAAACATGGTATGCAGGAGGTTCGCGCGATCGTTATCGCTCAAGCGCGAGAGCGTGAAGCACGAAGCATCGGTAAACGCCGCGCCAAATCCCAAGATGGTCTGCGCCGCTTTCGTCGGGTCCACCGTCACGTCCGCTGCCGCAGCCTTTCTCGCAACCTTTGTCCACGCAATCTCCGGCCCCGCTGCTAGACGCTTCCCGCTCTTGTCGGTGACTTCTGTCTGCGCGGGCTTCGTCAGCGCCTGCGCCTCATTCGCTTCGACTTTGGCGTTTACCGTCACTCCCAACACTGAAGCCGCCGCCGCACCCATTCCCAGCCCCGCATACTTCAAAACTTCTCGCCGTGTTGTCACGCTCGGCTCCCGGTTATCCCTGAATCATTCACGCGGCCCCCAACCAAGGCGTTTTGCTTCGCCGGACAGCATACTGTAAAACTTATTATTTGGGCACCCCGCTAACTCCTTCCATGAGAAGGCCGGTTAGAGTCAAGTCGGTTTTTCTTCTTCCTTCCTGTGGTTCCTTGTTTTCGAGCCGGGCCGCCTCTGTCGCCATCCTTCCATCCGCACTCTTTGTTGAGCGATTTTCGCTCGGTGCAAGTTGGGCGTCCTCATTTCAGCAAGTGCTGCTACCTGATAATCGACCTTGGCTCCTATCTCTTGACGGGAGCTGGGCCAGGACTTAGTCGCAGTCACCTGAACTCGGCGGTTGAGCTCGGCTCTTCGGTCAGCGCCGTTTCTTGCTTTCGTTCTGCGCGACCCGCGCCTTCACCATTTTCTTAACAAGTGCAGTCGGCAGTGGCTTGTCCGTGGGGAAGTGGATGGTCCCTTTGGATGTGGAGACGCCAAATGGGGATGTCTGTTAATGGCAGGACGTGGACGAAGGCTGGAATTTAGTGCTGTCCGCGAGCTATGCTGTGCGGTGGCGACGGCGGCGATGACCGGCCGCTATGGGAAACTATGAGGGAAATGATGGTTACACGACGTGAGTTTCTCGATGCACTTGCAGTGGGAGCGGCGGGGCTGGCGGTGGGAACTACGGCAAAGAGTTATGGCCAGATCCTCGGTTCCAACGACCGTCTAAACTTTGCAGTGATCGGACTGAATGGGCGCGGCTATGCTCATCTCGCGGCGCTCAAGGCGAACAGAAGTGCTGCCCGCATCTCGCATGTCTGCGACGTGGACAGCAACATCCTCAAGAAGTTTGCGGATACTGTGCAGCGCGAGACGGGCGAGTCCCCTGCGACGGAAAAGGACTTTCGCACGATTCTCGAGCGGAAGGATGTGGACGCCATCACGATTGCTACTCCCGACCATTGGCATACACCCATGGCCATCGCCGGATTGCAGGCAGGCAAGCACGTCTACGTGGAAAAGCCATGCAGCCACAATCCTGGTGAGGGAGCGATGTTGGTGCAGGCGCAGCAGAAGTACGGAAAGCTAGTGCAGATGGGCACGCAGCAGCGCTCCTCACCCCACACCATAGAGGTCGTCGAAAAGATTCGCGAAGGCGTTATAGGCCGGCCCTACTTCGCGAAAGCCTGGTACAGCAATGTGAGGAAGTCGATTGGCACCGGCAAAGAAGTGCCCGTGCCGGCGCAGCTTGATTGGGACTTGTGGCAGGGTCCGGCGCCGCGCTGTCCCTATAAGGACAACGTGCACCCTTATAACTGGCACTGGTTCAAAATTTATGGCACAGGGGAAACGCTCAACAATGGCACGCATGAAGTGGATGTCTGCCGCTGGGCGCTGGGCGTCGACTATCCGAAACGGGTCACGGCCTCAGGCGGCCGATACCAGTTCAAAGACGACTGGCAGTTTTACGACACGCTGGTGACAAGTTTCGAGTACGAAGACAGAACGTTGTCTTGGGAGGGCAAGAGCTGCCAGGGAATGAAGTACTACGGCCGCGATCGTGGTTCGCTAATCATGGGAACGACCGGTACGGTGCTGGTCGATCGCGACGGCTACGAGATCTACGATCTCAAAGGGGATAAGACGAAGGAATTCAAGGCTGGCAGCACAACCTCGTCTTCTGATCTCCTCGGCCGCGATTCCATGACAGATGCCCATTTCGCGAACTTTATCGCGGGAATCCGCAAGGGCGAGAAGCTCAACGCTCCCATCTCTGCCGGCAACGTCGCTGTTACGATGCTGCAGCTTTCCAACATCGCCTGGGAAGTCAACCGGGAGTTGCATCTCGACAGCAAAGACGGGCGAATCCAGGGCGATCCGGAAGCAATGAAGATGTGGGGGCGCGAGTACGAGAAGGGCTGGGCGCCGCATGTCTGAGGCGCGACGGTGCCTGCCGGGTGATGAGCTGCAAATCAAGGGCACCTTTTCCCGCCGCGATTTTGTTCGCTCCGGTGCCCTTGTTGCGGCAGCGTTCGCAGCTTCGAGCGACTTTTTCGCACTGGCTCAGGAACGGCCATCGGCTGACGAAGGATTGCCTATTCGTTTGGGCCTGGCCAGCTACACGTTCCGCAACTTCAGTCGTGCGCAGATGATCGGCTTCCTGAAGCAGCTTAATGTGCTCGCGTTGAATGCGAAGGACGTGAAAGATCATCTCCCGTCGGATGCGCAGCAGGAGGCAGCTGCGCTGGCGGACTACTCTGCGGCAGGGATCAAGGTTCACGCCGCCGGAACCATCTATTTCCCGAAAGACGAAGATGCGGACATCCGGAGTAAGTTCGAGTACTGCAAGCGAGTAGGTATTGGCGTCATTGTCGCCGGGGACCCCGCACCGGAAACTCTGCCGCGAATCGAGAAATTCGTAAGGGAGTACGACATTCGTTTCGCGATCCACAATCACGGGCCGGAAGATAAGCTCTGGCATTCGCCGCTGGATGTATTGAAGGCCGTAAAGGGTATGGATCCGCGCATGGGGTGCTGCATCGATGTGGGGCATACGGCTCGCGCCGGCACGGATGTGGTTCAGGCCATCCGCGAAGCAGGCCCGAGGCTGTTCAACGTACACGTGAAGGATCTCACGAACTTCCAGAGCAAGGAGAGTCAAGTCGCGGTGGGAGACGGCATCATGCCGATGCGTAAGATGTTTGAAGCACTCATCGCAATGAAGTACAAGGGCTTCGTCGATCTCGAGTATGAGATTCATCCCGACGATCCGATGCCCGGCGTTATCGGCAGCTTTGCTTATATGCGAGGCGTGCTAGCAGGGTTGGGGCATGGGAGCCAAGTCTGACGCACTTGCGTGCCCCTCTCGCCGATCAGAATTGGGTGGCAGTCGGTGGCCGACTCCGGAGGCAAAAGCCACTTGTCGGATAAGCGCGTTAATCAGGCATGTGGATTGCTTCCGGCTGTGCCGCATTTGTGCGCGGTGAGTGATAATTATAGAATCTGTCATTCACCATAGTGAGTAAACTTCGTCGCTCTGGCTCGCCGATAATCCATTCGCCACGATTCGGTGCTGAGTGCCTCAGGGTTGCGAAATACGTGGAGGTCCGCATTGACCGCGTGGTTCGCGATCGCTTCCAGGAGAATCGGACGGCTTTGCCAGCGATACGCCACAAGCCACCGTCAGAAGTCAGCACGCTCGCGCAATCGTCGTATTGTTCGCCAAGCACAGCGGACGAGCGAGAAGTCCAACAAAATGATCGTGTCCGCCGCACGTAGCCGGGCCTCAACCACGTATACGGCCCTAGGTCACCATCCATAATCCATCCCTCTTCCGCGACAAATCTTTCTTGGACGACCACCCACTGATCGCGAGGTGTTGCGACAAGTCCTGGTCGCCAGAAAACCTTGTCAAGTTCTATCACAGGAAGCCCCGTGATCTCGCCTAAGCGCGCCGCGAGAGTAGATTTGCCTGACGCCCCACGACCTATGATGACCACGCGTTTCATATTCTTCAATGTACGCTACTTGTCGCTTCGACCGATGGCATCAGGTGCTAGACCGGGCGGCCAAGTCCTGATAAGTCGCGTTACCGGACATCTGGACTCCATTTGTCCGACGAGCGCGTTAACCAGGCGTTCAGTCCATTTAGATGGTGACGGGGGCAGTCAACCGTCTTCGAACTCATGAACACGTCTCGCGGGCAACCCGGTCTGCGCCGTTTCTTGCTTTCGATCTGCGCGTATAGGCGGATTATCGTGGTTTCAGTTCCCCATTAGCGCATCAGTCACAGGTTTCCCACAGCGCCGCGGTCCGACGGACTGCTGTCAGCATAGTGACAGCATTGCGCCGGCTGGCCGGCGAATTCCCGGAGTCCGCGGCTTACCTTTCGCGCTAACCGCTTGAGCCATACAGACCTGAGGGCCTACGACATGCCTGGTGAATTTGGAACGAGAGATGCCGAGAATTGCATGCCACAGGCGACGACTGCGTTGTTCCCAGTGGCTGACCATACGCCCAGCTCAAATAGGCAAAGGGTGAATTCTATGGATGTAGGATTGTTGATTGCTCGGCTCATCCTTGGGCTCGCAATGAGCGCACATGGCGCCCAGAAGCTCTTTGGGTGGTTCGGCGGGCATGGGCTAAGCGGAACAGGTGGCTTCTTCGAGAGCATTGGCTTTCGACCAGGTCGCTTGTTCGCATTAGCGGCGGGACTTGCGGAGTTTGGGGGCGGTGCCCTGACGGCTTTGGGTTTGCTCGGCCCCGTCGGACCGGCACTGATCATCTCGGTGATGATGGTGGCGCTGCTCACGGTACATTTGGGGCACGGCTTCTTCGCGCAATCGAACGGAATCGAGCTTCCGGTCATGTATATAACGGGAGCGCTAGCGCTGGCGTCAGCGGGACCTGGCGTGTGTTCGCTGGATTACGTTTTGGGACTCGGCGCACGCCCGAGTCCAGGAATAACGTGGAGCGCCGTGATCGTCGCGGTCGCGCTGGCGCTCTTGAGTATGGCGTTACGCCGGCACGCACACGCCGAGAGACACGCTTGAAAGGATTTGCGGGACAGGGTACCGGACGGCTAGTTGGCGGTGAAGGCGGCGTCGAGAGCGTAGGAATCGCCGCTTAGATTGGTGATGACGATTTGCTGCGGACCCGCGGTTAGCGGTGGAGTTGTCACGACTAGCGTGTTCATGTCCTTGAAGGTTGTGGCGGCGGATTTTCCGCCGATCGTCGCGGTCGCTCCGGATTGGAAGCCGCTGCCGCGGATGGTGAGGATTGTGCCGCCCGATGCCGAACCGGATGGGGGGGAAAGCGTCCCTATTGAGAGCGGGACATTTGCGAGCTGAATGACGGTGAGGCCAGAGGTGGTGAGGACGAAAATCCTTTGGCCTGTCTCGTCGACGGCGAGGAAGCTGCCGTGAAGCGCATCGACATCGGTGGATAACGTGGCGAGCGGCTCGGGCAAAAACATACGGAGGAGCAAGCGGCCGCTGTGGGCGTCGAGTATGTCAACGCCTCCCTGAATGCCGATGGCGGGAGGGGCGGCGGGCGCTGGCCCGGTGAGAAATGGTTGATAGAGCAGCGCGCCGGTCGGATGCAAGGCCAAACCAGGCACAAAAACGCGGCCGGGGATTTGCTGGAGTTCCGGGCTGGCCGGTGTTGCCGTTCGTGTGAGGTCGGCAGTGCGAATTTCGGTGCCGGTGTTGGCGCGCGAAGCAAACATGGTGCCGTCGGAACCTGCGGCTAGATCGACAGCGGATTCTTTTGCGAGAGACGTGGTGAATTGATTGGGCGAAGCTGCGGACCATATTCCGACGGGCCCGCCTGGAACTGCGTCGTACGCGAGAAAAACGGTGTCGCCTGCGGCGTTTGCTTGCACGAGCGGCGCGCCGGTGAGGCTGGTGACCTCCGGCTGCGGAGCAGGCTGGACAGTTGGAGGACTCGCGGAGAGATTGAGTTGCGAGAGGCACGAGCTGCAAGCGCCGGAGGAGCCGCCGCCCTCGCCGCTCATGGCCACGAAAACAGTTTGCGTGCTGGTGGCGGCGACGCGCGCGGGACCGGAATTCAAGAAGCCTGGCACGCCGCCGACCGAGACGGTTGTGCCAGTACCGGCATCGGGACTGACGAGATAAACGCTTTGCGCGCCGAAATCGGCGACGACGAGCTGCGAGGCATCGGGCGTCAGAGAGAGGCCGCGGATCGCGGCGTTTGGCGGCGGGCCGCCGGGCGGGGTGATGCCCGTAGTGTGAAATTGCGCGGCGGCCAAATCGAAGACGTCGGCGTGATCGGTGGCGCTTAGGTACAACCACTGGCGCTTCTGGTCGTAGAGAATAAATTTGTATAAGCCAGGCTTGGCGAAGATCTGCGCGGATTGGGTGTATTGAAACGCGCGGGCGGAGGTCGTAGCTCCCGCCGCGGAAGTGACGGTAATGTCTGATTGGCCGGGGGTTCCCGACGGAGTCAGGAGCGTGATGCGCCGCAACGGGAACGGATAAGTAGCATCGAGAGCGAGCGACGGAGCGATGGAAGTGACATTCTCCACTTTCTGCACGGTCGCGGCGGTGCCGCCAATTTTTACGGTAATCTGCGTCACATCGCTGCCAAAACCGTAGCCATAGATTTGAATTGCATCGCCTCCGGCTTTTGATCCGGCGTTGGGGAGAACTTCCAGAATCTGCGAGCCGTAACTGAATGCGTCGGGCGCGATGGCCAGCCAGCCACTGGGGAAATACGCGGTGACATTGACCGCACCGCTGGTGACGCTTGGCGGAGCGGCGACCTGAATGTGCGTGGGGATGAGGGTTGGGGTAGGCGCGAGCTGCTGGCCAAATTTTAGTTGGGCGCTCGATTCAAAATTTTGCCCCGTGAGAAGCGTTGCGGTGCCGCCGAAGATTGGACCTTGCGAGGGCTGAGCGGAGGGCGCAGACGCAAACGACGGAACTAACGAAGGAAGCGCGATGGGTTTCGCGGCGTCAATGAAACTGATGCCGCGATTGGCGATTCCGAAAAGGAGTTGGGTCTCGTCGGACCCCTCGATTTCAGAGTGCACGCCCTGGATGGATGCGTCCGCAACCTGCCCTATGAACTGCAATGTGCGCCCGTCGAAAACAGCGACGAGCGGAGACCCGGTTGGGCTTTCACTCGCGTAGAGGAAATTTCCGTCGCGTGAAAAAGCTAATGCTTGGGCGCTGAATGACACTGGCGTTGCGACTTGATTCAGCGCGGCGTCGAGAAGAAAAAGCTGAACTGCGCCGCGTGAGACGAACTCCACGGCGAAGCGGCTGCCATCGGGATTCGCGGCTACGAGCGGTATGGTTCCCGCGCCGAGGCCGTGCGGGCCAGCAATGGCGGAGCCGTTCGCGTCGAAAATCGCTGACTCACCGCTTGCGTCGTTTGCGGCGATGAAGACTTTCGCGTGGTCGCCGGTGCGCGCCATCGCGCCGAGCCCGTTCTGAAACAAGGCGGGCTCGACGGAAGTGAGATTCGTCAGACTGTTTGCTGCCGGGTCCCAAATCGCAAGAAGCGATTGCGCGGCCACGGATTGGCGCAGGCGCATCATTACTTTGCCGCTGGACATCGGCAGCAGTTCTTCGGGACGGCCAAATACGCCATTCGGAATGGGCGAAAGCGGCTGGATGGAATGACGGGATCTGACGGTCAGGGTTGCCGTATCGATGGCGACGGCTTGCTCCGTGGTGGTGCCGACCCAAAGGGTCGCGCCATCCGCGGAAAGATCAGCGCTGCTGGCTCCGGGGATGCTGATTTGCGCCACACGCGTCTGGTCCGCTGCGGAAAAGATTTCGATGCGGTTCATGGCGCGATTGGCGACGAATACGTGTTTGTTCACGGCATCGTAGGCGATGCGGCGATGGCGCGCTTCACCCACTGGATCGTCAGAGGCGGCGACAGCGTCCGTGCGCACGTAGGTCGTTCGCGGCAGCAGGGCGCCAACAGCCGCCCGCAGAGTTAGTGCGAGAGTGGCGGAGTGGGACAAGGAACCGCTTTCGCACTGGGCCGTAATCGTGAAATTGCCGGTGGCGGCGTTGGACGCTGCACCAAAGACGACGGGGGTGCTCGCGCCCGATGCGATGTTGAACGGGCTCACTGGATTTGAGATCACGCCGTTTGGAAGGCCCGCCAGTGTTACCTGGACGGCACCGGCGAAGCCGTTTTGTCCACCCACTGAAACCGTGATCGGAGGGCTTGTCGCACCTTGCGAGAGCGAGAGCGAACTGGAAGAGAGCGTGACCGAGAAGTCGGCGGGATGGGGCGGAGGCGGTTGAACGTTTGCAGACCCGCGACCGCCGCCTCCGCATCCGGCACACACGACCAGCAGAAGAATGAGTACGCCCTGAAGGGCGCGTTCTTGGGAATGCTCCACGCCGCGATGACTCCACGCTGATAAGATTCTGGAAGAGTAAACGCACGGCGTAGATTGTCAAGATAATTAATATGCCTGAACGGAACGCACTCGAGGGCTTGGGGCAAACGGAATCCCTGGTGGCGGTGCAAGCACGGTTTGAGGAGGAAAGAAGGCGTGAATGATGGACTGGCGCCAAGCTGGGGTGCAGGAGTGCTGCACCCCTACGCGGGGCAGATAGCCTGGGCGGCAAAGATAGCAAAGCAAAACGGCGCGGGCGTGAAGCCCGCGCCGTTTGGGGAGGTACTCGGACTGGAAAAGTTAAATGGTTTTTGCTGCCGGGGCTCCAGCGTTAGCGATCGCGGGCTTCGCAAACGCGCTGCTGCGGCTGGATTCCTTCTCGGCGGTTTTGTCGATTTCGATGGAGCCTTTGAAATAGGCGCCGTCCTCGATCATGATGCGCGACGTGGTCAGGTCGCCGATCACCGAGCCATCCTTCTTGATTTCGATGCGATCCTTGGCGCGAAGATTTCCCTTCACGTTGCCGTAGACCACCACTTCGCGGGCAATGACGTCGGCGGTCACCTTCGAGGTGGCGCCGATGGTCAGCTTTCGCTCATCGAGCTGGATCAGTCCTTCGACCGAGCCGTCGATTTGCAGATCTTCGTTGCCCGTAATTTCGCCTTTCACGTGCAGGCTGGACCCGAGCCGCGCGGTTGCACGGTCGGCAGTCGCACCCAATGGACGCAAAGCATCTGTACTCATCGCGGTTTTTCCCTCCCAAGTCGCCGGAGCGGGCTTCGGCGCCTGATTCGATTGTGAAATTTTTTGCTCCGGTTGCGCGGCCTGCGGCCCTGGAGCGGCTTGCGGCGTTTCCGGTTTCTTATTCCCCCACATCGGACCTCCCCAAAGGGACAGCAGCACCCCACGCAGATTTCCGGCCGGGGTAGAGCAAACTCTAGACCTCGGGACGGAGCGCGGCAAATATCGCGTGCAAGAGCTGTTCCAGAGAGTTACTAGGCCAGGGCGGACAGCATACACCCTGTACTTGTTGTTCCGTGATGCATTTTGTGCGAGCTAGGCAGTGGGCTTTTCGGGGACGGGCTGCGTCGCAAGGAAGTCTTGCACGAAGCGCGCGGAGTAAGAATCGAGGAGCTGCTGGACTCGCTCGGGGTCCGAGGATTTGAGGACGAAGCCGGCGTGATGATATTTCGAGACGCGGTAGACGATTTCGGGATCGCTGTAGGCAGAAGTGTCGGGCAGCTCCTGACGGGCGAGGGAGACAATCACGCCGGCGTAGTCTCGTCGCGTGGCGGGAAGTCGGTAAGGCTGCTTTCCTGCTCCGACTTCGAGCCGCGCCCATTCGCGCCAAAGATTGATGTTGGTGGCGGCCTCAACCACGTCAGATATGTACGCACCGCCGACGCGGGCGGCGATTTCGATGAAGTAGAATTTGCCGTCACAGTGCGATTTTAGAAACTCGGCATGCGTAACTCCACGGAGATGGCCGAGGCCTTCGATGACTTGGCGGTTTACCTCGAGGAGGTTTTTGGTTTCTGCGGCTTCGCGTGGCAGGGTGCGCGTGGTGAAGACGCCGCCTTGATGTGAGACGTCCAGCGGCGGGGCTCCGTAGGCATGGGGTTCGGCGAAGAGCACTTCGCGCTCGGAAACGACGCTGTCCACATGATAGACGGTGCCAGGTACGAATTGCTCGAGAAGATAGAAGGATTGCTGGTCGCCTAGTCGATCGAGCCAGGGCCACAGATCGTCGGGCTTGTGAATTTTCTTCATGCCGATGCCGGAAGCTTGGGAGCGGGGCTTGAGCAGCCAGGGAGCCGGAACACGCGCCATGAATTCACGAATCGCGTCGTAGTTGAGAATGTGAACAAATTCGGGGACGAGGATGCCGGCTTCTTTCGCGCGAGCGCGCATGGCCAGCTTGTCGCGGAAGTAGCGGACGGTGGTGAGACCCATGCCGGGGATGCGCAGGTGCTCGCGCAGCGCGGAAACATTCTCCATATCAAATTCGTCGAGGGCGACGATGCGATCGATGGGCTGAGAGCGGGCCATGTAACTGACCGTGTAGAGCAGGTGCTGCTGAGCAATTTCCTCTGGCATGAGGAAAAGATCGTCGAGAGATTCGCGCGGCCAGGCGGCGTCGCGGAGTTTTTCGACGGTGAGGAGGAGCACGCGGCAGCCCATGGCTTTGCAGGTGCGCAGGAACTCCTGACCCTTTTCGTAGGAGCTTACGCAGAGAATGGTGAGCGGGCGAGTGCCGGTCATGCCGCCGAATCCGTGAGCACGAAAATACCGCGGATTATACTGTGGACTCCGCCGCGGGATACAAGAAATGCAAAAATGGACCGACGCGCAGGGCCCAGGCCGCTTCGTTGTGCTGGGCGCCTTCGACGCGCTGGTAATGAAGGTCCTTGCCGAGCCGCCACCCTTTTTGCAGGAGGACGTCGCGAAATTCTTCGACATCGTGAACGATGCGCGGGCCTTCTTGCGTGCCGATGTCGAGCCAGATGCGCGGGCGCGGCTCGACGGGAGTGGCCGCAGCTAAGCGATGAATGACGCGCTGATTCCACCACACCGATGGAGAGAGAGCTGCCAGCCGGCCAAAGACGTGCGGATGCTTGAGGCCGAGATACAGTGACACCAAACCGCCCAGCGATGACCCGCCCATTCCGGTGACGCGCGCATCGGAGAGCGCGCGGTACTCCCGCTGAATGAACGGCATAACCTCTTGCACGAGAAATTTTGCGTAACGGTCGGCGCGGCCGCCGCCGAGGCGCGGCGCTTTGGTAGGCGTGTATTCGTGGATGCGCACTTTTCCGACGTTGTAGATCCCGACGATGATGAGCGGCTGCACGGCGCCGGTGAGAATGAAATCGTCGGCGGTGTGGCCGACGTGCCAATCCATGCCTGGAACAAACGACGTGGCACCCTCGAATAAGTTTTGGCCATCGTGCAGATAGAGAACAGGGAAGCGGCGCTGCGGCTGCTGGTGATAGCCGGGCGGAAGATAGACGATGAGGTCGCGCTGGTTGCGGAGGAAGCGCGAGCGAAACTTTTCGTGCTTGTGGAGATCCGGCGTGCTCACGGAACGATCATTACCAGTAGATCTTTGGCTTCGACGTGCTGGCCGGGCGCGACGAGCAGCTTGGTGACGCGGCCCGAAATGGGGGCGTAGATGTTCGACTGCATCTTCATGGCTTCCAGCGTCAGCAATTTTGCGCCACGTTCGACGACGTGGTTGGCCTGTACGGCAATGCCCGAAATTACGCCGGCGGTTGGCGCGGGCACTTGCCCGGCATCGGCGGGATCGGCTTTGGGATGAGCGCGCTCAACTACGCGCAATGCTCGGTCGCGAATATTGACTTCACGCGGCTGGCCGTTGAGTTCGAAGAAGAGAGTGCGCGTGCCGTCGGGATGCGGATCGCTGGAGGTGAGGAATTTTACGATGAGCGTTTTGCCTTGCTCGATTTCGATGGTGATTTCCTCGCCGGACTTGAGCCCGTAGAAAAATGTGGGAGTGGGCAGCACCCCGACGTCTGAATAGGTTTGACGGAATTTGTCGTACTTCAGGAAGACGTCCGGGTATAACAAGTAGCTTAGGAGGTCGTCGCGCCGAATTGCATGGCCAACTTTTTTCTCGAGGGCCTGCTGCTCGTGAGCCAGGTTCGCCGCAGGCAGATTATCGCTTGGGAGGCCGCGAAGCGGGGCTGCGCCGCGAAGGATAATTTTTTGCAGCTTCTTGGGCCAGCCGCCGGGAGGCACGCCCAGCACGCCAGAAAACATCTCGACAACGGAGTTAGGGAGCGAGAGATCGTGGTGCTCGTCCAGCTTGAGCAAATCGTCCGGAGTCATTTCTTTGGCCATTAGAAAGAGTGCCATGTCGCCGACAACTTTGCTGGAGGGCGTGACCTTTACGATGTCGCCGAAAAGCTGGTTCACCTGGGCGTACATTTTCTCGACCTCGCGCCAACGGTGACCGAGCCCCATGGCGGCGGCCTGCTCGCGCAAGTTCGTGTACTGTCCGCCGGGAATTTCGTGCTGATAGAGACGAGCGGAACCTGACTTGGGAGCGGAGTCAAAGGGCAAATAGTACGTACGCACGGTTTCCCAATAGTCGGAGCATTCGTTGAGCGCGTCGATATCTAGCTGCGTGTCGCGCGGAGTGTGACGCAAGGATTCGACAATTGAGTTGAGGTTTGGCTGGCTCGTTCCACCGCTCATGGAAGCGACGGCTGCATCGGCGACGTCCACGCCCGCGTCCGCGGCCTTCAGCACAGAAGCCGCGTTTAGGCCGCTGGTGTCGTGCGTGTGGAAGTGAATGGGGACGTCGATTTCCTCTCGAAGGGCGCGAACGAGTTGAAAGGAAGCGTACGGCTTGCACAGGCCGGCCATGTCTTTGATGGCCAAAAAGTGCGCACCCAGCTTTTCCAGTTGCTTGGCCATGGCGACGTAATACTTGAGCGAATATTTTGGCCGGCCTTTGTCGAGAATATCGCCGGTGTAGCAAATGGCCGGCTCGCAGACGGCGCCGGTCTCGAGCACGGCATCGATCGCCACACGCATGTTTTCGATGGAATTGAGCGAATCAAAGATACGGAAAATATCGATGCCCTGCGCGTGAGCTTCGCGCACGAATTCTTCGATGACGTTGTTTGGATATGACGCATAACCAACGGCGTTCGCGCCGCGAAGCAGCATTTGGAAACAAACATTGGGGATCCGCCGGCGCAGCTCGCGTAGACGCTGCCAGGAGTCTTCATGCAAGAAGCGCAGCGCGGTGTCAAATGTGGCGCCGCCCCACATTTCGAGGCTAAAAAGATTAGGAAGGCGCCGCGCTACGGCGTTGGCAGTGCCCAAGAGATCGTACGTACGCACGCGGGTGGCCATCAGGGATTGATGCGCGTCGCGAAACGTCGTGTCGGTGATCAGCAGCCGCTTTTCCTTGCGAGCCCACGCCGCGAACTTTTTCGGTCCGAGCTCTTGCAGCAATTGCCGCGAGCCAGAGTGCGGTGCGATCCCCGAGACACTCGGGAGGACCGCCGGATCCAAGGTCTCGGGGATTTTCTTTCCTTTGACTTCCGGATTGCCATTAAGAATCACATCGCCCAAATAGGAGAGCAATTTGGTGGCGCGGTCTCCGCGGGTGGCAATCTGAAAGAGTTCCGGGGAGTCCTCGAGAAACGCGGTTGTGACTTCGCCGGCGCGGAACCGCGGGTGATTGACGACATTCTCCAGAAAAGGAATGTTGGTCTTGACGCCGCGAATGCGAAATTCGCGCAGCGCACGATCCATGCGCTGGCAAGCTTCCGGGAGATTCAGCCCCCAAGCGGTCACTTTCACGAGCAGCGAATCGTAATATGCCGCGAGCAACGCGCCGGCGTACGCCGTGCCACCGTCGAGGCGAATGCCAAACCCCGCGGGAGAGCGGTACGTGGAAATTTTCCCGTAGTCTGGCGCAAAATTCTTTTCCGGGTCCTCAGTCGTCACTCGGCACTGCAGCGCCGCGCCGTAGAGCGGCACGCTTTCCTGCTTGGGTAGCGACAGCGGTGCATCATGAAGCTTGCAACCCTGTGCGATGCGAATCTGCGCCTGCACCAGGTCGATGCCCGTGACCATCTCGGTGACGGTGTGCTCAACCTGAATGCGCGGATTCACTTCGATGAAGTACCACTTCCCCGCATCGACGTCGTAGAGGAACTCGACGGTGCCGGCATTGCGATAATTGGCCTTGCGCGCGATGCGCAGCGCAGCTTCGCACAACTCGCCGCGCACGCTGGCGGGTAGATTTGCTGCCGGTGCAACCTCCACGACTTTCTGGTGACGCCTCTGCACCGAGCAATCGCGTTCGTAGAGATGCAGCACATTCCCGTGATGATCGGCAAGAATCTGGACCTCGATGTGCCGCGCGCGCGGAAGATATTTCTCCAGGAAAACGGAGGCATCGCCAAAGGCCGAGCGCGCCTCGCCCTGCGCTTCTTCTAGCCTGGCATCAAGCTGCGTAGCATCGTGCACGACGCGCATGCCACGCCCGCCGCCACCCATGGCTGCTTTGACGATGAGCGGGTAACCGATTTCGCGCGCAATCTTGTGCGCTTCGCTCGCGGACTCAACCGGCTCTGCGGTGCCGGGCAGCACCGGGACACCCGCAGACGCGGCGAGTTTTCGCGCCGCGGTCTTGTCGCCCAGCAGCTCGAGCAACGCCGGCATCGGCCCAACGAATGTGATGCCTACTTTCTCGCAAGCGCGCGCGAATGCCGGATTCTCCGACAAAAATCCATAACCGGGATGGATCGCGTCAACGTTCTTGTCTTTGGCCAGCGCAACGATTCCCGCGATGTCCAGGTACGCCTCCACCGGACCTTTCCCCGCGCCGACCTGATACGCCTCGTCCGCCTTGAAGCGGTGCAGGCCCAGGTGATCTTCCTGCGAGTAGATGCCGACGGTGCGGAGTCCGAGCTCGTTCGCGGCGCGAAATATACGGATAGCGATTTCGCTGCGATTGGCAGCCAGCAATTTTTGGATGTTTTTCGGTTTCGTCATCACGGGCGCGAATCAAGGCTCGCGAGAAACTTTACATTTTTACACGAGCGGGCCGCGATGCCGCAGGAGTTTTTTCAATGCGGAAGGCAAACAAAATTGATGGAGAGCGGAAATTCCCCTCAGAAGGAAGCCGGGACAGCGTGGGCGCTGACCGGCTGCGGCGGCGTGGATTTCAATTGCTGCAGCTCTGCCACGACCCTGCTCCACTCTTTCGGCTTGCGCTTGGTGGCATAAGGAGCATTGGGATCGGCGAAAAAGCCCAATAGCTCTGCGCGCAGATCGGGCGTGATGTCGGCAAAGCCTTGCTCGGCAAGCTTGTCGAGCAGCTTGGCATGCGCGTCATCATTCAGCCGGTATTGGCCCGGACCGGTGGGTTCGCCGACGTCGAAGTTATCATTTGGCAGCTTCAAGCGCGCCTCGCCTTCTTCTTTCAACAGGCTGCGATAGCGATCCATGGTGGCATTGAAGCTGGCCTGGAACAGTCGCTCGGTTTCCGGAGTCGGTGTCTTGAGCTGTAACACGCGCAACGGCCCGATTTTTGGCAGCAACCGATAGAGAAACGCGAGGAAACGGTCCCAGAAACTTGGCCGCTGATAGTCGGTTCCCCACTCGCGCTCGTAGCTGGAGCGCGACAGATTATAGAGAAACTTCCTCCTAGTGATGCCGGGCACATCGCCTTCGATCTCTTTTTCCTTGAGGGACCAAGCCACGCGTGTCGCCCTGGGAATGAGCTTGCTGACGTCCCGCCGGTAGGAACCGATCACTTTCTCTTCGTCTGTCAGCACGCTCTTCAAATCCAAACCATAGGTTTCACGGAAAGCCTGTTCAAGGAGCGGAGCGGCGACCTGAAAGCCGATGAAGTCGTGATAGCTTTCCGGGGCATAGCGTTCCTTGGCGACTTCGAGAACGTCAAAACCGAATTCCGTCTTTACGTGCGCGAGCGGGTCATCTTCGTAAGTCACGAAGTCGCCGTGTTTTTTTCTCAGCTTGGGATAGAGAATGGGCACGGCACGGTTAGTTCCGAGACGATGCCCGTTATTATCAGAGGCGTAGTGCGCCATCGCTCCGAGCGCGAACGCGTATTCGTTCAAATCTTTGGAATCGTGCAGCAAGATCACGATGAAATCGCCGCTGCGGACATAATGCGCCAGATCGCTGAAGAACTTGCTGCCGTGCGGATAGTAGCCCATGTCTTGGATAATCGCGCCGCCGTACGCATAGCCATGCGCCTCGCGCAACTCTTCGGCCGTAGCGTCCGGAAAACGCTTCAGCAGCAACGGCTTGATACTGGTATCCCACGCCGAATCAATGATGGCTTCATGCGACAGCACCGAGTATGCCGCGGCCCCTGCGGGCCAAGAAATAATGCATGCAAGGACGGCCAGCAGGGCACCAGATTTTGAGAGCAATTCCGCCCCTCCGATGATCCAGTTAGACGCCGGCTTGAGTCTAGCAGCGAGGCTGGAATTGCGCTGCGGATGCGTGATCGATCGCGGCGCGAGGAACCACTAACCAAGTTTGATGTTGCGGACAGTGCAAAGGAACGCACGCGGCAAGAGATTTTGACGGCGAGTTCCGCGTTGGATTACTGTGGAGCGGTAGCGAATCTGCTCTACGCTCAGTACTTGCGCAAAACGCCGATGACGCGGCCTTGTATCTTCACTTCGTTCGCCGGAACGATGATCGGCGCCATTTCCGAATTGGCGGGCTGCAGACGAATTTTTCCCGGGCCTTCGCGGTAAAATCTTTTTAGCGTCGCTTCGTCCCCGCTGACCAGGGCCACGACGATATCGCCCGGATTGGCCACCTGCGTTTGCTCGCAAACCACAAAATCTCCATCCATGATGTGATCGTCGATCATAGAAGTGCCCTTCACCTGCAGCGCAAACGAATTGCCGCCGCGCGCAAAATCGCCGAGGGAAAGCGTCTCGCGCTCTTCCACCGCTTCCAGCGGCCGCCCCGCGGCGATACGCCCGACTAGCGGCAGTTCTTGCACCCGGCGTTCGATTACCTGGTCCTTTACCGATTTCGGCAACTGCAAGATTTCGATAGAGCGGCTCTGGTTGTAGCCACGCCGAATAAAACCTTTCTTCTCGAGCGTGGTGATGTGCTTGTGGACCGTGGCCAGCGAGGTCAGCTTCATACCTTTGCCAATTTCCTCGAAGCTCGGAGCGTAGCCGTGCTTGGTCTCGAACGCCACTAGGTAGTCGAGCACTTCCTTCTGTCGCTTGGTCAGGGGCATGGGTACAACCTCCGATTCCAGCGCCGCATAATCGGCAGCCGTCGCATCCACCTTAGGCGAAAAGAAAGCGAATAGTCAAGCACTTCCTTCGCGGCCATGCCGGATTCGCCAAGTTTTCCGACCGACTTCGCCATCTCAGCGGAAAGAGGACGCGGTACGGTGTTCGGCTCGAGAAAAAAAGTGATTTCATGGCGCGCATGCAACCTCGTATGCTTTCCACACGTCTTTTCCAGTAGAGCACATTGCCCGCGCGGCGGACTCTCTCCCCGCCGCGGGCGAGCCGGTGTGGTATCCTTGCCATGCCGGCTCGCGGCGGGCGGAAGCACCATCCATCCTGTTCTTGCTACCGCGTCATCCTATTAGCTGAGCCGCGCTCCTCGCGGGGGAAATGTCGAGGGGCTTTTCCAAACGGGGTCAGGCAGGTCATGTCGACACTTATTGAATCTCCGCTGACCAAACACCGGCGGGAGAAGATCGATCAGGCAGTCATCCGCTTCGCCGGGGATTCCGGCGACGGCATGCAGATCACCGGCAGCCAGTTCACCAATACCGTGGCGCTCTATGGCAATGATATCGCCACGTTTCCGGACTTCCCTGCGGAGATTCGCGCGCCTGCCGGCACTCTGCCGGGAGTAAGCGGCTATCAGCTTCATTTTTCTTCCAACGACGTGTCCACGCCCGGCGACGCTGTCGATGTCCTCATTGCTATGAACCCCGCTGCGCTGAAAGTCAACGTCGCCGACTTGAAGGCCAACGGCATCCTCATCGTCAATTCCGACAGCTTTAAAGAAAACGACCTGCGCAAGGCGCAGATGACCTCCAATCCCCTTGAGGACCACTCGCTGGACAAATTCCGGCTGTTTTCTGTCGAACTGGAACGCCTGACGCGCGCCGCCCTGGAGCACCTTGGCTTGGATGCCAAGTCGATGGACCGCTGCAAAAACTTTTTCGCCCTTGGGATGTGCTACTGGCTTTACAACCGCTCCATGGATTCCACGGTCCGCTGGATTGAAGACAAATTCAAGCACAAGCCGCTCTTGGTGGAAGCCAACAAGCTGGCCATGAAGGCCGGGTATTCCTACTGCGAAGCAACGGAAGCATTTCAGATCAGCTACGAGATTCCCCCGGCGCAGCTGGCTCCGGGCATGTATCGCAATTTGAGCGGCAATCAGGCGCTGGCGCTCGGCTTCATCACGGCATCGCAAAAATCGGGCCTACGGCTATTTCAAGGCAGCTATCCGATCACGCCGGCTTCGGACATCCTGCACGAGCTGTCGCAATATAAAGACTTCGGCGTCATGACGTTCCAAGCGGAAGACGAAATCGCCGCGATTACCTCGGCCATCGGCGCGGCTTACGCAGGCGCTCTGGCCATTACCACAACCTCGGGTCCCGGCATGGCGCTGAAGACAGAGGCCATGGGCCTCGCCGTAGCGGTGGAAATCCCATTGGTCATCTGCGACATTCAGCGCGGCGGCCCATCGACTGGGCTTCCTACCAAAACCGAACAAGCCGATTTGCTGCAAGCGCTGTTCGGGCGGAATTCGGAAGCGCCGATTCCGATTGTCGCCGCCGCGACGCCCAGCGATTGCTTCTGGGCGGCGATGGAAGCCAGTCGCATCGCCATCAAGTACATGGTGCCGGTGATCCTGCTATCCGACGGATATCTGGCAAACGGCGCCGAACCCTGGCGCATTCCCGATGCCGATGATATTCCGGAGATCCCGGTGCATTTTGCAACCGAGCCCAACTCCCCGACTGGCTATCTGCCCTACAAGCGTGATCCGCAAACGTTGGCGCGGCCCTGGGCCGTTCCTGGAACGCCGGGGCTGGAACACCGGATCGGCGGCCTTGAGAAGCAGGATGTCAGCGGCAATATCAACTATGAGCCGCTGAATCACGAAAAAATGGTGCGCATCCGCGCAGCAAAGGTTGCGGCCGTCGCACAGGACATTCCGGATATCGAGCCGGTAGGCGACGCGGAAGGCGATTTGCTGATTGTTGCGTGGGGCTCCACGCATGGCGCGATCACCGCGGCGGTAAAAGCTCAGCGCGCCGAGGGACGCAGGATTGGGCATGTCCACCTGCGGCACTTGAATCCGCTGCCATCGAACTTGGGCGAAGTTATCAATCGATTCAAGAAAGTTCTGGTGCCGGAGCTGAACATGGGCCAGTTACTTTGGGTTCTGCGCGCCAAATATCTGGTGGACGCGGTGGGACTGAACAAAATTCAGGGCCGCCCGTTCAAACAAAGTGAGCTTGAGCAAAAGATCGAAGAAATGCTGGACGCCTAGGAGATCGTAATCCTCAGGACATCCGATGAGGATGTCCAAAGGATCTCAACGTGAATCGAAGGATGAGTCTGGAGCAAGAAAGAAATGTCGACCGCAACGCTGCCACCGCCGCTGACGAAAAAAGATTTTCAGACTGACCAGGAGGTCCGCTGGTGTCCCGGCTGCGGCGATTACGCCATTCTCTCCGCGGTGCAGTCCGTGTTCCCCGAGCTCGGCATCAAGCGCGAGAATTTTGTGGTCGTTTCCGGCATCGGCTGCTCGAGCCGCTTCCCGTACTACATGAACACGTTCGGCTTCCATACCATCCACGGCCGCGCGCCGGCGGTCGCAACAGGAATCAAAGCAATTCGGCCGGACCTGGAAGTCTGGGTGGTCACTGGCGACGGCGATGCGCTTTCCATCGGCGGCAACCACACGATTCATATGTTGCGGCGCAACGTGGGACTTAAAGTTTTGCTTTTCAACAATCGAATTTACGGCCTCACGAAGGGCCAATATTCGCCGACCTCGGAAGTAAACAAGAAAACAAAGTCGACGCCATTTGGCTCCGTGGACCGTCCGTTCAATCCCGTGTCGCTAGCGATCGGCGCGGAAGCCACCTTTGTCGCGCGCTCCGTTGATGTTTTCCAATCGCACTTGAAAGACACACTGAAGCACGCCGCGGTGCACAAAGGCTCCGCGTTCGTGGAAATCCTGCAGAACTGCAACATCTTCAACGACGGCGCATGGTTCTCGCTCACCGAGCGCGACGCACGCAGTGAGCACGTCCTACAACTTGAGCACGGCAAACCGCTGGTCTTCGGTAAAAATCGCGACAAAGGCATCCGCCGCAAATCCGACGGCGACATTGAAGTCGTCGCGCTCGGCAACGGCGTCACAGAATCGGACCTCGTCATTCACGATGCGCATCATCCGCGCCCGTCGTACGCATTCTTGCTCTCGCACATGGAGCATCGCCCCGGCTTCCCCACGCCTATAGGCGTGTTTCGCGCATGGGACGATCTGCCCCGCTATGAAGACGTCATGAACCAACAAATAAAAGACGTCATCGCCAAGCGTGGCCCAGGCGATCTGAACAAACTCTTGCACGCCGGCGACACCTGGGAAGTGCGCTGAAGAACTTAGTCTGTTTCCTCGAAAGCCCCAAACGCATCAATAACCTTCCGCTGCAGGGGCAGAGTACCAACCAAAAGCCCCCCCGGTGTATACTCCAGCCAGTTCGGTAACCCTCGAGCTTTACATGGCGGATTTTCCCCTCGGCGATCGTCCAATTCCCGATCCCCCAGCCAACGAGCCCCGGCTCGAATCGTGGGGAGAGATTGCCGCGTACTTGCGCCGCGAGATCAGGACCGTCCAGCGATGGGAAAAGTACCAAGGACTTCCGGTACGCCGCTTGCAAATTGGCAAGCTAGGCTCGGTTTACGCTTATCGTTCAGAGTTAGATAAGTGGTACCGTGAACGCCAGCCATCGGCTGAAAATGGCGAAGAAGATTTCGGGAAAGCTGCGGATGACGAAATTGCAGCTCACGTCACAGTCTCTACCAATGATGAAAAGGGGGAATCAAAGAAAGAAGCATCAGGCAGCGAACTGCCCCCTCCGCGCCCACGCATCACCCGTTTGCACATCACCATCACGCTGCTAACGCTGCTTGTTCTCGCCGCTGCCATCCCATCTGTCTACTTCGTGCGCGGCGGGCATCCTCCCGTGCGCTCAGCGAGTGGGAAGATTCGTTTGGTCGTCCTCCCATTCACTAACCTGAGCGGAGACCCCCAGCAGGATTATTTCAGTGCTGGCCTGACCGACGAGATGATTACACAGCTCGGGCGCCTTGACCCGGAGCGCCTGGGTGTTATTGCCGCGACCGCTTCAAAGCTCATCGCTGGCAAATCCATCGCAGAGATCGGCCGGACCTTTGACGTGCAATACGCCATGGAAGGCAGCGTGCGTCGCGGTGGAAACCAGGTCCGCATCGATGTGCAGCTCATCCAAGTGAGCGACCAGACCCACCTTTGGGCCGATTCTTACACCGGCGATCTCGGCGACATTCTCCGCGTTCAGGACGAAGTTGCTGCCGCCGTCGCCAGCCAGATCCGTGTGGCGCTTCCCGTCGGCGCCCTCGGCGTGAATGGCGCAAAAGGAACAGCGCGCGCCGTCAATCCCGAAGCCTACGATGCTTATCTTCGCGGCCGGTTTTACTGGACCAATCGCGGGGACCTCCACAAGAGTATCGAGGCCTACCTGCAAGCCATCGATAAAGATCCGAACTACGCGCTCGCGTATGCGGGCCTTGCCAGCGCTTACGCGCTGCTGGGCCAAGTGCCTTACGACGACATGTCTCCCATCGAGGCAAAACCCAAAGCTCGCGAAGCTGCTGAATATGCGCTTCAACTTGACCCGCAGCTTGGCGAAGCTCATGCCGTCTTAGCCAACGTCTCCTTCAGCTATGATTGGAACTTCGACGCGGCCGAGCGCGAGTTTCAGCGTGCCCTCGCGCTTGGCCAGAATGATCCCACTGCACATCTGTGGTTCAGCCACTACTGCACCGTGCGCAATCGGCTTCAACAAGCACATGAGGAGAACTCGCGCACCCTCGCCCTGGATCCCGTCTCGCCTCTCTTCAATACCGTCCGCGCGGAAATTTACTATCATGCCCGCCAGTACGATGAAGCCGCGGCGCAGGGTCGGCGGATTATCGAGCAGTATCCAAGCTACTGGCTGGCCTATATTTGGCTCGGCTCCGCGTATCGCGAAAAGAGGATGTACACGGAAGCCCTGCAGCAATTCTCGGAAGGTCGAAAGTTCTCTGGCGACCACCCTGTCATGATCGCCCTGTATGGCCACGCTCTGGCTCTCTCAGGCGACGCTGCCGGCGCCCGCAAAGCCCTTGCCGATCTGCAGCGACTCGCGCAATCTCGCTACGTTTCGTCCCTCTATTTTGCCGCCATTTATATCGGTCTCGCGGAAAAAACCAAGGCACTGGACTGGCTGGATCGCGCTTACAAGGAGCGCAACGACCGCCTCGTCTATCTAAACGTCGATCCGATGGCTGATCCGCTCCGCTCCGAGCCCCGCTTTGGCGACCTGATGAAGCGCCTGCATCTGCCCTAGGAAGCTCATCCTTCGCCTCTCGTTCGCACAGTGGCGCTAAGACTGTCTACTGTTGGACACACATTTTGCGCTCCGCGAGCATGATTGGGCTCCCCTCGTGCGACAAACAACGACATTGCACGCCTCTCCTCAGGAATCGTTCCTTGTCGCTTGAATAACGTCCTTGCCGCCGTTTACCGTGCGCTTACGAAGGGACAAGCGAAAATGTTTTGGTTCTGTGCGGTTCTATCTGCGGCGGGCGTGCTGGAATCGGTAATCTGTTCATGCCTGGTGGCCGAACTGGCCGACTATTGGCTGCACCGACTGCTCCGCAGCGACAAGCTGCCCTTCCTGAGCCGCAGTCACCTGGTTCACCACCTCCTCCTTTATGGACCAATGCAGCCGATGCGTGCCGAGCATTACAGGGACGCTACTCGCCGACGTTTTTCACTCGGCAACGTAGGTTGGGAGTGGCTTGCTCCATCGGCTGTCCTTCTAGTCTGTTGTTGGGGTGTTATGTTCCTGTTTCACGTACCACCCGTCTACCACGTGATCGTGCTAGGCAACCTCGTTGTCTGGCCGTTCTTGACGTTCAGCTTTCTTCACGATGCCATGCACCTCCGCGATTTCTGGATGGCTCGCGTGCCGCTGATCAACCGCTGGTTTCGACGCGCCAGGCGCCTTCACGATATTCACCATCACAGCGTCAACAACACCGGCCACATGGATGCCAATTTTGGCATCGGCTTTTTTCTTTTCGACCGTATTTTCCGCACCCTGGCCACACGCCATCGCCCTCTTAACCGGATGGGCTTGGCAATTGCCTTGCAACGTTATAGATTAACAACGCCTTTACATTCCCTCGGCGGTGAAAGCACCGGGGAAAGAGAGGCGGCGTTTCAATGACGGAAACCATAGTCAAGGAAACCGCCCGCTCGAACGGCTCTGCACCGGATTCCCGGCGGCGCGCCGCAAAAACCGCGCGTGCGGATGCTCGCAAAACCCCCACCGAGAAAATCCGCGTGTTTGTGGCCGCCGAGAACCGCCTGTTGCGTGAAGCCCTGGCTCGCGTTCTCTCCAAGGGCGGCTGCATCGAAGTGATTGCCACTAACTCCGCTGCACCATTTCACACCGACGCCTTGCTCGATGCGCGTCCTGACATCTTGCTCCTCACCTCCCGCGGAAGCCTCGAGGAAGACTTAGCGGCCATACAGCAGGTCCGCGCCGCAGCGCCTGCCGTGCGCATACTGCTGATCGGCATGGCCAAGGACGAGCGCGAATTCCTCCAATGTGTGCGCGCAGGCATCAGCGGCTACTTGTTGCGCGACGCTTCCTCTGGAGAGGTCCTGCAAGGCGTGCAGGCCGTGTACGCCGGTGAAGCTGTTTGTCCCGGCGCGCTGTGCGCGGTTCTGTTTCGCTATTTCGAATCTGATGCCGCCAGCCTTCCGTGTGCCAGCGGCCGCCGACGCTTGGGTCTCAGCCGCCGCGAGCTGCAGCTTATTCCCTTGATCGCACAAGGGCTTACCAATAAAGAAATCGCGAATCACTTCTCGCTTTCCGAACAGACCGTCAAGAATCACCTCTATCGCATGAAGCACAAAATCGGCGCCGAAGACCGCCTCGAAATGGTGCAGCTCTATCGCACGCAAGGCTTCCTCGTCTAAGTTTGCCGATCCGCGGCTTCGTGACCTGCAATGGTATGATTTCTTCCGACCCCTGTGACCACTTGGGAGCCGCAAACTTACCTTCGCTACGCCGACATCCGCTTTCGCGCCGGCCTCGATCTCATCGCCCGCATTCCTAAATCCGAATACTCCACAATCTACGATCTCGGTTGCGGCACTGGCCACCTGACCCGCATCCTTGCCGATACGTTTCCCAATTCCAAAGTCACGGGCATCGATTCCTCTCCCGAAATGCTCGCCGAGGCTCGCCGCGAGTTTCCCACTCTCGACTGGGAGAAAGCAGACATTAGCTCGTGGCATCCTCCAGCATCTGCCGATCTCATTTATGCCAACGCCGCGCTGCAATGGGTTCCTGACCATGAAACGCTGCTACCTTCCCTTCTGAACAAGTTGCGGCCCGGCGGCGTACTCGCCATGCAAGTCCCCCGGCATTTCGAGTCGCCTTCGCACCTCGGCCTGAAAGAGCTCGTCATGCAAATCGAGTGGCGCGCCAAACTCGAGCTTCTCCTGCTCGCGCCCATTCCTCCTCCAGAAACGTACTGGCGCTGGCTCTCGCCGCATGCTCGCAATCTCGAGCTGTGGGAAACCATCTATCTGCAGGTTCTAGAGGGCAAAGATCCTGTCGTCAACTTCATGCGTGGCACCGCGCTGCGCCCTTTTCTCTCTGCTTTGCCGGAACACCAAGCCGCCAGATTCATCGACGCCTTCGCCGCCCGCATGGCCATCGCCTACCCACCTCAGCCGAACGGCCAAACACTTTTCCCCTTCCGCCGTCTCTTCGTTGTCGCACAACGCTAGCTGAGCGGAAAATTTTCATAGTCCTAGTACATCCGCCACACCTACTCCTGGCCACCCTCCCAGCCTATATGCCTCATTTGATTTTGCTTACAGAAACACGGTAGCACCGCGACTTTGGAAGTATTCGTGCCATCTCTACTGCGCCAGCCGGAAGTGATCGGAGGAAGTAAATGCGCTTCCGCGCCATCTTGACTCTCGTTTCTCTGTTCATTCTTACCGTATTTGTGGCATGCTTAGGTGTTGCGATTTCGTCCGACGCGCTAGCCTCCCAGCCGCATAGCAGATTGTTCAAGGAAGCCGCCGAGCGCGGCTCGGTTTCCGGCAAAATCTCAGCCATCGGAGATGCTTCCTTTTCGGTCGACGTAAAGAAGAGCCAGGACATGGTCACCCTCCAATTCCTCATCGATGACACGACCAAGGTCGAGGGAAGACTTGAAGTTGGCGCGCAGGCTACAGTCGATGATCGAACCGACGACGGAAACAACATTGCTACCCACGTTGTCGTGCAGCCGTCGAACTCGTCGCGATAAGGAGCGCGCTTTTTTCGCCTCGCGGATTCGCATCGCCCTCACGAATCCGAAACGAAATCTTCGCTCTTGCCCAAGGGGAAGTATCGATGCGCACGACTCTGAAACTCATCTTGCCCCTCATTGTCAGCGTCGTTGTCGTGTCTCTACTCTTCGCCGCTTACCAGGTCCGCACCGACCGGCGTATTCTGCGCAGTGATCTGTCCCGCCGAGCGGAGACCCTCGGGGTAAGCCTTCAAGAAATTGTTGAGCCACAATTTGAGCGGCCTTTGCCGGACAAAACCCTGCAACGCCTCGTGGATCGCTTCGGTCAGCGCGAGCACTTGAAGGGCGTAGCCGTTTACAATGCCAATGGCGTGGCCCTCGCGGTAACCTCCGGCCTCGCTTCCCTATTCCAACTCCGACCCGCTGCTGCAGCCCTTGCCGCCGAGCACGACGCCGGCTACGGCGAGTTCCTGCGCGTCAGTAACACGCCTATCCACGTTTATGCCTTGCCTCTTCACCGCAATGGCCAACTCGTCGGCACACTGGCGCTGGTGCACGATGCCACCTACATCGACCGCCAGGTTGCTCATACTGTGCGCGATTCCCTGGTCAGCGCTCTGGTGCAAACGCTACTTATCACGGGCCTCGCGCTAGTTCTCGTTCGCTGGACGCTGACCGGGCCGCTCACCCGCACGGCCAAGTGGCTCCGGACCTTGCGCACCGGGCAATCGCACGCTCCCCCTTCACTCCCCGAGGGTGAGCTTTTCGATCAGCTCCATCACGAAGTCACGCATCTCGCGCGTGATCTCAGCGCCGCTCGCGCCACCGCCGAGGAAGAAGCCCGCCTCCGCAACACCAACGCTTCGTTATGGACGGCCGAACGCCTGCGCGTCAGCTTGAGCAACAAATTGCAAAACAAGCCGCTCTTCGTAATCGCCAATCGCGAGCCATATATGCACGTCCACAGCAATGGCAACAATGGGACTATCCAGGTCATCGTTCCCGCCAGTGGCTTGGTTACCGCTCTCGAGCCAGTGCTCCTCGCCACCGACGGCACCTGGATCGCCCACGGCTCCGGCAACGCCGACCGCGAAACCGTTGATGCCAAGGATCATCTTCGCGTTCCCCCAGACCATCCCAGTTACACACTCCGTCGTGTCTGGCTCAGCGCCGAAGAGGAGAAGGGCTATTACGAAGGCTTTGCCAACGAAGGTATTTGGCCGCTCTGCCACATCGCGCACACTCGTCCGATCTTCCGTCCTGAGGACTGGGTCGCCTATCAGGAAGTCAATCGCCGCTTCGCCGATGCGGCCATCGAGGAGATGGAATCCACCGAATCACCCATTGTCCTGGTACAGGATTATCATTTCGCTTTGCTTCCCCGCATGATCAAGGAAGCAAGGCCCGATGCCCGCGTCGCCATCTTCTGGCACATTCCCTGGCCCAATCCCGAGGTCTTCGGCATCTGCCCCTGGCAGCGGGAACTGATCGACGGGTTGCTCGGCGCCGACCTCGTGGGATTTCACATCCAGTCTCATTGCAACAATTTCCTGTCCACAGTTGATCGAGCGGTAGAGGCGCTCACCGAATGGGATCGCTTCTCGGTGAACCGCCAAGGACACGTGACCCGTGTGCGGCCTTATCCCATCAGCGTTGCTCTTCAGGAAAACGGCCATTCGCAGCAGCCGTCTCGCAGCATGAAGGAAGAATGCGCCGTGCTTTGCAATGAGCTTGGCATCAGCGCCACACTTCTCGGAGTTGGCGTCGATCGCATCGACTACACCAAAGGCATTCTCGAGCGCTTCCGCGGCATCGAGCTCTTCTTCGAGCTCTACCCTTCCTACCAGCGCCGCTTCACCTTCGTTCAGATCGGCGCACCCAGTCGCACCAATATCGGCCGCTATCAGATTTTGCTCGAAGAAGTCGCCGCCGAAGCCGAGCGCATCAACGCGCGCTTCCAAGCCGGCCACTGGAAGCCCATCGTGCTGCTGAGCCGCCACCACTCCCATCAGGAGATTTCCCGTTTCTATCGCGCCGCTTCGCTGTGTATGGTTACTTCCCTGCACGACGGAATGAATCTCGTCGCCAAGGAGTTTGTTGCTTCTCGCGAGGATAATCGCGGCGTCCTGATCCTCAGCACCTTCGCCGGTGCGGCGCTGGAGCTTACCGACTCCCTGCTCGTCAATCCTTACGATGTCCAGCAACTGGCTGGCGCCATCCATCGCGCTTTGAATATGCCAGGCGACGAGCAAGCCGCCCGCATGCAACATATGCGCAGCTCCGTCCGCGAGCACAACGTCTACCGCTGGGCTGCCAACCTGCTATCCGACCTTACTGACATCCGCATTGATACACCCGACCGCGTCGAATCCAGCGAAACCCTCGCCCGTTAAAGTTCTAGCTTGGAAACCGGAGCGCGCTGAGTGTCGAAGGAGCGCGATAGATTACCTGCAGGAGGGAAACCGCCCCGCTATCTCCGTGCGGCCGCGGCCGCGGCCGCCCCTATGTTCGGGAAAAAAGTCTTCCCGACCAGCACGTTCCGCACCGCGTCGACTAGGTCCTGACTTGCTCGCGACTTAGCCACGTACCCATGCGCACCCGCGCCGATAATCTCGCGAATCACTTCATCGGAATCGTGCACCGTAAAGAACAGGATCTTTACCCCTTCCCGTTCTTGCCGGATCTGAACCGCTGCTTCGATCCCGCTAAGCCCCGGCAGGTTTACGTCCATTATCACCAAATCCGGCTCCAACTCAGCGCTCTTGCGCACCACTTCACTTCCCTCTACCGCCTCCCCGCAAACCGCCCATTCGTCGTGGCTTTCAATCAATCCCCTTAGCCCGCGCCGCATTAGCTCGTGATCGTCCGCGATCAAAATGCGCCGGCGGGCATCCTGCGCGGAACGAATTGCAAAACTCAACGACGTTCGGCTTTCCTCGCCTTCCAACTCGCCTTCCGCCGCTTTCTTGATCGGCAGCGAAGCCACCACCCGCGTCCCGTTCGTTCCAAAATCTACGCTTAGCCCTCCGCCCAATTGGTGCAGGCGCTCCCGCATTCCCGGAATACCGACACCCAGGGGAGCTTCGCCGTCCAGCTTTGCGCGCGCAGTTCCCGCTTTGATCCCTTGGCCATAATCGATAATCTCAAGCCGCACCTCCCCGGAATCTTTCGAGATCCTGATCTCGGCCACTGAGCTCCCGGAGTACCGGTGCACATTGGTCAGGCTTTCCTGCACAACGCGAAACAGCGTTGTTTCCGCATCGATAGGCAGGCGTGGAAGATTGGTGTCGATGGCCACGTCGAGCTTAATGCCGCTGCGCTTCTCGAAGCCCTCCGCGTACCAGTGCACGGCGGATGCCAGCCCGCATTCATCCAGCAGTGGAGGGTGCAAGATATACGACAGCGTCCGGATTTCCTCGCCAATCTGGCTGACAATGTCCTGGCTTTCCTTGATCGATTCCTGTGCCTCTGGCTTACGCGGTTCGGTCAGCCTCGCCAGGCGATCCAACGACATCGACAGTATCGCGATCTTCTGACCTGTCACATCGTGCAAATCCCGCGCGATTCGCCGGCGTTCTTCGTCCTGCAGTTGCAACAAACGCGCTGACAGTTGCCGAAGTGACGTCTCGGTTACTCGCAATGCTTCGTTGGCGTCGACGATTTCGGTGAGTTCCGTGGCCACCGCGCAGATGGCTTCCAGTCCCAGTTCGCGGTTCGGGCTCAGCGTCAGGCGGATCGTTCGCGGCTTCCCATTTTTCCGCAGCAGCCGGATTTCACCGCGCGTGTTGGCCATCCTGGCTCCGAGGATCAGCGTCTTTAAAAATTTCCGGTCGTTTCCAGTGAGGAAACTCTGCAACGGCGCTCCGATGAACTTCTCCAGCGGCACTCCGAAAAATGCCGCAAAGCTCTTGTTCGAATACAGCACCGTGCCGTCATCGGAGAGCGTCGCCGCGCCCTCATCGATGGTTTCCACCAGCAGCCGGTACGGATGTTCCGCACCTTGCAACGTGAAGACTTGGTCCCCGTGCGCACTGGACACCAGCAGCGCGTCCACTTCTCCCGTCCGGATCGCACGGAGCGTCTCTTCGAGCTCCGCTACGCGCGCCCTTAACTGTTCCCCTCCCTCTTTCCGGACAATCTCTTTCTTTTGCTTCTTCACCACTCCCACCTCTAGACGACTCTCAAATCCAACCCCAACACGACTCTATCTTGATTCGAAAAATCTCCGACCAGCCGGCGCAGCGGCAGTGGCAACCTCTTAATGAGCGTGGGCGCTGCGATGATCTGATTCTCCGAAGCCAGCGCCGGCTGCTGGTAAATGTCAATGACCTCCAACTCGTATCGATTATGCAGGTATCTTTCGCAAAACTTTTTGAGATTTTCGATCGACTTTACAGACCTGGGCGTCTGTCCCGTCACGTATAGCCGCAAAAGATATTTCTCCTTTGCTGGCTTCTTGCCATTGCCTTCCGCCCCTGCCCCAGCTGGCTTCATTCAACTCTCCGTTTCTCGTAAATTCAGCCCTACCAGCACACGATCCACATCCGACAAATCTCCGATGATCTTCCGTATCGGTTCCGGCAATTTCCGCACCAGCGTCGGTATCGCCAGAATCTGGTCGTTCCGCGCTAGTTGCGGCGTCTTCACCAGGTCGATCACATTCAGCCGGTATCGCCCTTCCAGGTGCTCCGCGCAAATCTTCTTGAGGTTCGCCAGCGCCGCCAGCGACTTCGGCGTCTGGCCCGCAACATAAAGCCGCAGCTCAACCAACCGCCCGTTTCTGCCTCCGTTCAACCGCTTCGACGTTGCGTCCACTTTAGCTCTCATGCTCATCCCCCACTCTTCCGTTTCGATCCGCTGCCGTCCCTTGCCGCGCGCCTCCGCGAAGAGCTACCATCTCCAGCGCGTTTCGAGAGAACTCGCGCTTCCTCCGCTTCTCCTGCCGGGCCACCAGCGCCACTCGCGCTTCCTCCTGCGCAAATTCCGATCGCATCGCCGCAATCTGCGCTTCCAATGCCTTCCGCTTGCCGTCCAAGACGCGCTGCTGCTCCTCCTTGGTTTGCTGTCGTAGCACGCTCTCCGCCCTCTCTCGCGCCTCCTGCGACAACCTCGCCGAACCCGTCAGCACCGTCCCGCTGCCCACGTACACCGGCAGCAGCCGTATTCCGTCCTTCGACATCACAAATTCCCGCACCTGATTCGAATGCGGCATTCCTCGCGACTTCAACACGTAAATGCACCGGTTCCTCTCGCCGTTCAGTTCCACATCCCGCGCGAAAATCCATGTGTCGATCAGCGAGGAGATTCCCACGTCTGTCTGTTCGATTTCCTTGTCGCGTCCCTGCGTCAGCGACGTGAAGAAACCCGTAATTTGCTGTGTTTTTAAAAAATCGATCAGACGCATCAACACCGACTGCAATTCCTGCTGGCTCCCGACCAGCAGGTTCGTCACCGGGTCGATAACCACCGCGTCCGGCTTGTGCTCCTCCACTAGCTTGTGAATGCGCAGTAAGTGCATTTCAAGCCCGCTCTGCGTCGGCCTCCAAGCCTCGAATCGCAGCAGGCCTTTTCTTACCTGCTTCTCCAAATCGACCCCGACGGAGCGCATGTTGCGCATCGCCTGCGCCGGAGACTCTTCGAACGCCACATACAAGCATCGCTTCCCCTCCCGGCATGTACGCTCCGCAAAGTGCGCCGCCAGGCTCGACTTTCCCGCTCCCGCCGTTCCGGAAACCAGCACAGAGGCTCCCCGGTAAAATCCCTTTCCCTCCAACATGTCGTCCAAATCCTGGACCCCCGAGGAAACCCGCTGGTTCGACACCGCGTGATCCAATTTCATCGATGAGGTTGGCAGCACCGAAAAACCGCGGTCGTCGATCAAGAATGGAATCTCGTCGGCGACGTGCGAAGACCCGCGGTACTTCACCACCCGCAACCGCCGCGTCGAAACCTGCTCGCTCACCCGGTGATCCAGAAAAATCACGCAATCCGACACATACTCTTCCAATCCATACCGCGTCAGCGTCCCCTCGCCCTTTTCCGCCGTTACGACCGTTGTCAAGCCGCGATCTTTCAGCCACCGGAACAGTCTGCGAATCTCGGCACGCAGCAGACCCGTGTTTGAAAATCCGGAGAAAATCGCCTCCGGGGTGTCCAACACCACGCGCTTGGCCCCAATCGAATCCACCGCGTGCTTCAGCCGAATGAACAATCCTTCTAAATCATATTCGCCCGTCTCCTGTATCTCTGCCGGCTCGATGCGCACATACTCCAGCACTAATTTCTTTCGCGCCGCCAGTCCCTTCAGGTCGAATCCCAGGGACGCCACGTTTTTCGTCATGTCCTCGGACGTTTCTTCGAAGGTCATCAACACGCCAGGCTCGTTGTACTCCGTGGCTCCGCGTACCAGAAATTCCAACGCAAACATCGTCTTCCCGCAGCCCGCTCCCCCGCACACGATCGTCGGTCGCCCCTTGGGCACTCCACCGTTCGTCACTTCGTCGAATCCTGTAATCCCCGTAAGGGATTTGTCCAGTCGCGTCATCCTCGCGGAAACCTTTCCGTTTCGATTCTTGCGCATCGTCAATACCAAGCCGCCGAAATTGTCTGCCAAAGCATCGTGAATTCGAATGTGCTGTGCTTTAACGTTGACCTGAAGCTGCCATATTATCCATATCTCGCTCTCGTGGACAACGTCACTTCACAAAAAAACCGCATTTTTATTGCGAATTTCACGCCTCCCCTACAGTGATTCCTGTATGGACGCGCCTTTCCACCGTGTATGCGCTCAACTCCCGCTCTGCACTCCCCCTCAATCTGCCCCGCTTTCGCAACTCGCCGCTTGACGTCGGGCATCCAACTTGACGCAGACAGACATCTCCAGTCCATGGGCCAGCCCTCTGCTTGAATCTCAAATCCTAATTCGCAAGGAGAACGCGAACCATGAAGCGTTTCGCATTTCTATTTCTTCTAGCGGGCTGGCTCGTGCCTCTCGCATCGGCTCAAGAAACCGAACACGTCCAGGTCGGCATCTTCGCCGATTATCTACGCTTGTCGCAAACCGGCACGAACTACGGCGGCCTCGGTGCCCGCCTTGGTGTCGTGGCTTTCCGCAATCTCAAGCTGGAAGGTGAAATTAGTTACGATTTCGATCAGGCCTTCACCGAAAGGTTCACTGACTCTACCACCGGCTCCTTCACCATTCGCCGCACTGGTTTGCGGATCCTCCACGGCGAGTTCGGCCCTAAAGTGAACCTTGGCGAACACTACCACGTTCACCCGTTTGTCTTTCTCAAAGGCGGTTTCGTCGATTTTCGAATCAACAACGCGCCGGCCACCATCGGAACATTTTTCAGCAGCGTCGACAATCTCCGTCGTAACAATGTCGACGGCGTCCTTTACCCTGGCGGCGGTCTCGAAGGCCATTTCGGCCCGCTGGGCGTGCGCCTGGATATCGGCGATGAGATTTACTTCAACCACGGCACGCATAACAATTTGCGCATCACCTTTGGACCCTACATTCGTTTCTAAGTTCGGAGACTGTGCTCTGCCGCCGAACCTTTGACGCCTGACGCGTCAACTCCTACAAATAAGCCTTTGGCTCCGGCGAAAGACCGGAGCCAAAGGCTTTTCGTCCATCTTTATTGACTCTTTTGCTTGCTCTGACTCGTTCTCTATCTCGCGCCCTTCGCCGGGTACTCAGTGTGCAGAGCCGACAGGTCCGCCAGCATCACTGGGATGAATCTCTGCCAACAGGTGCCCACTTTGTATCATCCTGTCCGCGTTCACAATCTTCTGCGCTAACGCCACAGGCCTCCACCATCCTCGCCGAGCCGATCCGCTCTTCAGATTGCGGCTCCTCTGCTCATTCCTCGGCCCTCTGAGCTACCCTGCCCTCTGCGTTGGGCCTGCCTCCTATTCCAGCGGCACAGTCCCTGTTTCAACTTGCGACGCGCCCTTTCGTTACATTCTTCGGGCCGCTCCCAATGGGCAGGCCCCACCGTCACGCCCTGTCCTTTCTGCTGCCCACCCGGTCAGCCGTTCAAAATAAAGCACATAGCTCCGTACTGGAGCGCTTTGGCTATTGCTTGCCCCGCCCCCAATCCCTACAATCTGTCTCATCCTAAGAACGAGTGTTTCTTTTAGGAACAGTGTTACAAAACTTAAAGGAGCTAAGTAGCGTCAAATGTGCGGCCATTCCTTTGGCCGACTGGGTGCAACAGACGTAATCGGCTCGAACGCGTTCTCGCGGAACGTTGTTAGTAGACCGGGAACGATTTGTTGGAATGACGGTTGACCAGGCAACAAACCTGGGATAAAAACAGCCTTCCATCCGGCAGAATCGGGCAAGAATATTTTCGGGGTATAACAGTGAAGCAATTGGGACGTGTTCTCCTGGCCGCAGTCCTTGCTGTTACGACCGCAGCGCCGATGCCTGCCGCGCCTGCTGCGCGCAGAGCTTCGCTGCGCCGCATCTCGCGTTTCCGCGGCGTCCCGACCTTCGCCAATTCCTCACTCGCGGACATTGCCACCTTCGACGATCCCATCGTGCGCGCCGCCGCTGTCGACGCCCTCGGCCGCTACAACGGCGCAGTCGTAGCCGTGGATCCCAATACCGGCCGCATCCTCACCATCATCAATCAGAAAATTGCTTTCGGCGACGGCTACATTCCGTGCTCCACCATCAAGCCCGCCGTTGCGCTCGCCGCGCTATCAGAGAACGTCATCACCCGCGACACCATGCTCAAAGTCAGCCGCCGCAAGTACATGAATTTGACCGAAGCCATGGCGCACTCCAACAACGTCTTTTTCGAAGAGTTGGGCCGCCGCATGGGCTTTGACACCGTTTCGCGCTATGCACGCCTCCTCGGCCTCGGCGAGCTCGCCGGCTACAATCTTCCCGAAGAGCACCCCGGTTCGTTCCCGATGCAGGCTCCCGCGCACGGCGGCATCGCGCGCATGTCCAGCTTCGGTGAAGGCATCCAGATGACACCGCTGCAGCTGGTTTCGCTAGCGGCTGCTTTCGCGAACGGCGGCACTCTCTACTACCTCCAATACCCGCGCAGCGCTGACGAAATCCAGAGCTTTACTCCGCGCATCAAGCGCGATTTGAATATCGCCCCGGTGCTTCCGGAAATTCGCGAAGGTATGCTCGCCGCTGTTCTCTATGGAACCGGCAAGCGCAGTTTCGATCGCGACGGCGATGAAATGCCGCTCGGCAAAACCGGAACCTGCAACGATCCCTCTTCCCGCGTGGGCTGGTTCGTCACCTATGCGGACGAAGCGCATCCGAAAATCGCGCTGGCCGTGTTGCTGCGCGGCAGCTCCCGCCAAGTCATCGGCCCAACCGCCGCCCTCGTCGCCGGCCGCATCTATCGCCGCCTCCGCGAACAAAACTATTTCGCCACCCAAACTCAGAGCCCCGAACTAAAACTGCTTTCTATCGGCAAGTAAACTCGCCCAAACAGTGTCATCCTGAGTCTATCCGACGAGGATAGCCGAAGGATCTCAACCCCTCTTATAAACAAAAGCATCCCGCCGGATTCTGCATTTTTCACTCGGTCCTGAGCGCCTCCATCGGATCGATGGACGCCGCTCGAAACGCCGGCACCAACCCAGCCACCAATGCCGAAAAGACCAGCGCCCCCACTGCGACACTCAACACCGCCGGGTCATAGCTCTTCACCCCAAAAAGCTGATGGGCAAGTGCGCGCCCTCCCGCGACCGCAATCGGAAGTCCTATCAGCAATCCGATTCCGATCTGCGCCATGGCCCCACTCACCACCATTCTCACCACTTTGGCCCGATCCGCTGCCAGCGCCATGCGGATACCAATCTCGCTCCGGCGCCTCGCCACTCCGTACGCGGTCACGCCGTACAGCCCAACGCACGCCAGCGCCAGCGCCAGCAAACCAAACAGCCCAGTCAGCCGGGCAATCAGCCGCTCCTGATTAAAATTAAGGCTGACCTGCTCGCCCAGGCTCGTGACGTTAAGCACGGTAACATCCGGATCCGTCGCGGCTAAGGCTTCCCGGATCACAACCTCTAGATTCTGAGGCTTCCCGCTGATCAGCAGTTCGATATCGTTCATATGATGCAAAGGCGGCGAAGGAAACATGGTGCAAATCGCGCATCCGAACGGATACGAAACGATGTATCTGCATTTGTCGCGCATGTATGTCCGCAACGGCCAGCGCGTGGAAATTGGCAAGACTATCGGCCTGGTTGGAAGCACGGGTCTTTCCACGGGCCACATCTGGATTTCCGCATTGTGCAGCGCGGGCAGTACAAAAATTTCGAGAAGCTCGGACTGCCGCCTTCGGATCCGGTCACAAAGAAAAACCTTCCGGAATTCACAGCGGTGCGCGAAAAATTTCTGCCGGTGCTGAAAAATCCTTCTCGTCTTCAAGTCAGTATCAGCTCGGCAGCCGCGCAATAACTCCGAACCACTGATTCTCATGGTCAGTAGATGATGGGGAGCTTCGAGAAATCGCTCGAGTTGTGATCCGTCAAGCGAAGCACTAGCAGCGTACGGTCGTCCGCGGGAGTGAAGCCGCCGCCGCTGTAGTCGTTCGCAGCGTTTAGCACCAGGTCGCAGATTTCGCTGGCAGACTGCTGCGGAGAAACGTTCTTGAGAACGGCGCTTAGGCGCGCGAGCCCGAACTCCTGCTGTTCGGCGTTTTCTGATTCGAGGATGCCGTCCGAGGCGAACATGACAGCGTCGCCAGGGCGAAGATCGACAGTGACTTCGTCATATTCGGTGTCTGGAAAAAGGCCGAGAGGCACGCCGGCGACGCGAATTTGCTGCACTTCGCCGTCGCGCACCAGTACCGGATAGGGCGCGCCGGCATTCGCCAGCGTGAGCCGGCGGCCGCCGGCGTCGTACACGGCGAAGGCCATGGCGATGAAGCGCGAGTCGAGGTGCGCGCCATGCAAGCGTCGATTCAGCATTGCCAGCATTTCCGGCGGCGGGCAGGGGTGCTCGACAATGTGCTCGCGCATGGTGCCGATCGCCAGCGAGCCGAACAGCGCGGCCGCGGTGCCTTTGCCGGAGACGTCGCCGAGCGCGACAGCGAGGCGGCCCTTGCCGTAAGGAAGAAAATCGTAGAAGTCGCCGCCCAATTCGCGCGCAGAACAGTAACCGGCGGCCAGATCGAGGCCGGGAACTTCGCGAACTCCGCTGGGAAGAAGCTGGCGCTGAATTTCGCGTGCGGTGGCCAACTCGTCGTGGAGGCGGCGCTCGCTTTGCCGGGCCTCTTCGTAGAGGCGGGCGTTTTCGAGGGCGATCGCCACATAAGAGGCGAGCGTGGCGAGCATACGTTCGTGTTCCGCGGTGAACGCGTGGGTTTCCGCACTTTCCAAATCCAGGACACCGATCAGGCGATCCTGCATCAGGAGTGGCACGACGAGTTCGGAGCGAACCACAACGCCGGTTTCGACTTCGCAGGCGAGAAAGCGAGGATCTGCGAGCGTGTCGGCGACGCGCACGGCGCGGCGTTGGCTGGCGGCGGCACCAGTGAGTCCCTGATGGAGGGGAACACGCGTGCGCGCGGGAATGGAATCGCCATAGCGCATGACGAAGGCGCTCTCGAGATGCTGCGTTTTTTCATTCCAGAGCATGACGCTGAAAACGTGATAGTTGACGAGTTTCTTGACGCGCTGCGCGACGCGGCGCAGCAGCTCTTCGCGGTCGAGGATGGAGGTGATTTCGCGGCTGACTTCGTAGAGCAGCGAAAGGGTATTGGCCTGTTCGGGATAGGAGGCGAACAGGCTGGCGGGAACGGGGTCAGCGTCACCCATGAGCGGAAAGGGCGCTAGTTTGGCGACGGTCTCATCCATAGACCTGGAACCTTGACCTTGGGGCAATGATAGTTGGATGTGCGGGCCGTGTCCACGTTGCGGAGGGACGCCCGATGGTCAGAACGTTGGAAGAACTGAAGGTCCAAGCGTCGAGATACCCCCACCCCGGGTGTTTCTGAAAAAGAGGCTGGATTTGCCTGATTGCAAAGGACTTGACTCTTTGAAGGCGCAGAAGAGGCGGTAAGTCCATGAAAAGAAAAGGGAAGCCACGGAGGTACAGAGGCGTCGAGAATTCGTGGTTCGGAGTGCGAACAGGGGGTATAGCCCCCGGTATTTTTGTAAGAGCGGATTCTAAAGGGGTTACGGATGCACTTTGCGTAAGAGCGGATTCTAAATGATTTAGAGGCCTTGCGAATGGCGGGCACGCTGGATTAAAGGGCATGATGCCAGGCTCAACATTTTTCGAGGAATGCCAAGCCGCAGGAAACGGAAGAAGAGAGTCAAAGGCGCTTGCGGCAGAGCAGACGAGGATGGGAGCTGAGTACATGGGGCACGGTAGCACGGGCTTATCCAAGAGGTAAAGTAAGAAACATCGAAGGGTCGAATTTCGAGGTCCAATGGGGATTAGAAGGGTTGAACGGTGTTTGAGAGTAGCCGCGAGAGGCACACGGACAACGTCTGTCTCGACCTAGGCACATTGTTACCTAGACCAGACGTGTAAGCGATTGGACGGACTGAGCCCGTGGCCTCCATTGGGGCGGAGCTCAAACGGACTTCGATTGCCGCGGTTTGTGGCCCGAGTTGGCGTGCTCACCGAGGTAGTAGGGCGCGCTGACTGTGAAGATACGCTCGTTGCCGCGGACCAGGAGCATCCATTCCAACAGGCGGCCGCGCTGGTTGTGCAGGAAATATTCATACCAGCGGCCTTCCACGAGTTCGGGAATGACCACCACAATGCGCCGCTGCGGCTGCTGTTCCGACAATTCCAAAATGTACTGAATAATGGGAACGATGATGAATCGATAGGGCGAAGGCAGCGTTAGTAATTTGGGCGTGGGCCAGCCCACTTCGCGAAATGCTGTTTCGACGTAACGCTCCCACGCTGCGCGTAAGAGCTCGGAATGCTCGCCGGGTTCGACATGTACGGCGATAATTTCCGAGGTGAGTCGAGTGGCAAACTCGATTCCTTGTTTGGAGATCCGGCTCCAGCGGTCAATGGGAATAACGGCGATGGGAGGGGCCCCATGATTCGCCGGCAGCACGGGCTCCTTGCATAGCGTACCCACCCGCACATAGTGATAGTGGCGGCGCACGGAACCAAAAAGCACGACCAGCAGCGGAATAAACAGCAGCGTGATCCAGGCACCTTCCACAAATTTGGCAACCAGCACCACGCAGACGGTTATGCCCGTGACAAACGCGCCGAGCCCGTTCACAAACGCGCTCTTCCGCCAGTGGGGCCCGCGCTTCTTGTACCAATGCACGACCATACCCGCCTGCGAGAGTGTGAAGGCCAGGAACGCGCCCACGGCGTAGAGCGGAATCAGCCTGTCGGTGACACCGTCAAACACAATCAACAAAAAAGCGGTCAGAACCGCGAGGGTCACGATTCCGTAGGAATATACGAGGCGGCGTCCGCGAAAACGGAAGGCATGAGGAAGATAGTTGTTCTGGGCGATAGCGCGACACAGGCGCGGAAAATCTGCGAAAGCAGTGTTGGCCGAAAGCGAAAGTACCAACAGGATTGAAGCGATGGTGAGGTAATAAAAGAAACCTTTTCCAAAGACGGCGTCGGTCAGCATCGAGAGGATTGTTTGGTAGCCGGGTTTGCCGGGTTCCGTGGCGACGATGGAGTAGGCCTTGACGAGATACGAAATCCCGGCAAGAAGCACGGCGAGCAAAAAAATGATCACCGTGAGCGTGCGCTGGGCGTTTTTGACGGCGGGCTCGCGAAAGGCCTTCACGCCGTTGCTGACCGCTTCCACGCCGGTGAGCGCGGTGCAGCCGCTGGCAAACACTTTCAGCAGCAGCCAATAAGTGACCGCTTCGGTCACCGGCGGCGGAGGTGGTAGCGGCGTGACCGGCACGGGTTGTCCGCCACTCATCAAAACGCGAATCAATCCAGCGCCAATGACGATGAAGAGCGTGCCGACGAACAGGTACGTCGGCACCATAAAGGCGACGCCGGCTTCGCGCACACCACGCAGATTCACGAGGGTGACGACGATCAGGATGCCGACGCAGAGCGACATGGTATGCCGCTGCAAAGAAGGAACCGCGGAGATCAATGCGCCGACGCCGGCCGAGATGCCCACGGCGGCAGTGAGAATGTAATCCGTCAGCAAGGCCGCGGCGGCCAGAAGACTCGGACGCGCGCCGAGGTTAAAGCGCGCCACGGTGTACGAGCCGCCGCCGCCGGGATACGCAGCAATGGTCTGGCGATACGAAAAGTAAACGATCAGAAGCAGGGTGATAATTGCGGCGCTGATGGGAACAATGTAGTGCAAGCCGAGAAGACCGAGGGGAATGAGCAGAGTCAGCGCTGCTTCGGGCCCGTACGCCGCGGAACTCAGCGCATCCAAGCCAAAAATAGGAATGCCCTGCGCGGGGCCGATTTGCTCGGCACGTTCTTCGCTGGTGGCGAGGGGTTTACCGACGAGCAGGTCGAGAATATTCATGCCGGGGGCTGATTCACAGTCTGTCCAGCACTCCATTTGCAACAGTATGGGAGATAAAGTCAACCGTTGCCGGCACGTCGTAGTAGCTTTTTCGGTTTGCCGACTATACTGCCGACAGCAGAGGAGAAGGCGCGAGGCGCGGGAATAGTTTTCGAGTGGAGAAAAATATTGTCGCAAGCGTGAACGGACGAGGGGCGCCTACCTGCGTTGGCCGGGCTGAAGCCTGGCCCCTACAATTAGCGGAACTGCGAGTTGTAGTAGAGGTTCAGATCGTCGCGGAGCTGTCGGGCTTTGCCAGCGTCAGGAGCGTTTTCGATCATGGTGTTCAGGATGGGTTCGAGGAAGCGGCCGTACCTGGCTAACGTGGCATCGTCGTGTGCGGCGAAGGCGTACTCGACGGCGTTTTCAGTGGCAGGTGTCACAAGTTCGAGTCTTCCGACAAAGACGCGGGTCGTTTGGATTGGAACTGGCGTGATGGAGAGCGGAAGTACGCTGTCCACAAATTCGCGAGGGACGATGTACAGCAAGCGGCTGCCTTCCTCGAACCAGGAATCACGCCAGGTTTGGACCATGGCTTGCGCCTCGTTTTGATAAAGGCCCTGGGCGACGAGTATTCCTTCGAGATCGCGAGCGAGGGAATCGACGGTGGCGTCGAGCTCGGGCGGATCGAGGCTCGTTTCATGCTGCAGCGCGTTGGCGAGGCGATAGAGGACTTTTTCGCCGCGACGCTCGAAAAGAATGAGGGAGGAGATTGTGTGATCGCCGTGATTTTCGGCGCGCACTTTGCCTTCCGGCGTGAGCCTCGCGGAAATGGGAACGGCGAAGACGGACACTCCGCGATAGAAAAGAAATTTCTCGTATTGCTCGCCTGTGGGCGTCCGCACGCGAAGAGGCGTGGAAGTGGTTGCGCGCGCGGCGTAGTAGCGGTCGCTGCGAGCTTCTTGCGGAAAATCCGCAGTGAGAGACGGAGAAACGGTGACCGCGTCCCAGGCGATGCTTCCGTTGGGCTGGTTCCCGTAGTAGAGCGTCAAGTCATGCAAAGGCTTGCGAGGTTCGACGCGGCTAGCATGCGGATACCATTCGGTGATCACGCCCTTGGAAAAACTTACTTTTACCGAGACGGTTTCTTGGGTAGGCGCGTAGAAGTAGAGCACGGGCGTTTCCATGCGCACGGTGCCGCGCAAGCCGAGCTTGTAGCCGTCCTTTTGAAATTGTTCGACGAAGCCGGGAAGGTCGGTCGAGCCGGTGAGCGGCGACCATTCGACCGCTCGCCCGTCGACGCCAGCGATGGACGTGAACGTACCCCATTCGTGAGCGGTGAGGCCGGAATAGACCACGCGTAGGCGCGTGCCCAGCAGGGCCAGAGGGGTCACCGCGCAGCCAAGCACCACTCCTAACGCAAACCGTCGGAACCTTTTACCAAGCATAACTTGGCCTCCTGCCTGCGATGTCTACGGTCTTTATGACGGTCGCGAACGAGCAATTGTTAACCGGCCACTTCTGACAAGCCTGCCTCTGCCAACTGAAATCCCCGAACGGTGTGTGATAAGCTCCGCGGCCATGAGCATCCAGGCGCCTAGTGTTGAGCAACTCCGCGAAGTTGCCGCGAGTCTGGGCTTACGCATGAGCGATAAAGACCTCGCGTGCTATCTCGAGCTGATGAGCGACGGCCTGGCGGCTTATTCGATGATCGACGCGCTGCCCGACCATTTGCCGAGCGTGGGGTATCCACGCGGCAAAGGATATCGCCCGGAGGGGGACGAAAACCGTTACGGAGCGTGGTACTGGAAGACCGCCATTAAGGGCGCGAGCCAAGGCAAGCTGGCGGGCCGCAAGATCGTTCTGAAGGACAACGTTTGTGTTGCGGGCGTGCCCATGTCCGGGGGCTCATCGATTCTCGAGGGCTACATTCCGGAAATTGACGCGACGATTGCCACGCGCATCCTCGATGCGGGCGGCGAGATTGTGGGGAAGGCGGTCTGCGAATATTTTTCGTTTTCTGGAGGAAGCCACACCAGCGCTACTGGCCCGGTGCAGAATCCGCGCAAACGCGGCTACTCGGCGGGCGGATCCTCGTCGGGAAGCGCCGCACTGGTGGCCGCAGGCGAAGTGGAAATGGCGATCGGCGGCGACCAGGGAGGCTCCATCCGCATTCCGTCGTCGTATTGCGGTGTGTGCGGGATGAAGCCGACGTATGGATTGGTGCCGTACACGGAAATCTTGTCTATTGAATTTACGGTCGATCACACTGGACCGATTACAGCGAACGTTTCGGACAACGCATTGCTGCTTGAAGTGATCGCCGGACCGGATGGAATCGACCCCCGGCAAAATGCCGGGCGGCCCCTGGGCGCCTACATGCGGGCGCTGCAAGAGGGTGCGGGAGGTTTGCGCATCGCCATTGTGAAGGAAGCGTTCGCGCATCCGAATTCCGATGCGCGGGTGAACGTCAAAGTGCGTGATGCCGCGGAGCGCCTCGCGAAATCCGGGGCGCGAATCGAAGAAGTATCGATTCCCATGCATGCCTCGGGTAGCGCGCTGCTGGTGCCAATTCTGGCCGAAGGAGCGCTGGATGCCCTGAAAGGCAACGGCTTCGGCACGAACCACAAAGGGCTGTACGTCACGAGTTTGATGAACGCGCTTGCGAACTGGCGCGAGCGGGCGAATGAACTTTCCGAAACGATGAAGACGGTGCTGCTGTTGGGAGAATTCATGGCTCGTGCCACGCAGGGTCGCGTGTATGCGAAGACGCAGAATATTGCGCGGCAACTTCGGGGCGTCTACGACTCGGCTTTAGAGAGATTTGATTTGTTGCTTATGCCAACGACTCCAATCACCGCGACGCTTCTGCCTGCGACCGACGCCAGTAGAAGGGAAATTTATCAGCGGGCTTTGGAAATGCTGGGGAATACGGCTCCATTCGACCTGACGGGCCATCCGGCAATGTCGATCCCTTGCGGCAAAATTGATGGATTGCCGGCAGGATTGATGCTCGTGGGTCGGCACTTCGAAGAATCCGTCATCTACCGCGGAGCCCGTGCGTTGGAACAGGCCACCGATTGGGAATTGGTTTGACGTGATACGCCACGTCATGGTCACGGATACGCTGAAGAATATCGGCAAGGGCCTGGGGTCGATCTCGCCCGAAGAAGGCTATTCCTGGTACGCGGGGATTTGAGTCGCTGCTAAACAGGAGAAGCGCCAACGAATAGGATTATTGGACTATTTCGTAGACCAAAATCTTCGCGTCTACGACTGTCGCTTCCTTCGACTGCGGAATCGGCGGCACCAGAATGATGTGCTTTGGAATGGCGGCGTAAAAGCGTTTCATTTCCGGCACCAGCAGAGAAGTCTTGGCGATTGGACCGGTCGGAACTTTTCCAAGGCTCTGATAGTGGTCCGCATCAAGCTGCTTGAAAACTTCAACGAAGCCGGTCGTGCCTGTGTAGTAGACGCGGCCGCTTGCCGGTTCATACTCGACTTCGTCCACGCCGCCTTCGGTATCGATCGCGTCAATCACTCTGCCGGTGTCTGAATCCATGACAACGAGCTTCCCGGGTTTGTAAATATGACTGCGCTTAACGCGGCTGCCAATCAACAGACGATGATGCGCGCCATCGAACGCCACGGCATGAGGCTCCGGACCACCGGTGATGGGCCACGTCGCAAGTACTTTGCCTTGTGCGCGGTCGATGACGATGACATTGCTGGTGTCGCCCGTGACGACGTACAACTTCGATGATTTGGGATCGAGCGCGAGGCCCGCAGGATTCAGTCCGTCCACCTCAATGCTGCCAACGTACTTGCCATTTTTAGTATCTACGATTTCGATAGAACCCCTGATGCCTTCTTTCTTAAGGCCATCCGCGCGGTCGCCCAGATAAAAAAGCCCGGTCGCCGGATCGTAAACGCCGTTGTCCGGCACCCTGCGTGAATCCTTGTCTGAGTCGCTGCCAGAGAGTTGGATGTTCTTCACCAACTCGTAAGTTTCGCCGCTAAAGACTTTGACAGTGCCATCTCCATCGTCGACCCAGATCTCGTTGGTTTGCGGCAAATAGATGGTTTTCCGTGGATCTCCGCCGAAGCCAGTGATCGTGCGAATGTCTTTGCCCGTGCGCAGGTCGATTACTTCGATGGTTCTCTGGTGCTCGCCAGGAACAAATAGGCGCTGGCCTTTGATATCGACGGCCATATGATCGAAGTAACCCTCGACGTTGGGCAGCGGAATCGTTTGCACGAGCTTCAGGGGCGCGCTCGTATCGGCTGCCGGGCCACTCTGGGCCTGAGCCGGTGGAGTGAATACCGCGCACAAAGTCCATAGCAGCACGAAGAAATTTGTCTTCACTCCTGAATTCCTCCATCGAGGGGAAGTTTCGCAGCAAGCAAGGTACGTCGTTGAAAAGTTAAAGTCACATTAACTTTTCTTTAGGTTCCCTCGGCTGTTGAAGCGAGCAGAGCTGCATGCGAGCCGCTCACGAATGCAGCGTCTGGAAGTCAGACGCACTTGTTCGAATGGTTCGACCATTCGAGCTGGATCGTGTAACCGCCGAGGGTGCGGGTCTGCCAGGAGCAGATGTCGCCGATTTCGCCGTTATTGTCGTCGTACCAGCCTTGGCCGGGGATGGGATCGGTGATGGCTTCGCAGAGCTCGTGAGAAGTGGTGGAGGTGAGTGCGTCGAAGGCGGCGATCCCGCCGAGACAGCCGGTGCAGCTCGGATACGGCATCACGGCGTAGAAGATGCTGTTGTTGATGGCGTCATGATAGCCGCAGAAGACTTTGCAGGAGGCGCTGCCACCCTGGGTGACGGTGACTCCGGGCGGAAGGAAAACGAAATAAAGGGTGTTTGGAGTTGCGGCGGGCAGCGTGCCTGCGGAGATTTGCTGCTGCAAGAATGTTTGGATGGCCGAGTCGTCGGCGGTTTTTCCTGGAGCCGGAGTCGTGAGTGTGATGGTGCCGATGAGCAAACCGTGGGCGATCTTCTGGTTGGGGACGCTGTATTCGGCGAGCTGGTCGAGAAGCAGACTGGCAAGAATAAAGTCGAAGAATTGATTAACTTTGGGGAGAAGTGCATTTTGCGGAGCCTCATTCCAAGCGGCGCCCCAGAAAATGGTGAAGACCTGCACGGAGGTGAGGAGGGGTCCGTTGCGGTAGGTTAGCTTAGGAGGAACTTGCGGAGCGGCTGCTTTGGCTGCACCGGGGTGGAGGGGAACGATTCGGATTGGGTGGTAAAGCTCGGACGGACGAGCTTTTGGAGTTTTTGGACGCGGTTTGGACGGCATGGTCGGCTCCTCGGGAGTATGGGCTGAGGCAGAAAAGTTAGCGGAGGGCGGAGGAAAAGTAAATGGCACTCGCCACTACTGGACTTCGGTGGGGTCGTGGGTTTGGTGGTCGGAGATTTGGAAGCGGAGGAAGGCGTGGATGGCTTGCAGGGCTTCGAGGTTGTCGGTGGAGATTTGGATTTTGGCGCCGCCAGGGGTGTCGCTGTACTGGTAGCGGATCTGGTCGCGGAGTTTGGCCATCACGGGTACGCCGGGAGGTGTGGCGTCGTGGATGAACATGGGGACGTCGAAGTCACCGGCCGCAAAGCGCTTGGTGATGTGGGAAAGGTGCATGCGAATTTCGTCACGGGTGGCGGAGTTTTTGGGGTTATTGGCCGAGACATCGATGGCGCCGCCTGTTTTGTAGAGGCGAAAATGGTGAGTGGTGGTTTCGTGGGAGAAGCCCATGGCGTGGTCGCCGCGGCTGGTAACGGCGTCGTGATGGGAGGGGTCCGGCGCTGGCTTTGGAGATTGCTGGGCGACTAGGGCCAAGGGGCAGAGGCAGAGCACCGAGGGGCGGAGGAAGACGAAGGATCGCATGGTGGGTTGGACGGAGGAAACGGAGAGAAGCGTTGACACCTCATGAAGATCGGCGGGAGAGGAGAAACCGTTCCGAGGTTGAATTTGAGAGTGAGGCTGACACTTTGAAAGCGGCGGCCCTTCGCGGCTCAGGATGAACAAGACCCGCCACATTCCACAGGGTTACTTTATTGTAAGTCTAAGAAAAAGAATGGCTTACGGGGGCATATCTAAAGACATGCCACTCGATTCGAGGGCGGGGAAAAGTAGCTATTGCGATACTGGCCCTAAGTTACGCTGAACTTCCGACCAGTAGTTTTTTGGGCCTCGCAAGGGGTAGTCTGAAGGGGACGACAGAACCCCATTTCCAGCACCGTGGGAGAGCGAAATTGTTCTGCGAAAGATGTGGCCTGAACTTTCTGCCGAAGCAATCGGTGTGCACCCGCTGCAATACGGCGGCGACGCGGCACTGGTTTCAACTGATGAGCTTGATGACGCTGCTGGTGGCGGTGGCTTGCAACGCCATGGTGGCGCTGCTGTTACTACCTCGGTTTACCACCGGTGGGCATGCGCAATTGTTCCGAGGATGGATGTGGTTTGACCACAAAGCAGCGATGTACGGCTGGGTGCCCATCGCAGCCGGATTGCTGGCCTGGGACTACCTGGTGTGGAAAGAAGCGCGACCTAAGGTTCGAGGATGGTTCACCCGGAAGCTCCTGACGCTGTCACTGGCAGCAGGAGTGGCGCCGATTTTGCCGTGGTGGATTCCGGCAGGGGCGCCTCCAGGGCAGTTCTTATCGATGATCGGGAGATACCCGGGACTACCGGTGCTGCTGGCGTGGGGAGTGGTGTTGGTGGTGCTGGTGCTGCTGTGCGTGGACGCGGAGTCGCGGGACTATTTGCTTGGGCATGGGAAAGTGCTGAGCGTGGTGAGCATGGGCTTGCTGCTCTTAGTGCTGACGATGACGATGTTAGGTTGGGCGGTTACCTCCTAAGCGGTTCTCACCTAGTCTAAGCCTAGGCTGCCAAAAGAACGCATATTGCGGGGCTACGCGTAACAAGCAACGCAAGGCTGCGGCAACGCCATCTCAACGAAGGTCTACAGAATTCCAGGCAAGGGAAGTACGCCAATTATCCTCAGCACAATACAGTGAACACTGTATACGATTTTCCTTGCATGAATAAAGCGCTTACGTTTCAAATGTGGGCGGTGCAATTGGCGTTCGTCCCCGAGCGTCAATCGAATCTTCCAGGGCTCTTCTGCTTAGTGCGGTTACCGCGTGAGAGGAGAACGGCGCGGGGCAGGGTAAGTTTGCGTCCGGCAGATTCAGGAGAGAAAAATCAGATGGGTTCCAAGATATTGATAGTGGACGATCATGAAGTGGTGCGCCAGGGCATCCGAACAATCTTGCGGGCGCGGCCACAGTGGGAAGTTTGCGGGGAGGCGGTGAACGGCCGGGACGCCATCGAGAAGGCGCAAAGTCTCGATCCGGACGTAATCATCATGGACATCACGATGCCGGAGATGAGCGGGATTGAGGCGACGCGGGAGATTTCTAAACTAAAATTGCGCTCGGCCGTGCTGGTGTTCACTATGCATGAGTCGAAGAACCTGGCGGCGACGGTACAGGAGGCGGGAGCGCGCGGATTCGTGCTGAAGTCACATGCTGCGAGGGATTTGCTGGATGCGCTGGAAGCGCTGATGGGCGGGGGGACATTCTTTGGAGCGGACGCCGGTAAGGTGTCGAAGGCGAAAGAAGGATCGGGCAATCGCGGTTTGATGTTCCGGGCGAGTTTGCGGTTGGGTTGGCGAGCTAGAGCGGCACAGATCTTCAGACCTCAAGTGGCGGCGAGCGCCGCACCTAACGAATAGCTGTCACAAGATAAACGGCGGTCACTAAGCTCCGTATGGACGGCAGAGAGCGGACGATCGGCGGTTGTACGTTGACTAACTTGTGGAGAACGAGGCAAGCGAAGTGAAAGAGGAAACCGTCCCAGCCCTACCGCCTCGATTTTCTCGAGGGGGTATCGGTTTCCCCTTCTACTTCGGTTAGCGGAGCTTAGTAACCCGCAACGCGATACTCGTACGAGGCACTTTCAGTGACCATACGCTGAATTTTGTAGCGGAATCCACGATGATGCTGTAGCGGGAGCGTTGCGCGTTCCCAGTCAACGGGACGGGCGCCTGGCGTCTGCCGATGACGCAGCGGCGGCGGCGGCTTTTTGCGGCGTCTTGTCTGCTTGCGGATGTGCGGCGGCGTGGCCGTTGGCGCCTGACGATGCAGCGTTGGAGTTGCCGGGCTGTGCGATTTCGAGCTTCTTGCGCAGGGCGGATTCGAGCTTTTCGCGGATGTCTTTGTTCTCCTTTAGGAAGACGCGGGCGTTTTCGCGGCCTTGGCCCATGCGCTCGCCGCCAAAACTGATCCACGTGCCGCTCTTCTCGAGCAATCCCTTTTCGACGCCGAGGTCGATCAGGTCGCCTTCGCGGGAGATGCCTTCGCCGTAGAGAATGTCGAATTCGGCTTCGCGGAAAGGCGCGGCGACTTTGTTCTTCACCACTTTGCCGCGAGTTCGCGAGCCGATGACGCGGTCGCCTTCCTTGATGGCTTGGATGCGGCGAATGTCCAGGCGAATGGAGGCGTAAAACTTCAGCGCGCGGCCGCCGGTGGTGGTTTCCGGGTTGCCGAACATCACGCCAATTTTTTCGCGGATCTGGTTGATGAAGATGAGACATGTGCGCGACTTGGAGACGATGGCGGTGAGCTTGCGCAGCGCTTGCGACATCAAGCGCGCTTGCAGACCCATTTGCGGGTCGCCCATTTCGCCTTCGAGCTCGGCCTTGGGCACGAGAGCGGCCACGGAGTCGACCACGACGACGTCGACGCCACCGGAGCGGATCAGGGTCTCGGCGATTTCGAGTGCTTGCTCGCCGTTGTCGGGCTGCGAGACGAGAAGATTATCGACGTCCACTCCGAGCTTGCGCGCGTAGACCGGATCGAGCGCGTGCTCCGCGTCGATGAAGGCCGCGGTGCCACCGAGCTTTTGTGCTTCGGCGATGACGTGCAAGGTCATGGTGGTCTTGCCGCCCGATTCCGGGCCGTAGACTTCGACAACGCGGCCACGCGGGAAGCCGCCTACGCCCAGGGCAGCGTCCAGCGACAAACAGCCGGTCGGAATGACGCTGACGGGCACCAGCACGTCGCGGCTGCCCAGGCGCATGATGGCGCCCTTGCCGTGCGATTTTTCGATCTGCGCTATCGCTGCATCGAGCATTTTTGCTTTGTCGTCTGTCATTTCACACCTCGGTGGAGGAAAGTAGGAAATTCTTGCTGCAAGACCGGCCGCCAGGGGCTTGCGCCGGGAAAGACGCATGGCCTCTGCCAGGTACATAACGGAATGGGGAGCTTACCACTTGGTTTATGATTGTGCTATGGCCTTTTTTTGACCGCGGGCCAGCGGCCAGCCGGAAGGCCACCGCTACGTTCCCCTGCTTTTGACCGCCTGCCAGCACCTTACGCTGAGATCCTTCGGACATCCTCATCGGACGCCCTCAGGATGACAGGTTTCGGTTTTGGGGCAAGGGGTCACGCCAAGCACCTGTTGAAAACGCCGCAAAGGAAAGGTAGCACAGGGGCGAACAAAAAGCAAACACTATTTCCGGCTCCCATTCACCCTGACAGGCGCTTCTCTAGTGCCCGGCCAGATTCCACTTTAAGAAATCCAGCGCTCGCCGAATGATTTCTTTTGAGCGCTCGTTGGGATCGATGATGTCGAAGCCATGCCGGCCGGTTGGATGGTTCAAGACTTCGATGAGGACATTCTTTGCCAGCGCTTCCGCCACCAATTTGTCGATGGTGTGATTGATTCCTGGGCTATCCCAGCCGGCGCGCCCTACGAAGATAGGAGGAAGAGGGTGGGCCGCACGGTGGATCTGTTCCGCGGAGGACCCAGCAGCGCCAGCACGCATGCGAACCTCCTCTGTGACTCCCTCAAGCCCCGCCCACGTATTCTGGTCAACGTCCGAGATGCAGTAGAAACAGACAACTGCTCGCGAATAGGGCGCCGCTTCGTCCAGCACTGGAGCGAGTAAGAAACCTCCTGCCGAAAACGCCCAGAACGCAAAGTGATCCTTGTCGACCGAGAGTTCAGCGGCATGTTCGCGAACGTAGCGGACGAGGCCGCGCAAGTCTTCGATTCCATTCAGCGTGCCTTCCGGGCCGCGCGCGTAGCGCTTGTTGAAAACAATTCCTGCGAATCCGGACGCCGCGAGAATGCGGCCGTACGACCGGTAGACGCCGGCATCACGCCAATCGTGGGCGCCTGCTTCGATTCCGCCGCCGCTAATGAGGAACACTGCGGGAAATGCGTGTCGAGTTCTCGCACCGGCGGGCAAATACAAGTCCACCTTCAACTCAGCCTTCCCTTTTGAAGTGTCAACCGTTTTGTAGATGATTTCGCGCCGCACTTGTACCTTGTTCATGCCGGGAACCGTGTACACCGCTGACATTTGATAAACCTGCTCAAAGGGAGGAGGGGTTAGCGGACCCTCTTGCGCGAACGCATCAGGAATGCCGCTAACTGATGAAAGGATCACGACGAAAACGAAAATCAGAGCAATGGAGTATCGGCGCATTCCGACACCTCCCTGTGGTTTCGTGTTCGGTTAGACTCCCGGTCCAACAACGGGTGAGCGATTAAGGGAACCGCTAATTTGGATAGGTGTAGAACCCGCGGCCGGATTTGCGGCCGAGCCAGCCGGCGGCTACATACTTCTTTAGCAGGGGGCAGGCGCGGTACTTGGGGTCGCCCAGGCCTTCGTGCAGGAAGTGCATGATGTCGACGCAGACGTCGAGGCCGATGAAGTCGGCGAGCTCCAGCGGGCCCATGGGATGGTTCATGCCCAGCTTCATTACGTTGTCGACCGCTTCGGGCGTTGCCACGCCTTCCATTACGCAGTAGGCGGCTTCGTTGATGAGAGGCATGAGCACGCGGTTGGAGACGAAGCCGGGCGCGTCGTTTACGGCGACGGGTTTTTTGCCGAGGCGCTCGGCGAGCTGCATAGTGGAGGTGAAGGTGGCGTCGCTGGTTTGCAGCGCGCGGATCACTTCAACCAGCACCATCATGGGCACGGGATTCATGAAGTGCATGCCCACGAAGCGGTCGGGACGCTTGGTGAGCGCGGCCAGCGTAGTGATGGCGATGGAAGAAGTGTTGCTGGCAATGATTACGTCATCGCGGAGAAGAGGGTCGGCTTCGGTGAGCACGTTGCGCTTGAGCTCAAGCTTTTCGGGGACGGCTTCGATGACGAAGTCGGCGTTCGCGATGGTGGACATATCTGTCACGGGAACGAGACGAGCGAGCACTGCTCCCTTCTCTGCGGGATCGAGCTTGCCCTTCTTGATTTCGCGGTCGAGATTTTTTGCGATGGTGTCGACGGCGCGGTCCAGAAAGCGCTGCTCGACATCTCGCAACAGGACTTTGTAGCCGGCGCGCGCGAACACGTGCGCGATGCCGTTGCCCATGGTGCCCGCGCCGAGGACGGCCACGGTTTTGATGGAATCGATGGACAAGCTACCGCCTTTCGCAAACGAAATAGAGGATGCATGGGACGCGGATGGAGGTCAAGCCGAAGAGGTAGTGTCAATGAATCTATTGCGGTGGGACACCTTCGGTGATCTCGCGAACAATCTCGCGGGCTCGGGGCGCGCTCGACCGCGGAACGTAAACGATGGCCAGCTCGCCATCATTTGCCATGCGAACGGGAATTTCGTTTTCTTGCAAGGCGGCGGTCACGAACGCAAGGACTCTGGAGTCGTCTCCCGCCCAAACCGACACGGTGGGCTGTTCCTCGGCGGTCGCGGTTGGCTGCGGATTATCCTCCGGCGCTTCATCCTCGGCGGGAAGTTCCACGTCGGCGAGTTCGCCTTCGCTAAGGAGCTTTTCCAGGATTTCCTTTGCTGCGGGGAGGTCGGAGTAGTGCACGGCGACTTCGAAGCCAAAGCGAGGCTTCCAATCGATAGGCAGAGGGTCCGGCGCGACTTCGCCCTCGCCAAGGGGCTTGTCCGAGTAGGAGATGCCGGACAGTTCCAACTCCTCGAGCAAAGCCTCGTGAAAGGCAGGATTCTCACCGGCCCACAGCACAACGAATGAGCTTTGCGGGGCAGGTTTCGTTGACATACCGTCCTCCATTGCAGCGGCTGGCTTAGTGGGAGCAGCCAGCGAAGACGCGTGGCAGGGCGTAGACAGATTACTCCGGCGGGACGTCGTCGACAATCTCGTGGACGATTTCGCGGGCACGCTTCCTTGGAGACTGGCGAATAACGGCCGCTGCGATGCGTCTTTTTGGGCGCCTCGGCCGTATACAGCTTAGAATGAGCGCGACATCTACAGCTGCGGCCCTGAACGGGTCGGCTTCCCTGCTGTTTTCGACACTGATGGCGGACGACAAGAAGTCCCTCGCTCTTGGGCTGAGACGCCGCGACCCGGAGCTGCTCGAAGGCTTGATCGAGCAGTATCAATACCGGCTGTTCCGCTATTTGCTGTACATCACTGGGAATCGCGAACGCGCGGAGGATTTTTTTCAGGAGACGTGGATTCGCGTGCTGGAGCGCGGTCATCAGTATGACGGCAAGTCCAAATTTGAGGCCTGGCTATTTTCGATTGCGCGGCACCTGGTGATTGACTGGCAGCGACAAAAGAAAGCGCAAAGTCTCGATGCGTTGACGAACCCCGATGAAGGCGCGCCGATGGAGTTCGCCGATGATGATCCGTCGCCGCTGCATCTCGTCTTGACGCACGAATCCGAGGAGGCCGTGCAGGCTGTGCTCGGGAAATTGCCGGCGATTTATCGCGAGGTGCTGTTGCTGCGTTTTCAGGAAGAATTAGGCCTCGTGGAGATCGCCACGGTGCTGAGCGCGCCTCTCTCCACCGTGAAGTCGCGGCTATATCGCGGGCTCGAAGATTTGCGTGCGTTGCTTGCGGGAGAAGCAGTATGAGCCAAGAATTTCACGTCCGCGCAGAGCGCCTGATTGCGCAAGAGCGCGTCGAAGGAATCTCCACGGCCGATCAGCGGTGGCTGCGCCAACATCTGGTAGAGTGCGCGAGCTGCGCGGCACGAGCCGACGCGACCGAGCAGGCGATTCGCTCGCTGCGCGGATTGAGCGTTGCATTGCCGCCAGCGCTGGCCAGCCGAACTCAGTTCCGCGTACGTATGCGCGCGCAGCAATTGCGTGGCGAGCCGCGCTGGCGCATGGTCTGGGCGGCTTGCGGAATTTCCTGGGCGTTTGGCGCAGCGACGGCGCCGTACGTCTGGCGCGGGCTTGAATGGATCGGCCACCGCATGGGCTTGCCGAACATTGTTTGGGAGCTGGGCTTCGGATTTTGGTGGGCGCTCCCCGCGGCAGTGGTCGCCGTCATTCTGCTGATGGAAAACGCGGGACGCAGCGGTGAGTCGGTTTGGAAGCGGCAAGAGAATTAAGCGAGCGCGTCAACGAGGAAAGCGAATGACCGAAGATCCACAAGGGATAAAGAGTTCGTTCAACGAAAAAATGCGGCTGATCCGTTTTCGCCGCAAAAAGGAAAAGCTGCGCTTCTGGAACGAATTCAAGCTCGTCCCGCGCTGGCTGATCTGGACGGTAGTGGTGCTGTTCCTGATCGCACAAATCATCGGCCAGATCGTTCTTCACGTCCAACTCGCGAATCATGAACAGGTTTTTGGTCCGGAACTGGATAACGACCCCGGCGCGGCTGGGGCAGCGCTAGTGGGCATTATCACCGGTGCATCGTTGCTGCTGGCCATCTTCATTTTCCTGGTGGGTTATGTCAATCAAGATGCCAAGCGCCGCGGCATGCACTCCGCGCTGTGGACCTTCCTGGTAATCGTGCTGATGCCCGGTTACTTCGTCCTCGGCTTCATCATCTACTTGCTGATGCGCGAGCCGCTGCCTTACAACTGCCCGCAGTGCGGATCGACGGTGGGCGCGCGCTTCAACTTCTGCCCCAACTGCAAATGCAACCTGCATCCCGCTTGCCCGCAGTGCAAGCGCGAGGTCGCGGAGACGGATAAGTATTGCGCGTATTGCGGACAGGACCTGGGCGCAGCGGTAAAAACAGAATTGCCAATGATGCGGAGTTAGACGGGTGGAGTGGCTTCAATAACCTCGCGGACGATTTCGCCTGCTCGAGATTCGTCCGCAGGCTGGACGAATATCGTGAAGCGCTCGCGTGCTGTCTCCCACCGGCAATGAATCTTGTTCTCATTCAAAGAGGCGGTCAACATCTCCCGCAGCGAAGAATCATCGCCGGACCAGACGGCGGCAATGGCGTCCTCGGGAAACCAGTCTGAAGCGTCCCCGGCTGAGGGCGGCCCGGGAATCGCTTCGTCAACCGGCGGCGAAAGCGAGGCTGGAAGCTTACGAATGCTCCCAGAAGTATCGGTTAGCAGCGGCGGAGCCGTGAGCGATTGAACGGCGTTACGGTCCGAAGCGTCAAGGTCAAAGGCCTCTTTGACGGCGCGCTCGGCCCGCTCGTACAAAGAAAACGGGACAGCGATTTGGAAAGCAGGGTAATTATTCAGGTTGAAGAGGTGATCCTGCCGGCGGACTGTCTTATGAGGAACGCCGGCCGAATCGAGAACGGAAGTTAGCTCCGCATGGAGTCGGCCATCGTCTCCTTGCCAGAAGGCGCAGAAAGGGTCTTGGTTGGGATCGCCGGGTATCGCGGGAGCCGCAGGAGCAGCGAGGGCCGCACCGGTTTCGTAATGCGGGACGAGAGGAACGTCACAGTCGGTGCAGACAGTGAAGCCTTGGCGATATTCGGCGCGGCATTGCGGACAAATCATTGATGCGCTCAGTAGCGCTCGACGGCGAGGGCTACTGCGTTGCCGCCGCCGAGGCAGAGGGCGGCGATGCCGCGCTTGAGGCTGCGGCGCTGCAGTTCGTAGAGCAGCGTGACCAGGATGCGCGCGCCGCTCGCGCCGATGGGATGGCCGAGGGCGACCGCGCCGCCGTTCACGTTTACTTTTTCGGGGTCCAGCTTGAGCTGGCGAGTTACTGCAATAGCGGCAACCGCGAAGGCTTCATTTAGTTCGATCAGATCTACATCCTTGTCGCGGTCCCAGCCGGTCTTCGCCAGTAACTTTTCCACCGCATCCACGGGCGCCATCATCACCCATTTCGGTTCCACGCCGCTGACCGCTTGCGCCACGATGCGCGCCATCGGCTGTTTGCCGAGGCGTTGCGCGTTGCGCTCGCTGGTCACAATCACCGCGGCGGCGCCGTCGTTCGTGCCCGGCGCGTTGCCAGCGGTGACCGTGCCGTCTTTCTTAAAGGCAGGCTTGAGCTTCGCTAACGCTTCCATGCTGGTGTCTTCGCGGGGCGATTCGTCGTACTTGATGACTACCGGATCGCCTTTCTTCTGCGGTACCTCGATTGGAAAAATTTGCGCCTCAAAGAAGCACGATTTGCGCGCGACCACCGCTTTCTGGTGGCTTTCAACAGCGAAGCGGTCCTGCTCTTCGCGGCCGATACCGTATTTTTCGGCGACCAGCTCGCCGGTCATGCCCATGTGGAAGTCTTCATACGCGTCCCAGAGGCCGTCATGAATCATCGAGTCGATGATCTTGCCATCGCCAAGGCGGTATCCGGTGCGCGCTTGCGGCAGCAGATAAGGGCAGTTGGACATGGATTCCATGCCACCTGCGACGACAATTTCGGACTCGCCGAGTTGAACCGCTTGCGCTGCGAGCGCGACGGCTTTCAGTCCCGAGCCGCACACTTTGTTTATGGTCATCGCGGCGACGCGCGGGGCACAGCCACCCTTGAGTGCGGCCTGGCGCGCGGGATTTTGGCCGAGTCCGGCTTGCACCACATTGCCGAGAATGGCTTCGTCAACCTGCTTGGCGTCCAGACCGGCGCGGCGGATCGCTTCGGCGACGGCTTTCGCGCCCAGGTCAATGGCGGTGAGGCTGGAGAGTCCGCCTTGAAATTTTCCGATGGGAGTGCGGACGGCGGAGAGAATTGTGGGAGTTTCCATGAAGGGCCTCCGAACTAACCCCAGTATATCGGATGCGGAGGAGTTGGGCTTCGCTACGGAGAGAGGCAAGGAGGGCACGACCTGGTTGTGCCCTCCCCGAGCAGAACGAAATGCGCTAGCTTGCCGCGTTGGCCGCGGTATTGTCCTTTTCGTCGGCGCTGGGGCCGTAGAGGCCGGGCACGGCGATATCCAGCAAGCGGAAATAGACTCCAAGCTGTGCGCGATGGTGAATCAGGTGGTTCATCACAACGCCGCGAATACAGGCTACGCGCGGCATCGTGAAGATCTCCTGGCCACCGGCGAGCAACTTCCAACCTTTCATCATCTCCTGGTCGCTTACCGCAGCCAGCGCCGCTCGCGCTTCCGCGGCTTCTTTGTCAAAAGTGGCCAGAGCGTCTTTACGATTTTCGATTTTGGGGGGCTGGTACGACGGGCCGTTCACCGGAGCATAATCGAGTTCTTCCGTTTTGATGGTCATGGTGGTCCATCCGGGCAGCGTTGCGATGTGCCCCGTGAGCCAGCCGACCGTGCCGGATTTGTCGTGCGGTTTCCAGCTCCACTTGTCGTCGGGGACGCGTTCGAGAATTTTGCGGGTGTTTTGCATTTCCTGATCAAATTCACCGAGCATGGATTGGCCGATGGTCATGGTTGCCTCTCTGAGGGAGATTAGACTTGCGGACTTTGCAGCGCGGATATGTTAGGCGAATAAAAGGCGAAATGTCAAGTACAATTTTGTTGAACGCCCAACCGGCACACCCACCTCCCCCAGACGCTCGCCGGTTGACATCGCCGCGCGCCTGCGCAGAATAGTCTCATGGCACACCAATTCACAACCTCCTACACCAAGGACGCGCGCGACTTGCTGCGCTACTACAAAAAGCTGGGGGACCGCGCCATCGAGCAATGTCCGGACGCCGTGTTGTTTGCTGCGCTCGATCCCGAATCGAACTCCATCGCGATCATTGTGAAGCACATGGCAGGCAACATGCGCTCGCGCTGGACAGACTTTCTGACTACCGATGGAGAAAAGCCGGACCGCAACCGCGACGCGGAATTTGAAACCCCGCCGCAGACACGCGCCGGGCTGGTGGCGTTGTGGGAAGCCGGCTGGAGGATTTGTTTTGACGCGCTGGAGCCGCTCTCCGAGGAAGACTTGACGCGCACGGTCACCATTCGTACCGAGCCGCATTCGGTGATGCAGGCCATCAACCGCCAGATCGGGCACTACGCGCATCACGTGGGGCAGATTGTGTTTCTCGCCAAACACTTCGCAGGCGCGAACTGGCAAACATTGAGCGTGCCGAAAAGAAAATCGGCAGATTTCAACCGCCGCGTGGCCGCCGGCGAGACTTCGCAGCGATAGTGAATCGCGGTGAGCGTGTGATGGTCGAATACCAGCAAAGCTAACGCCTCCTACCGTTTCTCACCGTTGTACTCAGCTCTAAGCGCCGAACTAAACTCGCCTCGTGAGAGGAGAACAACCTGGATCTGCCAGTCATGAGCGAACTGGTTTTCGATGTGACGCGCGAAGACTTAGGCGGTTACGCCGCGGACTGCGACAGTGAAAATATGTCCATTATGACCGATACCTGGGAAGAACTGCGGTGCAGCGTGAAGGCCGCCGTCGAAAGGCACTTTCACGACGGCCCGAAGCCGGTTTCGATTCGCCTGCACTTGGTCCGCGACGACATCATTTCTCTGGAGTGACTTCGGTTCTTCTTAGTTTTGGCGTTCTGCCTCATTCCGTGGAACTGCTAACGCCGGGTTTCGCGAAGTAGCACCGCGTCGGACTCCACATGCCCGCGCTCAATCTAGTTTGGAGCCGCCCGGCGAGACCCGAAACCTCTCGATTCGTTGCGAAGTGAAGTGCGCGAGCTGGCAAGCGGGTGAGTCATCGAGGGGCTGCTCCCAACTTGGGTCTTTCGCTTCGCAGACCACACCCATGCCGCCCCGACTTTGCGGACAACTTATGGTGAGCGATGAGTTGGCCTTCCATACTGCGCAGGTGAAGCAAGATGGTAGACGCAGACCCGAAAGGGGTCGACGTCGGGGTCTCAACTTTGTATTGGCAGGATTCTAAGGACAGAGAGCTGCTATCCCTTGGGTGCGTAGTAGCCTTTGCGGGCCAGCACCTTCAAATCGTGGTTGGACATGTCGACTTTGATTTTGCGAAATTTTCCGTCATGCGCCGTGTTCGTCGGATAGTAGCCGAGCGTGTACTGGCTGCGGAGCTCTTCGGAAATTTGATCGAAGGCTTCGGCCAGGTGCTTTTCGGAATTGACCGAAATCGTGCGACCGCCGGTCTCTTCGGTGATCTTGTGCGCCACGCCGCCATTCCCGCCGCCAAAATGCGGGTCGGCCACCAGCAAAATGTGCACCACGGTGTCCGTGCGTTGCGCGGCTTCAATGGCTTCTTCCAGCCGCACCTTGCTGCCTTCGTCTTGAGCATCGGTCACGATCACAATGGCCTTGCGGCCCGCCTCGGTGTTCAGCTTTTCGTTGCACGCCAGATAGATGGCGTCATAGAGGGCAGTCCCCGTAATCTGGCGCGAGCCAATGGGTCCGGGATTGTTTCCGACACTTCCGGCGGAAGGCACGTTGATGCGCGCTTTGCGAATTGCGCGATCGAGCTGGCCGCGATCATCGGTAAAATCCGACAGCAGGTCCACATCGGAGTCGAACGACATCACCAGCGCCTCATCGCCTTTGCGCAGCACGCGGTCCATAAAGCGTCCGCCGGCGTCCTGAATCGCGCCGAGCATGTATTGTTCGCTGCCGGAAGTGTCGAGCAGCATGGCCAGGGTAATCGGCAGGGTTACTTCCTTGGAGAAGAAAGCGATCTGCTGCGGCTGGCCGTCTTCCAAGAGCTTAAAGTCTTCCTGTTTTAGGTCTGTGACAATGCGCTTGCTCTTGTCGCGGACGGTCACGAACAGGTTGACCAGGCTAACCTGGGTGCGGATCACCGGCGGTTGCTGCTGCGACGGTTCCTGGGGCAGAGCCGGCAAGGCGGCTCCCAGGGCCATTCCCCAGGCCATGCAGACCGCCAGAACCTTCTTTCCAGAACGCATGTATAATTTCCTTGTCGAGGGTACCCGGTCAGAAGTGCCCGCCGCTAGGTTGCTCACGCCTCCTAGGATGCAGCGAAGCGTAGCGCGGGATGCGTGGCTCGGCCCGCCGGAGCTGCTGGAAATCGCAGAAAGTTTGGCCTGAGGACGATGAAAAGTCTACGGAAAATCGCGGTCGCCGTGATTGCTGTTCTCCCCGGGTTTGCTGAGTACTTGGCAGGGCAAACGGCTGCCCAGTCGGCCCCTGCAACGAGTTCCACACAAGGCGCTGCTCCGCAAACACCCCAGCGTCCACCGTCCGAGCCGCCGCCTAGCGACGCTCGGGCGAAAATCAGCGTGAACTCCAACTTGGTCATTCTGCCGGTGACGGTAAAGGACCGCTCCGGCAATCTCGTTCCGGACCTACAGCGCGACGAGTTTCGCGTGTTTGAAGATAATGTCGAGCAAAAAATCGACGTCTTTACCGCTGAAGCTTTTCCCTTGTCGATGATCATCCTTCTCGACAACGACCTGAAAGAGAAGGACGCGCAGCAGGTTCGCAAGAGTCTCGACGCCATTGTCGGGGGGCTGAGCCTCGAAGACGAAGCGTTCATCTGCCGCTTCGATCAATTTTTCCATCCCGGCAGGGGATTTACCACCGACCACGATCTACTGCTCACGGAGCTTCAGCGCACGAAGCTCGATACCGAGCCATCCACGGCTCCTCCGGGCGGCGCAATCGCTAACGCCCCCTCGATCAACGGCCACTCGGCCATTGGCGATTCTCCCAACATAGCTTCCGCGACGATGAACATTCGAGGGCAGTCGACTAAGGCGCTCGATGATGCGGTGTTCGGGGCCGCGCAGCTTCTGAGGGACCGCAGCCGAAACCGACGCAAGCTCATCCTGCTGGTTTCCGATGGCGCCAATGGCGGCAAGAAGAGCAACAAGATGACCTACGACAGCGTGGTGAAGACGCTGCTGCACGATAACATCGAGGTCTATAGCGTGGCGGTCGCCAGTGCCTTCCTTGAACGCAAGCTTTCGCGGTTGGTTGACTACGCGCACGACTCCGGCGGGGAAGTCTATTTCGCGGCCAAGCGCGAAACCCTGGAAGAACTTTATTCCCGGATCAGTGAGGAAGCGCGCAACCAGTACACCATCGCTTATGTGCCTCGAGGGACGGACAAAACGGCGGACTTCCACAACGTGGAGGTACGCGTGAAGCGCGAAGGCCTCACCATCAAGACCCGCGACCGCTATTACAGCGGCGAGATTCCTGGCGCCACGCCTCAATAGCGCATTTTTCGGCCTTCTGCGCTAATACCGCTTGACACTCGCGAGGCTCGCTCGTATATCTCAAGCTTCACCGAAAAACCGGCGACGGCGCCGGTCATCCGCAGAGCGACAGAAGGAGATTCCATGAAGAAAAAGGGCAAGAAGGACGATAAGGGCGGCAAGAAGGGCAAGTAGCACATTCCTCTGGTTTAACGGTTTTAGGAGAGGGCGCTGCGATTTTGCAGCGCCCTTGTCTTTTTCTGGCCCGGGTGGAGGCTCAGGCGCGCACCGCGAGTGGGTGCGGTTCGCTCTGTAGTGCCAGTTCTCTCATATACAAAAACAGCGGAAAGCCTAGCGACACACCCACTAATAGCGTGGCGACTATCGGAACCCACAGCACGCGCATGTGAAGCCGTTTGCCCTCATAGTTTACGAAGCGGAACAACACAATGGCTGATACCATGACATCGAGGCCAAAAAGTCCGCCGATGCGATTGGCAAATAGTTGCTGCACAAAATATTTCATGTGTAGCCCATTCTCCATGACCCACGGAATGAACTGCGAGTACGGCAGGGCAAACCCAAGGACACAAAGAATCAAGTACACGTGTTTCGGTTTCACATAGCCTCCGGTTTTTCGCAGTGCTATCTGTGCTCAACTCGGCGCTTACTTCTGGGGATCTGATTTGATGATCTTGCCGAGCTGGGGCGCAGCGGTGCTGCGCCGCTACGAGAGATTATCCAGCCGATAAAGTTTCTTCGTGTGCCGGGCAGATCGAGCGGTAAGCGCAGCTTCGGCAAATAAATCCCTCTTTGGCTGCGAAACGTCGCGCGCGAATATCCGCGGCAACTTCCTGCACGATTTCCTGTGCTTCATCGAGCTGCTTGGCGCTGCGCGTGGTTTCTTGGCGGGAATTGTCCTGCAGATAATGAAAGACGAGGCGCGCGGGATTCAGCTCCAAGATTTCCTTGGCCGCGATGGCGTAAATGCTCAATTGCAAGTCTCGGCGCGCTTCCGTCTCCTTCTTCGCTTTTCCGGTCTTGTAGTCGACGATCTCGACGTCGTTTCGCCCGAGGGAGTTGATCTGGTCGATCCGCCCTTTTAGAACTACATTGTTTTCCACTGGCAGTGCAAACGTCTTCTCCAGTTCGAGGATCTCTGGCATTTGCTCCAGCACTGCCTGGTGCAGCCCGCGGAGCTGCTCCAGTCCGTCCTTCTTGTATTCGGCTTCCTGGTATTCGTCTTCAAAACCGGACGCCGACCACTCCGTTTCGAACAGTCGCTGCGCCTCTTCGAATGGCAGGCGATTGCCTTTCTTGAATTCGGCCATAACGCGACGAATGGTCGCATGCATCACGCGCCCGAAAGTCAGCGTCGCCTTGGCGCCTTCCTGCAGCGACCACAAATAGGCAAAAAGGTATTTCTGCGGACACCTGCGGTAGCTGTCCACCGCCGAGGGATTCAGCTCCAGGGGCTCCGGAGGCGCGGGGAGAAATGTTTCCGCCCACTCCGCGATGCGAGAAAAAATCTTGGGGCTGTCCGCGGTCGGAGCAAAAAGCAGGCCGGTTGCCGAGCTGACATGAGCGTTAGCCAGCGAGCCGTTTGCCGCGTTCGTCGCAGGTTTCGGCGCGAGTTGCAAAACATCCCGACGGCTGATGCGCGGATCCATCAGGATGTCTTCTACAAAGGGCGGGACTCTGCCTTTCTTTTCGGTCAAGGCCGTGATGGTAAGCCGATCCTCGGCGCGCGTCAGCGCCACGTAAAAAAGCCTGCGCTCTTCCTGATTGTGAAACTGCTCCTCAGTGGCTCCTTCCTTCATCAGCGCGGCGGGAAATTCGAAGACATGTGGGCGTTCCGGCTGCGGGAATTTATTCTTGTTTGCGCGCAGGACAAATACGTGAGGAAACTCCAGCCCCTTCGCGCCATGAACAGTCATCAGCCTCACAGCATCGCCGGGAGCTTCATCTTCCAGGCAGACGGCGCCGTTCGCCTGCTCAAAAAAGTCCAAATACTCGATAAATTCCGGCAACTTGCGAGTGTCGCTCTTGTCTTCCCATTCCTTTACGAATTCCGCCAGGCGCTTGAGGTAGTCGCGGTCCTGCTCGCGGGCGCGCTGGTGGATTTCGAGCCAGTCGAAGAGGTCGGCAACAATATGACGGGCGTCGCGGCGCTTCATGGTTTTGCGCTGCGCGGTAGTAAATTCCAGCAACTCGGTCAAAGCGCTGTGTGACGGATCAAAAGGCAGCGGCGGCTGTCGCGTTTGAAGGACGTCATAAATTCTTGTGCGCTCTTTCCGAGCGCGCTCGGCAAATCGCACCAAGTCGGCGGGCGCAAGCTGCCAGGCGGGGGCCGCCAGCACGCGGGCCGTGGCGATGTCGTCATAGGGAGTGGCGATGAGCCGGAGATAGGCGAGCACATCCTTGACGAGCGGATGCTCGAGAATAGAGAGCCGCGAAATCACGAACGGGACTTTTCGGAGCGAGAGCTCGCGCACGAGCTCGTCACGGTGGCCGTGGGCGCGGTAGAGCACGGCGAAATCGCGCCAGCGCCGGCCGGCTTTGTGGATGCGCTCGATTTCTCCGGCCACCCAGCGCGCCTCTTCCTCAGGCATGGCGAGTTCGACGATGCGAATTTTCTCGCCTTCCGGCTTGTTGGGGCTAAGCACTTTCTTGGGGAAATCCGCGCTGACCGTGTTTTGTCCGATGACCTGAGTGGCCACGCGCAAAATATTCGGCGCCGAGCGATAGTTCTCTGTGAGGCTAACGCGGAACTTCGTAGAGTCCTGGCCTTCGCGCCAGCCGGCAAAGCGTTCCAGGAAAAGCTTGAAGCTGCCGAAGGAAGCACCGCGAAAGCGGTAAATGGCTTGATCGTTGTCGCCTACCGCGAAAATATTTTTCGTATCGTTGACGAGCAGCTCGAGCAAACGCAATTGCGCGATATTGGTGTCCTGAAATTCGTCGACCAGAATGTAACGATAGCGATTCTGCAGCGCAGTGCGCAGGTCGGCATCGCGCTCCAGCAGCCCAACGGCGCCGGTAATAAGGGTGCCGAACGACGAGCACCTCTTTTCGCGCAGCAGCTCCTCGCTTGCACGGTATGCGCGGGCGATCTCCTGTTCACGCGCTACGGTTTCCTCGCGCTCGGCCAGCGTGTCGGCATCGAGCTGGTCGCGCCCGGCTTCCACGTGGGCGGCAAGCTCATCGGCATATCGCTGGTAGTCCTCGCAGGAAATCAGCTCATCCTGGCAGCGCGAAAAGAACTCCACGAAATCGTTCAGAAACTGGCCGGGCTCAGCCAGCCTGCGATAACGGTCGAGCTGCAACCGCGAGAGATTCCGCCGCAGCAGAATCCAATGATCGACTTTGTCGAGCATGCGGCTCTGCGGGTCGGTACCTTTCAGGAGCGACTCGCAAAACGCATGAAACGTTTTCAGGGTGACGTCCTTGGCGCGCTCCCCAACGGTTTTTACGACGCGAGCCTTCATCTCGCCGGCGGCTTTGTCGGTGAACGTCAGGCCCAGAATGTTTTCGCCGGAGAGGTTTGAGTCGGATTGCAGGAGGTGGCCGATGCGTTCGGTGATGACGCGTGTCTTCCCAGTGCCCGCGCCGGCAATCACCAGTAGCGGCCCTTCGCCGTGAGTGATCGCCCGTCGCTGCGCGTCATTGAGTTTCAGGCCGGGGTCGGTCAGCGGCTCGAGATCAAAAAGTGTGCGCATCTTTGAGAAGGGTAGCGGATTGCGAGGCGAAGGGGAAGCGAAACTTGCCTTCTGCGCTAATTCGCCGAGCCTGAGGGGCCTGCTGACGAGCCGGTGCTGTTGGCTTTGGCGAAATAGCCGCGACGGGCTCGCACCTGGTAGCCCTTGTGCTCGGGCACTTCGATGCGGATTTTGTGATACTTGCCGTCGAGCTGCGAATTTGTAGGGATGTAAGCGATGGAATACTGATTGCGCAGCTCGTCGCCGATGTCTTGGAACGATTGGTCAAGATCGTCGACGTGGTACGGGAAGAACGCACGGCCGCCCGTTTCCTCCGCCAGGTCTTGGAGGATCTTATCGCCCTCGGTGAGATGCATCTTGCGGTTGGCAGCTTTGTCGGGGTCGGTCTGCGAGAGCTGAATCCACTGCGTGCTGGTGCTAATCGTGTAAATGACCACGCTGTAGCGCTGGGCCATCTCAATGGCTTCTGAGCGGGTGTGATTGGAGAGATTGTCGTCGCCATCGCTGATGAGAATCATGACCCGGCGGACCACGTCCGGCTGGTCGCCTGGCGGCCGCGGCGGGTGGCTTAACTCCTTCTGGCAGGCTTCATAGATCGCGTCGTAGACCGCGGTGCCGCCGCCGGCGCGTGTCTTGACGATTTCATCGCGCAAGCGCCCGGCATCATCGGTGAACCCTTGCAGGATGGCGGGTTCGTCATCGAACGTCATCACAAAGGCCTGGTCCTTGTTGTGGCGCAGGACGCTAAAGAGAAATGAAGTGGCGGCGTCTTGCTCGAATTTGAGGCGATCGCGGATGCTGTTGGAGGTGTCCATGAGCAAGCCGATCCGCAGTGGCAGATCGGTTTGGCGGCTGAAATAACGAATGGTTTGCTGGCTCTTGTCGTCCCAGATCTTAAAGTCGTCCTTGTCCAGGTCAGGCACGAGCTTGTTGCGACGGCTGAGAACGGTGAAGAGGACGTCGACGAGATTGACGACCTGGGTGATCTTGCCCTGATCCTGGCGCGTCGGTGCTTGCTCTTGAGAAGCGGGCGGCTGCGGAGACGCTGGCTGCCGCGCGGCATCCTGCCGCTTGCCAGGCGCAGTGCCGGAAGATTGCTGGGCGTGATCGGTCGCGGCGGCGAAGAGCAGCGCCACTGTCAATGCCAGTGAAATGAAAATTCGACGCATGTGAATCGATTATAGGTAGGCAGCGACGGCAGCGTCAATTCGCTCGGGAGATTCGCCGGAGGCGGCGCTGAGGTGTCGCAGAAATTCGCGCAGCTCTTGCGGAAGCGGGGCGTGCAGTTCGATCCAGGCGCCCGTGCAAGGTTGCGCGAAGCCGAGCTTGGCGGCGTGGAGGAAATTGCGGCCTAGCGGCGGAAGCGTGGCTTTGCCGATGCGGAATTGCGAGGCGGCGCCGTAGAGCGTGTCACCCACCACGGGATGCCGCAGAGCCGAGAAATGCACGCGGATCTGGTGCGTGCGGCCGGTGTGGAGCTGCACTTCGAGGAGCGAAGTGGCATCGACGCGGGCGAGGACGCGCCAGTCGGTGCGAGCTTCGCGGGCGTGGCCGAGAACGATGCTGCGGCGAGCGGTCATGCGCACGCGACGCTTTGGGTCGCGGGCGATGGCGAAGTCGATGGTACCGCGATCCTGTTTCAGAAGGCCTTGCACCAGGGCGATGTAGGTTTTCTTGACCTCGCGCTGGCGGAAGGCTTCGCCGAGCTTGGCATGAGCGGCGTCATTTTTGGCGACGAGGATGATTCCAGAGGTGTCTTTATCGAGGCGGTGCACGATGCCGGGCCGGAGGGCGTCTTCACGTTGCGAGAGAGCTTGGCCGCGGCCGAGAAGAGCGTTGACCAGCGTGCCGCGTGTGGCGCCGGCGCCGGCGTGCACGATCATGCCGGCGGGCTTGTTTACGGCGATGACGTCGTCGTCCTCGTAGAGAATGTCGAGCGGAATGGATTCCGCTTCGGCGCGTAGCGGTGGGCGTGGCTGGATTTCGATTTGTATGCGCTCGCCGCCGCGAAGGCGGTGCGAACCCTTCACCACGCGGGAATTCACAAGCACATTGCCGGCTTCGATTAGTTCCTGGACGCGCGTGCGACTCAGCTCAGTGAGGCGCGCGGCCACTGCCTGATCGAGGCGTTGTCCTGCTTCGTTTTCTGCCGCGACAAATTCGCGCAGCGAAGATTCGTTCGTCTGGGTCACGCCGAGATTGTAGCAGCGCGAGTGCGCCGGGTCAGGTAAGGACGCCGGTCGAGGCCAGGTTGGCATACCACTTGCCGGAATCCTTTATGGTGCGCTTCTGGGAGCGGAAATCGACGTAGGTTAGGCCGAAGCGCTGGGTGTAGCCTTCGGCCCACTCGAAATTGTCCAGCAAGCTCCAGCAGTGATAGCCGCGGATGTCGGCGCCGTCTTTCATAGCGCGGGCCATCGCGCCGAGGTAGCCGCGCAGGAAGGTGATGCGGCGGTCGTCGGGAACTCGGCCGTGCTCGTCGGGGCCGTCGAGATAGGAGCAGCCGTTTTCGGTAACTTCCATGATGGGCTTGTTGTATTCACGGGTGATGCGCATGAGGAGTTCGTAGAAGCCGTCGGGCCAGACTTCCCAGGCGAAGTCGGTGAGCGGGCCTTCGTGGGCATCGAAATTATGGACGCCCGTGGCTTCCTCCCCTTGCCCTGGCGGGATTGCGGAGACGAGCTGGCGGCGGTAGTAGTTGATACCGAGAAAATCGAGCGGGGCGCGGATCAGGTCCATGTCACCTGGGCGAACGCCCATCAATTCGAGCGGGTTGGGACCGACGAAGGCGGCGGGATATTCGCCCCTAAGCGCAGGATGCAGAAACCAGACATTGCCGAGTGCATGGGCGCGGTCGGCGGCCTGACGATCGGCTTCGGAGGAAGTGGCGGGCTGGCAATGTGCGACGCTGAAGGCGGTGCCGACGGTGAGCTTGCTGTTCACGGCCTTGAGCGCGCGGAAGGCTTGGCCTTGGGCGATGTTGACGACGTGGCTGGCTTTCAGGAAGTCGGTAAAGCTTTTCCGCCCGGGCGCGTGGATGCCCCACGCGTAGCCGAGCGCGGTGAAGACCCACGGTTCGTTGAACATGCACCAGTTGGAAATGCGGTCGCCGAGAGTGCGGCCCATGATGTCCGCGTATTCGGCAAAACGAGCTGCGAGATCGCGATTGGGCCAGCCGCCAACATTTTCGAGGGCCTGCGGCAGATCCCAGTGATACAAGGTGACGAGCGGGCGGATTTTTGCTTCAAGAAGGGCATCGGTGAGGCGCTTGTAGTAGTCGATGCCTTTGGGATTGGGCTTGCCGCTGCCGGTAGCTTGAATGCGTGGCCAGGAAATCGAAAAGCGATAGCTCTTGAGGTTCATCCTTTTCGCGGAGTCGATGTCTTCCTTGTAGCGGTGATAGGAATCGCACGCGACGTCGCCGGTTTCGCCGCCCTTCACGCGGCCTACGGTGTGCGCGAAATGATCCCAGATGGATTCACCTTTGCCATCCTCGTTCCAGGCGCCTTCGATCTGATAGGCCGCGGTCGCCACGCCCCAGAAGAATTCCTTAGGAAACGTGCGGGTGTTCGCGTCTGGGGTGAATTTTTCAGCGGCGAGGAGAAGATCGGCGTTAGGTTTCCCTAAGGTGAACGAAGCCGCGATAGCGGCTCGCGCTGCTCCTGCCAAGAATTCGCGTCGGCCAAAATCTTTGGATCCAGTCATATCCTCGACCTCCTGTTGGGAGGCTTTATACCGCGTTGGGGAAAATTGCGCTACTGGATGCCGTCAGCTAGCTTGTCGTTTGGAGACTTCGGGAGCGTGGTGTTTGTGGAAGAAGAGGACGTCGATGATGATGAGGGCGGCGCCGATGGTGATGGCGGAGTCGGCGACGTTGAAGGCAGGCCAGTGATAGCTGCCGAGCCAGACTTCGAAGAAGTCCGTGACCGCACCGTGCACGATGCGATCGGTTACGTTGCCGGTGGCGCCGCCGAGTAGAAGCGCGAGGCCGGCAGCGGTGAGGGAGCCGCCGCTGTGACCCGCAACAAACAGCCAAGCGAGCGCGCCGATAACTGCAGCGGAGCCGACGATCAGCAGGATACGCATCGTGGTGGACGGCGAATCGGCAAAGACGCCGAAGGCGATGCCGGGATTGCGGCTGCGCACCAGGTAGATGAAATTGTGGATGAGCTCGCGGTGCCAGCCTTCGGTTTGCGACTCAAACCAAGCCTTACTGGCGCGGTCCAGGAGAACGACCGCCAGGGTTAGCCAGAGCCAGCGGAGCCGAGCAGGGATCACGACAGCCTCGAATTAGGAAGACCGCGGCGTTGGTTGGCGACCGACTCGGAGCTCGGCCGTGAAAGCGGCGACACGGCCGTCGCATTCCAAAGAACTAGCGCAAGCGTGTTAAGTCGCAGCATGGCTGGCTCCGCCTTCGATTTCGGCGAGGGCTTGGCTGCAACGCTCGCAGATGGTGGGATAGCGCGGGTTCTCGCCGACGTGCGTTGAGTAGTTCCAGCAGCGCTCGCATTTCTTGCCATCGGCTTTCTCGATCTTGATTCCCATGTTCGACAGATCGGTTCCACCAGTCGCCCCAAGGACTGGATCATCCTGAACTTCTACCTGTGAGACGATGAACAACGCGGGCAACCCTTTCTCGTAGGATTTGAGAATGCTTTGAAGTTTTGGCAAGCCGGAGGCCAGAACGACCTTGGCCTCAAGCGACCCGCCGATTGACTTCGAATTGCGGGCCTCTTCTAACTTCATGAGCACGGCTGCACGAACCTTCGCGAGCTCTTCCCATGCTTCCCTTTTATGTACCTCCAGCCTGGTCATGAGGCCTTCGGCGTCAGGAAACACAGCCATATGCACACTGGGCTGGTCGCCTTTGGCCTTCGGGAGGTACTTCCAGATTTCTTCGGCAGTAAAGACGAGCACGGGGGCAATGAGACGCACCAACGCGCTGCTGATTTTCCAGACAGCCGTTTGCGCGGAGCGTCGCGATTTGTTCCTGGCAGCTTTGGTGTAGAGACGGTCTTTCAGCACATCGTAGTAGAAGGCACTGAGGTCGACGACGCAGAAATCGTGGATGGCGTGATAGACGCGATGGAAATCGTAGCCGGCATACCAGTCGCGACATTTGGCGACCAGATCGGCCGTGCGCTCGAGGATCCAGCGATCCATTTCCTCGAGTTCATCGTTGGGCAGCGCGTCGCGCGAGGGATCGAAATCCGCCAAATTGCCGAGGGCGAAGCGAAAGGTGTTGCGGATTTTGCGGTAGGCTTCGCTAAGCTGGGTCATCACCCGCTCGCTCATTTTCACATCGGCTTGATATTCGACGGAGGCGACCCACAGGCGGAGCAAATCAGCGCCCCAGCGCTCGCAAATCTCGATGGGATAGAGGGCGTTGCCAAGCGATTTGGACATGGGGCGCCCATGCTCGTCCAGGGTCCAGCCGTGGGTGACAACGCTTTTGTACGGGGCCTTGTGCTTGATTCCTACCGCCACGAGCAGCGAACTGTGAAACCAGCCGCGATATTGGTCGGGGCCTTCGAGGTAGACATCGGCGGGACGCCAGTCTTGTCCGGGCTCGACTAGACCATTTTTCGGCGTGAGAACAGCCAGGTTGGATGAGCCGGAATCGAACCAGACATCGAGAATATCATTTTCCTTGCGCCATTTTGTCGCGCCGCAGGAGCACTTGGTTCCGGCGGGCAAGAGCTCCTCGGCGGTGTGCTGGTACCAGGCGTCCGCGCCTTCTTTCTCGAACCAGCGCACGACGTTGCGCAGGGCGTTGAAATCTTCGAGGCGGGTGCCGCACGCATCGCAATAAAAAACGATGATCGGGACGCCCCAGAAGCGCTGGCGCGAAACGGTCCAGTCCGGGCGCTCCTTAATCATGTCGTACATGCGGTCTTCGCCCCAGGCGGGAATCCATTTCACATGGCGGATTTCGCCGAGCGCTTCCTGGCGCAGGCTTGCGCTGCGGCCGTGGGCTGCGGCGTCAATCTTGATGAACCACTGCTCGGTGGCTCGAAAAATTAAGGGATTGTGGCAGCGCCAGCAGTGCGGGTAGCTGTGCTTGTACTCGTGATTACCCAACAATGCGCCGCGCTCCGCCAGCAAGTTGACGATGATGGGATTCGCGGTGAAAACATCCTTACCCTTGTATTCCGGCAAGCCCTCGAGATAAACGCCGCGATCATCGATCGGCGCGTAAATCTCCAAGCCATATTTTTGGCCAGAGTAAAAGTCATCGGCGCCGTGACCGGGCGCGGTGTGAACAATGCCGCTGCCCTGATCGAGCGTGACGTAGTCCGCAAGAATGCCGGGTACCTGGATTGCCAAAAAGGGATGCTGAAATTTCATCCCGGAAAAATCGGAACCTTTGAACTTTCCCCGAACGCTGACTTCCTTAATTCCGCATTCCGCCTGCAAAGCAGCAACGCGATCGGCTGCGAGCAACAGCGCGCCTTTTTCTGTATCGACCACGGCGTAGTCAAAGTCCGGATGAAACGCCAGGGCGCGGTTGTGCGGAAGCGTCCAGGGAGTGGTGGTCCAGATCACCGCACTGACATCGTTGCCGATCTTCGCGGCTTCGCCCGAACCGCCGCCCACGACGCCAAATTTGACCCAGATCGAAGGGCTGGTGTGGTCCTCGTACTCAACTTCGGCTTCCGCCAGCGCGGTGGAATCGTAGATGCACCAATACACGGGCTTGCGCCCGCGATAGACGTAGCCGCTCTCCATGAAGTCGAGAAACGCGCTGGCGATGGTGGCTTCGTAGTCGAAGCTCATCGTCAGGTAAGGGTCGTTCCAGCGGCCGAAGATGCCGAGGCGTTTGAAGTCGCGCTTATGCTGCTCGACATAGCGGGCGGCAAACTCGCGGCACAGCTTGCGAAACTGCGCCGGCGGCACTTTGCCTTTGCCGCCCAATTCCTTTTCGACCTGCGTTTCGATGGGCAGTCCGTGACAGTCCCAGCCTGGCACGTACGGCGCGTAATGCCCGGCCATGCTCCTGGTCTTCACAACCAGGTCTTTCAGGATCTTGTTCAGACCCGTTCCCAGATGAATTTCGCCGGTGGGATACGGCGGGCCGTCATGCAAGACAAAGAGGGGCTTGCCCTTGCGGACGTCCAGAATGCGCTCGTAAAGGTTTGACTCCTGCCAGGCGGCGAGCTGTTTTGGCTCGTTCTGGGGCAAGCTCGCCTTCATGGGAAAGTCCGTCTTCGGCAGATTCAGTGTCTTTTTCAGTTCGAGCGGCTCGTCCATGGGGCGATTAGCGCAATTCCCTTCTGTGCCGTTATTTCCCTAGGGTGTTTGGCGGGAAACATCGGAAAGCAGCGTGAATAGCGTATGTTACAATGAATGGCAGTGGGTGTCAGCCGCAAGGCGCATGCAACCAAACCCAGGTAACGGGAATCGTATTTCCGGTGGACACCGAGTCGAGGGTTTCTTACGTCTAAACCTATGCCGCCCGGCGGCTGATCTTAGGGGACACAGGTGCCAGATTCACCTTTTATAAGTCTATTGCCCGCGAATATAAAACGAAAAACGCCTGCAGGCTCGAGCTCGCAGCAAGCGGTTGTGCCAGTGCCCCCAAATGCCGTGCCACGTTTCGGGGCCCCCGCGCACTTGGTATCCGATGATTTTTGGTCGAACCTAAAGCAGTTTCTCACCGAACGCCCGGTAAAGGTTGTGGAGCGTCCCGGTGCGCCGTTCACACGCAATAATTTTGGAGGCGGAGTCGGGGAGAACCTGAAAGAATTCTTGAGCTCGCGGCCCGTGCCCAAGGGGCCGCTCAACAGCCGCTTGGCAGTAAATTGGGGCGCGAATTTTGGCGGATTTTTCTACCGCATCAAGGAGTTTTTCTCGCCGTCCAAACAGCCACCTCTACCGCCCGGAGTTCGACCTGTAAAAGTAAAGGAGATTTGGTCGAAGGACGAAACCTTCGGCTGGACGCAAGTCATTTCCATGGGTCTTCACGCGGGAGTCTTCGCGCTGGTCATTTTGCTCCCGCTGATCTGGCCGGTTCCCCACACGACCGAAGCCAAGAGCAACCTGAACGTCACGCCGATCGATATTTCGCCTTATGTCACCAAGTTGCCCGCGGGCGCCACAAAGGCAGGGGGAGGCGGCGGCGCGAACGATCACACCATGACTCCGGTGAACAAGGGAAAATTGCCCAAGTTCAAATGGACGCAATTTACTCCACCGCAGGTGAAGATTCAGAACCTGAACCCCAAGCTGGCGATGGATCCGTCGCTGTTGGGTCCGCCGGACTTGAGAGTCGCGAGTCCCAATATGTCGACATTCGGTGATCCGCTGGCTTCCGCGTACTCCGATTCGCTCGGTCACGGCAATGGCACCGGAATAGGAAGCGGAACCGGCGGGGGCCTCGGTCCTGGCGAAGGCGGCGGCACCGGCGGCGGCGCGTTTCGCGCGGGAGTGAATGGCGTCGGCGTGCCGATCTGCTTGTACTGCCCGATCCCGCAGTATTCCGACGAAGCGCGCAAAGCCAAGTATCAAGGCACGGTTGTGTTGCAAGTGACGATCACCACCGACGGCCGTGCGGTCAACATCTCCGTTGTGAAAGGGCCTGGCCTCGGCTTGGAAGAAAAGGCCATCGAAGCCGTCAGGGGCTGGAAGTTCAAGCCTGCGGTGGGGCCGAACGGCAAGGTTGTGCCGACCATCGTACCCATCGAAGTTACGTTCCGACTGTACTAAGGCGGTCGGATCCTTTCCCGGCATTCCTGCATCGGTGCCGCTTCACATCCTTGACGGGATTTCTTCTCCTAGGCATTGCTATTGTCTTGCCGCGCGGTTAGCCGAGTCTGGTAACAGTCAATTCTTCTTCCCCCTTGCTCCGCGAGCAATCTGCTACGATGAAGTTCATGCGAAGAGCGTTTCCGGGCCTCATCTCGGTGCTGAGTTGCGCCGCTTTTCTTGTGTGCGCTGCGAGAGCGCAAAGCGCGGCCGGCTCGCTCGATTTTGCAGCACGCATTACGCCAACGGCGGCGCGACCGGAGCCGGTGCGGCAGTTCACATTTTATGTTCTGACGAAGAGTTATGTTGAGATTGTGAAGGAAGTGGAAGCGGGAAACGCAGTTGCGTCTCGAGATAAATTTATCGACGGCCTAAAGCTTTCTCCCGAACTGAAGGAATGGCTGAAGGCGCACGACGTTTTTGATTTGACCATGCCCGGCCTTGACCGCCTGGTCACACCGGACGAGATCATCCATGTGCCCGAATTTCTTTTGGCTTACCAGCGCTCCAATGGCGGCGGCGTGACCTCTGGCATTCCAAAGCCGAAATATACCGACGCGGACAAGACAGCTAACCCCGACCGCTACAACAAGCAACTGCAGGAATATTACTTCGCGCTGAAGAAATTCATACAGAACAATCCGTCGACTGTTAGTGGAATCGAACTGGAATTGGTCGGCGTGAATCCGCAGCAACAGTGGTCGCAAATTCAAGCCGACCACAGACGCCGCGTGCAACGGCTGGCGCCCGAATTCGCGCAGACGAAATACCTTACCGCAAAGGCAGATACCGACCTGGACGGACGCGCCTCGGTTTCCGGCCTCGCTCCCGGAGATTATTGGGTCAGCACGCTGAATCTGGACGCCAATGCCGGCGACACGAGGCTGGGTTGGGACGTGCCAATAGCGATCCGGGCGGGGCAAACCACGCGCATCGAGCTCACCAACCTGAATGCCCTCGAGAGGCAAGCTTCGGCTCCCTGAGGCGCCGCGCGCTCTGCTATGGGCACTCCTTTACTTTGGATTGGATTCAACCTTTTCGTCTTGGCGTCGATCGCCTTGGACTTGGGTGTCTTCAACCGGCGCTTGCACAAGGTCAGCTTGCGCGAAGCTGGTTTCTTTAGCTCGCTGTGGGTCGTGCTTTCGATTCTGTTTGGCTTGGGCATTCTGCACTACTCTGGGAAGCAAGCGGGCCTGGAGTTCTTTACCGGTTATCTTATCGAAAAGGCCCTTAGCGTCGACAATTTGTTTCTTTTTCTGGTGATCTTCCGCACCTTCGCAATCGACGAACGCCACCAGCACCGCATGCTGGAGTGGGGCATCCTAGGCGCACTGGTGATGCGCGGCGTAATGATTCTGGCGGGTGCGGAGCTGATTCAGCGCTTTTCCTGGGTGCTGTACGTTTTTGGCGCGTTCATTGTGTACGCCGGAATTCACATGCTATTCGAGAATAAGGAAAAAGTTCACCCTGAAAAAAGTTTTGTCTTTCGCTTTGCGAGCAAGCATCTCCGCGTAACACACGACTATGAAGGCGAGCATTTCTTCGTGCGCATCGGTGGAAAGCTCTTTGCGACGCCGCTTTTCCTGGTCCTGCTGGTCGTCGAAATTACAGACATAACGCTGGCGATCGACTCGATACCGGCGATCTTCGGGATCACTCAGGATCCGTTCATTGTGTACACTTCCAACGTCTTTGCGATTCTCGGGTTGCGGGCGATGTACTTCCTGTTGGCGGGAGTGTTGACTCGCTTGCGCTTCCTGACCGTGGGGCTCTCGTTCGTGCTGTCCTTCATTGGGCTGAAAATGATTGCTCACAATTGGATCGACATACCGGAGTACATCTCGCTGATAATCGTCGTCGGAATTCTGCTGCTCGCGCTTATCGCGTCTCTGGTCTATCCTGCCAATCCGAAAGCTGAGTCGGCCTGATCGCCGCCGTACCGCGGTACGGCTATTCCTGCTCGAACATCACTTCATCGACGTAGCACCAAAACCAGTTTTCGCCCGGCTCGATGGACTTCACGATGGGGTGTTTCGTCGCGCGAAAGTGCTTGGTCGCATGTTTGTTCATCGAGGAATCACAGCAACCCACATGACCGCAGCTCTCACAAAGCCGCAGATGCACCCAAGTGTCTCCCATCTTAAGGCACTCCTCGCAGCCTCGTGCTTTGGGCTTTGGGTTGCGAATCTGATCTGTATGGATGCAAGCATGGGCCATGGTCTCTCCTGGCGCTTCTATTCCGGGGCTTGAATCGGGATGCGCACAGCAAAGCGCGTGTCTCCTGGCACGGAATCTACGGAAACTTGGCCGTGCATGCCGGTGACGATGCGATAGACGAAGTCGAGCCCCAAACCTGAGCCTTCGCCCACGCCCTTTGTGGTGAAAAAGGGCTCAAAAATGCGTGACTTGACGTCGGGGGGAATGCCGGGGCCATTGTCGGCGATCTCCACGAGGATGAAATCGTTCTCGCGAGCGGTGCGGATGCGCAGCTTGCCGTTGTCACCCATGGCGTCGGCGGCGTTGTCGATCAGATTGGTCCACACCTGGTTGAGCTCGCTGCCATAGGCCATAATCTTTGGCAAGTCCGGAGCGTAGTTACGCGTCACGGCGATACCGCGCTTCAGTTTGTGATGCATGATGGTCAGCGTAGTCTCCAGGCTCTTGGTGATGTCCACCTCCTGGAGTCTGGCCTGGTCCATGTAGGAGTATTCCTTGATGGCCTTGATGAGATCGGAGATGCGCGCGGTGCTGTGCTCGAGCTCGTCTGCGATGCGTTCCATCTCGAGCAGCGTCGCAAATCGAGTCAACTCCGGTCCCAACGAAGCGCCCGCTACTGCGGCTAGTGCTTCCAATTGCGCGTCGGTTAGATTTGCTTCGGTCAAGAGAGGCGCAAGTTTCCACGACTCTGGAACTTTGCGGCCCTCCAACCAGCCTTGGATGGCTTCTTCGCGTTCGACACGCTCGAATTCATCTTTAAATTGCGGCGGCTTCAGCGCGGCGCGAATTTCTTCTTCACGCTTTGCTAGCAGCGCGCAATCGTCCGTGCCGATGGTGGAAGAGCGCCCCACCTGGCGCACGCGTGCGAGGCAATCGCGGAGCGCTCCCGCGGAGCGCTGGGCCGCAGCCGATGGATTATTCAATTCGTGCGCCAAGCCTGCGGAGAGTTTGCCCAGCGCCGCGAGCTTCTCCCGTTCCTGGCTAATCAGCGTGAAGCTTCTGACGCGATCTGTCAGCACGCCCACAAGGCGCTGAGCCAGCTCCGGCATACGATGCAACATTTCCGGAAAATGGGAGGAGTGCAGCGTGAGGGCATGCATGGGCGTGACCGCTCGCGCGGTCATTGGCACTTTTTTCATTCGCGAAAAGGGCAGGAACCCGGAGACTGCCGGTGCTTGCACCGAATAGGTTTGGCTGTCCGGTCCATCGCTTTCGCGCCGACCGCGCATTTCGCCATCCAGCAGGACCAGCATGGTATCGGCCGGCGAATCTTCCACTGCCACGGCTTCACCCGGGTTTGCGCGGCGCTCTTGAGCGTGGCTGATGAACCATTCGAGGTCGTCTCGAGAGAGGTCCGCAAATGCGGGCACCTTACGCAGGTCAGCGATCAGCGCTTCCGTGCGGGCCTTGTCCGGCATTTCGGTCATGCGTTTCGCCGCCTTTCCGAGTTCGGCATGCAAAATTGCTGCGACCGGATCACTGCACTTTGGCCAGATATTGATGCATGAACTGCACGACCACGGCACCTTCGCCGACACCGGAGGCTACGCGCTTGACCGAGCCGTGCCGCACGTCGCCTACGACAAAAATTCCCGGAACGTTTGTCTCCAGCAGTCCGGGATCACGGTCGAGAGTCCAGCCTTCGGGCCTCTTTCCATCTTTGAGCAAATCCGGGCCAGACAACACGAAGCCGCGCTCGTCGCGCTTGATCAAAGCGTCGAGCCATGCGGTGCGCGGCTGCGCGCCGATAAAGATGAATAAGCTGCTAGCTGGCAGCTTTTCCACTTCCGCGGTCACCGCGCGCTGAATGGTAATCTCCGTCAGGTGCGTCTCACCATGCACTTCAATCACGCTGGTGTGCGTCCAGACCTCGATATTCGGTGTCTTTTCAATCTGCTCAATCAAATAATGCGACATGGTACTCGCTAGCGAACCACCGCGCACCAGCATGATCACCTTTTGCGCGAATTTCGAGAAATGCATCGCCGCTTGACCCGCCGAATTTGCCCCGCCCACGATATAAACCGTCTCACCTCTGCAGGCGATGGCTTCTGAAGCGCCGCCGCCATAATAAACGCCTGCGCCCTGCAACCGCTCCATGCCCGGTATAACCAGTGAGCGCCACTGCACACCCATGGCGAGCAGCAGCGCGTGACAGGAAATCTCCGATCCGTCTGACAACTTTATGTACCGGTATGGCCCGTCTACGCGGAGGCCCTGGGCTTCTTGAGGCGAAAGAATCTCGACATCAAAGCGGCGAGCCTGCGCCACCGCACGCCGCGCCAGGTCGCCGCCGCTCAGACCGGAAGGAAAGCCCAGATAATTTTCTATGCGCGAGCTGAGCCCGGCCTGACCACCGGGCGCTTCACGCTCGATCATCACCGTGCGCAAGCCTTCCGATGCACCATAGACCGCCGCGGCCAAACCTGCAGGTCCACCGCCGATGATGGCAAGATCGTAGAAATTGGTCTGCGCTTTGGTGTGCAGGCCCAACTTGTTGGCCACGGCCGGAAACGGCGGCTCAGCCAGACGCTCGCCGTCCGGGAAAAGGATGAGTGGCAAAGTTTCCGCTTCGGGCCCCAGCGACTCAAGCAGCCGGCGCACTTCGGGATCTGTGGCTGCAAGCTCGACGTCTATCCATTGATATGGGACTTGATTGCGACCCAAAAAATCGCGCAGCTCGTAGGAGCGCGATGACCAGCGCGTCCCCAAAACGCGGATACCCTCGTATAAGGGACGAAACTGCGCCGCCCAGTCGTGTAGCAGATCGTCCAGAGCCGGAAACAGCTTTTCCTCCGGGGGATCCCATGGTTTCATCAAATAGTAGTGCACGCGGGCCTCATTGATGGCGTCTATCGCTGCGTTGGTATCGGCATACGCGGTAAGCAACGCGCGCTTGGCCTGCGGATGAATGTCCATCGCTTGCGTGAGAAAGCCCACGCCGTCCATCTGCGGCATGCGCTGGTCCGCCAGAAGAAGCGCAACGGGATTGTTGCGAGCTTTGAGTTCGCGGAGGGTACTCAGCGCGGCGCTCCCGGAGTTGGCGCGCATCACGCGGTAGCGCTCGGCGTAATGCCCGCGCAGGTCGCGCTCGATCGCGCGCAACACTTCCGGATCGTCATCCACTGTCAACATCACCGGCTTTGGCATAGCACTTCGGATGAAAAACGCGGTGCTTTGGTTACTTTCTGTGGCCGCGCTTCGTTTTGGCCCGGCCCTCACGCTACAATTTCGGGTTATCCATGTCCAGCCCGCTCACCTCTGCCATCGCTGATCTCTCCTCGGGGGACCCCGTCATGCGCTCCGCGGCTGCGAAGGAGATTTATCGCCGTGGGCGCGCGCCGGCCGATCGAGCCGTCTATGCATGGTGGAGCAATCCGGAGTTCGCCCAACTTTTCGGCGCGAGTCCTTTCGTTACTGTCGGTCTAGCGGTAAGGCGCCCAACCTTCGCGCGTATTCGCGAAGCCAACGGCTTGCCGCCTCTGGCAGACGTGCCGCCGGATCAAGGCGCCGAAGAATTCGAGCTGCATTTCCCGAACGATATTTCTCTGGATGTGTTGACGACAGGCGATCCCGGCGGGCAAGGCGCCATCGCGCGCTATCTGGCGAAATTTGGAGAAGGCGTGCAACAAGTAGAGTTTCGCTGCAGCAATGTGGATCGAGCCATGCAAATTCTCAGGGAAAACTTCGGCGTGCAGCCAATCTACGCGCAAACTCGACTAGGCGCGGACAACACGCGCATCAATTTTGTCTTGGTGCCTTCACCGTCAGGGGGTAAAGTACTGATCGAACTCTATCAACGTGCTGGCGGTCCTTAGGCCGGCGCTGCTGCGTTTTGAGCTGTCTTACTTTCCTCTTTGTTGATCGATTTCGGCGCTCCCGCCAACTCCGTCCACGCGCGCAGCACCTCTCCGACGGTCCAAGCCTGCGCGATGCAGCCTTGCGGCGTGAACGGCGTGTCGCCATCGTAAATTTCGGCGAGTGAGCCGATTCCATACGAACGGATTGCCGTCCCCACGGAATCAAGAAAGCGTACAGCCGCAGCACGATCTTGGTATACGCGAAAGTGCGCCAGTGCAAAGGGTCCCAGCAGCCAGCCCCACGCTGTGCCCTGGTGATACGCTGCGTCACGCTCGCGCGGGCCTCCGCTATAGTGCCCTTGATAGCCGGGCTCGCCTGGGGCCAAGCTGCGCAACCCGTTCGGCGTGAGCAAACGTTCCGCGCAAATATCGACCACAGCTTTCTGCTGCGCCGGCGTGAGCGGACTGACCGGCAATGCCACAGCAAAAATCTGGTTCGGCCGCAAAGAGGGGTCGCTGCCAAGCCCGGGCGCGTCGATGACGTCATAGCAGCACCCGCGCTGCGCGTTCCAAAATTTCTGGAACGCGCCTTTCGCCTCACGCGAAAGCGTTTCGTACGTTTTCCTCGGTTTCTTCAGCTGGCGCGCAAAGCCCGCCATCGTCTCGAGTGCATTGATCCACAGTGCGTTGATTTCGACAGCTTTGCCGGTGCGCGGCGTCACTACCCAATCGCCAACCTTTGCGTCCATCCAGGTGAGCTGTACGCCAGCTTCGCCTGCGTAGAGCAATCCATCCGATTCATCCACATGGATCCTGTAGCGCGTGCCTTTCACGTGCGCGTCGATCACTCCCGCCAGCACGGGAAAAAGTTCTTGCAGCGTCTGCATGTCTCGCGTCGCCGCGAAATATTGCCGCGCCGCTTCGAAATACCAGAGCGCCGCATCCACGGTGTTGTATTCCGGCTTGCCTCCAGCGTCTGGAAAATTATTCGGCAGCATGCCGCCGTCGATGTACTTTGCAAAAGCCAGCAGGATCTGCCGCGCCACATCTGCACGCCCGGTCGCTAGGGTCAATCCCGGCAGCGCGATCATCGTGTCGCGTCCCCAATCCCCAAACCACGGGTATCCCGCGATGACGGTGCGCCCGTCGGGCTCATCCGGCAGCGTGCGCTTCACGATGAACTGATCCGCCGCAAGCACAAGCTGCTGCAGCCACTCCGGCGACTCAGCGGAAATTGCTTTGCTTTGCGCGTTCCAGGCGGCTACGATTTTCGCTTCATGAGCAGCGCGCTCTACTCGCACCACTTCGCCATCCAACGCCGCGGATCCTTCAGTCGTCGAAACAATCGTGACGCTCTCGCCCGCGCGTAGCTTCGCTCGGAAGATCGCCGCAAACAGATGATCTTCGCGGTCATCCAACCCACGCGCTCGTTCCGCCGCAAGAAAACAATCGCGATACCACTCATGCCGTGCCTCGCAAGCTGCTTCCGCGCTCTTCAGATAAAACGGTGCTGCGCCGTCGAACGCCACCACCCTGACGCCGTTTTCCAACGGATCAACGCGCATCCTCCAGTCGCCCGCGTGCGTCGTTGCGTGAAAGTCCCGGTAGTTCACCAGTGCCTTCAGCTCCATCTCCAGCGGATTGCTTCCCTGCACCAACGTGTACTCCACGTAGGTTGTGTTCGCGCCCTGCCGCATCCAAATGCGCTTTTCCAGCCGCGCATCCTCAAGGGTATAGGTCCATACCGGTACTGTGCCTTCCAGGCGAAGCTCCTCAATGTGCTGAAATCCCGTGGGCTCGACCGCGCCACTCGCCCAGCGATGCGTGGCCAGCGCAAATTCCGCGCCGCCAGAACGAACGAACTCATCAATCCACGCGACCATCTGCGTGCGCCTCGCCGGCGGCTGCAGCGCCGCAACCAGTAGTCCGTGATACCGGCGGGTCATGCTGCCGGCGATCGTCCCCGAAGCGTACCCTCCAATGCCGTTGGTAACCAGCCACTCGCGCGACTCCGCCGCTTCTAGATTGCCGCAAACCTCGCGCCCGAATTGAATTGCCGCGGTCATTTCTATCTACCTCAACCACTTGGCCATCGAGCGCCGACCGTGATCGGCGTGCCCTGCGCGCCGATAAAGCTCCAGCGCAGCATCGTTGCCGCGATCAACTTCCAGGTGGAGCGCGTTCGGGCTAAACTGCCGTGCTTTTTCCTCCAAGAACTCCATCGCGCGCCGACATCATCCGCAGCAATGCCGGCAAATCCCGCTCCGTTGCTTCTCTGATTTCTGCCGTAACGGTGCTATTCACCACTTTGCTCAATTAATTTCGCCACCAGCCCCGTCCAGCCAGTCTGATGACTCGCGCCAATTCCCGCGCCGTTGTCTCCGTTAAAATATTCGTTAAACAAGACCAAATCCTTCCAATGAGGATCGTTGTTGAAAATCTCCGTGCCACCCGCCGCCGGCCGCCGGCCGTCTTTCCCGCGCAAGAAAATCCGAATTAGCCGCCGCGAGATCTCTCCCGCCACCTGCCACAAATCCGATTCCCTGCCCGAGCGCGTGGGAAACTCCACCTTGAAATCTTCGCCGAAGTAGTGATGGAACTTCTGCAACGCCTCGATCAGCAGGTAATTCACCGGAAACCAGATGGGGCCCCGCCAATTCGAATTGCCTCCGAATGCCCCTGTGCTCGACTCCGCTGGCTCGTAGTCCACGCGGTTCACGTGGCCATTCACCGCAACTTCATACGGGTGATCCGCGTGAAATCGCGATAACGCGCGTACGCCGTACGGCGACAAAAATTCCGACTCATCCAACATCCGCTCCAGCACCCGCTTCAACTGCTGCCGACCGACCAGCGATAGCAGCCGCCGCACGCCGCGTGCCGAACGCTGCGTCGTTTCGATATGGTCCGGCATATCCGGGTGGTTGTCGATGAACCACTGCATGCGCCGTTTGAAGCCCGGCAAGCGGTCGACAATTTCCGGCTCCAGAGTCTCCACGGCGAACAGCGGAATCAACCCGACCATCGAGCGAATCTTCAGAAAATGTTCTTCGCCGTTAGGCAGGTGCAGCACGTCATAGTAAAAACCGTCTTCTTCATCCCACAACGACCGGCCATCCGTGCCCATATCGTTCATCGCGTGTGCGATGTGCACGAAATGCTCGAAAAACTTGCTGGCCACGTCCTCATATGCGGGATCTTCTTTCGCCAGTTCCAGCGCGATGGCCAGCATGTTCAGGCAATACATGCCCATCCAACTCGTGCCGTCGGATTGCTCCAGGTGACCGCCGGTGGGAAGGGGCGCGGAGCGGTCAAACACTCCGATGTTGTCGAGCCCCAAGAATCCTCCCTCAAAAATGTTCATGCCCTCTGGATCTTTGCGATTCACCCACCAAGTGAAATTCAGCAGCAGCTTGTGAAACACTTTTTCCAAAAACCCGCGATCTGCCACTCCCCGTAAGCGCCTCTCAATTTTATAAACGCGAAAAGCCGCCCATGCGTGTACGGGTGGATTCACATCGCCAAACGCCCACTCATAAGCCGGCAATTGTCCGTTCGGATGCATGTACCACTCGCGCAGCAACAGAACGAGCTGTTCCTTCGCAAAATCTGGATCGATCAGTGCGATGGGAATGGTGTGAAACGCCAAGTCCCATGCCGCATACCACGGATATTCCCACTTGTCTGGCATCGAAATCACATCGTCGTTGTACAGGTGCGTCCAGTCATGATTGCGCCCTAGCAATCGTTCCTTCGGAGGGGGCGGGCCTGCGGGATCGCCATCGAGCCACGTGCGCACGTCGTAGTGATAGAACTGCTTGCTCCACATCATTCCAGCGAACGACTGCCGCATCACCAGCTTGGCGTCTTCCGACAATTCCTTGGGAACACGAGAAGCGTAGAACTCGTCAGCCTCTTTCTGCCGCCGCGCGAACAGATCGTCAAAGCCGACGCCAAAATCATTTGTTCTCAGAACGCCCCCCGCTCGCTCGGCGTGTCCCGGCGCGTTGATCGCTCCCACCATCGGTGAATTGCTGTCCATCGCTCCGAGTGGCTCCAAATCTGTCAACCTCAGTTTCAGGGTCACGGATTGGCCCGACGCCAGTTCCAGTCGATAGAGCGCCGCCATTTTTGTGCCCATTTGCTGCGGATTCACGGCCGCTTTATCGCCCTGAATCACGTAGGCGTGAAAGGCGTCCTTCACGAAGGATCGGTTCTTCCCTCCAAACAACCGCTGATTGTTCGTTTCGTTTTCGGTGAACAGCAGCTCCGGCTGGCCCTGGCATAACAACCAGCGTTTTTCGTACTGGTAGTGTTGCACCTCCACGCATATGCTTCCAGGGACGCAAGTCGCCACCCGCGCCGAAGGCCGCCGCGAATCTCTTCCCCACGACCAAGTATTGCGAAACCACAGAGAAGGCAGCAGCTGTAACTCAGCGCTCTGCGGCCCACGATTCACGGCGGTGATACGAATCAAAATGTCTTCGACATCGGCCTTTGCATACTCGACGAACACATCGAAGTACCGGTGCTCCGCAAACACGCCGCTGTCGAGCAGTTCAAATTCCGGCTGATCCTTGCCGCGGCGCTGATTTTCCTCCACCAGCTGCGCATACGGAAACGCCGCCTGCGGGTACTTGTAGAGCATGCGCATGTAGCTGTGCGTTGGCGTCGAATCCAGGTAAAAATATTGCTCCTTGACGTCCTCGCCGTGATTTCCTTCGTTCCCGGTAAGCCCAAACAGCCTTTCCTTCAAGATGGGATCGCGCCCATTCCACATCGCCAGGCCAAAGCAAATCATCTGGTGCCGGTCGCTAATGCCTCCGATGCCGTCTTCGCCCCATCGATATGCTCTTGAGCGCGCATCATCGTGAGGAAAGAACTCCCACGCGGTACCGCCCGCGCTGTAATCCTCGCGCACCGTGCCCCATTGCCGCTCCGAAATATACGGCCCCCAACGCTTCCAATGCCTCTTCCGGGTTCGGGCCTCTTCAAGCCTGCTGTCTTCGACGGTCTGTATTCGCGGCATGGGTTCTTAGATTCTCTTACTCGCGAAAAGCTACAAGCGATGTTGTCACTTTTTCGTCCTCGCATCCGCTCCACGCGCAACCGGCGTGCCCGCTCGGACATCAGGCATTGACCATTGGCTTAGCGAATACCGGCTCCCCTCAAAAAGAACCCCAAAAAGGGCTTGACAACTACTACTGTATGCCATACAGTGTATGGCGCACAGTGGGTGATGCACAGTATGACCATCGAACCCAATCTTTTCGAGAACATTCGCATGGAGTTGCGCCGAGGCTCCTTGATCCTTGCCGTTCTCGCGCAGCTCCGCACCGAGCAATATGGTTACACACTTCGCAAAGCTCTGGCCGGGCATGGCATGGAAATCGACGAAGGCACTCTTTACCCCCTGTTGCGCCGACTCGAATCCCAGGGCCTGCTCGTGAGTGAATGGCGAGAAGAGGACAAGCGCAACAAGCGCTTTTACGTCTTGTCCGCCGACGGCAAGACCATCCTCAAACAACTGCTTGCCGAATGGAAAAGCATCGATTCTTCGTTGATCGGAATTGTCAGGAGGTAGGCTATGTACTCACACTTTCACCGCATTGCTTCGAGACTCTTGCCCCTGGTGGTGGGAGGCACTCTCGTGCTGAGTGCTGGCCCGGCCGCTTTGCGCACTGTCGCGCAAGCGAGCCTTCTCTTGGCTCAAATTTGCCTGGAACTTTGCCAAATGGGCTTCGCTGTTTTGCGCGTTTGTGGAATATAAGGAGTCGCTATGCAAATCGTCGATCGCTACCTCCAGTCCGTGAAAACCTGCCTCCCCGAAGCGCAGGCTGATGACATCATCAAAGAGCTCTCGGAAAACATCTCCTCGCAAATCGAGGACAAGGAAGGCGAGTTCAGACGGAGGCTTTCGGACGCTGAAATAGAGGCCATCCTTAAGCAGCATGGTCATCCACTGCTTGTGGCCAGCCGCTATCGCCAGGAGCAGCGCAATGTCTCGTTCGGCCGCCAGATTATTGGTCCCGCTTTGTTCCCCTTCTATATCAGGGTGCTGAAGTTCAACCTGGGACTTACCAGCGTGGTTTTAATTGTCATTTTCGCCGCATTGTTTGCCAGCGGACAACCCATAGGCACCTTTCCGCAAGTCTTCCTCTATCAACTGTTGATTCAGTTTGCCATCGTGACGCTAATCTTTTGGCTGGCGGATCAACACTTTACGAAGTTTCCGGATCGCTGGGATCCACGAAAACCATACGGAGTGCGCCACCCGGCGCTGATCGTGCCCGAGGACGGCCCGCGCATTCCCCGCGCAAAGCCACTATCGCAACTCATCGCGCTAGCTGTGGCGCTTTTGTGGCTTCGGGCCGTTCAGCATTCCCCATTCCTGATTTTTGGTCCGGCCGCCGCATTTCTGAGCCTTTCTCCAGCTTGGGCCCGCTTGTACGTGCCGATCGTGGCGATGATCCTGCTGGGGATGATCCACGCCGGCGTCAACTTGATTCGGCCCGACTGGATGCGCTTTCACTGGCTGATGAGCGTTGTCACGCGCGTGGGAGAATTAGTCGTCTGCTATTTTCTGATCAGGGCCGGAAGCCTGGTCGTGTCCACAAACGCGAGTGGACCCGTGGACTACCATCATGTGGCTCAAATCGTGAGTCAAGCCGTTTACTACGGCATTTGGATTACTGCCGCCATTTCCATCGTACAACTTGCAAAGGACCTACGCCGGCTCGCCTCTGGGGCACCGCGTCGCGCGCCTGTAGGCCAAGCGGAACAAGAATCCTAGCTATTTCGTCACGCCTTCCGCGCGGTAGAGCATCGCACTGCACCAGGCTTTGGCGACGGTCGCTTCCCGTTATATCCTCCAAATCAGCATAGGGAAGAGGCTTGTATGACTCACTCCTGCTCCAACCGCGCCCGAAGCGCGTTTTCTGCTGCAATCCTGGCGTTCTTCATATCATTTCACGGCACATCCGCTTCGGCTCAGGACCGCGGCGACAACACACTTCGCAAGCTCAACGAATCCGTCGGCGCGTTGATAAAGAAAGTCTCGCCTAGCGTCGTGCAGATATTGGTTACCGGCTATGGGCCCATCGAGTCTGGCGAGCACGGAAATACGGCGGTGGTGATTGGCCGGCAGCGCGCCATCGGCTCCGGCTTTGTAATCGATCCCGCCGGCTACATCGTCACCAACGCGCATGTTGTTGCGGGAGCGCAGCGCGTCCAGGTCGTCGTGCCCGAGGGCGCTTCCGACGGTTCGCTGCAAGCCATTCTTGCCACACGCACGAATATCGTTCCCGCTCGCGTGGTCGGCGTCGATCGGGAAATCGATCTCGCGCTGCTAAAGGTAGACAACGTGAAATTTGACGCACTTCCTTTAGCCCTCTATCGCAATATCCACCAAGGCGAAGTCGTACTGGCCTTCGGCAGCCCGCAAGGCCTGCGTAACACGGTCACGCTGGGCGTGGTCTCTTCCGTCGCGCGGCAGATCGATCCGGACTCTCCGATGGTCTACATTCAGACCGATGCGCCCATCAATCCCGGCAACTCCGGCGGGCCGCTGGTCAACGTCGACGGCGAAGTGATCGGCGTCAACACTTTCATCCTGTCGCAGTCCGGCGGGAACGAAGGACTCGGTTTCGCCATTCCAAGCAGCGTCGTGGGCGTCGCGTATCAACAGCTTCGCAAATTCGGCCACATTCACCGCGCGCAAATCGGCATTGGTCTGCAGACCATTTCACCGGTCCTCGCCGCGGCCCTGAATCTTCCGCGGAGCTATGGCGTGATTGTTTCCGACGTTCTCCCGGGAAGCCCCGCGCTAGCTGCGGGAGTGCGCATTGGAGATATCCTGCTCACCGTCGATGGCCGCGCGGCTGATAGTGTTCCTTACGTTTCCTTCCGGCTTATGTCCGTCGATGCAGGCTCCAAAGTGCATCTCGAAGTTCTGCGCGGCAAAGAAAAGCTGGCCTTCGATGTTCCCGTACTCGAGCTGCCTCACGAAATGGATCAGGTCGCTTCCCTCGCCGATCCCGAGAAGAACTTGGTGCGGCCTCTCGGCATCATTGGCGTTGAAATCGATCAGAAAATCGCCGGCGCAGTGGAAGAGCTTCGCGATCCGTTTGGAATCATCGTTGTGGCACGCTCCAGCGAAGGCGCGGAGATTCCCATTACCGCGGGTGATGTAATCCGAACGCTGAACGGCCAGCCCATGACCACGCTCGAGCGCTTGCGCGCCGCGCTAAAATCGTTGCAACCGGGAGCACCGGTAGTCCTGCAAATCCAACGCGAGCAGCGCCTTCTTTTCGTCGCTTTCACGCTGGACCAGCTATGACGTCCTGGCATGGCTTCACGCTAGGGGCGCAGCCAGCATAGTAAGGAGGTCACGATTCAGCCCCTGCGCCTCAATCCGATCCTCAATACGGACAGCTACAAGCTGACGCATTGGTGGCAATACCCAGCCAATACGCGCTTCATCTATTCCTACGTTTGCTCGCGCGGCGGTTTCTTCGATCACGCGCAAGTGGCCGGGCTGCAATACATCGTGAAAGCGAACTTTGCAGGAAAGGTCTTCACCGCGGAAGACATCGAAGAAGCGCGGCGATTCGCAGACAAACACTTTTCCGGAAATCCCAAGTGTTTCAATTATGCAGGCTGGAAAAGTCTGCACGCAAAATACGGCGGAGTTTTGCCGCTACGAATTAAGGCCGTCAAGGAAGGCTCGCTCGTTGCCGCGCAGAACGCCATCATTACCATCGAAAACACCGACCCGGAATTTTACTGGCTGACGAATTGGGCGGAAACCGTTTTGCTTCAGGTCTGGTATCCAGTCACGGTGGCCACACTCAGCCGCGCCATAAAACAGGCTATTGGCGAAGCGCTGGTGCGCACCGGTGATCCCTCTCTTTTGCCGTTCAAGCTGCACGACTTTGGTTTCCGTGGCGTAAGCAGCCGTGAATCCGCGGCCATCGGCGGCGCGGCGCATCTCTTTAATTTTCTGGGAACAGATAATCTCGCCGCAATCGAGTTGTTGCAACAATATTACGGCGCGGACATGCCCGGCGTTAGCATTCCGGCCTCTGAGCATTCGGCCATGACCGCGTGGGGCAAGGACCACGAGGTCGATGCCTTTGAAAATGTGCTAGCCAACGTCCCGGAGGGAATCGTCGCGTGCGTCAGCGATTCCTATGACATCTACAATGCGGTCCGTAATTTATGGGGCGGCAAGCTGCGCGACAAAGTGATGCAGCGCAAAGGCACGCTGGTCATTCGCCCCGATAGCGGCGAAGCTGTTGCTGTCCTCGAAGAGATTTTCAACATCGCCGCCGAAAAATTCGGGTATGAGGTGAACCGCAAAGGCTGGAAGGTTCTTGCCCCGCAGGTTCGCTTCATCCAGGGCGACGGCGTGAATTATCACACCATTCAAAATATGATTTTCCAGCTAACTCGGAAGGGCTGGTCCATGGATAACTGGAGCTTCGGCATGGGCGGCGCGCTTCTGCAACAGATCAATCGCGACACCCTGCGGTTCGCGCTGAAGTGCTCCGCGATCGACATCAATGGCCAATGGCACGACGTCTACAAACAGCCGGTCACCGACCCCGGCAAGGACTCGCGCGCCGGACGATTCATCTTGCGGAAGGAAGGCCAGGAATTCGTCACTATCAAGGTCGATGGCGCAACTCCCGCCCGTGTGGGGGATCAGCTCGAAACCGTGCTGGAAAATGGTGTTCTACGCCGCGACCAAACGCTGGAAGAAATTCGCGCCATCGCCGCAAGCTACGACACCTACCAGAAAACAGCGCCACACGCTTGAGCGATTCGAACGCTGGCTCGCTGCCTTACTTCAACCAAACTTTCGGCTCAACGGACATGCCCAGCCGCAGTCGATGGTCTGAATTCTCGCCGGCGTTCAGCCGAATCCGAACGGGCAGCCGCTGCACAACTTTTACGAAATTGCCGGTGGCATTTTCGGGAGGCAGCAGGCTCTGGACGGCGCCGGTTGCGCCCGGCATGCTTTCCACGTAGCCATGGAGCGTGAGTCCATAAGCGTCCACGTGAATATCCGCCGGCTGGCCGGCATGCATCCTCTTCAGCTGTGTTTCCTTAAAATTGGCGGTGATCCAGATGTCTTCGAGCTGGCTGATGGCGAGCAATTGTTCGCTGGGTGGAACGTGCTGGCCAATCTCCGCGGTCTTTTCACTCACGATGCCGCTGACTGGCGCGAAGATTTTGGTGTATGACAAGTTCAGTACAGCTTGGTCCTCTTGCGCGCGCGCCGTCAGCACACCCGCTTCGCGTGTGGCCAATTGCGCCCGAGTGGCTGCTACCGTGTGCGGGGCGTTCTCATTGGCTTGAAAGAAGCGGCTCTGCGCCTGAAGCAATTGCGCTTTGCTTTGGTCGATCGCTTTCTGCGCGGCCTGCGCGGCGGCTTGTGCGGCTTCGAGGGCGGCGGCTTGCGTTTTGGCGATGGCGACGATGGTGTCGAACTGCTCATGTGAGATTTCCTGCCGTTGCACGAGAGGCTGATAGCGCTGCACGTCCCTCTGCGCTTTCGCGTTGTTCGCTTCGGCCTCGCGCACGGTAGCGACTCTTGCTTCGTAGTCCTGTTGTGCGCCTGCAACTGCTGCTTCGGCTGCGGCAACGTCGGCGCCGGACGTAGAAATTGCAGTTTTATTGGTGGTTTCGACGATGGGGATGTTCGGGTGCTCAGCGTGGAATTGCGCGAGGGCCTGAGCGTAGCGGGCCTTGGCTTGATCAAGAGCAACTTGATAGTCGCGGGGGTCGAGATCCACCAACAGCTGACCCGCGGTGACCAGGTAATTGTTTTCCACGTAAACCCCCGCGATGGTGCCGCTGATCCGCGAGCCAATAGAATTCAGATGGCCGTCGACCTGGGCGTCGTCGGTCGATTCGTAAGAGCGCAGGTAAAGAATCAGAAGGACTGAGAAAAAAACGGCGACAATGAAACCGACGGCCGCCAGCAAAGCGCCTTTGCGATGGGTGGCGACAAAATTGCGCGCGCGTGTTCTTAACGGCGGTTTCGGCCACTCGCCTTGCTGTTCTCTGCGGTCACCATTCTTCTGGTCATGTTTTCCTTCGCGTTTTTCCTTCTCGGCTGTCGAAGCGTCACGGCCGTTTTGAGCGTGGCCATTTTTGCCCTTTTCGGATGAGCCGCCGTCAGGATCACTGGCACCTTCGCGGCGCAGCTTTTCCTGTTCATCGCGCAAACGTTGCTGCTCATCCCGAAGGCGTTGTACTTCGTTTCGGAGCTGCTGGTATTCCTGTTCTTCCATCACGGCTAGCCTCAACCACGGTATCTTCTCTTTCTTCCAATTTGTTTCGACTAATGACCCACAGCCAGCGCGCCTTTTCTGGCTCTCACACTACGAAGAAAAAAGACGATGGGAACACACATAAGGCAAGCCACGGCCATGTAGCGGAGATCGTCGACATAGGAGTAGGCCAGCGCTTGTATGTCCAAACCGTTCGCGATCATAGCGAGCTTACGAAGGTGGGCCAGGTGCGGGCCGACGTGATAGAGCGTGGGCCCGTGGGGCAGTAAAAACGGATGGCGAAGCACGCGTTCCGGCGTCAGGTAGCGAACCAAGTCGACGCGGTGCACCTGCCAATGACGCGTCACGAGCGTGTTCACAACGGCAATGCCGATGCTGCCGCCGATGTTGCGCAGAAGGTTGTAGAGCCCAGTGGCGTTGCCGATCTGCTCATTGCGCAGCGTGCCCATGGCAACGGCGGAGAGCGGCACAAAGACAAGCCCGGCGGCGACGCCGCTCCAGATAATGGGCCATAGCAGCGACCACTGCGACATTTGGAGGGTGAGGCCGGACATCTTAAAGCTGGCGATGCCAAAAATGGCAAAGCCAGTCGCAATGATCCACCGGTTGTCGACTTTGCTCGTCAACACGCCAACAACAGGCATCACCAGGATGGCTCCGAGTCCGCGAGGGCTGACAGTAATCCCCGCAAGGCTGGCGGTGTAGCCCATTAAGTTTTGATAAAAAAGAGGAAGGATGCTGACGATCCCGTAGATTACGGCGCCGAACAAACCAATCAGCAAGCAGCCGAAGGCAAAATTGCGGTTCTTGAAAATCTGCAGCATTACGAGGGGGTGGCGTGCCGTTAGTTCGCGGACGAGAAAGGCTATGAATCCTGCGATGAGAATCGCGATTGCCCAGCGCACCCAGGTAGCGGAGAACCAGTCGTCCTCCTGGCCCTTGTCCAAGATGATCTGGAGTGCGCCAACCCAGACGGCGAGAAGGCCCAGGCCAATGGAATCGATGCCGCCCGGTTTGGCAGATTGAATGTAGGGCGGGTCCTTCACAAAGCAAGAGATCATGATGACAGCTATCACGCCAACAGGCACGTTGATGTAGTAGGCCCATCGCCAGGAATATTGATCGGTTAGCCAGCCGCCTAGCGTGGGGCCCAAGACCGGCGCAACGACGACGCCAAGACCGAAGACGGCCATGGCAATACCGCGCTTTGCCGGGGGAAAACTCTCCATGAGAATAGCCTGGGATAGTGGTTGGAGGGCTCCGCCTCCCGCGCCTTGAACCGCCCGGGAGACCAGAATCATCCCGAGGCTGGTTGCAGCGCCACAGGTGAAAGAAGAAACGGTGAACACCACAATGCAGAAGAGGAGGAAATTTCTGCGCCCGAACCGCAGCGAGAACCACCCGCTGGCGGGCAACACGATGGCATTGGCGACGAGATAGCTGGTCAGAACCCAAGTTGCTTCATCCGTGGTGGCAGAGAGGTTTCCGGCAATGTGCGAGAGAGCAACGGAGGAGATGGCGGTGTCGAGCACCTCCATGAAGGTCGGCAGCATGACCGCCACCGCGATGAGCCACGGGTTGCAGTCCGGACACCAGCTCTGCAACGGATCCGCATTGGGATCGTGTCCGGCCACGGGACCTCGGCACAGGAGTCCTCGCTGGCCGGAAAACGAGTGGACGGGTGCGTAGGTAAGATGCTCGATGGGCGATGAGGGACGCGTCTCCGAAGCTCTACGCGGGCCAACCTTCACTTATCCTATCGACTGGCACTAGATGCCGGAGTAGGTTTGGCGACGGAGGAATTGGCCGGAGCCAGGGCGGCCTACGAATTTGCCGGAGTCGATGACCGGGCGGCCGCGGGAGAGGACGGTGCGCGGAGCACCTTTGATGCGGATGCCTTCGAACATCGAATAGTCGACGCGCATGTGATGGGTTTTCGCGCTGATAGTCTCTTCCTGATTGGGATCAAAAATGACGAGGTCGGCGTCGGAGCCCACCGCGATGGTTCCCTTGCGGGGATACAGGCCGAAAAGCTTTGCCGGCGCCGTCGAAACGAGCTCAACGAAACGATTCGGCGAGAAACGTTTGCCGTGCACGCCCCCGGTGTAGATGAGGCTGAGGCGATGCTCGATGCCTGGGCCTCCGTTGGGAATCTTCGTGAAATCGTCCCTGCCGAGTTCCTTTTGTTCCTTGAAACAAAATGGGCAATGATCCGTGGAAACAACTTGCAGCGTGTCCCTGGCAAGGCCTTGCCAGAGTTTTTCCTGGTGCCATTTTTCACGGAGCGGTGGCGTGAAGACGTATTTCGCGCCTTCGAAACCAGGCGCGTCCATGTTGTCCAGCGAAAGATATAGATATTGTGGGCAAGTCTCGGCGTACGCGGGAAGGCCGCGGTCGCGCGCTTCGCGGACTTTTTCCAGCGCTTCGTTGCAGGAGAGATGCACGATGTAGACCGGCGCGCCGGCCATTTCCGCCAGAGCGATAGCGCGGCCCGTAGCCTCGGCTTCAGCGGTAGTGGGGCGCGTGAGCGCGTGATATTTCGGCGCGCGTTTGCCCTCCGCGAGCGCTTGCTGCACGATCACGTCGATGGCGCCGCCGTTTTCCGCGTGCATGCAGATCAAGCCGGAATACTTCGCGGCTTGGCGCATGGCGCGGAAAATCGTCGCGTCATCGAGCATAAACACGCCGGGATAAGCCATGAAAAGCTTGAAGCTGGTAACGCCTTCGCGAACGAGTTGCCCCATTTCCTCGAGCTGCGCGCTTCCGAGGTCGGTGATGATGCAATGGAAGGCGTAGTCGGTGACCGCTTTGGGCTGCGCTTTTTTCATCCAGGTGTCAAAGGCCTGGCGCAGGGTTTGCCCTTTGTACTGGATGGCAAAATCGATGAGCGTAGTGGTGCCGCCAAACGCCGCGGCGATAGTGCCCGTTTCGAAATCGTCGGCGCTGGTGGTGCCGCCGAAGGGCATGTCCAGATGCGTGTGCACATCGATGCCGCCGGGAATCACCAAGTAATTTGCGGCGTCGATGACTCGGCCGGCGTTTTCGATGGGGACCTCTGCGCCGATGGCAGAGATCTTGTCGCCAATGATGCCGATGTTGGCAACGGAAGTGTCAGTGGCGGTCACTACCGTGCCGTTCCGAATTACGGTGTCAAAACGCATTTTGCGGGCCTCGACCTAAACCATGGATTTGGAGACAGCATTTTTGTAGTGCGAAAGGATTTCGCTGGCGTAGATTTCCAAGGTTTTTTCTTCGTCGCCGCACATGAGGTAGATATTGAATTGCGTTACGCCGACTTTCCGCAGAGCTTCCAGTTTTTCTCTGTGTTGGTCGATAGCGCCGACGATGCAGAAGCGGTCGACGATTTCGTCGGTGACAAAATCGGCGTTATCGCTGCCGACTTCGCAGTGGTGCAGGTAGTCGTACTTGCCGCGATTTTGCACGTAGGAGACTAGCGATTTCGGTAGCTCCTCGGGCTTGTACTTGGAAATCAAGTCCATCACGTGATTCGAAACGAGCGCAGGAAACCAGCGCACGCGCTCGCGTGCGAGCTTTAGATCCTCGGAAGCCCAGACCGGAGCGGCGGCCATCACTTCGATCGTGCTCGGATCGCGGCCGGCCTCGCGGGCGCCCTCTCGAACGAACCCGAGACACCATTCAATCAAATCCGGATCGGCAAATTGAAGGATGACGCCGTCGCCGATGCGTCCGGCGGTGCGCAGAGCTTTGGGTCCATAACCCGCGACCCAGACTGGCGGAACTCCAGCTGTCGCCCACGGAAAACGCGCGCTGACTCCGTCGACATCGACGGATTTTCCGGCGTTGAGCGCGCGGAAAGTGCGCACGAACTCCTCCAAGTTTACCAGCGTGGTCGGCTTTTTGCCGAGGACGCGGCGCGAGCTGTCGCCGCGGCCGATGCCTAGTTGCATACGGCCGTGGGAAAGCGCGTTCAGCGTGGCGAACAGGCTGGACGATACGGTGACGTCGCGTACGGCGGGATTGGTGACGCAGGTGCCGAGGCGCATGTTTCTTGTATTGCTGGCCATCAACGTGAGCAGCGGGAAGGGCTCCATCCAGATGACGTGAGAATCGAAGATCCAGCCGTAGGTGAACCCGGAGGACTCCGCCTGCTGCGTGAGGCTGACAATGCGGTCGATGGTGAGGTCGGGTTTTATTGTGATGCCAAAATCCATGGCGCTCCTTCAGTCGGCGGCCTGGGTCAGCGGCTGCGGACTCGCCGCTCTCATGAGCAGAAAATATGTAACGAAGCTGACCGCGAATCCTACAAACCAGGCGTAATTGTAAAGGATGCGCAGAGGTGGAAGGAGCAAGCCAATGAAGGCGACGGCAGCTCCGGCAGCGAGCGCGGCGATGGCTTGCCAATTGAAGCCACGCGAATATTCGTATTGCCCGCCGCGCAGATACAAATCCTCCGTCATCAACTTTTTCTTGCGCACGATGAAGTAATCGCAGATCAGAACACCAGCGATGGGACCGAGAAATCCGGAATAGCCGACCAGCCAGCCAAAAATGTAGCTCCCGTAGTTGGCCATGAGCTTCCAGGGCTGCATGGCAATGCCCACCAGGCAGGTGATCAGACCGCCGGTGCGAAAGCTGACGCGCCGCGGCGAGAGATTGGAAAAATCGTTGGCGGGAGAGACAACGTTGGCGGCGACGTTGACGTTAAGCGTGGCCATCAGCAGAGCAAGCATGGCGATGACGACGGCGAAAGGATTGCCAAGGCGCGAGAGCACCGCCACCGGATCCCACAGCGCTTGGCCGAAGATGATGAGTGTCGCGGAGGTTACGGCGATGCCGATAAAGGAATAAAACGTCATCGTGGCCGGAAGGCCGAGGGCTTGACCGATCATCTGATCGCGTTGGCTGCGTGCGTAGCGGGTGAAGTCCGGGATGTTGAGCGAAACGGTGGCCCAGAAGCCCACGACTCCCGTCAACGACGGGATGAAGAAGCGGAAGAATTCGCCGAAAGTTTGGAATTTGGAGGGCGTGGCGAGCATAGGGCCGAACCCGCCGGCTTTGCTGCGCGCCCAGAGAAGCAGCGCAAGGCCGATGAGCAGCAGGAACGGCGCGGAAATGCCCTGCAGAAAGCGAATGGTTTCGATGCCACGCAAAATCACGAGCACGTTGAGTAGCCAAAACGCCACGAAGCACACCGCAGGCCCATACGCGAAGTGGCCCCAGCTAGGAGCGAGCGCGACGAGCATGGCGTTAATGGCTTCGCCGCCGATCCACGTCTGAATGCCGAACCAGCCACAGGCCACCAACGCGCGCAGTATGGCGGGAATGTTAGCGCCGAGCACTCCGAAGGAGGCGCGGGCGAAAACCGGAAAAGGAATGCCGTAGCGAGCTCCGGCGTGGGCATTGAGCAGCATGGGGATGAGCACGACGACGTTGCCGAGGAAAACCGTGAAGAGCGCCTGCTTCCAGTTCATGCCGCCGGCAATCATGCCGCTGGCCAGCATGTACGTGGGAATATTGACGCTCATGGAGATCCACAGCGCGGCGTAATTGTAGGTGCGCCACGTGCGGCGCTCAGGAGAAACGGGCGCGAGGTCTTTGTTGTACAGCGAGCTCTCGCGGATCGTTTCGGCGGCGAGAGTTGCGGTGTGGACGTCAGTCATTGCGGCTAGTAGATGTTGGATTCACGCTTCCGTCCAGTAAAATCGATATAAACGGCTTTCAGTTCGGTGAAGAAATCGATGGCTACGCGACCCATTTCGCGCATGCCGACGCCGGTGGCTTTCATTCCGCCGAAGGGCAGCTGGGCTTCGCCGCCAACCGTCGGGGAATTCACGTGAGTGATACCGGTCTCGATACGGTCGATGAACTCAAATATTTTCGCGGCATCGTTGGAATAAAGAGAGCTGGAAAGACCGTATCGCACGGAATTGGCCACGTGCAGGGCTTCGTCGAAATTGCGCACGCGGATTACGGAGAGGACCGGGCCGAAGATTTCGTCTTGCGCAATGGTGGAGTCCGCAGCAACGTGATCAAAAATTGTCGGTGGCACGAAATAGCCGTGATCGTACACTCCGCCGCTGAGGCGCTCACCACCGAGCAGGAGTCTGCCCTCTTTCTTGCCGATTTCGATGTAATGCAGATCGGTTTTCAGTTGCGATTCGTCGACGGCCGGGCCCATATCGATTACGGGTTCGAGGCCGTTGCCCGTGCGAAGCTTGGAAGCACGCTCGACGAGAAGCTGCACGAATTTGTCGGCAACGGATTCTTCAATGATAACGCGGCTGGTAGCGGTGCAGCGCTGGCCCGTGGAGGCAAAGGCACCGAACACTGTGGACTCCACGGCAAGCGCCAGATCGGCGTCTGCGAGAATGACCAACGGATTTTTGCCGCCCATTTCGCACTGGCACTTCTTCATGCGCCGCGCGCCCTGCGCATATAGTTCGCTGCCCACTTCATTCGAGCCGGTAAAGGAAACAGCGCGGACGTCCGGATGCTGGAGGAGTTCGTCTCCGACTTGGCTGCCGGAGCCGACCACCATGTTGAGCACGCCTGCGGGAACGCCCGCCTGCTCGAAAATCTGAATCACGCTTGCACCGGTGAACGGTGTAAGCGAGGCGGGCTTGAAGACGACAGTGTTTCCAGCAACCAACGCTGGAGCGATTTTCCAGACCGGTATAGAGACGGGGAAATTCCAGGGCGCAATCGCCGCGATCACGCCAAGCGGCTGCTTGAGCGTGTAAGCGAAATTTTTTGGCAGCTCGCTAGGCAGAGTCTCTCCGCCCATGCGACGGCCCTCTCCGGCCATGAACTCAAGGATGTTGACGGATTTCTGGACTTCGCCGAGCGCGTCCTTCAGCGTCTTGCCTTCTTCGCGGGTCATCAAGCGCGCGAGTTCGTCTCTTTGCTGCTCCATCAGCAGGGCGGCTTTGGCGACCACGCGGCTGCGCGCCGGAGCAGGAGTGTCGCGCCATGCGGAAAATGCCGCGCGCGCGGCAGCCACCGCTTCGCGCGTTTCTTCGCGGGTAGAGAGCGGCGCGAAGCCGATGATTTCGTCGAGGTTGGCAGGATTGCGGCGCTCGGAGGCGCGCGTCACGGAAGATTCAACCCACCGGCCGTTGATGAAATTGCGGCAGGTTTGCGACGTCGAGACGACGGTGGCGGCCATAGCTTGCTCCATTTTTGGGTGCGCGGTCAGTCCGCGGCCGCAGCGTTTTCCGCCGCGCGCGTGCGCGTGATTTCGCCGTACGATTCCGGCCGGCGATCACGATAGAACTGCCACGTATCGCGGACCTGCTGAATCTCATCCAGGTTTAAGTCGGCGACAAGGACTTCGTCCCTGTCGCGGCTAGCTTGCGCCACGATTTTCCCGCGCGGATTGCAGAAATAACTCTTGCCGTAAAACTCGCCGATCTTCCAGGGCTGTTCCGTGCCGACGCGATTGATGGCCGCGACGAAATACGCATTGGCCACAGCGTGCGCGGGCTGCTCGAGCTCCCAAAGATATTCGGAGAGTCCGGCGACCGTGGCGGAAGGATTGTAGACAATCTCGGCGCCGCTGAGGCCGAGAATGCGCGCGCCTTCGGGGAAATGGCGGTCGTAGCAGATGTATACGCCGACGCGCGCATAGCGCGTGTCGAATACGGGATAACCGGCGTTGCCCGGCGTGAAATAAAATTTTTCCCAGAAGCCCGGATGGCAGTGCGGGATGTGATGCTTGCGATATTTGCCGAGGTAGCGGCCGTCGGCATCGATCACTGCGGCGGTGTTGTAGTACACGCCGGCCATTTCGACTTCGTAGATCGGTACGACCATGACCATCTGGTGCTTTTTCGCCAACTTCTGCATGCGCGAGATTGTAGGCCCGTTGGGCACCCGCTCGGTTAGCTCATACCAGCGGGTTTGCTGTTCGGCACAAAAATAGGGACCGTAAAAAAGCTCCTGTAGGCCTAGCACCTGCACCTTTTGTTTCGCGGCGTCGGCGATCAAGCGCTCGTGCTTGGCAATCATTTGTTCTTTGATGTCGCCAAGCGACAGCTTTTCCGGCGACCATTCACAGTGAACTTGAATAAGTCCGCAGCGCACATTGCGAGCCATAGCCACCTCCCACAAAAGGATGGCGAAAAGTCTACTCCGTGGCTGCGCGGCTCACAAGGACCGGCGATCATCCGTCAACCTGGAACTTATGCACTCCAGGGCAAAACATAATAAGATGCTCGGTCGTGTTTCGGGAGTCGGCGCGGATGAAGACGATTAAAGGACCGGCGATTTTTCTGGCGCAGTTTGCGGGCGACGCAGCACCATTCAACAATCTGGAAAACATTGCACGCTGGGCCGCGGAGCTCGGCTACAAAGGCGTGCAGATTCCCTCATGGGATGCGCGATTGTTTGATTTGAAGCGCGCAGCAGAGAGTAAAACGTATTGCGACGAAGTGCGTGGAATTTTGTCGCGCAACCGGTTGGCCCTGACGGAGCTTTCGACCCATCTGCAAGGACAGCTCGTTGCAGTGCATCCCGCCTATGACATTGCCTTTGATGGATTCGCACCAGAATCGGTGAGGGGAAACCCGCGAGCCCGGCAAGCCTGGGCTGTCGAACAGTTGCAGTTCGCCGCCAGAGCCTCAGCGAATCTTGGTCTGCGCGCCCACGCCACGTTTTCCGGCGCGCTGGCTTGGCCGTACATCTATCCGTGGCCGCAGAGGCCAACAGGCCTGACAGAAACAGCATTCGATGAGTTGGCCGCGCGCTGGAAGCCAGTACTGAACGCGTTCGATACGGCGGGAGTCGACCTCTGCTTTGAGATTCATCCCGGCGAAGATCTACACGACGGCGTAACCTTTGAAATGTTCCTCGAGCGCACCGGCAATCATCCACGCTGCAACATCTTGTTCGATCCCAGCCATTTTGTTTTGCAGCAGCTCGATTACCTGGAGTACATCGATTTCTACCACCAGCGCATCAAGATGTTTCACGTGAAGGACGCGGAGTTTAATCCCACAGGACGCCAGGGCGTCTACGGCGGCTACCAGCCATGGATTAATCGTGCAGGGCGTTTTCGTTCGCCGGGCGACGGCCAGGTAAATTTCACGGGCATCTTCTCGAAGCTGACACAGTATGATTTCGACGGCTGGGCCGTGCTCGAATGGGAATGCTGCATCAAGGGCGCAGAGCAAGGCGCTGCGGAAGGCGCGCCGTTCATCGCACACCACATCATTCAAGCATCTAGCTCTTCTTTCGATGATTTTGCGAAGTCCGGCGCGGACCATGCAGCCAACCGCCGCATGCTCGGTCTGACCTAAATCCGAAACAATCAGGTGACGCGATGATCTCAGGCACAAGCGCAGGTGAAGGAAAGCGCCGCATCCGATTGGGCATGGTAGGAGGCGGGCCGGGCGCGTTTATCGGCGCGGTGCACCGCATCGCTGCGCGCATGGACGACTATTACGAACTGGTTGCGGCGGCATTGTCTTCCGATCCGGCACGCAGCCGCGCCGCAGCGCAAGACCTGCACATCGCGCCGGATCGCGCCTACGGCAACTACACCGAAATGGCCCGCGCCGAAGCCACGCGCCCGGATCGCATCGAGGCCGTAGCCATTGTCACGCCAAATAATCTTCACTACCCGATGGCGAAAACGTTTCTCGAGGCTGGATTTCATGTCATCTGCGACAAGCCGCTCACGACGACGGTCCAGGAAGCGCTCGACCTCGCCGCGATCGTGCGCCGCACCGGCCTGATTTTTGGAGTCACACACAATTACACGGGCTATCCGATGGTCCGCCAGGCGCGCCAAATGGTCGCCGAGGGCCAGCTCGGCGAAATTCGCGTCGTGCAAGTGGAGTACGCGCAAGACTGGCTGGCAACGCCTCTTGAAAACACTGGACAGAAACAAGCCGCATGGCGCACCGACCCCGCCCAAAGCGGCCCCGGCGGCAGCCTCGGCGACATCGGCACGCACGCCTACAACATCGCCTGTTTCGTGACCGGACTGCACTGCCGCGAAGTCGCCGCGGACGTTTCCATCTTCGTCCCGGGCCGCCGCCTTGACGATAATGTGCAACTGCTGCTGCGCTTCGCCGAGGGAGCGAAGGGTGCATTGTGGGCCAGCCAGATAGCCACCGGAAACGCCAACAATTTGCGCTTGCGCGTCTACGGCGAAAAGGCCGGCTTAGAGTGGCACCAGGAAGAACCGAATGCCTTGCAATTCGCAAGGCTCGGCGAAGCTCCGGAAACGATACGCCGCCCAGGACCCGGAGGAAACTCCCCCGCCGCGCACGCCAGCCGCATTCCAGCCGGCCACCCCGAGGGATACCTGGAAGCCTTCGCGCAGCTTTACACCGATTTGGCGGAGCAAATTTATGCGCGCCGCGAAGGACGCAGCCCGTCGCCGGCGTCGCTGCTCGTCCCCAACGTGGAAGACGGCGTCGAAGGCATGCGCTTCATCGCCGCCACGCTCGAATCCGGGCGACGCAACGCCGCCTGGGTTGGCCTGCAATCTAATTCAAAGTGATTTGGCTGGGAGGCCTGGACTCGAACCAGGATAGCCAGATCCAGAGTCTGGAGTCCTACCAATTGGACGACCTCCCAGCAGGGAGGAACAAAAAGGAATCGCAGCACCTTCCCGGTGATCGGGACAGCCGCGATTCGACTCTTCTAATTTAATAGGGATTCATATCGTCGTCAACCGTAGCGGTTGCTTCCCGGCGGAGAAACCCGCTTCCTAGCGACGCGATTTGGTAGTCGTTCGGGTAGCAGACGCTTGCGCGGAAGCTGTCGGCACCAGATGCCCCTTCTCCATGGTGTACTCTTCTCCGCCCCAGCTTATGCGATTGGCAGCGAAGCTCGCCAGCCACACAACGAAATAGATGGCGTCCCGCAGCGGTACGAGCCAAAGTTTGCGTCGTAGCACGTCGTCTCGCACGCCCCAAACGCCGACCGTCCATGCCATTGTGAAGCGCAGAACGAGATAGGCAAGCACGTACGCGACGGCAACCCACGGCGCTGGCGCAATCAGCGCGGCGAGCAGAGCCCACGGCAACCCGTGTGTGAAAATCAGTCCCGCAAAGGAGATCGGGCGGCAAAGCCGCACGGTGCGCGACCACCGCACTTGATGCTGCCAGAAGCCTCGCGCGGTCTGCGCGGGATACATCGTCCACACCGCCTCCCGTGAAAGCAACACTTTGCCGCCCGCCTTGGCGATGCGATGACCAAGCTCGTAATCGTCGGAGTGCATGTCCGCGATCGCCGCAAAGTCGCCGATTTTTGCAACCCATTCCTTAGTCGTGACAATTGAAGCACCCAGCCCAAACGTGATTCCTTCCATCCAATTCGCCATCAGCACGCCTGCGAAGAAATCGCTCGCTGCGCCAACGGCCTCCAGCTCAGCGCCAAGGTTTTCCTCCGCAATAGCTCGATAAAATGAAGTCACTGCGCCAACTTTCCTGTCAGCGAGGGGCGCGACAACTTCTCGCAGATAAGCTGGACTGACGCGTATGTCGCCGTCGGTCAAGACCAGAATTTCGTGCCGCGCCTCACTGGCCAGCCGCGCCAGCACATTGACCTTGCGATTTGCGCCAATCCGCTCCGCGCCGACGAAAAGGCCGATCCGCCGGTGTGGAAATTCCGCGATGAGCCGCTGAATCAGTGGCACCGCGGGATCGGCATGGTCGCCCACGCCGAAAAGAATTTCGTACTCCGGATACTCCTGCGCACAGAAGCTCGCAAAATTCTCGTGCGAGCCAAAATCCACGCCACGTACAGGCTTGAGCAAGCTAACCGCGGGGCCATAAGGAGCAAGCTCGCGTGCCCGCTCGCCGCTGAAAAATCGCAAAGCTGCAAATGTCGCCGATATGTAGTAAGCAAGCGGCGTGGCGGCAATGACCAGCACGAACAAACGCCAACTCGGCAATGCAAGCGCAAGAGCCACAAAAGCTAGGCGGTTCACTTGATTCCCCGTGCGCTACGCTCCTGCCCCGCTATTCTGGTGGCCCGCGCATCCCCGACAGGCTCCAGCAGCCGATTCCTCACACGATATTCCAAGCCGCGCCAGTGGATTCTGTCCGTAAAAAACCCGGCGAACCATACCGCAACGCTAACCGCGTCACGCACCGGCGCAAGCCACAGCTTCGAAGTAATGTTGTGATCGCGCAGTCCCCATACGCCTGCTGAATAGGCCAAGCCGATGCGCAAGATCAGATACGCGGCAACATAAAGCGCCGCCGTGACGGCCCAGCCAGAAGCAGCAGCCACGGACGCCGCCAAAATCGCCCACGGCAAGCCATGCGTGAAAATCATCCCTGCGTAACCCGCCGGCCGCACGTTGCGAAGCCCAATTGCCCAGCGCAACTCATGTCGTAAGAATTCGCTGAGGCTTTGCTCCGGAAAAACCATCCACACCGGCTCACGCATCAATTCCACGCGATGTCCTTTGCCGGCGATTCGATTTCCCAGCTCGAAATCGTCGGAGTGATGATTAGCCATGGCTTCCCAGCCGCCGATTTCCGCCAGTCGCTCCTTGGTCGTTGCCATGGTCCAGCCAAACGCAAATTGCACCTTGCCTTCGAGCCGCCGTGCGACCAACGCGCTCGGCACGGAGTCCATACACATCCCGAGCATGTTCAAATCGGCGGCAAACGTGCCCCCGCCCGCACAGGAATAAAACGACGTAACCGCACCCACGCGCGCGTCGGCAAAAGGCGCAACCACTTCACGCAAATAATCGCGCTCCACGCGAACGTCGCTGTCCGTCATCACCAGCAAATCGTGTCGCGCTTCTTTGACCAGTCTGCACAAGCTGTTCACTTTGTTGTTTTCGCCCACGCGCGGCACGTCGGTCACAAATCGAATCGACCGGCCGGGAAAATCCCGTTGCAATTTCTCAATCACCGGAATCACGGGATCGTGCGGGTCAGCCATTGCAAACACGAGTTCATATTCCGGATAGTCGAGCTGGCAGTAGCTCGCGAAGTTTTCATAAGCCCCGCTATCGACGCCACGCACCGGCTTGAGAATGCTGACCGGCGGTGCGAACGAATCATCGTGAGGCGGCAATCTGCGAAGCGCTCGAAAATATTCTACGGTGCAGTAGAGCGAAAGCAGGTAATACACCAGCGGGCCGGCGGCAATCACTAGCACGGCCAAGCGCAGCATCGACAGCACTGTTTCGGTCATGACATCTATTGCGAAGCGGCCACGGTAGCGACCGGGTGATTAGCGTACACCGCTTTGCCACCGCTTTCGCCCAACAGAAATGTTTCCCCGGCCGGGAGCCGCTGCGCCGCGGCAGAACGATGTTCCGAAGGCACAAACAGAAGAACACGCTTCGGTCCTTGCCACACCGCCAGAAATTCCGGATCGGTCAAGAAAATCTGCGGCGCATCTGGATAAAACGACCCTGCGGCCAAATTGTTGTAACGCCCATTCCACAGAAGCAACTGCCGATCGGTGTAAAACGCCACGCCGGACATGGCGTCAAACTCGCCGTAAAGCGCTAGCGTGTCCGCAGGCTTGATCTGCGGCAAAACTTTGGTCGTCAATTGCCACGAAGACAGATACGGCCCGAAAACGCCGAGCGCTATATTCGCTGCGAAGAAGAACACCGCCATCGTGATAGCCAGGCAGATTGCCGCAGCTTGATCACGCCGCTTGCGACGAAGCCACCATGCGGCCGCCAATCCAAAAAGAAATGCGGCGGCAGCGAGCGCCGAAGGCAGGCGAAGCAGCGCGAAAGCCTGCGGCGTCAAATCCAGAATGTGCGCCATCGAGACGCGGTAAAAATCGTTTTCGTGCTCTTGCAGAAGCGAAGAAATATCGCCGTTCACCTGCACCTTTGCGGAGATCCACAACATCGCAATCAGTACTGCCACCAGCGCCGTACCCACCGCCGCCAGCGCCGCTTGCATACGCACGAGCCATCGCTTGCCCTGTTCCTCCGCTTTCGCCAAGCCGATTCCCAGCAGCATGGCAATGGCCGGCCACGCGCCAAAACTGTAATACTCCATCCGGGAGCCAAAGGTCAGCGAGAAAAACAGCAAAATAAACCCCGCCCACAAAACCAGCAGCAATCGCGCTTGCCCTTCCGCTGATAAATTCTTCCAAGTTTGCGGCCGCGGAATGCACCTCAGAACGCCCGGAAGGAAAATGCTCCACGGAAAGAACCAAACTAGATGCGCGCCCAGCCACAACCACAGCGGCACAGCTTCGTAATCGGGAGGATACCGCGTGCCGAGAGCTCGCTTTACGTGCTCGTTGATAAAGTAGGACCAGAAAAAAGTGTTAGCGCGCAAGCTCGCAAGAATGTGCCACGGCGCCGACACCAACAAGAAAATCGCCGCGCTCGAGAACGGGCGCAGCTCGCGCCATCTATTCCAGGATCGTGTCGCAGCGATGAACAAAAACAGGGTGGCCGCCGGAAAAATTACACCGACTAGCCCGCGCGTCAGCATCGCCAGCCCCGTCACGGCGGCGGCGCCCCAGTACGCGACGCGGGGATCAAGCGACCCGGTCCACCCGCGCAGAAAGAGGTAAAAAATGGCCGTGAATTCCAGTGCGTAAATCGCCTCTGGAATCATGATGCGCGTAAATAGAAAAAATCCTGCGCTCGTGCACACAACCAGGCCGCTGTACAGTCCCGCGCGAACCCCAAAAAATCTCCGAGCGAATTCATTCACCAGCAGCACCAAGCCGATCATCGCCAGCGCAACCGGCAGGCGCGTTGAAAATTCATTCTGGCCCAGCGCCGCATAACTCATGGCCACCGCCCAATAATGCAGCGGCGCCTTCATCAAATAACGAACGCCGTTCATGTACAAGATGACCCAATCGTGCCGCTGCAGCATCTCGCGCGACACCATCGCATGCGAGGCGTCGGCATCGTCAAGCAGAGCGGGAAAACCGGCATTTCCGACGTATATAACGGCAGAGAGGACAATCAGCAGAAGAACCGCGGCAGCGCGACTCCATTCGGAATTGCCCGAGCCTCGTTCGCCCGAAGCGCTCTCCGCCGCCGAAGAGTTGTTCTCAACCTGCCGCAACAAGCGCAACTCCCGCGCACACCAGCACCACGCCGATCCAGCGCGCAGGGCTCACATCCTCGCGCAAAATGTATTTCGCGCCCAGCGTGCCCACCACGTAGCTAAGCGCCGAAGCCGGAATCACAAAGCTGATCGGCTGCCACGACAGCAACACCAGCAAAGAATAAAACGACAACGCCATCAGCGGCACGCCCATCCAGAACCATCCATTGCGCAGCGCCCGTGCGAGAAACGCCAGAATCTCACGAGGCCGCAACCGGGCCGGCTCGCCGGTGGCCTTCATTCCATAAGTAATCGCGATCTCGCCGAAAGTGCTGCCCAGTATCAGCACCGCGAGCAGCAGCGCCACACGTATCATGCGGCCACCTCTCGCGCCATCGCTTCGGTGGTACGCGGCCGCGTCTGCCCCACAAGCAAGACGCCAACGCAAATCAGCACCACGCCGACCCACCGTCGCGGCGAAACGTTCTCATGCAAGACCACCACCGCCAGCAGCGTCAGCAGCGCGTACCCAAAAGCGCCGGCCGGCATAACGTAACTGTAATCCGCCCAGCTCAGCACGGTCATGTAGCTGACCATGAATCCAACCAAAAACACGATCCCAATCCAAATCGTCCCGTTCGTGACCGTTGACACAAACGCGTGGCGTAATCCCGCCGCAGAAATCTCCACGGCGCCGATCTGCGTCATCCCGCGCTTGAGCATTAGGTCGCCGACGTTGGCGCACACCACCATCGCCAGGATCATGACCAGCGTCTTGATCCGAATCCGCAACTCGTGTCCCATGTTGTGAAGTTTAATCGTTTCCGGAGGCGGACGGTGTCTCCGGAACGGCAATCATCGGCTTTTGAACATCTCCACCCTCGCGCACCCACTTCCAGCGCTCCGAGCGGAGCTTCAGGAAATCGACCGCTTCGTGATACAGCCGCTTGCGTTCGTTGCTGTCCCACAGCGCTTCGCGGACGATGCGCCACACAACCTTCGGGCGGAAATAGTATTCGTCGTAAAAGCGGTTGACGCCCGCCATCATCTCCGGCTTGGACAAATGCGGATACTCGATGTGGGGCAACTGGTGCCCACCAGAATCCGCCAGCGCCTCCACTTTCAGGAAGCCTTGCTTGGCCATGGAGTCATGCAACTCCGTACCCGGCATGGCGTGCGCAAGAGAAACCTGAATCGTCTCGCAATCCAGTTCCTTCGCGAAATCGATGGTCTTCTGAATCGTCTCGCGCGTTTCGCCCGGCAAACCAATGATGAAGTCGCCATGCACGCGAATGCCTACTTTCCGGCAATTCTTCATGAACGTACGCGCCATCTCCACCGTAGCGCCCTTCTTGATGTTCTTCAAGATCTGCGCGTCGCCGGACTCGAAGCCCACGATGAACAGCCGCGCGCCCGCGTCCGCCATGCCTTTCAACGTCTCATAGTCACTATGTACGCGCGCTGTTGACGACCAGCGGAACTTCAGCGGCTTGAACTTGCCGCACAGATCTAAAACACGATCCTTGCGAATATTAAACGTGTCGTCGTCGAAGAAAATTTCCTTCATCTGCGGAAAATGTTCGATGGCTTGCTTCACTTCACGGGCCACGTTTTCCGTGGAACGCGTGCGCCACGCATGCCCGGAAATGGTCTGCGGCCACATGCAGAAAGTGCACAGCGCCGGACAGCCCCGTGTGGTGTAGAACGACACGAACGGATGCAGCAAGAAAGGTACGTTGTAGTTTTCGATGGTCAGGTCGCGCTTGTAAATGTCCGTAGCAAAAGGCAGCGCGTCCAGTTCTTCGGTGTGCAACTGCGGCCGCTCGGCGTTGTGTACGATCTTGCCGTCCTTGCGATAGCTGACACTCAGAATGTCGCTGAGTGGTTTGCCGTGCGCGTACTCCACCACGGAATGATCGAACTCGCCGCGCGTCACAAAGTCGATGTCCTGGCTGGCGTTCAAAGTCTCATCCGGCTTGATGTGTCCATGCGGACCAACGAACGCAATCTTCAGGCTCGGATTGGCTTCCTTGATCTTGCGGATCAGCTTGACATCGCTCTCGAATCCCACGGTGGATGTGAACAGCACCAGAAACTCGTAGTCTTTGCAAATCTCAACCGTTTGCTGCCAATTGACCTTGGCCGGCGACGCATCCAGCAGCCGGCTCCCCGGAATCATTCCAGCCGGGTAGGTCAACCAGACGGGATACCAATACGATTCAATCTCGCGCGTCGCAGGCCATCGCGAACTCGCTCCGCCGTCAAAATTCTCAAAGCTCGGCGGATTCAACAGTAATGTCTTCATCACATCCGGCATTCTTCACCCTCAGTCTTCAGGAAATCGTTTGGCAGCTGTGCCGCAAAGGCCGTAACGGACAAATCTTAGCCGCTGAGACCCTTCTTGGATTGTCCCCGGAGCCCCTCAGTTACACAGAATAGTTTACCGGACTTGACGGTATGGCTCCAAACGTTTCTCTAAACGGTGTTTCCCTGCATTGAATGGCGAAATACAGCATTAAACGGCGGCAGTCGTTTAGCGGATTTCGCGTATTTTCCCTCTTTCTCCTCTTCAAATCTCCAAATGATCGCTTACTCGTGCTTGAAAAATTCGCGCGAGTGGTGCGGTTTCACCCCACACCCCCGGGCAATGCAGATGGTTGTGAAAGAAGGGAGTTGCGGGAAAAGCAATTCGTAAGATTGTGAAAACAAAGGACCGGGCAAATGAAGTTCGGAACACCGAGGATGCGTCTTTGCGCCCCCCCCCGAGTGTTTTGCGAAAAGAGTTTGGAAGTTGCTGATTTGATGGGGCTTGACTTTTTCGAGAGTGACAAAGAGTCTGCAACAGTATGTAAGCAAATGATTTAGCTTGGTGCGGAGGATACGGAGGAGGGTTATCCGTAGAGCCAACATGCGCTAGGTTATCATATTAGTATACGCGATGTCAAGCGATTTCTACACTAAAAGTTCTTCAGATTGATTGGTGCGAAAGTGTTAAGCCTAGCCTAGAGAGCGGAGGCGCTTTTGGGCAGCTGCGATGTGCCGACGAGGGTGGCGAGGATTTGCCAGATGCCATCGATCCAGTCCAGGTGCTCTGGCTTCATAAGGACGGAGCGAAGGCACGTCAGGGTTTCGCGGTCGCGGCGGACAACGGCCTCTAGGGAGTTGAAGAAACTGACGGGGACCTCCGCGACGGCAAGATGCAAACCGCGCTGTGCAGCGGCGGAGAAGATGGAGCGGGACTTGGCTGAGATTTCGGTGATGCTGCCGGCTCGCGGCGCAAAAACGACGATGTCCAACTCTGGCGTGAACGCAGTGACAAAGCGATCGTCGGCTCTCACTTTTTCGTAGAGCGCAAGCGCCGCGCACCTGCTCCGCTCCAAGCGTTGCGCAAATTCGCCGCGCTTGACAAGCGGCAGAAGCTTTTGCGTTGCCCATAGCGCGGCGGCGGAAGCGCCGGGGCGCGAACACTCCAGGCTGATCTCGCCGAGGTGCAATTCCGCCGAACTGAAGTAGGTGTACGGCGAATCATGTTTGTACAAGCGTCCAACATTCGGATCGCGAAACAGGACGCAGCCGCAACCATAGGGTTGCAAGCCGTGCTTGTGCGGATCGATCACGATCGAATCGACTTCACTGATGCGGGAGAATGCAGACTTGGCGCTCTCGGCAAGATTGCCAACAAGACCGAAATATCCGCCGTAGGCGGCATCAGCGTGCACGCGAAAGCCGTGCTTCTCGCGCAACGTGAGAATCTCGGGCAGCGGATCGACGGAACCCGTGGCGGTCGTGCCCATGGTGGCGACAACGGCGCCGATATCGCCGCGTTCGACCCGCCGGCGCAGCGCGTCGATATCCATGCGCGCTTGAGAATTCACCGGCACGGATTCAAATTCGAGTTGCAAAACATTGCTGATGCGATGGTGCGTGTAATGAGCTTGCGCACTCGCCAAGATTTTCTTGCCAGGCTGAAGCTGCCCCGCGACCCAGAGCGCTTCGAGATTGGCCATCGTGCCGCCGCCGCAAAGATGCGCTAGAAAATTCGTCCAGCCAAACATTGCCGCGATTTCCGCGACGGCTTCCTTCTCCATTGCGGAAGTGGCGCGGCCGCCGTCGAGGGCGTGATTGTTGGGATTGATCCACATGGCCAGGGCGTACGCCAGACGCGCGATCGGATGCGGCGGCTTCAACATCTGGCCTGCATACAAGGGATGGAAGTAGGGATAATTGTCCTGCAGCCGCTCGGCAGTGGCGGTGAGGATGTCGCGAAGACGGTTTTCGTCGTAAGCGCTCGGCGAAAATTCTGGGAGCCCCGCGAATCCGCCGTCTAATCTCTTCACGGCTTCCAGGAAGGCATCCAGGCTTTTTTGTTCGAGCTGCACAGGTCACCAAGGGCCGATTGCGACGAGACTACGGTGGCACGCCACACGCGACTGGTTCTTACTGCCAGACTTTATCAAGCTGTCCGGCCGTTTGCAGCAAATCGAGTTGCGACTGCTGGCGCTGGAAATTCGCGTCGAGGTAGGCCATCCATTTGTCATTTTCTTCCAGCCGGGCTTTTTCGACTTCACGCAAGTTGATGCGCCCTTCGCCGAATTGCGATTGCAGCACGGTCACATTTTGCTGCGCGAGTTGCAGCTCCAGACGCGCCACTTCCTTTGCGGCATCGCGCTCGCGCAAACGCCGCGTCTTGACGCGCACCGCCGCACTCACTTCATTTTTCTTGTTCGCCAGTGCGGCTTTGGCCACGTCCAGATTAACTTGCGCCAATGCGATGTTGGCTTTTGTTTGCGCGCTGAAGATCGGCACTTGCACTTGAATTCCGGCATTGAAATTGTTGCGCTCAAAAGTTTTAAAGAATTGGTCGTAGTTGTTGAATTTCGCCAGCAAGCTGTACACGCTGACCAGCTCCAGCGTCGGATAGTATCCGCGCTTCTCGCCGGTCAAGCGAAATTCCCTGGCGCGCACATCGGATTGCGCGACGCGCAGCGCCACATTGTCCTGCAGCGCCATAGCAACCAAGTTCGCGCCTTCTTGCTCGGCGACACCAGGCAAATCTTCCGGTGTGACTTCAATCGAGGTGTTTTCCGCGAGCCCGGTCTGGCTGCGAAGCACAACTTCCAGCTCGTCCCCGCGCCCTTCGAGCTGCAAGATCCGCTGCACCACGCGCGCTTTCGTGAGCTGGTCTTTGGTGACGGCGACCGGCAGCTCGAAATTTTCTTTTTCGCGCTGCTGTGTAACCGCGAGAATTTTGTCCGCGCTTTCCTGTTCCTTGCGCAGCAACTCAAGCGAATGCCGCACCATGCCAAGCTCGAGATAAGTGGACGCGGTGCGCACGATGACGCCGTTTCTGGCGTCCTCCAGTAAAATCCTTTGCGACTTGGCTTGCTCTTGCTGCTCCTTGCCCTGCCCGCGCAGCGGCTCGTTGAAGACTTGCTCGGTATACGTGACATTGAACAGCGCCGGGGCGCGTCCGCCGGGAGTTTCGGGGATTCCAAAAGTGTAACCTGCCCCGGATCCGGCATAGAGGTTCGGCAGGAACTGCGCTCGCGTGATCATCGCGGAGCGGTCCGCGAGGCTCGCTTGCAGCTTGGCGATTTGAATATCTTTGCTGTTCTGCAGGGCCAATTCGATGGCACGCTTCAGGGTGAGGGACACGGCGGTTGGACCGCTGGTTTGTGGTTGCGCTGTTTCTTGCGCGCGGGCGGGCAACGCGAGAGCAAGAAGTAAAGCGATACAGACGCCGCCACAGAAGGATTTAGCTTTCGAGCCTGCGCCCCTTATTTTTGTCATGAGAGCATCCTCTTTGCCGCCTTGACCTCAAAAGCGGAAGCAAGCCACGGCACTCCAAAGTTATTCGTAGCGCAGCGATTCAATTGGTTGCAGGCGCGCCGCCTGGTTTGCCGGCAGGTAGCCGAAAAAAAGCCCGGTGGAACAGGAAACTCCGAACGCGATCAGCACGCTTAGACCGGAGATCGGAACGCGAAGATTGCCCGGCAGCAGCGGCTGAATTAGAACTGGAATCGCAAGGCCGATCAGAATGCCGAGGACGGCGCCGCCTCCGCTGATTAAGAAGGCTTCGATCAAAAACTGATAAAGGATTTCGCGATGCGCCGCGCCGATGGCCTTTCGAATGCCGATTTCACGGGTACGTTCGGTGACGGTGACCAGCATGATGTTCATGATGCCGATGCCGCTGATCAGCAGCGCGATGAAGGCGATAACCAGCAGCACAATCGTGAGGGCAAGAGAAATATTTTGCGCGGCGCTCAAAATCGCCGCGAGCGTTTGCACATCGTACTCGGCTTCCATCGGATGGCGGCTTTGCAGCACCCGCGCCATTTGCCGTTCGACGCCAGGAACATCTTCCGGGCGCATGGCTTGCGCGTAGAGAACGCGCAGCACGTCCACGCCGGTGTAATACTTCATCAGCGTGTGCGGGATGATGACCGACTCTTTCTGGATTTCGGAGAGGCCGAAGGTGGCGACGCGCTCGCGAAAGACGCCGATGACCGTGAACGTGAGCTCGCCCATGCGAATCGTTCCGCCTATAGGGTTTTCCAGCCCGAAAACGCGGTCGGAAAGTTCTCTGGTAACCAGGCAAACTTTACTCCGAGTCTCCATGTCCGCAGAATCGAAGTACCGCCCACGGATAATCACCAGGCGCCGTATCGCTTGAAAACCTTCCGTGACACCAATCAGATTTACCCGGCGCTCGGCTCCCCCGACTATGACGGACATCGGCAACTCGCGCGTCCCGGCGACTTCCTGCACACCCGGAATGGAGGCTTTCAGCGCATCCATATCGCTGACGGTGAGTTCGTAGCTGAGCGGCTGGCCTTTCGAACCGGCATGGATCAGCTCGGCCCAAACGAGGTTCGAACCGATGCCTTCGATTTGGGAGATGACGAATTTGCGGCTGGTGAGAGCGACGGTGACGACAAGGACGATGGAGGCGCTGCCGATGATCACGCCCAATGATGTGAGAATCGCGCGCATCTTGTTGCCGCGCAAGGCGTCAATGGCCACCGACAAAGTTTCCCGCAGGTCCATCATGATGTGACTCTGGGCCGTAAGCCTTCAGCCTTTTTCAGACGCTTCAAAGCTTCGCGGGCGTTCTTGCTCTTGGGCTCCAATTTCAACGCGGCTTCGTATTCCTCGAGAGCTGCTTGGGTTTTCTGCTGATTCTCATACAGACGGCCGAGCCATTCGTGGACCCGCCACGGAGGCGGGAAACCGTTACGCAGGGGGGCGCGCTTCAAATATTCGCGGAGCAATCGTTCAGAGTCCTGGTAACGTTCGTTCTTTATCACCCATGCGACGCCGCGGTAAAACTCTGACCTCGGATCGGACGGAACAACTTTCTCGCCTTCGTCAGCAACGACCGCGAGCCGCTCGGCTTGATTGTGTTTCATGGCATAGTCGCCGATATCGTAGATGAGCTCGGCAGATTTTGGATGCAACTCTAGTGCTTTATCGAATTGCGCGTCCGCCGCGGCAAAGTCCTTCTTTTGCCGGCGGCAGTTCCCTGCCGCATAGTGACCTTCCGCGGCATCCAGGGCAGCGAGCCTGGCGATCTCCGGACCAGCTTTATCCTCACCGCCGCCGGCGATGGCGGGAGCGCTGCAATCAAATTCAATCAACGCCTGGTACGCGGAGAAGTTTTTCGCGTCGAGTTGGACGGCTCTTTCGAATTCCTTACGAGCCTTCTTGGCAAGCGACAGTGCGGAGAACATCCCCGCATGGTCGGCCTTTTCACCGTATACCTTGCCGAGCCACTCGTGATACACCGAGCTTTGCGGATCGAGGGCCACGGCTTGTTCGGCGCTGGCAATAGCAGCGTCATGCTGCTGGAATTCGTAGTAGGTCTTCGCAAGCAGCAAATGGATTTCGGCGTCGCGCGGATTTTGCTCGACAGCTAGTTGCAAGAGGCGCGCCGCTTTGGGATAGTCGCTGGCTTCGTAGGCTTCGTGAGCGGCCTTGAGGCTCTCATCATGCCGCAAGTCGTCCGCTGCCGCGCGGGTGTTCGGCAGAGCGAGTGGCAGCAGAAGAAGCGCGACAAATAAAGCGATCTTAATTGGATTCGCTTCGGCCACGGATGTAACTCGCATCGGTGTTCACGATTTTTACCGCCATCCCGTCCTTCAGGTCGACATCGCCGGGCAAGGCGACCATCTCGCCTTCTTGCAAACCGCTCAGAACTTCATAATTGGTCGCGTCGGCAATACCCACGCGGATTTCGCGCTTCTCCAGCGTCGCTTTCCCGACGCGCAGGGCGTTGCGCAAGACCACAAAGACGAACCTCTGACCGCCTTCCGCCTCGACCGCGCCGCGGGGCACCGTGAGCACGTTGATCCGCTCGTGGGAATTGATGCGCACGCTGACGTTTATGTTGGGCAGCAGCTCCAATTTATCGTTGTTGACCTCGCAGAGCAGCTCGCCGACGCTGCGCGCGCCACGCGCCACCACTTGCTTGGGAATGACCTGGGTTTTGCCTGTCCAGACCCGATTGGGGAGCGCGTCCCAGGTGATGCGCACGGGCTCGCCCGGTTCGAGGCCGCCGAGTTCGGGCTCGTCGATAAAGGCGCGCACGCGGACCTTGTGGAGGTCGGCCATCTCGGCAAGCAGTTCGCCGACTTTCACGTAGTCGCCTGCTTTGACGGGCAGAGAGTAGAGCGTGCCGTCGGCGGGAGCGGTGATGCGGCCATCGCGGACTTTTTCTTCAAGCGCCGCAACTTCGCTGCCTAGCTGCTCGACCTGCAGAGAGGCGCGATTTGCGTCAAGCTTGACCCCGCGCTCGAACTCCTGCTTGGCGGCGGTGAGCTGTTTGACCTGGGTGCCGGCCTTGGCGAGCTCCAGATCGTTGGCTGCCAGCTCGTCCTTGGTGGCGGCTTGCTGGGCGATGAGGCGCTCGAGGGAATCGTGATTGCGTTGCAGACGGTCGCGCTGCGCCACGGCGGCGGCTACTTGACCTTCGGTCTTGGCCGCCTCGTCCGAGCGGCCGCCGGCCTTGGCCGCTCGGAGATCATCTTCGGCGCGGAGAAGCTTGGAGCGCGCCTCGGCAAGCTGAGCGGTGGCGTCCTTGACGTTCAACTCCAGCAGCAATTGGCCTCTTTTTACGGCCTGACCTTCCACGGCGCTGATTCTTTCAATGAAGGTATCGAGCTGCGCGCGCATAACAAACGGGGCGATGGGCTCTACTTTCCCGTTGCTCGAGATGGAAGATACGAGGTTTTCGCGAACGGGCGAGACGGCGGAGATTTTGGCGACGGGCTGCCGGCCGCTGAGCCGCACAAGTGCGAAAGCCACGACGGCGGCCAACACGAGAAAAATCACGATGCGGTTTCTCAGCCTGCGATCCATTGCTCACTATTCCGGTTGCCCTGCCGGTCCGCCTGGGCTAGAGCCTGCGGGCACACGCGCACGAGGTGAAGTCCCATTGTATATGTGCGGCTTGCTGGCCCCAGCCCGGAGTAAACCAGAGTACTTGATTGTAACAACAGGTGCGGAGCTTCCACTAGGGATGATGTCAGTTCGCAAGGGTTCTCTTTCATGGATGCGTTGCGTTGGCGCGGGGATGCAAGTGTATCGATGCAAGTTGTGACAAAGCAGGGCTCCATGAAGATTTGATGTTCGCCGGCTGGCGCCGTCACAACCGTCGGGATTCGAACGCTGCAACTGCAATATTCGCGATACCCGGCGCGTAGTAGACTGTGACACGGTGTGTGTGTGACGGCCCGGGAAAGTCCGGTGCGAGGGTCTTTGATGATTGAAGCTCGTGGCCTGTCGAAACGCTTCCACGACAAGAAACGCGGAGAGATTCGCGCGGTCGATAACGTGAGCTTCCGATGCGAGCCTGGGCGCATCTATGGACTGCTGGGCGCGAATGGCGCCGGGAAGACCACGACGCTACGCATCCTGGCCACGATCCTGGAACCTAGCGATGGGACGGCATTGGTCTGTGGGCACGACGTGGTCGAGCAGCCGGAGAAAGTGCGAGCCAACGTGGGCTTTCTGTCCACAGCCACGGCGCTGTATCCGCGGCTGACCGCTCAAGAGTTGGTGGAATATTTCGGCCGCCTGAACGGGCTGGACGAGGTCACGCTGAAGAAGCGCGTTGATGATATTTTCAGCCGCCTCGACATGAACGGCTTCCGCGACCGGCGGTGCGATAAGCTGTCCACGGGAATGAAGCAGAAAACTTCGATTGCGCGGACGTTGGTGCATGACCCGCCGGTGATGATCTTCGACGAACCCACGCTCGGCCTGGACATCATGACCGCGCGGACGATCACCACGTTCATTCGCGAGTGCCGCGACCGCGGCAAGACCGTGATTTTCTCGACGCACATCATGAGCGAAGTCGAGAAGCTCTGCGACTTGATCGGAATCATTCATGACGGGAAGCTGCTGACTGAAGGGACGCTTGCGCAGTTGCGTGAGAGATACTCAGAACGGGACCTGGAGGAAATTTTCGTGAAGATTGTGGGCCCGCTGCAATCCAATGGAGAGGCATAGAACGCTATGAACCTAAACGCGGTTAGGATTGTGTACCGCAAGGAATTCACAGAATGGGTGCGCGACCGGCGCACGCTGATTTCTACTGTGCTCGTGCCGCTGTTTCTATTTCCGCTGATGATGGTGGGATTCAGCGCGCTGGCCGTCGTAATGGTCGGCAAAGCGGAGAAGGAAACACCCAAAGTCATGATTTTGGGCGGCGAGGATTCGCCGCAACTGATTGCCAATATCAAGAAGCTCGATTCCTTGGAAATCGTGCCCTATGCCGAAAACTGGAAGGACGAAATTTCCAACAAGGACATTCGTGCGGCGGTGGAAATCCCCAAAGGATTCGAGAAGTCGCTGGAAACCGGTCAATCCGAGACGGTGAAAATCTATTTTTATGATGGGGAGATGAAATCTTCGTTCGGCGCCAATCGCCTGGAAAAATTCCTGAAGGATTATCGCGATACAGTGGTGAAGGACCGTCTCGCGGCGAAGAATCTGCCGGCGTCGGTGCTGTCGCCGTTTTCGATCAAACAAGAGAATGTGGCGCCGCCTGAAAAGGTAAGCGGCGCAACGTTCGGCAGCTTCATCGGCTACACGGTAATCATTTTGTGCATGACGGGTGCGATGTATCCGGCCATCGATCTTACGGCCGGGGAAAAAGAGCGCGGAACGATGGAAACGATTCTTTCCAGCCCCATTTCGCGCATGGACCTGGTGCTCGGCAAATTCTTGCTGGTCTTCTCTGCTTCCTTGGCCACCGCCGTCCTGTCCGTCATCTCCATGGGGACGTCGTTCGCGATTTTGGGTCACAGCAACTTGATGAATTCCTCGAGCGGGCAGACCCTGGCACTGAACCTCGGGTTGCTCTCGGTGGTTTCCGTTTTTGTGATGGCTTTGCCCCTGGCCTTTCTTTTCTCCGCGGTGCTGATGACCATCGCGCTCTTCGCCAAGAGCTACAAGGAAGCGCAAAGCTACCTGACGCCGATGACATTTCTGATTGTGATTCCCGCCGTCGCGTCCGTGATGCCGGGCGTCGAGCTGACGCCGAAACTTGCGCTGATCCCTGTTCTAAACACCAGCCTGGTCTGCAAAGAGATCATCAGCGGCACCTATCACTGGAACTCCATCGCGCTCATTTTCGCTTCGACCTGCGTCTATGCCGCTGCGGCGCTATTTCTGGCGTTCAAGACATTCCAGCGCGAGTCTGTGCTGTTCCGATCTTGAGAGTTGCTGGTTCTAGATTCTTGGAAAGATTGGCCACAGGACTACGGAGGCACATAGAAGCGCAGAAGCATAAATGTGCTTGCACGCAAGTCGCATACTGGCACTGGAACTCACAACCGCTGGATCACGTACCTTCTAAGGAATGCGACGCCTAATTCGCATCTTGCTGATCATCCTGCTATTTCCGCCTAGCCTCGCGGCACTCGGTGGCTGGCTCGCGGGACCTTCTTTCCTACACCCGATCCGGCGCGACCTTTCGCCGGACCTGATTCGTGACGCAGACGCCACCTTTGAACAGATAGGCGTGCATCGCGAAACCTTCGACGTGCGCGCGCCCGACGCAGTACTGCTGCGGGGCTGGAAGGTGCGCGCCGCAAGACCCAATGGGAATTGGGTCTTGGTGTACCACGGCGTGGCGGACAATCGAATGGGCGTCCTCGAACATGCACGGATGCTCCTACTGGCCGGATACGGCGTCGTAATGATGGACTCGCGCGCGCACGGCGCCAGCGAAGGACCGATGGCCACTTACGGTTGGCTAGAGCGAAACGACAACTGCGCCATCGTCGATGCCGTCGAAACCAGTGAGCATCCCAAGCACCTGTTTGCTTTGGGAGAGTCGATGGGAGCAGGCATTGCGCTGCAGTCTGCTGCCGTCGAGCCGCGCATTGAGGCGGTGGTCGCCGAAGCGTCGTTTGCCAACATTCGCGAGGCTTCCTATGACTACGCCGGGCTCCGGCGCTATCCGTGGTTGGGAAAAACTTGGCTCGCCCCGGGAACCTGGACGATGATCTACCGCGGCGAATCGCTCGCCGGGTTTCCGGCTTCCCAAGTATCGCCAGAGAAGGCGGTTGCGGCCCGGCGCTTCCCGGTGTTGTTGATATGTGATGCAGACGATGTCGCTCTTCCCTGCAGGCACACAAAAAAGATTTACGATGCTGCCGTAGGGCCAAAGCAGATGTGGGTCGTGCCCCGCGCATTCCATTCAGCAGCACTGGGGTATGAGCCTGTGGAATTTCGGCGGCGCGTGCTGGAATTTTTCGCAACCTACGGCGGGATCTGATATCAGGTAAGCAACTGCCCATCGGTACTGCGCGGGTGCTGGCGCGTTTCGCACTCCTGGCTGAGGCGGCGAACGGTTTCGCGCAAGCGGACGGCGAGAGCGGCGATGGTTTCCAAGCGCTGCTGGCCGCCCTGCGGGAGTCGGCCGTCATTTTTGCGGCGTACTTCGGCGAGCAAAAGTTCGGCGTTGCCCAGGATTCCGGTGAGCGGATTGTTCATCTCATGTCGGAGAACCTCGCCGAAGGCTTCCCCGTTCGAGATATTCTTCGCGCCGGCAAACTGCTGCGCATCGCTGGCCATTTGCCCCGCCTGGCGCAAGCGCCGCTCCACCATCTCCAGCGCCACGGGGAGGCAACCGCCGGCGCGCTCGACGAAATCGGCGGCGCCGGCTGCAACCAGCGAGGCCAGCTCCGATTCCTGATCCGGCGCGCCAATCACCACCACGGGCGCATGAACGGCTAAAGCGGAAACCACGGAGTTCAAGCGTGGCATCTTCCCCACAAGCCCTTCGCTCTCCGGGGTAGCAGAGGTTTCCTCGAGCAAGATGACCGTAGGCGCAGCATCTTCGACGATGCGGCGGGCGGCGTCCACCGTGCGCACCTCAGCAACGCGCAACCCTCCTTCCTTGGCTTCGAATTCGCGGCGGGCGGCGGCGCACAGCTCGGCGTCATCGCTGATCAACAAGATGGTGCGTCGTCCCCTGGTTTGTATCATCATCTATTTCCTCGCTGCATTTTTCTTTGCCACCCGAGCGCGTAAAGGCTCGAGCGGCGACGTGGCTTCGAGAACGCTGCGGATCTTCTCCGTGAGTTCTTCGACGCGAAAAGGTTTTTCTACGTGGGGCAAGTGATAGCGCTCCAGAAAATCGCGGGTATGCGCGGCGAGAACGTCTCCGGTGACGAACAGGAAACGCTCGCGAAGAGGATTGTTGGCGCGGGCCAGCGCCTGGTAGAAGTGCTCGCCGTCGAGTTCGGGCATTTTCATATCGCAGACAGCCAGGGCGTAATCTTCGCGGGTCGCGCGATCGAGCGCTTCCCGGGCGTCGAGGAGGACATCGACGCGCAATCCTTCGTCCTCCAGCACGTCGGCTATGAGCCGCGCAACGGTGGGCTCGTCCTCCAACACTAGAACGCGGGTACCGGCCCAGGCACCGAGAGCGGCGCCGGCGTGCGCGGTTTCGAGCGATTCCGGAGCAGGCGAGGGTTCAAGTCGCGGGCGAGCGGGAGCGGCACCGCGTGTTGCAGGCAACGACATCTCCGAGGCGGCCATGGCCGGAAATTCGATCGAGAAGACCGCTCCCTGGCCGAGGTTGCTCGTCAAATGCAATCGACCGCCGTGCTCGCGCACGATGCCGAGGACGATTGCCAGCCCCAAGCCGGTGCCGACGCCGGCTGGCTTGGTGGTGAAAAATGGATCGAAAATACGCGCTTGAATGGCTTGCGGAATTCCCGGGCCGTCGTCGCTAACTTCCAGGAGCACGCGCTTTTCGGCGATTCGTTTTGTCTTCACGCGGATGGTGCCGCCCCTGCCTTGCTCCTCGATAGCCTGCCGCGCATTTCCGATGAGGTTCATCAGTACTTGCTGAAGCTGCCCGGCGTCGCCCTGCACGAACGGGAGCACGGGGTCGAGATCGAGTTGCACGTGGACATTGTCGGCTGCGAGGCTGAAGCGCTGTAGTTCGAGGGCGTGGGAGGCGACCTGATTGAGCGCGACGCGGCGGCGCTCTGGCCGCGAATCCCTGGCGGAAAGCAGCAGTTGACGCAGGATGGCACCGGCCCGGTCCGCTTCCTGAAAGATCTGGCGCGCTTCGTGGGAACCACCCATGGGGTCGCGTCGCAGGAGCAGGCGTTGCGCATAGCCGAGAATGCTTGTGAGCGGGTTACTGAGTTCGTGAGCGATGCCGGTGACCATTTGGCCGAGCTCAGCGAGCTTCTCGGTTTGCAGGAGCTTGGATTGAAAGACGCGCTGCGCGGTGAGGTCGCGGTAGATTTCGACACGGCCGAGCAGCGCACCTTTTTCATCAAGGATAGGGCGCGCGGCACGCTCCAGCAGGCGCGGAACCGGGCGGACCAGATGCAGTTCTTCGCGCACGGCACTTTCGGCGCTGAGATCCAAACTACGCCAGCTCCCGCCGAAATTACTGGCGTCGGCGGTGCGCGCACCGAGCGTGGCAACGAGGTCGTCGAGCGTCTTGATGCCCCCGAGCTCCTCAGGCGTTAGACCAACGATCTGGCCGAAGCGGCTGTTCAAGGCGCGAACTTCCCGGTTCGCGCCGAAGAGCACCACGCCTTCCTCGAGCCATTCAATGACGTTCATTATCTCGGTAATACTCTGGTCGGTCTGCACTTTCTCGCTGCGTTCGTGAAGGCGCTCGAGGAGGACGCCGACGCTTCCGTCTCTCATCGAGAAAAGGGACTGAAGTTGGACACGCGCCCCGTTGCGAAGCTCTGCTTCCAGCGGAACTTCCCTGGTTGTGGCGAGGCCGTTGGGAGGGGCCGAAATTTTTTGCAGCCAGGCTTTCACGCGCGGAGCATCGGCAATGGAAAATAGCTGAGCGAAATCCTCCGACGCGTTGGCGGCAGGAACTGCCTGGCGCGGCGATGTCCTGCTTGTGCCTAGCAGAGCTTGCGCGCCCTCGCTCAGCTGCGCGATGCTACCGTCGGCGCGCACCAGGATGGTAGCGGCGGCGACCGCTGCGAGCAGGGCTTGCTGCCGCAGTTCCTGTGCGACGGCTTCCTCGCTGTTCTTCTGCCGCAACAGCGCAGGAGTGGCCAGGGCGGCGCGCAGTTCCAAACGTTCGACCGCAGCAAGGGATGCACCGCTTCGGCACATGCCCGCGACAAGCACGCCAAGGCTCTTACCGCCGGCCTCCAACGGGAGGGCTACAACGCGTACGACTTCGCCGAGCGATGACGCAGTCCCGGGTTCGCTTCCCGCGACGCGATGGGATTCGAGCGCCCGGCGCCAGATCGCGCTCAGCGGCTCGCTATTCAGCGCGTGAATCCAGGCGGCGTCGCCGCTGTGCCAGGGAAAGCGCATGGTCTGGGCCGCGGGCTGCGGAGATTGTTCCCTCGTTTCCAGCGAGTCGAAGAGACGGCCAATTGCCGCGAAGACTGCGCCTGGGCCGCTCTTGCGCGCTCCCTTGTCCGTACAGTCCTTCACGATGTTCTCCAGGAGCTCGCTCGGTGATTCGGAACCGGCGAGAGCCGCTAGCACGCTACGCACGCTCCGGCAGTCCTCATGATGCTCGCGACCCCTACGCCGCTCGTCTTCGAGCTCCATCGCCAGAGCCAACTCAGCGGCCACGGACTCAAGCAGTGCTCGCGGCAAGTGAGCCTGTTTCTTCTCTTGGCCGGCGAACAACACACCGCGAAGATGTCCCTGAATCGCCACGGGAACCCAGAGGGCGCGCCGCATCTCGACCACGGCACCGATCACTGGCCTATCCGGTGTCTCGCCCACTTCCTGCTCGACGGTTTGCAAACCGACCAACAATTCGGCAGGCAAGGGAGGCTCGGGAGATAATCTGGACCACTCCGCGGGCGTCGCGCCTCCTTCTTTCTCCGCCACGATTCCCCGGAAACTGGAAACATCATCGGTGGACTCAACCCAAACACCAAACCGGTCTGCCTGGCCGCTCGTCAGCAATGTCCGCACCGCCTCTTTCACCAGGTCGTGACGCGCCTTGCCATCCACTGCAGCGCGGGCCACTGTCGCGGTTTCCCCGCCACCTTGGTGCGCCCTCCCCCACACCCACATGCACTTGCCTCCATCGACTAGGCGCTATCGTCCTGGCTTGGGCGGCTGTCTGCAAAACAGGATACCGCCCGCAGATTACACTGCACCGAAAGGCCCAACAGGGTGGTCTTATCTCATTGAAAATGGACTGTTAGGCCGGGCAGGGAGGGCTGGCCCGGAGGCGTAATATCCCATGTCGAGACGTGCCGCTGATTTTGGTTCCGAAGTGAAAAACCAAGGCTAGAGGGGAAAGTCGATTCAGGGCTGGTCATGACGCTGGTTCGGAGGTTAAAAGAGAGAGCTTAATGCACGGGACAGGGACACGCGAGGGGCCGCAATTCATGCTTGTTGCTAGCTGCTTTTAACTGTTGTCTTCCGACTCCAAATGGTACTGCTTCAGCTTCCGGTAGAGCGTAGTCTTGCCGATGCCCAGAATGCGGGCAGCCGCGAGCTTGTCGCCCGCCACTTCGCGCAACGTCCGCAAAATGGCGCGGCGCTCGAGTTCCTCAAGGGGCAGGAGTTCGTTCCTCTCAGGGAGGCGCTCCGTCTTCGGGTATTGCAGATTGCTCGGCAAATCCGCCACCTGAACGAGCGGACCGGAGCCGAGCGCCACGGCGCGCTCAATCGCATTTTCTAGCTCGCGTACATTTCCCGGCCAATCATAGGCGATCAACTGGCGCATGGCGTCTTCGGAGATGCTTCGCGAGGTCTGCTGCGAGACGGAGAATTTCTCCAAAAAGGACATCACCAGCAGCGGTATGTCGCTCTTGCGCTCGCGCAGAGGGGGCAGCTTGACTTGCACCACGTTCAGCCGGAAATACAGATCCTGGCGGAAGGCTCCGGCCTTGATTGCAGAATCGAGGTCGCGATTCGTCGCTGCGATGATGCGCACATCGATGCGGCGCCGCTCTGTAGCCCCGACGGGCTTTACCTCGCGCTCCTGCAAGGCACGCAGGAGCTTGGCTTGCATGTCCACGGGCATGTCGCCGATTTCATCAAGAAACAGAGTGCCGCCGTTTGCAGCCTCCAGCAGTCCCTGCTTGCCGTGCAGCGCTCCGGTGAACGCGCCCTTCACATAGCCGAACAGCTCGGACTCAATCAGCGTAGGAACAAGCGAAGAGCAATCAACGGGAACAAAAGGCCGATCCTTGCGTGGGCCGGAAAAATGCACGCTCTTGGCCACCAACTCCTTGCCAGTGCCACTCTCTCCCAGGATTAAAACCGGATACTCGTGCAGGCTGACCTTCTGGACGATCTTATAGACACGCTGCATGCGCTCGGAAACACCAATCAGACCCCCGAAGCCTGGCCGCGTCCGCAACTGCTCGCGCAATAAATGATTTTCCTGCTGCAACTCGACGGCGCGCGCCGCCCGCTCCAGACGCGAGCGTAGCTCCTCGATACGGAAAGGTTTAGTTACATAGTCAACTGCGCCCAGCCGCGTCGCGGCCACAGCGGAATCGATCGTTCCATACTGCGTCAGCACGATCACCGGCAGACTCGGGCTGTTGTCGTGCAGGCGCTTCAGCAGATCCAGCCCGCTGGTTCGCTGCAGCATCAAGTCCGTCAGTACGATATCGACCGCGGAGTTCTCCAGCACCTCGAGAGCCTCTTCCGCGCTGGCTACCGTAATGGCTTTCATGCCCGCCTGCTGAGCAACGTCGGCGCAAGTCTCCCGGATGGACGGCTCGTCGTCGACGATGAGGATACTCATTGAGACGCTTTCGCGCGGGGCTGCTGCTCCTTCGCTCATGCGTGAACTGACGGATTCCATCATTACTTTCCGAGCATTCTTATTTCCATTTCAGGAAACTGTGATTTTCCGCCGTGAGGGAGTATATACCTAAACTGTATATTTAAATGAAGTATCAATCCGGGAAATTTGTGCGCCCGTGCTAGGCAATGCGTCCCAAAATGGAACGGAGCCTTCGGTTTTGGTGCCATCCGCCGCTTCTTCTTCCAAAGAAAAATGGGCTCTTCGAAGCTATCTCGAAGAGCCCATTGCAGGTTTTGTGATTTATGCGAGCCGCGCCGCTTGCCGGATAGCGAATCGCCCTCAGTACGTCGCCCCTTCCGGAACGAACACCATCTCGATGCGGCGATTCTCCTTTTCCGACCCTTTCTCCTTGGAGGGTTCGCCGGTGCGCGTGGTGATGCGGGAAGCGTCGATGCCCTTTTCGCCGAGGAACTGCTTGGCCTGCTCTGCTCGTCTGGCTGCCAGCGTGGAAGGCTTGGGCTCCTTGGGATCAGCGTAACCGATGATTACCAATTTTGCGTTGGGCTCATTCTTTAAACGCAGAGAGACGTCGTCCAGCACGCGTTTGCACGCATTGTCGACGCGCGCGACACCCGCGGTAGTGTAGCCGCAATCGGCCACCTTAGTCGCCTGCGGCGGCGGTGGCGGCGGCTGCACATCCACCGTGGTGGAGCCTTCGGCTTTGTCGCCGCGCGAATCTGTGACTTCGCACTTCACTGTGACGCTGCCTAGCTGAACGCCCGTGGAATCAAACTGCGCTTGCGGACCATTGCCGCTGACTTGGCCAGCCGATGCCGAGTAGCTGTAAGTAAGGGCCAGATTGTCCGGGCTGCCGGCGTTGCAGGAAATCGTTGAACGTTCGCCCGGCATGATCGTCGTTGGATTGGCGGTAACGGAAACCGTCGGCGGATGGTGCGGCTTTTCCTCGACGCGAATCTCCGCGGTGCAAGAGGCCGTCCCTCCCTTGCCATCGTCGACTTTCACACTGACGGTGTACGAACCGGGGCTTACACCCGAAGGGTTCCAGCGTGCCTCAGGACCGTTGCCGTCAACCGTGCCGCCAGAGGCGGTGTAGCTATACGTCAGGGGAAGATTGTCGGGACTGTTGGCATTGACGTGTACGGTCACCGTCTCATTCGAGCCGGCATACGCGGAAGCAGGGCTCGCCGAACAAGACGCGGTAGGTGGGCCCTTTGGCGCCGGAGGCGGTGGCGGCGGGCTGGGCAAACCAAGACGTATTACGATTCCTGTGCCCAAGCGCAAATTGTCCTGTCGCGCGTTCCCGCCGAGGTTCACGCCAGAGAAATTGGTCATGAGGTAGTCGATTTGCGCAAAGCGCCAGGCAATGTGCTTGGAGAGCACCACATCCACGCCCCCGCCGGCCGCCAGCGCAAAGGCGTTCTGCGAGTTGTTGCCGGTCATCTGCACATCGCCGTGCGACCCGCCCACCAGGAATTCCGCAAAGGGAACAAAGTAATCAAACCGCCGCAGGTTCAGTCGCGGGCCAAAGAGCCAGGTGTTCCAACTCCCTTTGACATTCGTGCCGCTCAGGTTGCGTTCGAAGTTGTATCCGGTGAATTCGGCCACCAACCCCAAATAGCGCGAAGCATTGTATGCGAACGATCCACTGCCGCCGTGATTGCTGAACGACCCAAAGGGACTGCCGGGATTGAAGTTCACATAGCTGTACCCCGCAGCCACTTCATAGCGCGGCACCAAGCGTCCGGGCGCCTCGTTGGTGCTGCTAGCCGCGGCCGGAAAAGGAGTTGGGCGCGGTGCATCGGGCAGCGCCAAAATATTGCGCGTCCGAATGCGCACCGCAGCAGACAGGCTTGCCGATTCGCTTGTATTTTTCGCGATTACTTCTCGCCTAGTCGCCTCATTGTTCGCGCCGCTATCTTTCTCCTGAGCCGCCAGGGGCAGAGACAGGAGAGCGACCCCTGCCACGATCAGACCACACTTGCCTTTCATCACTTCCTCCCAAGACCTTCGTCCTTATAATCCAAAACCTTCGTTCTCAAGAAAGGGGCCATCTGTTGAAACCCTATCCAAATCCAGACTTAACCGGGTTAATTCCTGCCAGAAGTGCCAGTGTGTGGGTGCCTTAGCGTATGTGAGAATTCACGGTCTTCGCAAGCACTCATCCTCCAGCAAACTGGTCCAAATTTAGGAGCGGACTGCTCCAAGCTTCGTAGACACTTCGGCGTGCGCAGCGGCAAAGCGCAGCTTTCATCCTTGTTGAGACGCTGGGTGTATTACTGTGCGGAGCCGGGGTTCTGCGTTGCCGTGCTTTGCCCGATGTCCGCGCTGAAGACGGTCACTTCCACGCGGCGGTTCTTCTGCCGGGCGTCTCGGGTCTTTTCGTCGTTCACTGGCTTGTCTTGGCCTAGTCCCACGATTTGGATGCGGTACACGGGTATGTTGTGCTGCGATACCAGATAAGTCTGCACCGCTTCGGCGCGCCGCCGGCTGAGCTCGAGGTTGTATTCGGGAGTGCCCGTCTTGTCTGTGAAGCCTTGAATGGCCACGAAGTAGCGCTTCATGCTTCCGACTTTCCCGCTGCTGAGTTGGTCGAGCTGCTGCTTCGCTTCGTCGGTCAACTTCGCGGAATTGAATTTGAACAGCACGACGACATCGCCCGCCGGCTTGTAATCGTCAATGTTCGCAATGCGCTCATTCAGCTCGCTGTGAAACTGATTTTGTAATTCGTTACGCACCTGGTCGGTTTTCTTGGAGGCCGCGTCCGCACGCCCGAGGGCGTCACCCGCGCGCGCATCGGCGGAATCCGCCTTTTCAGCGGCCGCGCTGATCTTGGGCTCGTCACTCTCCAATTGTTTCTGAGTGTTCTGCGCCTGCTTTTCCACTTCGTTGACCTTCGCGGCGATAGGATCTGTTTGCTTGGCGACATACTTCTTCGTCGCGCAACCTCCCAACAGCAGCACCACGCTGGCCGCAATCGTTGCTTCGATGACCCGCTTCATGGGTATTCCTCCATTCGAATTTGAGCTGGGTTCCCGTTGGTACAGTTCGATTACTCTGGGCCGGGCAGAAGCGGGCTGGACACTTCGCGGAACTACCTGGTGCGGTAGCAGAGCCACCGGACCATTGCCCAAATCTTACTGTAAACCCAGGGAAGTTACCACTGCGCGTTGGCTGTGCGCGCTCTAATGCGGGTTCCGCTGTATGCGAAAGTAAGGTGCTCGACAAATCCTTCTAGGGTTTTTCATTGAGATGCGGTCGCGAGGCAGGAAAACTGAATGGCTCCAGCCTCATTCTCCCCAGCCCACTTCGAAGGACCCACTCCAACCCAAGGGGTGAAAACAATGAAGCCGTCTCGCGTTTCACGCATTTTTATTGCTGTTTTCTTCCTGTTCCTGACGGGATTCGAGTGCGGCGCAGAGATCGGCGACCTCTGCGAAAATCCGTTTGGCCAATACGGCGCGTTCTTATCTCCGGTAAGTCATACGCGATTCAGCCGGAATATTGCTTTAGTTGCCTAGGCACGGAAGCCTGGACATGAGCGGTTTTCTCAGAACTATTGCACCGTGGGGGTCGCGCCGGTGATGCGAAACTTGTACCAAGCGGTGCCGGTGGGATACAGCACATCGCGAATCTGCGTATTGCGCTCCTCTCCAGGAGCGAGATTGAACGGAATGGTGCCTTTGTTCACCAGTATCGCGGCGTTGTCCGGGCCCACGTAGGTGGTCTCGTACTGAATGCTGCTGTAGGTGTAAGCCTTCGATTTGTTGTCGATATCCACCAGCCAGACCGCCGTCGTGCCGGTGCGATCTTTTTCCATTCTCGCGCTCAGAATTTTCAGGTCATGCACCGGGTCTGCTTTTCCTGCTGCTGCAGGCGCAGCGGCCGCGGCGGTCAGCGGCGCCGCCGGTTTGCTGCCGCTTTTCGACATCGTGTAGAGCACGCCGCCTACGGCCGCCGCCGCAACGACTACGACAATTGTCACCAACATCCGGTTTGAACTCGATTGTTTCTGCTCTTGCGCTCCTTCAAACATTGCCGCCTCCTCTGCAACCACATGCGCCCGCAAGATCCGGAATGCACGCAAATGGATTCTTCGATAGGGAGGGACTTCGTGGAAATTGAGGAAGGGTCGGGAAGCCCCTCAATGTCTAATGCTTATATCCCATCCTCCCGCAGGCGGCAAGCAATCTGCCTTCTCCCCGGCAAACAGTTGCTGCTGCGTTTCTTACGTATGCCTCGCGCATAATTGAATCCGCGGTGGCGTGCATATGGTGCATCAACTCGCAGGTAGATTGCGCCGGCCGCGCCGCCTGCATTCCGCCGCCGGTGATAAGTCGAGCACGGATTCAGTTTTTGGCGCTGTACCAAAACGGAACACGCGCTACGCTTCTCCTGAGGAACTACCCCGCGTGGAAGAACTCATCACGCCGCCGCCCCCGAAAACGGACCAGCGCCGAGGCAGCCGTTTTCCCGTAATCGTTCCAGTACAGGCCAAATGGCAAGAGGCCAGTGGGCGAATTGTCATCGAGAACGCCCAAGCCCGCGAAGTGAACGTACAGGGCGGCCTGCTGGACATGAAGATCTTTCCCAGCGTGGGAAGCCAACTGGAGCTAACCAATCTGCTGTCTGGGGAAACCTACCGCGCCCGCGTAGTCGCTATTCGCCGCAAAGATGGACACGTGCTTGGAGTAGCCGTCGAGCTCCTGATTCCCAGCGAATCGTTTTGGGGCGTGAACTTTCAGCTAAAGAGAACCAGTGCGGAGCTTTTGCAGCTTGAGCAGTCCATGCGCACCGGCGGCATCGATCAGCGCATTCTCATGGATTTCCGCGACGCAGTCGATCATGTCCGCAAGACCGCTTGGGCCGTGCAGGAGTGGCAGGAGCGCCAGATCACGCACCACGATACGCACACGCTGCTTCCGCTGCTCACCAGCGAGCGCATTCGCCGCGCCGCTCAACTTGGAAACGCCATCGTCTCCGATCTCACCACACATGAGGTCACTCGGGAGACTCCTGGCGTGGACCAACTGTTCGATGCCGTCCAACGCATGCACCAGCTTCTGGCGGACCTGCTCACTGAGAGCTAAACAACCGCTCCTTCGATTGGAGGACGCGAGGTTCGACAGTTCATTCGGCGGTGGCGGGAGGTTCGGTCAACGGTGTGGTGGTTGGGGCGGCTTCAGGCCTACCCGCCTCCGTCTTAGGCTCCAGAAGGCCCCGTACGCATTCGAGCAACTTGCTTACTCCGTCCGCCTTGGATATGACTGCTCTAGCCCCAACTGCCGAGGCCAGCGATAACCCTAACAATTCGTTGTACATAGTGTAGAGCACGATGGGCAGGTCGGGCATGGACCCGGCGAGCACCGAGGCCACTTCGACGCCGTTCAGCATGGGCATAGCAACGTCGAGGAGAATCAGGTCCGGCTTTAATTCAAGGGCTTTTTCCACGGCCTCCACCCCGTTGGCAGCCTCGCCGCAGATGTCGTAGTCAGTGCGAGCTTCAAAAATTGCCCGCACCACCTGCCGAACCTCTTCGCCGTCATCTGCGATCAGGATCCGCTTGCCCACTTTTTCCTCTTCCCAATACCGAAGAACGCTAGCATCGTGGCATCCCGGTGAAAATACCATCCTCTTTGTAGGGTAAAGAACGGAGGGGCACGTCCCGCTGTAAATCGAGTACAATGCACGGGTTAAAATCGAAACGTTCGCCCCCGAGCGGACCCGTGCCACGTCTATGAGAAATAACCGTCCCCAGCCCTGCAAGTGCGGCCATCCCAAGAGCATCCACGCGCGCATGTATTTCAAGATGAAGCCTGCCAAGCTGCCCAAGGTTTGCAACTTCCCGGAATGCAAATGCACCAGCTACCGGGCTGCACAAGTCGCTTCGCCGGCTCAAACAACGTAGATAATCCGGCTGCGGAAACAAGTGCCGCGCCTCAGGCAAACACACACGTCAAAAGCCGGTGCGGGCCGGAACGTGGGTGAGGTATGATAGAGTCTTCGGAAACCCTTCATTAGGATGATGATGCAGACAGATAATGGAAAAGTTTTGCTAAGAGTCCGCCCGCGCGGCTTCTGCGCCGGGGTGGTACGAGCGGTGGACATCGTCGAACTGGCGTTGGAAGCTTATGGCGCTCCGGTTTACGTGCACCATGAAATCGTGCACAACACGTATGTTGTGGAGCAGTTGCGCCGGCGCGGCGCGATTTTCGTTGAATCCATTGAAGACGTTCCTCACGGCGGCGTGCTCGTCTTCAGCGCTCATGGCGTCCCCCCAACTGTGCGACAGGAAGCCAAGGATCGCTCGTTGAAAGTGATCGACGCTACCTGCCCGCTGGTCACCAAGGTTCATTTGGAGGCGCTCAAGTTTGCGCGGGAAAAACGCACCATCATTTTGATCGGCCATCGTGACCATCAGGAGATCATTGGCACTTCCGGCGAAGCTCCGGATCGCACCATCGTTGTCGACTCGGTCGCAGCGGTAGACGCCCTTGAGGTTGATGAACCCGAAAAGCTGGCGTTTCTCACGCAAACTACTCTGAGCTTGTACGACACGCAGGAGATAGTGGCGCGCCTCCGCCAGAAATTCCCCGCCATTAAGGGCCCGGCGAGCGACGACATCTGCTATGCGACACAGAATCGCCAGGAAGCTGTCGAGCAGGTGGCCAAGGACGTCGACCTGATTCTCGTCGTAGGTTCTCCCAACAGCTCCAATTCCAATCGATTGGTTGAGGTTGCGCAGCGCAGCGGCGTTCGCGCGCAACTCATCGATTCCGCGCAAGATATCGACGTCAAATGGCTCGAAGGCGTGAAGCGCGTGGGCTTAACCGCGGGAGCTTCCGCGCCGGAAGTGCTCGTCGAGCAGGTCAGCGAGCGCCTGGCTGAGTTTGGCTTCACCGATCAGCGCGATCTGGATTTGATTCGTGAGGATGTGCGGTTCACTCTGCCGCCGGAGTTGGCGACTATCGCGGCCGCGCCGCGCCGCTGAAGAGTTTGCAGATAGGTCCGGCGGGGTAGGCCGGCAGGCAAGTCAACCCAGCATAGTAGGCGGAAACAAAAACAAGGAGCGCAACCTTGGCGGTCAAAATTGTCCGTCAGCCGAAGAAGATTGCTCTGATTGGCGCGCCTTCAAGCGCGGCGGCATTTTCGCCGGGGACCGAGAAAGCGCCCGCCGCTCTGCGCGCAGCCGGTCTGGTTGAACGTCTACAGAACGCCGGCTTTGAGGTGACCGATTACGGCGATTGCGCGCCGAGGCACTTTGCCGACGACGAGGAGCACCGCCGCGCCCGCAACCTGACGGAAATCGTCGCCGGACTTAATGATCTTAAGACCCGCGCGGAAATCGCGCTGAAAAGTGGCGCTTTAGTCCTTGTTCTCGGCGGAGAATGCGTGCAGGTCGTCGGATTACTGACTGGCGCTCGGCGCTACTACAAGCACGTCAATCTGTTGTGGTTCGATCGCGATGCCGACCTGAATACTCCGGCAACAACGCCGTCCGGCAGAATCGACGGCATGGTGCTTGCGCACATCATCGGCAAGGGCGCGCCGGAGTTAGTGCGGTTCTGGGGCGAGCCACCGCTGGTCCGCGAGCCCGACGTGACGCTCTTCGGTTTGGCGCGGCTTGATCCCCCCGAGCAGGATTTCCTCTCCCGGGCGCCGCTGCGCCACGTGCATGCGACCGATATACAAGCAAGAGGCGCCGCGGCAGCAGCCGCAGACGCGCTGAATCATTTGCATGCCGATACTCGCGAGTTTGTCCTGCATCTCGACCTGGATGTGATCGCGCAAGAGGAATTTCCCGCGGTGGTCGTGCCTGGAAGCGGCGGCCTTGGCTTTGAGGACGTGCGCGCGGCGCTAAAGGAAATCGTTCGTCACAAGAATTTGGTGGGTCTGGACGTGGCGCAATTCAATCCGGATAAGGATGCCAACGGCGATTGCGCCAAGAAAATTGTCGATTTGCTCGTCGAATCGCTCTCAGCGCGCCTCGAGACGCCCGCGCCCTCCAGCACCGAACCTGTCGCGCAGCCGGAAGAATCCTCGGCCGGGACCACTGCTTAGGTTCCGCTCGCAGATCACACCGGATTTCGTCAACGCATTACCGTCGTGGCCAGGAACGTCTGCGCCAAGTGATCGCCCCATGCTTCCCGTACTTCTAAAGCGATCGCGTACGGCAGATGTTCATCCAGCACCTGCGGAGTCTCGTCGGGGGAATTCAGCCTGTCCAAGCGGTCCTTCTCCACTTTCTCCAGAAACAGCCGCAACCCACTAATTTCATCGAGAACCTGCTGTCCCTGCGGCGTACGACGTTTCAACTGCGGTCCCCAACCCAAGTTCACCAGCAGCAGCGCAGCAATCATGATCGCGAAAGCCGGCGATACTCCCTCCGCCAGCTTGCGCAACATATATACAATCACCGCGGCAAAAACCGCGAGCGCTCCCGTTCCCGGCAGCAGTTTCACCCAGCCGCCCGAGCGCAGCGCCGTCTTGCAAGCAGGGAGAAAAGCAACTTCAAATAGGAGGCCGATCATCAAGCCGACAAACAAAACCCACATGGTAAAGAACAATGCGCCGGAAGTGTCGCGTCCCTGGGCGGTTGCCGCGAGCCATAGCGCGGCCATGACAGTTGCGAGCACGCCAAGCGCAATCACGCCCGCGTGCTTGGTGAAGTACAACCCGTCCATCCGCTTGCTCAGTTCCTGCTGGATCGCGAAGACGTACCGTGTGTTTTGCGCGGCGTTGCGCTCGTCCATCGACGGCGTGAGTACAATCTCGGGCCCGTCTTCAAACAGCATCGTGAGGACGCGCTTCTCTTCCGGCGCGAGCTTCGCTTCCGCGGCCCGATCGCTCATCAGGCGCGACAGCTTGTATTTCCCGTCCTGCGGCTCAACGCGCAAGCAGCCGCGTGTCGCCAACGCCGCGATCACCGCCGCGAACGTACGCCCATCGCTTCCGGTGGTCACGGCATACCGCACCGCCCCTGCGGATAATCCATCGGGAGACTCATAGCGCGTCACCACCGTACCAGGCTTGGGCTCCGGGCCAATGCGCAGCCAAGCGATCAGATAAAACAAAAACAATAAAACCGGCGCCGCCAGTAAACGCTGATTTTCGCTGCGAAACGAGAAGCTAGGCGGGTGCACGTACCCCGCAGGCCAGGTCACCGCTACACTCAAACTCTGCTTCTGCCCGACGTTCGTGGCTCGGTATGTAACCGTTCCCGCACTCTCGTCGACGCGCTCTAACTCCGTCTCGGCACGCCGCGGAGAGCTCACTCCGCGCCCCGCAACACGCGGCTCGGCAGTAGCATCCACGGCGGAAACTCCTGCGGGCAGATGCACGCAAAGGATCGCCTCTGCGACCGGCACGTCCCGCTCGTGGCCGTTCGCATTCCAATAGAGCGTGTCGGCACTCGCGCCAACCTTGAGCGCTCCATTCACTGAGTAGCGAATCACATATCGATGCTCTCCCGCCGCCAGCGGCACGTCTTTTTCGCCGATCCGCAATTGCGAATACCCACACCCTTGCCCCTGCTCGTATTTGATCGGCTGCCCATCCTCGGTGACTTCGAGGGCCCTGACTCGAAGTCCGTTGTCTCTCTTGTATTCGCCGACATACTTCGGGTCCCAGCGGTCTTCCGAGCCAATGGGCAGGTGGCGCACAAATCCATAGCGGTAATACTTGCCGCCGCTGTTGAGCGTGATCTCCTCGCGCACTTCGAGTGTCGCGTCCTGTTTCACCGTAACGTCGGAGCGAAAGGCGCTAATGCCACCCTGCTCAGCCGTGTCCGCGCAAATCGTGCTGCAAACGCAAAGCAGCGCGAGGCTAATGCCGCCAAGAGCCGCGCTCCGCCATGTGTGTTTGTCGCTGGTCACAGCGCCATATCAACCTATTCTAGGACCAGCACTAACTCAATGATGTTGGATCGCTGCAGGATGGAACGTGCCAGTAACGATGCGGCTAAGGAGAGAAGACAATAGGCAGCAGAACTTACGTCTCAGGCCGTTGCTTCAGCCCGTTTGCGGAGATAGCGCGCGAGTCCCAGGAAGGACAAATCCAGCCCTGCGGTGAACGCATGGTGGTCCGCTTCGTCAGCCCCCAGACGCTCTTGCATTTCGGATTGGGCGCGGGCCACGAAGGCTTCCTTCGCCTCTGCTTCGCTCGAGGCGGACCGCAAAATTTCAGCAGCGAGCTCCGCCCAACGATGCAGCCGCCTTCGAAATTCGGCGATGTGCTCCGCGGGATTCTCCGCATAGCCAAAGTGCGTGAGAAACAGGCGTGACGGCCGCCGCGCGAGAATGGTCGCGAACGAGTTCTCCCAAATCTCGAGACTGATGTCCGGCGGCGGCGTGGCCGGCAGGATGTACGGCCCGTTGTCGATGCGAATGCCCGTGGTGTCTCCCACAAAAGCGACACCTCCCGTAGCGTCAAAGTAGCTGACATGGTGCGAAGCATGACCGGGCGTGTACGCGACCTCCAGTTTCCGCGCACCCAGAGTCAGCGTCTCGCCCCCCTCGAGGATACGCAAATTTTCCTTCGGCACCGGCAGCGTTTCGCCAAAGAGCTGATGCAAATTGTCTGGCCAAAGCCGCGCGGCGCTGGCCAGCAGCTTCGCTGGATCAATCATATGTGGCGCTCCCAACGTGTGCACATAAACCGCCAGTCGCGGATTGTCACGCACCAGCGAGCCGGAAGCGCCGGCATGATCCAGATGAATGTGCGTCAGAAGAATGGCGTCGAGTTGCGCCACTGATACCCCGCGCGACTGCAGGCGTTCGCGAAGCGTCGCATACGTCGACTCAGGTCCAGGGTCAATGATGGCGCGATGCCCGGCGGACTCCAGCAGCGCCGCCGCCACCGAATGCGGCCGTCCCACCCAGTTTGTATCGAGTATCGTGATATCGTCCATGGTCGCGATTAGTATAGCTTGAGTGCCAAAGCGGCCTGATAGCGTGCTCGTTCACAGCAAGCGCGGAGCTTTTTGAAGTGGCGAATCCGCGGCACAATGCTGTTTATATGACCGAGCAAATGGTGGTTGCGCCCGTGATTTTGGAGGGCCGGCACGTACAACTGGAACCGCTTACTCTGGAACATACCGCGCGGCTGGCGGAAGTAGGACTCGATGACGACCTCTGGAAGTGGATTCCGACTGCGGTGCGCACGCCGGAGGAGATGAGCGCCTATGTTCAGACCGCGCTCAACGAGCAGGCGACCGGATCCGCGTTGCCTTTCGCGCTGATCGAAAAATCCAGCGGCTGCGCGGTTGGCAGCACACGCTACGCAAATATCGATCGTCATCACCATCGCGTCGAAATCGGATGGACCTGGGTCGCACGCCAATGGCAGCGCACCGCCATCAACACCGAGGCCAAGTACCTGTTGCTGCGCCACGCCTTCGAAACTCTGAAGTGTATTCGCGTTGAGCTGAAGACCGACTCCCTCAACGATCGCTCCCGCGCCGCAATCTTGCGCATTGGCGCTCGCCAGGAAGGCATTTTTCGCAATCACTTGATCACCGCAAGCGGTCGCATCCGCCACACCGTGTATTTCAGCATCGTCGACTCCGAATGGCCGGAAGTAAAGGCGCGGCTCGAGGCCAAGCTCCGCTAGTAACGAAATCGCACTACGCTTCCGCTCGTCGCAAATCTTTCCTGATCTCGTGAGGTATATTGATGGGAAGTATGTCGAGACTCTAAAGTGACGACGGCTCCCAATCCAGCAAATCGGCGCCGCAGCGAGCGTGTAATGCTGCAAATTCCCGTGACCGTGCAGGCCAGGACTCGCGACGGCATGGATCTGCGCGAAGATACGCAAACCGAGGTGGTAAATGCTCACGGCGGCCTGCTCAAGCTGAAGATGAAAGTAAAGGTCGGCCAGCCCATCCTGCTCATCAACGGAAAAACCAAAGTCCAGCAAGGCTGCCGAGTGGTCCGCGTGCAGACTTCCGAGGCTGGGCACTCCGCAGTCGCCTTCGAGTTTGATCAACCGGCTCCGCAGTTTTGGCCCATCGTGTTTCCTCCCGCCGATTGGGGCGCGCGTTCCTGATTCGCAAAACCCATAGCCACCGCGACTATCTCAGACATCCCGTGTTAAATAAGCGGAATCCTATTTCCTGAGGCTTTGGGAGGACGTGCAGATGCTATCTCAGAGGCTTGTAAGAGCCAGAGCCCCTCTTTTCGCAGCCGCCATCATGGCGTGCGGCGTTTTGCTCGTCGGATGCGATGAATACGTCCACATCACGCGAGACCCAGACGTTCATATCCCCCGCCATGCGACCTGGGCATGGCGACCCGCTCAGGAGGAGAGCAGCCGCCGTGGTTCGCGCCCGGTCACATCCCGCGACGTGATCACACGCGGCGAAACCGTGACCCGCGAAAATAATGCAGACAACGAAGTCCTCCGCGCCAAAGTAAAGTCCGCCATCGAGCGGAACCTGGCGGAAAAGGGTTTGAAGGAAGTCAGCGATCCCGATGCTGCGGACTTCCTAGTCGATTTTCACATTGCCGTCCGCCGCCGCAACATGACCGTCGAGCGCGTATACCCCGGCGCCTACCCAGGACTGGTGTGCGGTCCGTTTGGCTGCTATTCAGGATGGGGCTTGGGCCCTGCGGCGGTGGGCTATGAACACATTCGCTTCCGCGAGGGCACCATCGTCCTTGATATAGTGCAGAACCCGACCAATCACTTGGTCTATCGCGCCGTTGGAGAAAAGCCCGTCCGCCGCGACACATTCTCTTTCTCCCAGGATGAAGTAAACGGGCTCCTGCGTCACTTGCTCAAGGATCTGAAACCCGGCAAATAATCCATAAGTGGAGGTTCTTCCTAGGGCCGACACTTCCCAGCGTCGCATCTATTTGTGGGGTACCACTTGCCTCCTCGTCACGTTACATCTATTCTCCTCGTCCAATGTTGCTTGAAAATCGGGTAGCGCTCATCACTGGCTCCGGCCGCGGCATCGGACGCGCCATTGCACTGCTCTTTGCCCAGGAAGGCGCCTCCGTTTTTCTGACCGCGCGCACGCACGCCGAACTCGTCGCCACAAACACGGAGATCAATAAGTCGGGTAAAGCTGCGTACGTGACCGCGGATCTCGCGAGCGCTCTGGACTGTGCTCGGGTTGTGGGCGCCGTACGCAAAAAATTCCGCCGTGTCGATATCCTGGTGAACAACGCCGGCCACTACGGCCCGGTAGTTCCGGTAGAAGAGTATCCGCTCGCGGAGTTCGACAATGTGATTGCCGTCCATCTGCGCGCAGCCTTTCTACTGAGCAAGCTGGTTCTCCCCGAAATGTACGCTCGCGGCTTCGGTGTCATCCTCAATATTTCCAGCTTGTCGGCAAAGTCGGCGTTCGCCTGGGGTTCCGCATATGCCGCCGCAAAAGCGGGAATGCTGGGCTTGACACGAGTTACCGCAGCCGAAGCTGCCCGCAAGGGCGTGCGCGTCAACGCACTCTGCCCCGGCCCAGTGATTGAGACCGTGATGTCCCAGCAGCTTGGCGCGACGTTGGCCAAGAAAATGGGCGTAAGCCCGAAGGATCAGTTGGAAGGATTTCTGAGCACGCTTCTGCAGGGCCGCGCGCAAACTGCCGACGAAATCGCCAACGCCGCGCTCTTCTTATGCTCCGACCAATCCAGCGCCATCACCGGTCAATCGATCAACGTCGACGGCGGCGCCGCGTTTTTCTGATAGCTCTGCGCCTACGCGAAACGCACCAGCACTATGCTCAAAAGCATCTCCAAACACACTGTGAAAGAGAGCGTGCCAATCCGTGCAGTTATATTTCGCAATCAATGGCTTTGCTTTGCCGGATGATGCCGCGCTCGTCGGTTACCGCGGCGTAACCGCAGGTCTGATCGGTTGTATCTTCCAACAGAACGTCGTATCCCTTACCGTCCGAACTTACGTTGAGGCGGAGCGTCCATCCCGGCAATATCGGCCGCTTCGAAAAATGGGCATCCGCGAGTGCGGTGCATTCTGGGCAGCAAAGTGCATACGTCGACCACTGAATATCTCGCTGGCGACGAGCACATCCCACCTGGCAAACGTGCCGTGCATGGACCTGTATACATATTCGGCCGTATTGATGGCACGCAACGTATTGACCGCCGCGCTGCGCCTCGCGTGCTCCTTGTCGGAGGACTGCGCCGGAGCGGTCTGTCCCCGCTGAGGGGCTGCCATAATCAGAATCAAGCCGGCTAGGGCCAAAGCAACCCAAACAGTTCGTTTGCGCATAACCGCACTTCCATTTCAAAAGGCACAAGCTATCAATAACGTATTACCCGCTCGCGTTTCAGTCCATAGTTCGCTGTCAATCACAAATCAGTGAGCGTCGTTCTTATAGACCGCTCCACCCTTCATCACGAATTTCACGCGTTCGAGTTCAGTGATGTCCTTCAGCGGATCCCCACTCACCGCCACCAAGTCCGCCCACTTCCCCGCTTCAATCGTGCCCATTTTGTCGGACCAGCCGAGCAGTTCCGCGGGCACCACTGTCCCCGAGCGAATGGCCTGCATCGGCGTCATCCCATAGTTCACGTAATACGCAAACTCCTTTGCCTGGTTCACTTCTTTCCAGTCGAAGCCCCCGGCATCCGTCCCCAGCGCAATCTTCACATTTTTCTTCAGCGCCTTCTGAAACGCGGCCTTTTCCAGATCCACCATCTTCGTCCAATTCCCACCGCGCCCCGGCGCAACGTACGCGCCGACGGTGATCGTCGGCACCCAGTACACGCCTTTCCGAACCATCTCATCCATCAGCGCATCGGTCAGCCCGTCGCCATGCTCGATGGTGTCCACGCCCGCTCGCAACGCCGCAGCAATCCCATCGCTTCCAATCGCGTGCGCCGCCACTTTCTTCCCCAGCCGGTGCGTTTCCTCAACAATCGCCTTCGCTTCCTCGTCCGTGAAGTTCACCATGCTGTGCAGCACGCCGTCCGCCTCGAAGTGATACCGCCGGTCCGAGTAATATTTGATCCAGTCCGCGCCGTACATCACCTGCTCGCGAACTGCCTTCCGCGCGCCATCCACTCCGTCGACGTACTGCACGCCCTTGGGCACTTGCAGCTCCCATGAATACCCCAGCAGCGGATACATCCCCGTCGGCGTCATGGCCCGTGTCGCCACCTGCATCCGCGGGCCTGGCACTTCCCCGTTCGCGATCGCGTTTTTGATGTCCACGTCCGCATACATCGCGCCTTCCGTCTCCAGGTCGCGCATCGCCGTGAATCCATGCTCTACCGCAATCCGCGCATTCCGCGCGCTCAAAATCGCCCGGTACGGAATCGATTGCTTCAATAACTGCACATCATAATCTTCTGCAGTGATATCCCCATTCAGCAGCAAATGCGTGTGCGTATCGACGAATCCCGGCAGCACCGTCGTCTTCGACAAATCGATCACCTCAACGCCGGCGGGCGCCGTCCCGCCCGCGCTCACCGAAACTATTCGCTCGCCCTCAACCAAAATCAGCGCGTTCGAAATCGGAGTGTCGCTTTTCCCATCGATCAGCCGCCCGGCTCGAATCGCGACTTTCTTAGCCGCGGCCTTCTCTTTCTCCTGCGCCTGCCCTGTCTCCCTCACGCAAAGCAAAATCCCAGTCACCGCAACGGCCGCGATCAACAGTTTTCCTCGCATCAGCTCCTCCTCACGCTGCAGAGAGTAGCACAGAAGAAAAAGGGCCAACCGGTCTCAAGTCCGGTTGGCCCTTGTGCTCTGGCCGAAGCCAGAAGTTGTTTAGATCGACCGCGCCGTCGCGGAACCCGGCCGACGCAGCGGTCGCCGCGCCATCTCTTCCACCGCCGATACTCCGCGCCGCGCGAAATTGACCAGCGGGTGGTTGCTATCCGCAACTCGTCCCACCGCAACTTCCCAGCCCTTTTGCAGCATGTATAAGCTGACAATCACAAAAGCGATAGCCGCAAACGCCAGCGCAAACAACGCAAACGCCGCCAGCAACTCCCGCACAAAATAGAGCTGCAGCGCGACCAACACCCCCAGGAACCGCCACATCCACTTCCGTCCGTTGTCCTTGGTCTTCATTCTGTCCTCTGCGCCTATTCCCTCTGCCAACACCTGCCGGCTTCTTTTGCTACTCCGTTCAACGTGTACTTAGATGCGCGACCCTGTACTTAGGGTCCACTCCCCAATTACCTGTACCATTTGACACCAAGAGTGGTCCCAAACGCGATGGTACACAAGGCACATTTTCGATTTTAAACTAGTCTCCTAGTACACCCTCGCAAATCGCGAATTCTGACTAAGCCATGTAATTTCAGTATTTTACGTGCTCACACGTTCCGCGTTAATTTTCGCTGCTCATTCACCCTGTACCGCCTGTGGAAAACCTGACCCTCCGTACAGGCCTCCGTTGAGCATGCCGCGACCGCCAGGATCCCATTTGCACGCGTTCGCGCTGCTCCCCTGAGGGGCGCTACGCGAACTGCGTAGCACTTATATTCGTCTTTTATTCGCCATGTCAAGCCTTTTTTTATGGAGCCTCGGCAGGAAAGGCCTGTCCTCAGAGTTCTGAATTTTAGACGTGCCCAGCAGCACGCCGCCAAGGAAGGACGGACGGAAACCTCGTGATCGACCGTGGAACCTGTAGCCTTAATTCCCCTTCAGCGCATACCCCACATCAAACGGCAGCTTCCCATCGACCCGCAACACCTTCACCGCGCTGTTGATGGCATACACATCCAAAATTCCGACCGCTCCCGGCGTCGCTTCCACCGTCCGTAGCAAGTCCTCGTCGCTGTCCACGATGCGCACCACCGCGCGCGTCTCATTCAGCTTGGCAATCACGCTCTTAACCTCGCTCGCCGGCACACCGAACAGCTTCTGCACCGCCACGCGCAAGTCCGGCGATTCCGGATCCCTCATCACCAGCGTAAAACTTCGCCCGTCCGCCCACGTTTTCTGCGTGCCCTTGCAGAGCTTCGTCAACTCCGCCAGCGGCACATCCTGCAGCTTGCTTCGCGCCGCCGCCACTACCGCCATGTTCTTGACTGCCGGCGCAGCATTCACCGCCAACAACACTACGGCGCATAGCAGCGCCGCCATATGGAGCCAAGTGCCCGATCGATTCGCTTTCATAGAGCGCAAGCACCCCTTGGAACGATCTACTTGAAATGTTCGCACCCTCCCCAATCAGCACAAGAAAACATTGCTCCTCTTGTGTCTAACCGTGCGACTCCCGCGCAATCGTAACCTTCCCGCAAAGCCTGTCCCTCGGGCCAGTATGCGGTCGTGCGCGCGCCAAGCTAACGTGATCCTGCAAGGGTTGTCACGCGTTCTCACAAAAGAGGTGTGTGCTCATGAACCGCTTCTCAGCGCGCGTTCTTCTTCTGATTTTCCCCTCCTTATGGGGATGCCCGGCCTGGGCGCAAAGCCCCGCGCCGCGCGTCGAAGTGACCAAGGCGCGCAAAACCAGCTCCGCCGCACGCATCGCTCCCGTCGCCAGGCAGCAACTCTTTGGCAGCATCCCGGTTTCGACCCGCTCGCAAGAAGCGCGCAAATTCGTCGAGCTCTCGCTGGACAAATATGAGAACCACATTGTGGACGGCGCCCTCGCAAATGCTCGCAAGGCCATCAATAAAGATCCGCAGTTTGCTCTCGGCTACGCTGCGCTTTCGCTAGCTTCGCTTGCCAGCATCCCAGATTCTGCCGCCCTTGCGCGCGCGAAGTCTCTTCTCCCCCGCGCCACTCCCGACGAGCAGCTCCTTATCCGCTGGATGACCAGCATTAGCGATCGCGACCTGCTTCCCGCCATCAGCGCCATGAACGATCTTCTAAAGCGCTATCCCGACAACAAGCACGTCCTCTACATCATCGCCGATTGGCTCTACTCCCAGCAGGATTACGACCGCTCCCGCCAAATGCTCGAGACCGTGCAGCGCCTCGATCCTGATTTCCCTCCGGCGCTCAACCTTCTCGGCTACACGTACATCGAAACCGGCACACCCGATCCAGCGAAGGCCATTGCCTCGCTCCAGCGTTACGCCGAAGTGCTACCCAACTCCCCGAACCCGCAAGACTCTCTCGGTGAAGTCCTGCGCTTGTCCGGCGACGATCAAGGCTCTCTCGAACACTATTCCGCCGCTCTGAACATTGATCCCACCTACATTTCCTCGCACTACGGCCTCGGCGACACCTCCGCCCTCATGGGCAATTACGTCCGCGCCCGCGCCGAATATGATCAAGCCATCTCCGTCGCCAACAATCCGCGCGACCGCTCTCACTCCGAGTTTCAGAAAGCGCTCGTCTATTTCTGGGAAGGCCAGCCCGCTCAGGGACGCAAAGCTCTCGATTCTCTTAACGAAAAAGCGCGCCGGCAAAAAGAGCCTTACTCGCAATTCGAAATTGGCCTCGGCCGAGCCATGCTCGCCGCCGACCCCTCCGTGGAACTGGAGCAACTCCGCGGGGTGGAAACCTGGTTGCAAGATCCTGTCGATGGCTTGAGTGAAGTCGACCGCGACAATTCTCGCGCTCAGGTTCTTCGCGAACGCGTCCGCATCTCGGCGCGGCGCGGTGAATTCGCCCTCGCGGAAGCCAGCGTCCGTAAGCTCGAGCGCCTCGCCGAGCAGTCGCGCGGGCTCCTCGTTGCCAACAGCTACGAATCCGCTCGCGGCTATCTGCTCTTGGCGAAAGGTGATCTCGCCGGCGCCGTCGACGAGCTAGCCGCAGATCCGCGTTCCCTGCTCGCCCTCGAGCAACTCGCTGCCACTCAGGAAAAGCTCGGAAACGCCTTCGCCGCCGACGCCACGCGCACCCGCATCAAGTACCTGCGCGCCCCCACCGTCGAGTGGTATCTTCTGACAACCACTCCCGTCGCAAATTAAGGCCGCCAGCCCGGTCTTCTTCAAGCAGCCAGGAACCACATTCCTATTCATAGGCTGGTCCGCGTGCAGCTACGCGATGTAATAGATCAACGCATCTTCAATGAAAACGTCCAGAACCCGCGTGAAAGTGATTTTTTTCCAGGTCCTGACCGTCGACGATGGTCTCCGTCCGGGCGGCAGTTCATGAATCTGGAAATGACCGAGCGAGCGTAGAGCTCTCACCAGCGAGTGATTGGAGCGAAGAACGGATATTGAATATAGAGGTATGTCTAAATAGCTCGGCCTATCGTCGCCAACTATTCCCTGAATCATCTGATAGGCGTGAATGGGCCCTGAGCTGTCTACTATGGGAGTGGCTACCACCAACTTCCAGCGGTTCGACTCAGTTGTGTACAGCCATAATGAACAGATTAGGCCGAAGTCAGAATAATTGAGTAGGCGATTTGTAAGCTCACCACCCGCCGCGATCATGTCCGAACTCAGTTGTTCCTTTACCAGCACTTCCTCAGCCACTGGAGGACTCCATTCGTAGGATCCGCAATTGCCTCACAAAGGTCCTTGGCCTCTTTTTCCGTGACACCGAGTTCATATCGCTGGCCTTCTTCCCAGTCTACTACGCAAGCCCAGTAAGCCTCTAACTGCTTGTTTGATTTCATATCGTTATCAAGTTGGTCCTTTAACTTGGCCAGCTGTACAAGCACGTCGAGATTGTGGGTGTAGCTCTTGTTTACCTCGTCTTTGTCTGGGAAATCATACTCCTTCGTCTGCTTTGCGATGCAGGACTTGAGCGCGCATTCAATCGCGTAACCTGCTAAGTAAAAAGCGCCTGGGTACGAGGCGGCGGCAAGAAGCATGTGCGCCTCTTTAATACGGAGTTCCGCTAGTTTTTGGAGCTCGGCCCTATTCACGGCTTTCTCGCTTCGGGCCGATTGTACTACATGATTATCGACTCAAGCGTCGGCGGCGCTGGCTACTGCAGCTCCTCGCCCTATCGAGGGTTTCCCGCTTTCCGAATATAAATTTGCCCCTGGAAATTCCTGAATTGGATTTCCGGGCCGCCGCCATTGATGGTCCCGTGCACCGTCTTATCAATCTTTACCCGGTACTTGCCGCCGTGTCCGCGCCCGTCTTCCACCACCGGCTGCGAAGACGCCGCTTTAAGCTGCACTTCAAAATCGCTGAACACGTCCCCCTGATCCGAACGAATGCTGACGTTCGCCTTCAAATCAGCGGGAAATGTGACGTCAATATCGCCATTCAGCGAGCTGAAGGCCATCGCCTTCTGCGGGTCAACCCGCGTAAAGGTTGCGTGCAGGTGCCCATTCAACGCATGCGCCACCGCGCTGCCCGAAACGTTGTTCAGCGTAACCGATCCGTTCACGTCATCCACGTCCAGGTCGCCGTCCACGCCCGTTACAACGATGTCCCCGTCATTCACCGCGCGCAGCTTCAGCGAAGTGTGCGCGGGAACTGAAACCGTCACGTCGATCGCATGCATGTATGAATCCGTGTTGATGTTGATCTCGTTGTTTTCTTCCTCCACGGAAAGGCCGGTGCTTGAGATCGACAGCCGCTTCGGCCCGCCTTCGTTGCGCGAATTCTCGCGGTTGCGCACGCGCGCTTCCACCACGACTTCCTTGCCCTCGTACGCTTTCACTGTGATTCCGCCATTCACCATGCCGACCTTCACCCGCGCCGGCCGCGAGGGATCGCTCAGCGTCACTGGAATGCGGTCGCCGCCTGCTTGCGCCTGCGCGAACGTCTTCTCCGCGCCAACACCCAGCGTCATTGCCGCAATCGCCGCTAACGCTAACCGCCCCGAAATCGATGAGAACCGTCTTGTTTGCTTATTCATGGTTTTCCAGAATTCGAATGTCTCCATTTAAATTTTCCACCTTGATCTGCGGACCTCCGGAATTAATTCGCGCTCCCGTGTACCGGTCCGCACGAAAAATCACTTTGCTGCCGTGATGCTCCTCCTGCATTCCCTGCACCGGCAGCGCCGTCACCGGAAAATCGCTGTAAATTCCGCCGTTGAACGTCTTGAATCGAAAATCAGCCGAAAGATCGCGAGCGAACTGCAGCTCGATACTTCCATTGACCGTTTCGAAGCCGGACGCCTCCCGCGGATTCTGCCGGAACGACACCTTCACTGGCCCATTCACTGTGTGCGCCGTCCCTGATCCCGCGATATTGCGGATCTGTATGTCGCCGTTCACATTGCGCACCAGAAAGCTGCCGTTGATATCGCGCACCAAAACCCGCCCTTCATTTACGGTTTTTATCTTGATGTCGATGTCGCGCGGCACCTGCACCTGAAAATCCATCTTCACGATGTATCCTTCATCATCGCGGGAACGGGTGCAGTCGTGGCAATTGCAGCGGAATGGCCCGTTCACATACACCTTCAGGGCATCAGTCTGCTGCGTGATATCCAGCGTGACGTCCTTGCGTGCTTGCTCGATCTTCCCCTTCGATTCAGCACGGATGCTCTTGTTCACCGTGAGTTGCGCTCGATCCGACGCCGTGCCCACCACCTCAATCGAACCCCAAACATTGTCGATCTCCAGCGTCCGCCGCCCTGCTCCGGCAGGCATCGCAAATGATTTCTCGATTTTCTCCTGCTGATGCTCCGTAAAGCTGTAGTCCTCGTGGTCGATCTCCTCGCGGTCAACGTCCTCCAGCTCGGAATCGCCGTCCATTTCAGGCTCGTCTCGATCAACATCCCTATCGACCTGCGGTTCATCAATATCCGTGTCCACGTTCATGTCCATATCGACGTCCATATCCATGTCCGGCTCGTCTCTATCGATGTCGATGTGAACACTAGGGGCCTCCTCCTGCTGCGCGGACCAAGCCGCATGCTTCTCCGGAGCATTGCGTGCCGCTTGCGCCGGAAACAGAAGCAATGCCATTCCGGACGCCAGCACCGAAAGAAAATATGTCCTGTTCATGTGCAGCTCCTCAATTCAGCTTGCTGATTGCCCAATCCGCTCGCTGCCGTACCGTCGGATTCAGATTCGCCGATTGCCGCAGCTTCTCAATCCGCGGAGCGGCCTCGGCATCGCTCCATTCCACTAACTGATCGATCAGCGCAACTTGCACCAGCGGTGATTGCTGCTCCTGCAAAGCGTCCACTACCGTCTTCTTCACCTGCGGTTGTCCTGCGTGGCGGCTCAGTGCGTCCAGCGCCGCCAGCCGTACGTCTACGCTCTGGTCGTGCCGCAGCGTATGCATCAGCGCCGAAAGCACCTGCGGATCGAGCTGCCCCTCGCGCCGCGTCCACGTGACACCTTCCAGCCGCTGGCTCGCCGACTGCTGCTGTAACATGGACAGCGCAACTATCTGCCGCATCTTGGTCAGCTCCGTGTGCATGGCCGCCAACTCCTGCGAATTCGTTTTTGCGTTCCCGAGTTGCAGTCCCAGGTACGCTCCTAGCGCGACCAGCGCGATGCTCCACGCAACCGCACCCACCGGTGAACGCAGCCACTGGAACACGCTCCAAATGGATGCTCCCTTATCCGGCGCGCGCCGCGTCAACCCTTCATCTCCTCGGCCCGTCTGGTAAGCCTGTAGCATTGCTTCGAAACGTTGCCGCCCCGCCGCGCTCGGCTGCTCGTCCGGAATCAACGCAAGCTTCTTCCACAGGCCGGCCACCTCGCTGCACTCGACGCAGCTCTCCAAATGTCGCTCCACGGTTTTCTTCTGCTCTGCGCTCAAGCCTTCTTGCAAATAATCCGGCAAGAGCCCTGCGATCTCTTCACACTTCATGTCCCAGCCTCCGCGGTGGAATATTTTGCCGCGCATTCCGCTGCGCGGAATTAGCCGGCGCAGCCTGCAATTGATGAAAAACTTGCCGCAATTCCTGCAGCGCCCGGTGGATACGCACCTTCACCGTCGACACGCCGCAACCCACCAGTCGCGCCACTTCCTCATACGGAAGTTCCTGAAAGCGGCAGAGCACCAGCAGCTCGCGCTTTTCCTCCGGCAGCTCCATCAGCGCCCGGTGCAACAGTTCCGACTCCTGCTGTTTCTGCGCGGGATCCCCCGGCGCCACCGTTGGCGCCATCTCCGGTTCGAACGGCACCTGCGGCCGGCTCTTGCGAAAATGATCGATGCGCGCGTTCCGCGCGATCTGGTAGATCCATGCGCGAAACGGAGTCCCCGGCCTAAAGGTTTGCCGGTGCCGCAGAATCCGCAAAAACACTTCCTGCACAAGGTCTTCGCTCAGCGCCCGGTCTCCGGTCAGCTTCGTATAAAAGTTGTAGATCGGCGCGTGGTAGCGTTCGAATAACACCCCTAGCGTTTCACCATCGCCATCGCGCACTTGCAGCATCAAATCCTCGTCGGTTACCGAGTGCATTCTCGGATCGTTTTCTCTGCGCCTTGCCTCTTGCCCCTGCATACAGGAATACCGCCCAACCGCGAAAAGGTTCCACCGGCCGGTAGACACCGGCTCCGTGGACGCCCGCTATGGTACGCATTTTCAGTAGATTTGGACGGATTTGCGGGAATTGCGACGTTTGGCGCCCCTGCCCCGGCTTACCTTCGGCTGAGCGGGGTGCCCTTTCGCGGAACAAAGATTTTTGCCGGTGGCGCGATACTGAATTTTCTCGAGTAGCTGTCTTGGTTCAACGCAATGCCCACGCGACCTCGCGAATCAACGTACAAAAGAGATTCCCCCACGGGAACATCCATAAACGTCTTCGCGTACGGTAGGGCGACCACCTTCTTGTTGATTTGCACAAACACTTTATCCCCGAAGTTGTAACCCAACTGCTTGAAATCCTCCCCCGGAATGTCCGTAATCAGCGATCCGTAAGGATCATCAAGCCCAATAACTTCTCCGTCGATCCCCTTTGCGGACATCACGGAAGTTTTCGGCGACAGCCGCACAAGCTGCTGTACCGGCGGCCCAACCAGATCGAACTCCCAGCCTGCTGCCAGATGCGCCGCAGCGGGAGAAAAAATATCCCGCCCATGAAAAGTCGATGACAGCGGCGCGTGAATCATCCAGTGTTGGTTGGTGATTTCCCGCGCGGACTCCAGCCCGTCGCGGTCCATCACCGGCGTGATCAACCCATTGTCCGGAAGAATAAAATACTGGCCCTTCTTCGATTTCACCGCGATCGCTTTCCGCGAAGTGCCCACTCCCGGGTCGACCACGACAAGAAAAACCGTCCCCTCCGGATAGTAAGGTGTCACCCCGAAGAGAAAACGCGAAGCTTCTTCGATCGAAAACGGCGTCACCTGGTGCGTGATGTCCGTGATTCGAACGTCCGGCGCGATTCCATAAATCACCGCGCGGCAAATCGCCACTGCATCGTTCGCCGTACCGAAATCCGTCATGAACACAATTGCAGGCCGCGCCGCGGACGCCGGCGCAGCCGGCTGCCGCGAGCACGCAGCCAGCGGCAGAGAAAGCAGCAAACCTACCAGTCCATACGGGCGCAATCTGCGCGAACGCATCGTGCCTCCCACGGGCAAAAAGTATACCCGAACCGCAAGCGAAAACTGGCCAGCGGAGTTGCCGCGCTCTTGCCGCGCGAATGCTGCTGTGGCCGCATCCCTCACTGCCTTGGCGTAGTCACGCTTCCGTTCGCACACCGAACTCGCTTTCGCTACGAGCGCTTGCCTTCTTTTGTAACTTGTCCAGCATCCAATAACCGCTTAGCGCAGAACCAGCTACGGCCCGGCCAGCCTCCTGCCTAGGGAAAGAAAAAAAGGAGAAAGAAAGTGCGTCGACGTGCGATTTTGGCTGCGTCGTTGTGTGTCTTGGTGTCGTGCGCGAGGGCCGATCAGGTGACTTTGAAAAATGGCGACCGGCTCACCGGAACCATTGTGAAGTCGGACGGTACGACCCTGCTGCTGAAGACAGATTCGGCCGGAGATGTAAGTCTTAAAACGAACACGTGAAGTGACAAGGCACGCCGTCCTTTGCATCTGCTGCTTTACGTTGTGCCTTCCGATTTTGCTCTGATCATGGCGAGGGCGGCGCGATAGAACGGCTTCAAGAACTCAGCCGCGGCCGCGGGGCTCTTGGTGGCCTGTTCGCCTAGAATGCCCTGCAAGTGTCCGTCTTTGAGAAAAATGGTTTGCACCAGAATTGCCGCCGCTGTTTCGTCGCCTGCTTCCATTTTCTGCGCTCCTTCTTACTGGCTCTTTGTAATCATTGCACGATGGAGTGTAGCATCTGCAGCAGCGGTCGTCCTCAGGGGCTAAAGCCGGACGGAAGGGGTGTATGTCGGAGCTAAGGTTCCGACCCCACTTTTGGAGCGAGCCTGCTAAATGCGCTAGAATAGAGATATGAAGCCCATGAAATCCCAATCCGCCGGGATTCTGAAAAAGATCGTTGGTTTTCACATGGATGAAAACCGCGACTGGGTGGCGGAACTCGAGTGCGGCCATCAGAAGCACGTAAGGAATGATCCGCCGTACACCGATCATCACTGGGTAACCACAGCGCAAGGCCGGCTTGACCACATGGGCCAGGAATTAAGCTGCTCCGCCTGCCGCCCCGGCGGATAACTCTCCCCACGGTGACACCGGTAGCGCGCGGGCGTAGACTGCGGGCGGGAGCCCTTTGGAACCCTTGGGGGATCAACATGTCCATTCGACCCGTAAAGCGGCTAATCCGCAGCAAACCCACCACGGAAGGCGCAGGCGTTCACCTCCGCCGCGCATTCGGCTTCGGCAACACAACCGAGTTCGATCCCTTCCTCCTGCTCGACGATTTCCGCAATGACGTCCCAGAAGATTATCTCGCCGGATTCCCCTGGCATCCGCACCGCGGCATCGAAACCATCACCTACGTTCTGGCCGGAACCGTCGAGCACGGCGACAGCATCGGCAACCACGGCGCCATCGCCCCCGGCGACGTCCAGTGGATGACCGCCGGCAGCGGCATCATCCATCAAGAAATGCCCAAGGGCGATCACGCCGGCCGCATGCACGGCTTTCAGTTGTGGGCGAATTTGCCCGCGTCGCTGAAGATGACCCCGCCGCGCTATCAAGAAGTGAGAGCCACCGACATTCCCGAAATTACCGACGACGACGGCACGCACGTTCGCCTGGTGTGCGGCAGTTTCTGGGGCAAGCGCGGCCCGGTCGATGGCATCGCCGCCGATCCCGTCTACGTGGATGTGTCGGTAGCCCCCGGCCGCCGCAAAACTCTCCCCGTCGAGACCACCCGCCATGCCTTCGCCTACGTCTTCGCAGGCTCCGGCAAATTTTGCAACGCCAGCGAGCCCCTTTCCGTCCCCACCGAGCCAGTAGGCTGGCTAGACACCGCCCCACCCGCCGCCGCCGACAATCGCTCGCTAGTCCTCTTTGATCGCGGCGACGAAGTAGTCGTGCAAGCCGGCGACGAAGGCATCCGCTTCCTCCTAGTCTCCGGCAAGCCTCTCGAAGAGCCCGTGGCCTGGTACGGGCCAATCGTGATGAATACACAGGACCAACTACGCCAAGCCTTCACCGAACTAGAAAAAGGCACCTTCCTGAAAGAAGGCCGAACGAAGAAAGCGGGCGCGGAGTAAGGGGGAGTGTTCGTTGGGGTACACCCCCGTGGCGACGGGAAGTATGCGCAAGCGAATGAGGCCACAGGGAATAGAGGCGTTACGTGGCGCATATGATGGGCGTTGCCTGAGTTGCAAAAAGGGAAGTCGGTGATTGCAGACCGGCGGTTTGTCGTGGTACCCCCTCCCCCCTATGTTTTTCATAAGTGTTGATTCTAAAGAGGGTTAAAGTCCTTTGTTTTGATACACTTTTGCAAGTGTTGATTCTAAAGGAGATGGAGGAGCGGTCAGGTAGCAGCGAGAGGCGGGACGAGATAGGCTCACCAAGCGGGATGGCGAGCGCGCGATGGTGGAGTCGTCGAGCTAACATAGGGGAGTTTACCACAACGACAGCTACTTTGTCAAGATATTTTATAAAACCAGCAAGATCAGTGGAATAGAGGGAGCTTCCTTTTGCGGCAGAGCAAGCGAGAATGGCGGGGGGAGGAAAGCCGAATCCGTGCTTACCTCTGCTAAATTAGACCCTGCACCTCGGAGAAACGATGAACGCCCACCCTCGCGCCACAGCCATCTTCATCATTGCAACCTGCGTATGCGGTGCAATCGGGTTTCGCACGCATGCCCAAACTCCGTCCGCGCCGCAAAAGGAGACCGTTGTGAGCAATGTTGCTAGTGGGCACGCGACCGGAACGTTTGAAGTAAAGCTCACCCCGCAAACGGCAGAGGACAGCTCCCAGGACGCTACGCTCGGCCGGATGTCCCTCGACAAACAATTTCACGGCGATCTGCAAGGGTCCAGCAAAGGCCAGATGCTCACGGCCGGCACGACGGTCAAAGGCTCAGCGGGCTACGTGGCCATCGAGCGAGTCAGCGGCGTGTTGCATGGCCGCAGTGGGACCTTCATCCTCCAGCACACCGGCACGATGACCCGCGGCGCACTGCAGCTATCCATCACGGTCGTGCCCGACTCCGGCACCGATCAACTCGCCGGCCTGGCAGGCACAATGAACATCATCATCGCCGAGGGCAAGCATTCCTACGACTTCGCTTACACTCTGCCGCCCAGCCGGTAAAGTTGGGAAGCGGGCCTTCAGGCCCGCGTGAAAACGCGCGCCATATATCTGTAGCTTACCCTTTCAGGGATGAGGTTCGTCTCCCGAGCGCCATAGGTGCGGCAAAGGTTAGCCCAGTGCGTGAGCGCTGGGTACAGGATGCAGAAAGAGAATCCGGAGCGCCGTAGGTGCGCCATACGTTTCGCTTCCTACGTATCCGTGCCCAAACACGATGTGTAGAATGGGCCCGTCGGAGACCCTGTACATGTCTCATTCGTACTCGCAAAACATCATTCACCTTGTGTTCAGCACGAAAGAACGCCGCAAACTAATTCCCGCAGAATTTCAACCGGCGCTGTGGACCTACCTGGCCGGGATTTGCAAGAAAAACGAAATATTTGTTCACGCCGTGGGCGGGATTGACGACCATATTCATTCGTTGATCCAGATTCCGGCGACGCTGGCGTTGGCTAAGGCGGTTCTCGCGATCAAATCGAATTCCTCGCGGTGGTCGCATGAACGAGGCCAAAAGGTTGAATGGCAGGAAGGTTACGGCGCGTTTAGTGTCAGCGCGTCGAATTTGTCGGTTGTGGAGCGGTATATTCGTAATCAGGCGGCGCATCATCGAAAGATGAGTTTCGAAGAGGAGTTCCTGGTGCTGTTGAAAAAGCATGGCATGGAGTTTGACGCAAGATATGTATTTGGGTAGGGCGTGTGCCGCACCTACGGCGCTCACGATTTTTTGCGTTTGCGTACCCAGCGCTTACGCACTGGGCTAACCTGTGCCGCACCTCTGGCGCTCGGAAGAGGCGGCGAGATCAGGAATAGGGTGACAGAAGTTATGGTATCGCATCCAATGCGGGCGAGAGCGGAGGGGGCTATGTCCAAGGTTGTTTACGAACACGATGGAATCGCGAAGATGAACGCCGTCGACGCGGCCGTACTTTCTGGCGTGCTCGTTCTCGCCGACCAGGTCCCGGACGAACTCCTCACGATGGACAACGGCGCCTACGCATCATTCATCACCGCCAAAGAGCAAATTAAGCACATTCTCACAACGTGGACTTCAAACAGAAACGCCGGCCACGGTCTACAAGGTTTCCAATTCGCCGCACACCTAAATCCACTCGCGCAAATCCGCGACGCGCTCGCGCAGTGTCCAGATGAGTCCCCCGCTCCCGGCACGTCTGAACTCAGTTTCATCCCCGACACGGACCTCCGAACAAACCTACGAAACGATATCGGCGCTGTTAACCGCGCGTTGTCAAACGGCGAGTGGAAAGCCGCCACCGTTCTCGCCGGTTCCGCGATTGAGGCCCTCCTGCTCTGGTCTCTGAGACAGCGGCAACAGGAAGATATCACGACCCGAACCTCGAACGGTGGGACCTGCACGAATACACGGAAGTGGCAGCCAATCTCGGAACCATCAAGTCGGACACCGCGACCGAAACCAGGCTCGCTAGAGAATTCCGCAATCTGATTCATCCCGGTCGCGCCCAACGCCTCGGCCACAAATGCGATCGCGGCACAGCCCTATCGTGCGTCGCAGCCCTCGACCACGTCGTCAGAGATCTATCCTAAGGCCCAGAAGGCGTCAGCGGGTGAGCCAGTGGGCGAAGGCGAGCCAGGCGCTGGTGCCGCCAAGGGCGAGGCGCGCCGGATGCGACACAATGAGCAGTAATCCCGACCACAAATAGGCGGGATGGAGCCGGCGGTGCGCAACGGTGTCATAGGCAATGCAAGCGAGAAGGAGCAAATCGTTCACACCGAAGAACACCAATGGTCCGGCGTTCTGGATAAACCCGAGAGGCAGCCGGGAGACTGCGGCGGGCAGAAGGGCGAAGGTAGCGACCAGCATGAGCCGCTTATGCGTTTGGGGCTGACTGCGGTAATAGAGGCCCGCTCCAACCACGATCGCAAACACGAGAATGTCAAACAGAGGCACCACCAGGAAGCGCAGGGGGTCAGGCGCATTCGGCGTGAATTCGCCCCGTGCCGAGTGGATGGCGGTGATCGGGCCGACCACGATCATGAGCGACGCAAGCACCCCACCTGCAACCCCCAGGCGGCGATGCAGGTCGGTGCGTTTGGCGGCGACCAAGGTGACTTGTACAAGCAGGAGAATCAGCCAGGATGTGAACAGGAAGCCATGGAGATGGAGTAGCGGCTTCAGCGAAGCGTTTGTGAAGAAATGCCGGAGATAGTACGTCCGCGCGAAACCCGCGAAGACCAGGGAGGCGGCCACGACGGCCATCGCGACGTAGAAGAAGCGATCGCGCAGCTTGATGGCGGCAGGTGGGGGGGTTGCCATTCTTCTTCGACCGGACGGATTTTGGCGCGATTCTATCATTGGGAAATGGAGATTAGAAGGTTGTGCTAGAGGAAATCAGAAGAGGCGCGCGATGTATTCGCGCATCTGGTGCTTCCAGTACGGCCAATCGTGGCCGCCTTCGGGGCCCCAGTTGTCGAGGGAATGGCGAATGCCTTTGCTGGCGAGGATTTCGGAGAGGCGGTAGGAGGGGCCGGAATTTTCCCACTGGCCGGTGCCGGTGGCGATATGAATGTCGCAGGAGGCGAGCTGCTCGTACGTCCACGGATCGCTGAGGTTGGCCAGGTAGTCGACGGGATTGTTGAAATAAAAATTGTCGTCGTACATCCCGTCCATGAAATTTTTCAGGTCATAGACGCCGGACATCGCGAAGCAGCGCTTGATGACGTCGGGATGCTTGAAGAGCGAGTTGGCCGCGTGATACGCGCCGAAGGACATGCCCATGGTGGAGATGCCGATTTGCGATTGGCAATTGCTCCAGATGAAGGGCACGACTTCTTCGCGCAAGTAGGAGTCGAAGACGGACTGCACGTAGCTGCGATGGAAGGGATGCGCGGACTTGTCGTAGAAAGAAAGGCCGTTGATGGAATTGATGCTGAAGAATTTCACTTTGCCGGCGTCGATGAAGTCGCCGAGCGCGCCGATCATGCTTTGGCTTTCGAGCTCGAACTCGTCACCTGCCGAGGTGGGAAAGCCGAGGAGCGGCGGTCCCCAGTGGCCGTGAACGACGACGCCCAGTTCGATGCCCAGGCGCGGCGAATGCCAGCGGTGATATTCGCGCTTCATGGTTGTGAGCCTCGTCCAGGCACCGGCAAGGCGCCTACATATAAAGCGTGCGGGGTGAGGAAGTATGCCAGTTGTGGCGCGACGGGAGCAATAATTTTCGGCGGATTGCGCGACGAGACCGGAGTAGGCAGTCCGTCGACGATTGAGCTTCGTACTTGGAGTTTCGGTCGGAGCATAGCCAAAATTGGCTGTGCCAAGTGTAGAATAGGCGGACTCAGGCACGACGGAGGAATCTTATGGCTACAACATCGACAGCGGGACGTCCGACCCCGGAACGAATTTTTAATACGCTGAATGCGTATCAGCAGACCGCGGCGCTGAAGACCGCGATTGAACTCGACGTGTTCACGGCGATTGGAGCCGGAGCGAATACCTCGGCGGCGATCGCGGCGAAAACGGGTGCGGCAGAGAAAGGTGTGCGGATTCTTTGCGACTATTTGACGATTCAAGGATTCCTGGCGAAAGAACAGGGGCGGTACGCGTTGACGCAGGAATCGGCAATTTTTCTGGACCGCAAATCGCCGGCATGCCTGGCGACCATGGCTGGATTTTTGGGCAACGAGCAGTCGCGGGCCAAATTCGATTCGCTGACGCAAGCGGTGCGCAACGGCGGTTCGGTTTCTTCGGGCCGCGACAACACCAAGCCTAACGATGAATTCTGGGTGGCGTTTGCGCGGTCGATGGCGCCGCTGACAGTGCCATCCTCGGAATTTATTGCCGGGCTGCTGCGCGCGGAAGAGGGGAAGCCCGCGAAGGTGCTGGATATCGCGGCGGGGCACGGGATGTATGGAATCACCGTGGCGCGGAAAAATCCGAAGGCGGAAGTTGTTGCGCTGGATTGGCCGGCGGTGTTGCAAGTGGCGCAGGAGAACGCGCGAAAATTTGGCGTGGCGGGGCGCTACAGCGTCCGCGAGGGGAGCGCATTCGAGACGGAGATGGGCGGCGGGTACGATTACGTGCTGCTGACCAATATTTTTCACCATTTCGACGCGGCGGCGTGCGAAAAGCTGATGCGGCGCGTCCACGGGGCGCTGAAGCCGGGAGGCAAGGCAATTACCCTGGAGTTTGTGCCCAATGAGGATCGTGTGTCGCCGCCGACCGCGGCATCCTTCAGCCTGATAATGCTGGCGAATACGGATACGGGCGATGCGTACACGTTCGCGGAGTATGAGAAAATGTTTCGTAACGCGGGATTTGCGAAGACGTCGCTGCATCCCGTGCCAGAAATGCCGCAGCACGTTATTGTCTCGGAGAAATCGGCTTGAAGAAAAAGAAGGCAGTTAAGCGAGCGAAGAGCAAGAAGAGCGCAGCCGGAAAAGCTGCGAGCGGAAGAAGCTCGGGCGCAAGCACCGATGCGGCGCTGCGCAAGCATGTGATCGATGTGCTGAAGGGCGGCTCGGCGCACGTGCACTTCATGGACGCGCTGGAGGAATTTCCGCCGAACAAACGCGGGACGTTTGCGCCGGGCCTGCCGCACACGGGCTGGCAACTGCTGGAGCACTCGCGAATCGCGCAATGGGACATTCTGGAATTCAGCCGCAACCCGAAGCATGTGTCGCCGGGATTTCCGGAGGGCTACTGGCCAAAAACGCCGGGGCCGCTAAGCGACGCCGATTGGGACAAAAGCGTGCAGCAATTCCAGCGCGACCTGGACGAGATGATCGCACTGGTGAAAAATCCGCGCAGCGATCTCTTCGCGAAAATCCCGCACGGCGACGGGCAGACGATTTTGCGCCAGGCGTTGGTGCTGGCGGATCACAACGCCTATCACCTCGGCCAGCTCGTAGATTTGCGCCGAGCCCTAGGCGCCTGGCCCCACGATTGACTTTGGAGAGCTTCGGCACAAGCCGGAGCGAAGATTAATACGGAGTTTTGTTTGGCTGTTGCTTCCACACCGAGAAAACCGCGAGCGATTCGTCGCGCAAGAGTTGAATCATGGGAATGCGGCGCGACTCCGGCGGCCGCTGCAACTCCGCGTAGATAAACGCATCGTCGAATCCCGCTTCAGCCGCGTCCGCGGCGGTTCCTGCATAAAAAACGCGCGCGGGCCGCGCCCAGTAAATCGCGCCGAGACACATCGGACACGGCTCGCAAGTGCTGTACAGATCGCAGCCCGCAAGCTGAAAAGCGCCGAGGATGCGGCACGCGGCGCGGATCGCGACGATTTCGGCATGCGCGGTGGGATCGTTGGTGGCGGTGACGCTGTTGGCGCCGGTAGCGATAATGCTGCCATCCTTCACGACGAGCGCAGCGAAGGGGCCACCGCCTCCGGAGCGGACATTTTCCAAAGCGAGCGCGATGGCGCGGCGCATGAAGTCGGCGGACATGATCGGTTCCGGGGAATCAGCTTGCCTCGGCCGGCGCAAAATCGCAAATAGCGGGCCAGGCGCGATGGCGCGACGTATGGAGTTGCTGTCGGGCTTGCAACCACAAAAAATGGCGGTAGGATGTAGCGTATCGATTCGAACGCAAGGGCCGAACGCAAGGTCGAACGCGGGAGGCTGGATGTCTGGAGGGGCGCATGATCTCCATTGAAAATGTTAGCCGGCGTGGATTTCTGAAGGGCGTGGTGGGCACGGGCGCGTTTGTGCTAGGCGTGCGGCTGCTGCCGGTGGATTTGCTGGCGAGCGGCGACGTGGGCGCAGTGGACCCGGCTGTGCCGATGAATAAGGCGCCGCTGCATCCGAGCGTCTATGTGGCGATCGATACGGATGGGACGACATATATCGTGGCGCACCGCTCGGAGATGGGGAACGGCGTTCGAACCGCGCTGCCGCGGATTGTTGCGGATGAATTGGATGCGGACTGGGCGCGCGTGAAAGTGGTGCAGGCCACGGGCGATGAAAAATACGGAGACCAGGATACGGACGGGTCGCACTCGGTGGTGAGCTTTTTTGTGCCGCTGCGTGAAGCGGGAGCAACGGCGCGGTTGATGCTGGTGAGGGCGGCGTCGCAGCAGTGGAACGTGCCGGCGGCGGAATGCTCGACGGAATTGCATACGGTGGTGCACAAGAAATCCGGCAAGAAACTGGGATATGGAGCATTGGCCACAGCGGCATCGAAGCAGGACGTGCCGAAGAAGGAAGAATTGAAGCTGAAGCCGCGGAGCGAATGGCGGTACATCGGGAAAGATGCGGCTGGCTATGACTTGAAGGATATGTGCACGGGCAAAGGGATCTATGGGCAGGACACGCGGATGGAAGGAATGCTGTACGCGACGGTGATGCACCCGCCGGTGATGGGCAGCACGGTGAAGTCGGTAGATGACAAAGAGGCGCTGGCGGTGAGCGGCGTGAAGCGGACGGAGACAATTCCCGCGTTCAAGCCGCCGGTGAATATGCAGGCGCTGGGCGGCGTGGCGGTGCTGGCGGACAACACATGGTCGGCGATGCAGGGACGCAAGAAGTTGAAGGTTGAATGGGAAGAGAGCGCGCACAAGGTTTTTAACTCAGGGCCTTACCGCAAGGAACTGGAGGAAACGGCGCGGAAACCGGGGAAAGTGGTGCGGGAAGTCGGGAATGTGGACGAGGCGTTTGCGAAGGGCGGGAAGGTGATCGAGGCGGAATATTATGCGCCGTTGTTGGCGCACGCTTCGATGGAGCCGCCGGCGGCGCTGGCGGTCTATCGCGACGGAAAAGTGGAGGCGTGGGCGCCGACGCAAAATCCGCAAGGCGCGCGGGACGCAATCGCCGAGGCAGTGGGAGCGAAGAAAGAAGATGTGACGGTGAATGTAACGCTGCTGGGCGGTGCGTTTGGGCGAAAATCATTTCCGGATTTTGCGGTCGAGGCGGCGGTACTTTCCAAGAAGACCGGAAAACCTGTGAAGGTGGTTTGGACGCGCGAGGACGACATCCGGTTCGACACCTATCATTCGGTTTCGGCGATGTATATGAAGGCGGCGCTGGGAGCGGATGGGAAGCCGACGGCTTGGCTACAACGCACGGTCTTTCCACCGATTGGGTCGACGTTTGACGCGAATGCGGTGTATTCGGACGCGGGCGAGTTGGGACTGGGATTCACGGACTTGCCGTACGCGATTCCGAATCATCGCTCGGAAAATGGGCCAGCGACGGCGCACGTGCGCATCGGATGGCTGAGGTCCGTGGCGAACATTTATCACGCGTTCGCGATCCAGTCGTTTACGGATGAGCTGGCGCATGCGGCCGGCAAGGATCCGCTGGAATACACGCTGGCGTTGCTGGGGCCGGACCGCATTGTGCCGAAGACGGAGCTGCCGAAGGATTACACGAACTATGGCGGGAGTTACGATGAGTATCCGATCGATACCGCACGATTCAAGCGCGTGGCGCAGCTAGCGGCGGATAAGGCCGGCTGGGGCAAGAAGAAAAATGGAAACGGATTCGGCATGGGCCTCGCGGTGCACCGCAGCTTTTTGACGTACGCCGCGTCGGTGGTGCAGGTGCAGATTAATGATGCGGGGAAAGTGCAGATTACGCGCGTGGATTCAGCGCTAGATGCGGGGACGGTGGTGAACCCGGAAATGGCGCGAAATCAATTCGAGGGCGCGGCGGTGATGGGCACGAGCATTTCGTTCTGGGGAGAGATTACCGCGACGAATGGGGCGATTGATCAATCGAATTTCGACACGTTCCGGATGGCGCGCATGAATAACGCCCCGCGTGAGGTTCACGTGCACATCGTGGATAGCGATGCGCCTCCGGGCGGAATCGGCGAGCCGGGGCTGCCGGCGATTGCGCCGGCGCTTTGCAATGCAATTTTCGCGGCGACCGGGAAACGCATTCGGGAATTGCCGCTGACGAAGGCGGGCTTGGCGTAGGCCCACCATGCCAAGTTCAAAAAATGCGGCTAACGATATGCTCGAAGCGAAAGCCGAAGCTCTCCTTAGCTACCTCAAAGGGATTCCCACTTTCAAAGTCCGCGAGGATCTGGATTACGGAGGTTACAATCACGTCGGCGCAACATTGATCGCCGTCGTACTGCAGGCAGGCTTGACGTGGAAAACGACGGTTCAACCGCGAGTTGAAAAGTTTGAGAAACAATTCCCAGGTGCTAGCACTCTCTCAGGGTTTCTAACTTTTCTGCAGCAAAACGACCTCGCGGTCGCCCTCAAATGGAATGGCCGCGTAAAACCTGACCGCATTGTCCGTCTCGCCGATTTCTTGAAGACACAGGGCATTGAAACCGAATCGGACCTGCGAGCGTGGCTTTCGTCCGAGGAAAATGGCCTACGACTTCTCGAAATCAATGGGATAGGCCCGAAATCTGTGGATTTCGCAAAAATGTGCGTTCGGGTCCAGACGAACGCACCGGATCGACATTTGAATGGTTTTCTAGAACAAGCGGGCGTCGAGACTAGCAATTACGACGAGCGTCGCGCGGTGATAAGTCGAACCGCCGACCTGATGGAAGTCGACAGAATTTCTCTCGATTTCAGCATCTGGTCGTACATGTCCGAGGGTGGAAAGAAACCGCCTCGGTCGATTTGTCGCCACTAGCTCCAAGCAAACCTCATTGCGGGTTTTCTGTTGCATACTCTAATCTATAGAGTTGTTCTAGGCCAGTGCGCTTAAGCAGTTCCTGGACTTCGGATGGGGAAAGCCTGCGACCCGGCCGCTGCTCGGCGTTGGCAAACGAATATCCGGCTACGGCCATCACCGCGGTGTGGATGGCCAGCATTCGCGGATCGACCCTCTCGAACGTATCAATGATGGTGTGGTGCCTCGCGTCGTAATCCTGCGGATCGACTCTGAGAGAATAAATGGGCAGCCCGGCGACGATGAAGGTTTCCTGGTCGGAGTCGAAGTCGGCGTCCAGGAAAACGCGATCCGCGCCAAGAGGCGCGAGAGGCTTCAGCAAGATTTTCGAAATTGCTTCCATATCCTGGCGGCCGTGAATGGCGAAGCCCGTCGGAGGATGCGCTCCGGAATCGACGTTGAAGACGGCGCGAATTTTTTCGAGTTCTCTCTTGTGCTGTTCAACGTAAGCGCGCGAACCGTTGGAGAGCTGCTCTTCCCCGGAAAAAAATACGAAGCGAATGGTGTGCTTGGGCTGGATGCGCAGCAGCTTGAAAATGCGCGCGGCTTCGAGTACCGCGGCGACGCCCGCGCCGTTGTCATTCGCGCCTTGCGCGGGGTCCCAGGAATCGAAATGGGCGCAGAGCAGCACCATCTCGCTGGGGTCGGAGCCTTTGACATCGGCGACCACGTTGCGCTCTTTTCCTGGACCGGGGAAAGAATTCTGGATGTCGAGACGGACTTTGACATCGCCCTTGGCGAGGAGGCGGCGGAGAAAGGCAGCGTCCTCGCTGGCAATGGAGATGACCGGCAGCGGGGCGTGCGGGTAAAAGCCAAACGCGGAGGTGTACACCATGCGGTCGGGCTTGTCGGAGACGATGAACATGGCAGCAGCGCCGGATTCCGCCAAGCGGCGCGCGATGATGGCGCGCGCTCCAACGTAAGTCGACGAGCTGCCGCCGCTGCGCAGGTCTACAATCACCGCAGCGCCGTGCACGCGCGCGGGAATGGAAGCGCGTTCGTCGCCAATAGGGCCGAAATCTGTTACCGGCACTTCGATAGGGCCAGGAGTGCCGGGAACCCAGCCGTAGGAACCGATGAGAATGGCGCGCTTCACCGGACTGATCACTTCGCCGGTCGCGGAGCCGTGGCGCCACTGCGAAGTGAGGTCGTATTCCTCGAGATGCGCGGAGTCGATTCCCGCGTCCTTCAGCGTTTTCAGGATGAGTTCGGCGGCGGCCCGACCTTCGGGACTTCCGGTGATGCGTCCGCCGATGGTGTCGCTAAGGGTTTCGAGAAAGGCCAGCGCGCCGCCTCGTGTCATGGAATAGCCGACAATTCGCGCGATGTCTTCGTCCGCCTGGGTTGGCGAGTGAGCTTGCGGCTGAGACGCTGGCGTCGATGCGGCGCTGACTACGAGTGCAAGCATTACGCAAACAGGACGCAGCATCCGGACCTTCTCTCTCTGGCGGCAACTCCAATTCAAGATGTCGACGCGAGTTCGTAGAGGTACTCGACGTAGGAGCGGGTGGCGCCGTCGAGTCCTTGCACCTTTGGATTGGCGGATTCGATTACGTAGTATTCGTCGGGTGCGTGCGCGCCGCTGCCGTGGCCGAGGCCGAAGTGGCCGGCAGGGAGGCGCAGCGGTTCGCCGGTGAAAACATAGCCGGGCCAAGAGCCGGCGAGGCGCGGCATCATCACGGGATCGATTCCGTGGCGTTTGTAGACGCTGGTGGCGGCGCGGATGAGCGCGGCGTCGGGGGGCGTGCTGGTGGGGTCGTAGCCGCCGCTCATGCGCACTTCGATGTCGGCGAAGCCTTTTTTGGCGAGATGGGCCTTTAGGGCTGCGAGAGATTCGGCGGCGGTCATGTCCGGAACGAGGCGCATGTCGATTTTGGCGACGGCGCGGCCGGGGAGAATCGTTTTCCCGCCTGGGCCGGTGTAGCCGCCAACGAGACCTTCAATATTGACGGTCGGACGCGAGGTGAGCAGCTCGAGCGATTCCTGCCAACTGACATCGTGAACCCAATGCTGGACGCCGAGAAGTTTTTTGGCTTCGGCTTCGTTGAGGCGGCGAGCGGCTTCGGCGATCATTTTCCTTTCGGCGTCGGAAAGCGGGCGGGCTTTGGCAGCGAAGCCTTCGATGGCGGGATCGTTGCCGTCGGGCGAAACGAGTGTGGCGAGGGCTTCGACGAGATGCCACGCGGGACTGTCGAGACGGGCTTTGTTGCTGGAGTGCACGTCTTTGCGCGGGCCGCGGCCCCACTTCTCGCCGCTGGAGATGAGCTCGAGCTCGACGACACCCTTGGCGCCGAGAAATTGGGTGACTTCGCCATCGAGGCCCTGCGACGGAAACGGCATGAAGATGCCATTGCACTTTTTCAGCGCGGCCAGAATGTCGGGGCGATGAACGACTTGCGGGAAATGCGGGGAGCCGATTTCTTCTTCGCCCTCGGCGACGAAAACGAAATTTACCGGGAGCTTGCGCCCTGCGCCGCGAATGGCGTGAAGCGCGGCGAGGAAAGTGGCTTCGGGACCTTTCTGGTTGGTGGCGCCGCGTCCGATGATTATTTTGCCGAGGCCGGGCTTGTCGACGAGCGCGGCATCCCAGGGCGGCGAGGACCATTCGGCGGGATCGGCTTGCTTGACGTCGTACATGAAGTAGAGGCCGACCGTTTTGGGAGCGCCGGCGTCCAGAGTGGCGAAGATGCCGGGCTGGCCATCGGTGAGGACTTTGGCGACTTGAGCGAAGCCGGCTTCGCGCAGCATTTGCATGGTGAGTTCGCAACCTTCGTTCATGCCGCGATTTTCGGCGGCGATGGAAGGCTGACGGATCCAGGTTTGCAGGCGCTTGAGGGATTCGTCGTGGCGCTTTGCGATTTCGGCGAAGATGGGGTCGAGGTCGGAGGCGGCGGCTGTACCGCGCGTCCAGCGAGGGACAGCGAGAGTTGCGGCGGCGGCGGCGGCACTTTGCAGGAAAGTTCGACGGTCGGTCATGTTGGTCTCCACGCGTACCATTCGTTTTGTCAAGTCAGATAGGGCGAGAGACTACACTTTTTTGGCCTTGGCGGCAAAAGTCTTCTTGTCGAGAAAACGCGAAAGCGGCGGCCCTTCGAGGCCCAGGATAAACAAGACCGCCGTACTCCCAAATTTCTCAATGGGTGGGCTCGAGGATTAATTTTTGGACGCGCCAGTTGAGGATTTCGCTTACGTAAAGCTCGTTTTCGGAGGGGCACGCGATGGCGTGGACCCAACCGAACTCGCCGGGTTGCTTGCCGGCTTGACCGAACACGCCGAGGACTTTGCCATCGAGGCTCAGTTTGTAGATGCGGCCGGGGAAGGCGTCGGAGGTGAAGAGAACTTGGTTGGGCGGCGGCGTGATGCAAATGGTCCAGGGCGCGCCGGGAGACATTGTTCGGTTGGCTTGCGTGGGACGGTTGCCGATGGCGGCTCGTGCGTCGGGAGCGATTGGCACATCGATTGTGATTTCGCGGAGAAATTTGCCGTCGGTGTCGAAGACTTGAATGCGGCGGTTGCCGCGGTCGGCGACGTAGACGTTGTCGTGCGCGTCGACACCGATGCTATGGGGAGTGTTGAATTGGCCGGGCTGATTGCCGGGCTCGCCCCAGGACTTGAGCCACACGCCGTTCTTGTCGGCTTTGGCGATTCGGGAATTGATGTAGCCGTCGCTGATGTAGGTGTCGCCGGCGGAGTCCCAAGCCATGTCCGTGACTTGGCGGAACATTCCATCAACAGGTGGAAGCGGGGGCTTGGGATGCTTGAGCGGCTCGGTGCCTTCGTCGGAGGCTTCCTGCTTGCGGCCGAAGACCATGACGACGCGGCCTTGCGGACTGAACTTGATGACCATGTCCGAACCTTTGTCGGCAACCCAGATGTTGTCGTCGTGGTCGATGCGAACGGAATGGGCGAAGGACCAAGCGTAGAGATTGTGACCAATCTCGCGGAGGAATTTTCCGTCGGGGGCGAATTCGAGTAGCTGTGCGGCGGCGCCGCCGTAGGCGGGACCGGTGGTATTCCCGCGTGAGAAGACGAAGATGTGGCCTTTGGAGTTGACGGCTACGCCGACAGCCTCGCCGAGGCTAAGGTCGGGGGGAAGCTTCAGGAAGTCGGGGACAGCGCTGTAACGGATGGTGGGTGCGGAGGATTGCTGGGCGAAGAGGGGGAAACTTAGAAGAAAGGATAAGACGAGAGCGGTGCGTGGCATCGCTGGCCTCCGAGGCAGTCTGTGTAATATGCGTCTGTCGTGGGCAGACTATACACCTGGGAGGGATGTGAGGCGAACAGGTGAGACGTGATTCGACGTGAAAACCGGGGTGCGGCGCCGGGTAGCGCGCTGGCAAGATGGCGGCGCTACGATTGAGCGCGACTCGATTCAGGCTAGCTTGATTTCTTCTTGGGAACCTTGGCGCCTTTCTTGCGGGCCTCGGAGAGGCCAATAGCGATGGCCTGTTTGCGGCTCGTTACCCGGCCACCTTTGCCGCCCTTTCCGGAGCGGAGCGTGCCGCGCTTTCTTCTGCGCATGGCGCTGGCGACAGTTTTACTTGCTCTCCTACTGTATCTGCGGCGTGAACCGGATCTTCTGGCTGCCATATGAGCCTCCTGCTAATTAGATTGGAGCCAAACGGAAAGGTTTGCGCCGAGGCGAAGGGCTTAGATCTCAAAGCGGACAGCGTTTTGGCCGATTGATTGCATCAAATCCAGGAGGGGTCGAACGCGAGGGCAATGAAGAAAGCCGGATTTGTCGTTGGTGGTTGGCTCGTTATTGGTTTGGGAGTCGCAGGGTTGGCCTTGCCAATTGTTCCGGGACTGGCCTTCATTCTCCTGGGGCTTGTAATCCTTTCCTCACGGTATGTTTGGGCGCAGCGCGTGCTAGCTTGGCTGCGCCGCAAATTCCCCAAAGCGGCACATTTCGCCGATCTTCGCTGGGCGAGCTTAAGGCACCGATTCACCGCGCGCTAGGCACAGACGACAAAGCAAGACAAAGACGGTGCTAGGTTGTGAGCGGCCTGACACATGGGTGACAGTTTGTACCGGACACATAGGTGACACTTCCTCCCCGAGGGGAGGAAGTGATGCCTTGGAAGGAGTGTTCGGTTA